>BFBZ01000017.1_pt44 | contig 81660 bp, 78 predicted proteins | sample 1888401 | NCBI WGS metagenome assembly BFBZ01 (sample SAMD00112614, study PRJDB3348) | symbiont metagenome | host: Chara braunii
GAGACGACGAGCCAGATCAGGCTGATGCCGAGGAACAGCAGCAGCGCGCTTTGCGAGAGGCGGCGCATGCCGATCCGGCCGACAAGCCGCGAGTTGAGGAAGTTGGAGAAGGCAAGCACGCCGGCGACGCCCGCGAAGATGAGTGGGAACAACTCGCCGACATCGAAGACGTCGAGATAGATCTGCTGCGCGGAATTGATGAAGCCGAACATGGCGCCGAAGATGAAGGTGCTGGCAAAAGCATAGCAAAGCGCGATGCGGTTGGTGAGCACGATGCGGAAGCCGCCGGCGATCGCTTGGACGGTCAGCGGCCGGCGATATTCGGGGTGCAGCGTCTCCGGCAGGCGCATCAGCGACCATGTCGCCACCATCAGCGCGCCGATGGCCATGGTCACGAAAATCCAGTGCCAGCTGGCGAAGAGCATGATGAATTGGCCGATGCCGGGAGCGACCACKGGGATCGCCATGAACACCATGAAGATCAGCGACATCACCTCGGCCATACGGCGGCCTTCGAACGTGTCGCGCACGATCGATACGGCGATRACGCGGGTTGCGGCGGCRCCGATGCCTTGCACCAGGCGGCAGGCAAGCARYACGGCGAAGGTGGGGGCGACRGCCGCCGCAGCCACCGCCGCGACATAGATGATCAGCCCGACAACCAAKGGKGCGCGGCGGCCGAAGCGGTCGGAAACCGGCCCGAAGAAAAGCTGTCCCGTGCCGAAGCCKAGGATATAGGCGGTGATGACGTACTGACGGTGATTTTCATTTTCGACGCCSAGCGAGGCGCCGATCTGCTGCAGCGCCGGCAGCATGATGTCGATGGCCAGCGARTTGAGCGCCATCAGCGCCGCRCAGAGCGCGATGAACTCCCAGCGCGGAATGGGCAAGCTCATTGCCGATTGCTGCGCTACTGCCTGCTTGTCCACGGCAAAATCCGATCATTCAAACGAACATGCGCCGGCAGACCGGCGCATCAATTCGTCTCGTTCTCAAAGTATCGAGAACCACAGTGCCGAGGTGGGGCGGCCCCGGAAATGAGCGTGGCCGGCCAGATGGCTCGGCTGCTTGTTCGATCAGGCAGCGCCTTTGACGCTGACACCCTTTTCGACCAGGAAATCCTGCAATTCGCCGGCCTGGAACATCTCGCGGGTGATGTCGCAGCCGCCGACGAACTCGCCCTTGACGTAGAGCTGCGGAATGGTCGGCCAGTTGGAATAATCCTTGATGCCCTGGCGCAGTTCCGCCGAGTCGAGCACGTTGACGCCTTTGTAGTCGGCCCCGATATAGTCGAGGATCTGCACCACTTGGCCTGAGAAGCCGCACTGCGGGAAGCCGGGCGTGCCCTTCATGAAGAGGACGACGTCGTTGCTCTTAACTTCGTTGTCGATGTAGTCGTTGATGCCGCTCATGAACGATCCTTTCACGCCTGCGGGGTCAGGCTCAAAGCATGCCCTTCAAATAAACCCATAGGTTGGTCGAAACAAGACATTAGCCGCGACGCCATCGGAATGGCGCAAGGGATAACCCAGTTTGGGCTAAGGCACTGTTTGCGGGCGCGCACAGATGAAGGCGCGGCAAACCTAATCCTAAGAGCGGTCAGTCGGGAACGCTGGTCTGCAGGGCAAGCGCGTGCAGGACGCCACCCATGTTGCCCTTCAGCGCGTTATAGACCATCTGGTGCTGCTGAACGCGGCTCTTGCCACGAAAACTTTCCGCCACCACCTCGGCCGCATAGTGATCACCATCGCCGGCGAGGTCGCGAATCGTCACCTTGGCGTCCGGAATGCCTTCCTTGATCAGCCGTTCGATATCGCGCGCATCCATTGCCATGGCAAAAATCCTGTTTTCGAGCGGGGGAGCGGTGCAGCCCGTACGATGAGAGTCGGCATGAGCCTAAAGCCTTTCCGGTCCGGATTGAAGTCGTTCCGTCCAGGACCAAGGGCTTAGGGGACATTCTGGTCCGGATCAGCCGCATCGGAGACGTCCTCACGCATCGAATAGGCGCGACCGAGGCTGAAGGTGAGCACGTAAAGCGGAATGTTGATCACGATGCTGACCGCGGGCAGATAGCTCGTCCACTGCCAGACCGGAGAGAAAAACGGCTGGCCGTAGCCATCGCACAGGAGCGAGGAACCGTAGGCCCAAACCGCTCCGACGACGATCGTGACGGCAAAAAGCTTGACGCAGGTGGCGACGTGCCTTGCCCGAGCCGGCTCGGGCAAAAGGCGCTCCCAAAGAACCAGGCACAGGATCGGAACCGCATAGAGAAGGCTTTGAACGGCCAGCATCGGAAGCGCGCTGTTGGCCGCGGCAAGGAATTCGGCGCGAGTCTCAAGCCGCGGACAGATGTCGCTCGATGTCGTCGACAGCAGGAAAAAGACGAACGGCCCCAAGAACCAAAAGAAGAACAGGGACGGCCAGAAGACGACTGCAAGCAGCGCCCGGACCGCCAACCTGGTCAAATGGCCTGGTCCATGAAGCGCGGGAACCAGCCCTCATGAGCTGCGGTCAATTCGCTGACGGGCAGGGCGCGTGCGTCGCCGAGTTTCAATTCGTGACCGCCGGTCGTGCCGATCCACGGCGCGAAGATGCCGAGCATGCTCTGTTCCTCGCGGATCCTGTCCCACTCGCCGCTTCGCGGGTCGATCGACAGCGTCAGCAGATAGCGACCCTGGTCCTCGCCGAACCAGACGGGGATCGGATCGGTTCCGGTCAGTCCCGGAATGGTTGCGCCGATGCCTGAAGCCATCGCCATTTCGGCGAGCGCTATCGCCAGGCCGCCGTCGGAGACGTCGTGGGCGGCGGTCACGATGCCGGACGCAATCAACGAGCGCACATGGTCGCCGACGTGCTTTTCGTGTTCGAGGTCGACCGGCGGCGGCGGGCCGTCGGCACGGCCGTGGATGTCGCGCATATAGATGGACTGGCCGAGATGGCTGCCCCAGGTTGCGGGCGCGCCGACCAGAACGATCATCTGGCCTTCGGCGGCAAAGCCGATGCGGGCCATTTTCGACCAGTCGGCGAGCAGCCCGACACCGCCGATGGTCGGTGTCGGCAGGATGCCGCGGCCGTTGGTTTCGTTGTAGAGCGAGACATTGCCGGAGACGATCGGGAAGCCGAGCGCGCGGCAGGCGTCGCCGATGCCTTTGATCGCGCCGACGAACTGGCCCATGATCTCGGGCCGCTCCGGATTGCCGAAATTGAGGTTGTCGGTGGCGGCGAGCGGCAAGGCGCCGGTAGCGGTCAGGTTGCGCCAGCACTCCGCCACGGCCTGCTTGCCGCCCTCGTATGGATCGGCCTCGCAATAACGCGGGGTGACGTCGGACGAGAAGGCGAGCGCCTTGGTCGGATGGCCTTCGACGCGCACCACGCCGGCATCGCCGCCGGGAAGCTGCAGCGAATTGCCCTGGATCAGCGTGTCGTACTGCTCCCACACCCAGCGGCGCGAGGACAGGTCCGGCCCGCCGAGCATTTTCAGCAGCGCATCGGCGACATCGGCCTTCGGCGCGTCGCTCGCGGCCAGTGGCTCGGGCGTCTTCGTCTCGACCCACGGACGGTCATATTCCGGCGCCTGGTCGCCGAGTTCCTTGATCGGCAGGTTGGCGACCTCGTCGCCCTGGTGCAGTACGCGGAAGCGCAGGTCGTCGGTCGTCTTGCCGACGATGGCGAAGTCGAGCCCCCATTTGCGGAAGATCGCCTCGGCTTCCTCTTCCTTTTCGGGGCGCAGCACCATCAGCATGCGTTCCTGGCTTTCCGACAGCATCATCTCGTAGGCGCTCATACGCTCCTCGCGCACCGGCACCTTGTCGAGATCGAGCTCGATGCCGAGATCGCCCTTGGCGCCCATCTCGACCGCCGAGCAGGTGAGGCCGGCGGCACCCATGTCCTGGATGGCGATGACGGCGCCCGAAGCCATCAGTTCGAGGCAGGCCTCGAGCAGGCATTTCTCGGTGAAGGGGTCGCCGACCTGCACGGTCGGGCGCTTCTCCTCGATCTTGTCGTCGAATTCGGCCGAAGCCATGGTGGCGCCGCCGACGCCGTCGCGCCCTGTCTTGGCGCCGAGATAGACGACCGGCAGGCCGACGCCCTTGGCCTCAGACAGGAAGATGGCGTTGGTCTTGGCGAGCCCGGCCGCAAACGCGTTGACCAGGATGTTGCCATTGTAGCGCGGGTCGAAATTGACCTCGCCGCCGACCGTCGGCACGCCGAAGGAATTGCCGTAGCCGCCGACGCCCGAAACCACGCCGGCGACCAGGTGCCGGGTCTTGGGATGGTCAGGTGAACCGAAGCGCAGCGCGTTCATCGTCGCGACCGGCCGCGCGCCCATGGTGAAGACGTCACGCAGGATGCCCCCGACGCCGGTCGCCGCACCCTGATAGGGCTCGATGTAGGAGGGGTGGTTATGGCTCTCCATCTTGAAGACGACGCAGTCGCCGTCGCCGATGTCGACCACGCCGGCATTCTCGCCCGGTCCCTGGATCACTTGCGGGCCGCTGGTGGGCAGCGTGCGCAGCCATCTCTTGGACGACTTGTAGGAGCAGTGCTCGTTCCACATCGCCGAGAAGATGCCGAGTTCGGTGAAGCTGGGCTCGCGTCCGACCAGGTCGAGGATGCGCTGGTATTCGTCGGGCTTCAGCCCATGCGCGGCGACGAGTTCAGGCGTGATCGGCACGGAATTGGAAATGGTCATGAGCGGCTATTTTTATCCGTGGGAGAGGGGAGTTTTCGAGTCCTCCTCTTATCGCAAGCTTTCGTCCGATACACCCCACCGGATAACGAAAAACGTCGCAGACGTGGTGGCGGAGCTGTAAGGCCGGTGCTGGTGAAAAATCGGGACCGAATTCAGGAAAAACTGTCGTAGCCGGCGCGGCCTTCGTCGAGCAGGCGGCGGATGACGGCGACGCCGCCGGCGACATCCTTGCTTTGGCGCGGTTGCGACACGCCGAAGCGCACACCATGGAAGACCTGCTCGGAGCGGCCGGCCTTGAACTCGTCCTCGTCGTCGATGAGCACGCCCTGCGCAAGGCAGGCATTCTTGAAAGTGCCGGACAGCCAGGGGTCCGGCAGGGTCAGCCACACGAAGGGAACATTGTCCTTTGCCTTGAAGTCGAATCCCGCCAGCGTCTCGCGCACGATGGCGATACGCGCCTGGATTTCGGCGATGCAGCGCTGTCTGATCTCGCCGGCCTGGCCTGACATGACGAGCCTGGTGCCGACTTCCGCCAAAAGGAAGGGCAGGCCGCCGGTCATCATCTTGTGCGCGACGCGAATGCGGTGGCGGTAAGCCGGCGGGCAGGACAGCCAGCCGCCGCGTATGCCGGCCGCGACCGACTTCGACAGGCCGCCGGCGACGATCGTGCGCTCCGGCGCATATTCGGCAAGCAATGGCGTCGGATCGTCGGTCAGCTGGCCATAGAGGTCGTCCTCGATCAGCACGACATTGTACGCGCGCGCGATGCGCGCGATCGCCTGGCGTCGCTCCGCCGAAAGCGTGACCAGAGTCGGGTTCTTCGCGGTCGGCATCACGAACATCATCTTCGGGTGTTTTTGTGCGCAGACGCGCTCGAAATCTTCCGGGTCGATGCCTTGTTCATCCGTCGAGACCAGCGCCGTGCGGCGTCCGATCAGCCCGGCGCTGCGCGAGATCTGCGAATAGGTGAGATGCTCGAAGACGACGTAGTCGCCGGGCATGGTGAGCGCGGCGATCGCCGCGATCACAGCGGCGTGTGTGCCGAGCGTCGGCACGATGGAATCGGTCGAGGGCCGGAAGGAACTGCGCGAGAGCCACCTGCTGCCCGCCTCGTGCCAGCGTTCGGGAAAATCCCTCGTGTAGCTCGAAATGTCGTGAGGACGATCCGCCGCTGTCCGCGCCAGCACTTCGGCAATTATTGCTCCCTGGCCGACATCGGGGGCGGCGGTGCTGTCGAAGCGCAGCTTGCCGGTCGGCGCATCGACAAAGCGGGTGCCCTGCCCGGAGGGTTCCAGGTCGGGCTTCGGACTATCGCCTTGCGCCAGCACATAGGTGCCGCGCCCCACCTCGCCGCTCACCAGGCCCCGTTCGCGCAGCAACTGATAGGCCCTGCCGACAGTGCCGACGGTCGTGCCGATGTCGTAGGCGAGGTCGCGCTGCGGCGGCAGTTTCGCACCGGCGTCGATCACGCCCTTGTCGATATCTGACTCAATGCTGTCAGCAAGGCGTTGATATAGAGGGCCGGAGCCGGAAGTGAGATCGGGGAGCCAATTTGTCATGGTGACAATTTTCTATATTGCACCTCGCGATGAGTCAATCGATATAGCRACGCAGACGRTTAAGGTGCAATCTACAAGTCCGGTTGAACGTAAAATGGATACAATCGATACAATCCGTTACAATGGCGCYGAATTGCATGGCTCCGCTCGCCGTGGCTTCATGKGCCGGTTGACGCTTGCGCTTGTTTCCGTGGCAAGCCAGATCGACCGGATGCTGGASCGCCGCCGTGGGCGCCTGGCGCTGCTGGAAATGACCGACGAGCAGCTCAAGGATATCGGTATCTCGCGCTGCGACGCTCACCGCGAAGGCATCAGGCGGTTCTGGGAGTGAGGGCGGCCCGGGGCGGCTTGCCCTCAGCCTGCGAAGCGCTTGCGGAGGCGGCCTACGCCGTGATCGGCAAGCACGGCCAACACGGATAAAACGACGAACAACAGGGTGATGGCCARCGTGGAAATGGCAACGCTGGCCGCGCCGTTYTTCGCCACGTCGAGGAACGGGTAGGGCACTTCGCCGGCGAAYGGCGCGCGTATCAGCACGCAGGCCAGATAAGTAAGCGGATAGACCATCCACCGGGGGATATCGCGCCAGCGCGTGCTGCCGTCGGCTCCAGCGATCAGCCACCACAGCACAAAGAGCGGTGGCGTCACATAGTGAAGCAGGATGTCGCACAGCAGGAACAGACCCTCGGGTTGCCAGATTCCCGCCAGCACGGTCCTGTAGACGATGATGACAAGGACTATGGCGACAGCGACGCCGGCCCGTATGCGCTGYCCGGCAAAGGCCGGGAACCAMGCATAGCCGGCGGGCGAGACCAGCGAAGCATGCACCAGCACCGCTGCGATRTTGGTCAGGACGGTAAAGAAACTGAARTAGAAGACGATCGAGCCTGGCAGGCTGCGCCCTGYCGCCATSSCGGCCGGTACCGTAATCGCAAACTGYAGGACGAGYGCAACGAGGCCGATGACCAGYCCCGCGCGTTGCAGGAACCGGCYCATKGCAGGTTCACGCGGCCGCYGCGCAGGACGGATTGCCSGCCTGCCAGCGGGCGATGTCGGAGCCGATGCGSGCGCCGAGCGGCTCGGCCATCAGCGGTCCGAACACATCCACCTTGCTGGAATTGCCCTGCGCCTGCACGACCAGCAGCGGCYTGCCGCCATAATGCTTGGCGGGCACCAGCARRAAGCGCGGGGTGCCGCTGTAGGAATTGAGYTCATTGGCCATCTGGTAGGACTTGAAGGCCGGGTCCTTGCTGGCGATCCAGCATTTATGMGCGGCGATCGCCACCTGCTCCATGGCAAGMAGCGAGGCGCTCTTRCCCGAGGGCGCCGGCGCTGTCTTCGGACTGGACTGGCAGGAAACCAGCGCGATCCCGGCGGCGGCCAGAASCGCCAAGCGAGCAATCGTCAGTCCCATGTCMGGCCRCGCCCCACGTTTTMGAGAAATGYCAAAATCAGGCGGCGATGCCGAGCGCGCTTTCGAACAACGCCCGTCCGTCGTTGCCGCCATGCGCGGCCTCGATGAGGTTTTCCGGATGCGGCATCAGGCCCAGCACGTTGCCCTTCTCGTTCATGATACCGGCAATGTCGTTGATCGAGCCATTGGGATTGCTGTTTTCGGCATAGCGGAACACCACCTGGCCTTCGCCTTCGAGGCGGGCAAGCGTCTCGGGATCGGCGAAATAATTGCCGTCGTGATGCGCGACCGGCGAGCGGATGATCTGCCCGGGCTGGTAGCGGCGGGTGAACATGGTGTTGGCGTTGGCGATCTCGAGCTTCACCTGCCGGCAGACGAACTTCAGCGAGGCATTGCGCATCAGCGCGCCCGGCAACAGCCCGGCCTCTACAAGGATCTGGAAGCCATTGCAGACACCGATCACGGTAACGCCCTTGGCCGCCTTTTCGGCCACCGCCCGCATCACCGGCATGCGCGCCGCGATCGCGCCGCAACGCAGATAGTCGCCAAAAGAGAACCCGCCAGGGATGGCGATCAGGTCGACATCGGGGATTTCGGTGTCGGTCTGCCAGACGGTCGCCGGCGCCTGCCCGGAAATCTTGGTCAACGCCGCGATCATGTCGCGGTCGCGGTTGAGGCCAGGTAGGAGGACGACAGCTGATTTCATTTCAGTGATTCCCAAACTCGTCCAAGTCAAAGCCGTATTCGATTGCCGAATAAATTTCGAGCAGGTACTGCTCGGCAGTGTCTTCGACAACGACATATTTCACGCTGAGTGACTTCAGTCGTTCAATCTCCGCCCGAAAAATTTCAACGAAGGCTGGATCTCTCTGAAGGTCTTTTCTGCTTGAGCCTTTGCGATAGGTAGGTCTTAGTCCAAGCTTTTGGCGAGCTCGTTTGAAGGCATACGCCGCCGAGCCGTGATCCTGGCGGAGATGGTTCTTCAATCGCTGAGAAAGATTGTTTGTACGCCCAATTCTCTCTGGAGTGCCGTCTTCCAAAAACAAATATATGCCTGGCCTCGTTGGAAATTTGTCCAGGAATCCGTAAGTATTTCCGCTATTTAGTTGGTGGAATAGCTCCACAACCCTACTCACATGCTTCCCAAAGACAGGGTTCAAATTAACCTATCTCCACCGCGTAATTCTCAATCACCGTGTTGGCCAGAAGCTTGTCGCACATGGCCTTGAGGTCGGYYTCGGCCTTSGYCTTGTCGGTTCCCGTGAGCTCYATGTCGAAGACCTTRCCCTGCCGCACCTGGCCGACGCCGTCGAAACCCAGCCCSGAGAGCGCGTGCTCGATCGCCTTGCCCTGCGGGTCGAGAACGCCGTTCTTGAGGGTCACGGTGATGCGGGCTTTCATCGATACTCCTGAAAAATCGTAGTGGCGGGCGGGCCCGGCGTGCCCGGCGGGCCGCTTGGCACTTTAGTGCTTCATGCCCTTGGGCGGCTCGGAAGAGGCGACGAGGACCGGCCCGGTCGGGCGTGGCGGCTCGTTCTCGTTCATGATGCCGAGACGGCGGGCGACTTCCTGGTAGGCCTCGACCAGACCGCCCATGTCGCGACGGAAACGGTCCTTGTCGAGCTTGTCCTGGGTCGCGACGTCCCACAGACGGCAGGAGTCGGGCGAGATCTCGTCGGCGACGACGATGCGCATCATGTCGCCCTCGAACAGGCGGCCGCACTCGATCTTGAAGTCGACGAGCTGGATGCCGACACCGAGGAACAGGCCGGAGAGGAAGTCGTTGACGCGGATGGCCAAAGCCATGATGTCGTCGATTTCCTGCGGGCTTGCCCAGCCGAAGGCAGTGATGTGCTCTTCCGACACCATCGGGTCGTCCAGCGCATCGGCCTTGTAATAGAATTCGATGATCGAGCGCGGCAGAACGGTGCCTTCCTCGATGCCGAGGCGCTTGGCCAGCGAGCCGGCGGCGACGTTGCGCACGACCACCTCCAGCGGGATGATCTCGACTTCCTTGATCAGCTGCTCGCGCATGTTGAGCCGACGGATGAAATGGGTCGGGATGCCCATGCGATTGAGGTGGTTGAAGATGTGCTCGGAAATGCGGTTGTTGAGCACGCCCTTGCCATCCACCACTTCATGCTTTTTCTTGTTGAAGGCGGTGGCGTCGTCCTTGAAGAACTGGATCAGCGTACCCGGCTCAGGCCCCTCATAGAGGATCTTGGCCTTGCCTTCGTAAATGCGGCGGCGATTTTTCATCTGATTTTTCTCTGGATTTGCGGGCAGGCGGCAAGCGACCAGTTCCTGTCCGTCTGCCTAAATTAGTTGTGGCGACGGTGGCGTTCAATGCCGGTGTCTATAGCAATCGTAATGTTTGCTCAATCGCCAAATCCTGCCAATCAACCGGTTTCGGGACCGAAATGCCGCAGCGCAGCATGCGACATAGCGTGACATAGCATATTGACCGGCTCGCGGCCTTTTGGTTTGTGCTTGGCCAGCACACATATCAAACGCCTAGCGAATCGAATTGACCGGAGGGACGTCATGAGCAGCATGAAAGACCGCGAAGAGGGCTTCGAGCGCAAATTCGTCTTCGATGAGGAGCTGCGCTTCAAGGCTTCGGCGCGCCGCAACAAGGCGCTYGGCCTKTGGGCCGCYGAAAAGCTAGGCAARACCGGCGCCGATGCCGAAGCCTACGCCAAGGAAGTGGTCGTTGCGGACATCGAGGAAGCTGGCGACCATGATGTCTTCCGCAAGATCCGCAAGGATTTCGACGCCGCCGGCGTCAACCAGTCGGACCATCAGATCCGCCGCACYATGGACGAGCTGATGGCCCAGGCGATCGAGCAGATCAAGAACGCGTAATATCGTTGGACCAATCGACCGCCCGGCTCAGCCGGGCGGTTTTTCTTTGCCTTGCCGCCGTTTCCGGCTGAAACTGCGGGTTGTCAACAAGGAAAGTCCCGATGTCGTTGAAGTCCCGCCTGGCTGCCGATGAAACGCTATTCACCGCCTGGTCCGGGGTGCCGGACGCGCTGACGGTCGAGATCATCGCCAAGCAGGGCTTCGACGCCGTGACGCTCGACATGCAGCATGGCGGCCATCACGAGGACAGTGTGCTGCGCGGCCTGGTGCCGGTGCTCGCCGCCAACAAGCCGGCGCTGGTGCGCATTCCGGTGGGGCGCTTCGATATGGCGAGCCGAGCGCTCGATTTCGGCGCCGAGGCGGTGATTGCGCCAATGGTGAACTCCGTCGCCGATGCCCGGCAATTCGCCGCCGCCATGAAATATCCGCCGCTGGGCGAGCGCTCCTGGGGGCCGACCTACGCCTTTCCCCGCCACGGCAAAGGCGACAATGCCGAGTGGCTGCGCGACAGCAACCAGCGCACCCTGGCTTTCGCGATGGTCGAGACACGGGCGGCGTATGACGTGCTCGACGGCATCCTCGATACGCCCGGCATCGAYGGCATCTTCGTCGGTCCGTCGGATTTCTCGATCGCCTGGTCGAACGGGGCGACAGTCAACTCGACGCTGGAAAGCATGATGGAGACGATAGCCGCGATCGCCGAGCGGACACGCAAGGCGGGCAAGCATGCGGCGATCTACGTCATCGAGCCAGCGATTGCCGGTCGCGTGGTCTCGATGGGTTATCGGCTGCTCGCCATGGGGTCGGACCACACGCTGATTTCGCTGGGCGCCAAGACCCTTTTGAAAAGCATGCGCGATTCGATCGGCGCCTGAGGCGCTCGGGAAGACCCCGTTCAGGGTTCTTTCAATTCCGTCAGGAACTTGGCGAAGGTCATCGAGCCTTCCGGCCATGGGCCGAAGCCGGCATCCTGGTTGAGATGGCCGGCCTCGCCGGCATCGATGAACAACGATCCCCAGGCGGCGGCAATGTCCTCGGCGACCTCGAAGGCGCAGAAGGGATCGTTGCGGCTGGCAATGACGATCGACGGGAAGGGCAGCGGATCGCGCGAATAGGGCCCGAAGGTCATCAGATGCCTCGGCCTGATCTCAGGGTTGGCGACATCCGGCGGCGCCACGAAGAACGCGCCTGCGACCGGCTTTTGGAACCGCGGGATGGCCTGCACCGCCGCCGCGACGCCGAGAGAATGAGCAACGATCACGACTGGCCGTTCCGCCTCGTTGACCGCGTTCGCCACGCTCGCCGTCCAATCCTCGCGTACCGGCTTCGACCATTCGGTCTGCTCGACACGGCGCGCCGTCGACAGCTTCGACTGCCAACGCGTCTGCCAGTGTTCGGGGCCGGAGTTGGTGTAACCCGGCACGATCAATATGTCTGCGTCTTTGACTTTCATGGCGCGGATGTAGCGAGCGTCCTTGTTTCGTGCAACTGTGTCGCTGGGAACGGCCGCATCAGAATTGTGAACAACCTGTTCGATTCTTTCCGTCTTGTGTGAACGATCGCAATCGACGATCTCATGGAAGACAAAGAAAATGACCGGCGCCCGAGGATCCCTTATGGTTGGAGTTCGTCGGACGCCGCTCGAACGGAGAGTTTGATGAGTGAACTGCCTTTTGCCGCGACCACGCCGGTCAGCGTCTCCCGCGTCGGCTTGAAGGCGCGCGACGCGGAGAGCCTCGCCGCCTATTACCGCGCGGTTGTCGGCCTGCAGGAACTGAGCCGCGCCGACGGCGCGATCACGCTGGGCGCCGCCAATCGTCCGCTGCTGGTGCTGGAGCCGGACGCCGCGGCCAAGCCTGACGATCCGCGCAGCGCAGGCCTTTTCCATACTGCGTTCCTGCTGCCGTCACGCGCCGATCTCGGTCGCTGGATCAACCACGCCGTCGCCAACAGGATCGGCATCGACGGCGCATCGGACCATCTGGTCAGCGAGGCACTTTATCTGACCGACCCCGAGGGCAACGGCATCGAGATCTATGCCGACCGCCGCCCGCAGGATTGGAAATGGAATGGCGACAAGATCGCCATGGCGACCGAGCGGCTGAACCTGCCGGGGGTCGTCGCCAGCGTGCCGGCGGGCGATGCCGGCTGGCAGGGCGCGCCGGAAAACACCATAGTCGGCCATGTGCATCTGCGCGTCGGTCGCCCGGAGGACGCCGAGGCCTGGTGGCATCGAGAGTTCGGCTTCGACACTGTGGCTAAATATGGCGGCCAGGCGGTGTTCCTGTCGTCGGGCCACTACCACCACCATATCGGCGCCAATGCCTGGCAAAGCGCCGGCGCCGGCCGCCGCGATCCGTCCCGCTCGGGTCTGGCTTGGGTCGAGATGCGCTCGGATAATGTGAAGGCCGAGACAACCCGCGAAGACCCTTGGGGCACGGTGGTCAGGACGGTGCCCGGCAAGGTTTGACCGGCTGATAGCGTCGAACAAAAAGGTCCGCCAATTGGCGGACCTTTTTGTTGCCGTAGTATCTCAAGCCTCTCCGAACACGCGCTTAAAGATCGTGTCGACGTGCTTGGTGTGATAGCCGAGGTCGAATTTCTCGCGGATTTCGGCTTCAGGGAGCGCCGCCGTGACCTCCTTGTCGGCAAGCAGTTCCTGGAGGAAATCAGCGCCGTGTTCCCACACCTTCATGGCGTTGCGCTGCACCAGACGGTAGGCATCCTCGCGTGATACGCCAGCCTGGGTGAGTGCCAGAAGCACGCGCTGCGAATGCACCAGGCCGTGGAATTTGTTGAGGTTCTTCAGCATGTTCTCGGGATAGACCAGCAGCTTGTCGACGACGCCGGTGAGGCGRGCCAGCGCGAARTCGAGCGTTACYGTCGCATCCGGTCCGATCATGCGCTCGACCGAGGAATGCGAGATGTCGCGCTCGTGCCAGAGCGCCACGTCCTCCATGGCCGGCATGGCATAGGAACGCACCATGCGGGCAAGGCCCGTCAGGTTTTCGGTCAGCACCGGGTTGCGCTTGTGCGGCATCGCCGACGAGCCCTTCTGCCCCGGCGAGAAATATTCTTCCGCTTCCAGCACTTCGGTGCGCTGCAGGTGGCGGATCTCGATGGCGAGGCGCTCGACCGACGAGGCGATAACGCCGAGCGTCGCGAAGAACATGGCGTGGCGGTCGCGCGGGATCACCTGCGTCGACACCGGCTCAGGCTTCAGCCCGAGCATCCTGGCGACATGTTCCTCGACATAGGGCTCGATGTTGGCGAAGGTGCCGACCGCGCCGGAAATTGCACAGGTCGCGATATCCTCCCGCGCGTGCACCAGCCGCTCGCGGCAGCGCGAGAATTCGGCATAGGCCTGCGCCAGCTTGACGCCGAAAGTCGTCGGCTCGGCGTGAATGCCGTGGCTGCGGCCGATGGTGACGGTGTCCTTATGCTCAAAGGCGCGGCGCTTGAGCGCCGCGAGCAGCGCGTCGATGTCGGCAAGCAGGATGTCGCTGGCGCGSGCCAACTGCACCGCAAGGCAGGTGTCGAGCACGTCGGACGACGTCATGCCCTGGTGGATGAAGCGCGCGTCCGGGCCGACGAACTCGGCGAGATGGGTCAGGAAGGCGATGACGTCGTGCTTGGTGACACGCTCGATCTCGTCGATCTTCTCGACATCGAACTTGGCCGCGCCGCCCCTTTCCCAGATGGTCCTTGCCGCTTCCTTGGGGATGACGCCGAGCTCGGCCAGCGCGTCGCAGGCATGCGCCTCGATCTCGAACCAGATGCGGAAGCGGGTTTCGGGCGACCAGATGGCGACCATTTCCGGTCGGGAGTAGCGAGGGATCATTCTTCGGTCCTGCCTGAGAAAGCGTTGGCCGCGTCCTAACAGAGGCCGGCCCAATGCTCAACGCCGCTGCAACGCAAACCGAGCCGCCCGCGACAGACCCTGGGTCTCATGGCGCCGTCGCCATCACGCCATGGTGAAGGAGATACGGCTGGCGATGCATCCAAACCGGCGTTCGTTTGTTATTGTGGGCGCGCACGTCCCAGGGCGCAGCCATCCAGCGGAGGATCAGCATGACCACCGACACCAGCAAGATACGCGAGCATATGGAAGTGATCGGCGCCGATGGCGTCCATCTCGGCACTGTCGACAAGGTCGAAGGCCAGCGGATCAAGCTGAGCAAGGCCGATAGCGGCATGGGCAGACACAGGGGGCACCACCACTACATTCCCTTGGCCCTTGTCGCGGAGATCGACGAAAAGAAGGTCTGGCTGTCGGCGAATTCCGATGTCGCCGTTACATTCGAGGAAGAGAAGTCCGACCCGACCTGATCCTGTAGAACCGCTCAGCGTTTCATGGAATCGCCGAGCCGTTCCAAGTAGCTGTTCTTAAGCAATTCCGGACGGAAAGACCGTTACATACCTTTCCTGGGATTGCCCCACCTAACGCGACGACCAGACAGGGAACAGATCGTTGTCGGCGGGCGTCGCCGCATAGACGCCGCGGCTGATCGCGCGCGCCATGGTCGCGCCGGCGGCGGCGTAAAGGTCGATGGCCGCGTCGAGGCTGAGCTCGATGCCGCTTCTGCCGGTCGCCAGCGCGAAGACCAGGTCGCCGTCGGCCGGGGTATGCGTCGGCCAGATGGCGCGCGCGAATCCGTCATGCGCCGAAATCGCCAGCCGCTTGGCTGCGGCCTTGGTCAGGACGGCATCGGTGGCGATAACGGCAATTGTGGTATTGCCGCCCTCCGGCTGTGAGGCCACGCGCCTGTCTCGGTATTTCAGCAGTATTTTCCGTGCGTCTTCCGGCATCGGGTCGGGATAGCCGAGACCGCCGAATTCGTCGCCGATCTCGAAGGGGGCTGCCCAGAAATGGCGGCTGCGCCCGACCGTCACCGAGCCGGTCGGGTTGACGGCGGCGAGCGCGCCGATGGTGACGCCGCTGTCGAGGACGGTCGAAGCGGAGCCGAGGCCACCTTTGAGCCCTGAGGTCAGCGCGCCGGTGCCCGCACCCACGGTGCCGATCGGAAAGTCGGCGGTTGCCGCCTGCACAGCCTCGTAGCCGAACTCGCGATAAGGCGGGTAGCGGCCCCAGTCCTTGTCGCCGCCATTGGGCAGATCGAACAGGATCGCCGCCGGCACGATCGGCACACGGAAGCCGCCGACCTCGAGGCCGATGCCTTTCTCGCGCAACGCGGCTTGCACGCCGGATGCGGCGTCGAGACCGAAGGCCGAACCGCCGGACAGCACGACGGCATGAACGGCTGCGACCGAGTTCTGCGGCTCGAGCAGATCGGTCTCGCGCGTCCCCGGCGCACCGCCCAGAACCTGGACGCCAGCGACTGCCGGTTCCTCGCACAGCACCACCGTGACGCCGGATTTCAGCCTGGCGTCAGCTGCGTTGCCGACGCTCAAGCCGGCAACATCCGTGATCAGATTACGCGGCCCGGTGCGGAACATCACTTCACCTCCAGCGGCACGAATTTGGCACCGTCGAAGCGGAAGACGCGGAACGGATTCTGGCTGAGATCGCCCTTGCCGTCGAACCGGATCGTGCCGATCGCGGTGGCGAAGTCGTGCCCGGTCAGCGCTCCGGCGAGCGGTTTGCCGGAGCTTTGCGCATCAGCCGTTGCGGCCTTGGCGATCTCCACAGCGGCATAGGCCGGCAGCGTGTAGCCGTCCGGCACGATGGTCTTCGCGCCGAAGGCCTGCATCACCTTGGGAGCGGCGACCTCAGCCCATTCGGGCGGCGCGATCATCAGCGTGCCGATCGCGTAGGGCACTTCGCCTGGCGGTGTGCGCAGGTTTTCCCCGCCGGCGAAGGTGATGCCGGCGTTGAGCTGTGTTGTGTCGCGCCCCATGATGGCGATGTCGTCGCCGTCGCCACCGGCAAACACCTTGGTCGCGCCGGCTTTCTTCAGGCGGCCGACCAGGCCGATCTGGTTGTCGAGTTGCGGCCGGAAAGTATCGACGAAGACTGGCTTGAGCGCCGCCTGCTCGGCGGCTGCACGGAAGGTTTCGGCGAGCTCGCGGCCGTAGATCGTGCCGTCGTCGACGACCGCGAACAGGTCATTGCGCCACAACTGGGTGAGTTTGCTGGCGATCGCGTTGCGCTCGTCGTCGCCGCGCGGGCCGAGCCGGTAGACCGGCCAGCCGGTCTTGGCGCGCCGGTCGGTCAGGCTCTCCGTGCGCACGCCAACCGTGATGACGGGAATGCCGGCGTCCTTCAGGATAGGAAGCGCGGCCTCGATCGCCTCGGTGCAGACGAAGCCCACCACGACATTCACCTTGTCGGCGGCGAATTGTTTCGCTGCCGAGGCTCCGCCGTCGGCGGTGCAGGCATCGTCGGCGATTTTGATCACGACGCCTTGGGCTTCGGCCGCCAGGCCGGCGCCGGCCTCGATCTGCTTGCCGAGAATCGCCGACGGGCCGGAGAGCGGCGCGGCGACGCCGACCAGCGTCTCTGCGTCGGCACCCGCGGCCAGCGAAAGCAGCGCGGCTAAAGTCGTCGTCAAACGGCGCATTCGAGCGAAGTGATCCTCCGTGCCGGGAGTATAGTTCCAGCACTATTCCAGCAAAGACCTAAAGGGTGGCTAAGCCGCGCGCAACACGCGAATTTCAGGATTGCGGTCAAGCACTTCGCTTGTGGCTTGCAATATGCCGCCATATATAACGGGCTGGTTTTTCACAGGTGGATCATCGGTGCTGAAGATCAATGACATCGGGCCGCAGGCCTATCGCGATGCGATGGCGCATTTCGCCGGTCACGTACACGTGGTGACGACCGACGGTCCCGCTGGCAGGCGCGGCGCGACGGTGATCGCCGCCTGCTCGGTCTCGGACACGCCGCCGACGGCTCTGGTGTGCCTCAACCGCGAAAATCCCAAGAATGAGGCCTTCATCACGAACGGCAAATTCGCGCTGAATACGCTTGCCTCGAACCAGGAGGCCATCTCCGTGGGATTTTCAGGCATCACAGGCCTGCCTTCCGAGGAGCGCTTCGCGCTCGGCGAATGGGACGTGATCTCGACCGGTGCGCCGACGCTCAAAGGGGCGCTGGCCGTGTTCGACTGCGAGATATTCGATACCAAGGATCTCGCGACGCATCGTGTGCTTTTTGGCAAGGTGACAGGCCTGCGCGTCGGCGATAATTTGCGGCCGCTGATCTACCACAACCGCGGCTACCACGTTCTTTGAACGGGCGCGCGGGATCCACGGAGACAAGATGACCGCGMTTGCGCCGCGCCCCGCGCCRAAGTCGATCGACGAGACGCTCGATCTCCTGACCGGCGCGGACTATGTCGCGGACCGCTCGCTGGCGACGGTGCTGTTCCTCTCGCTGCGCATGAAGCGGCCGCTGTTCCTMGAAGGCGAGGCGGGCGTCGGCAAGACCGAGATCGCCAAGGTGCTCGCCGATGCGCTCGGCCGSCGGCTGATCCGYCTGCAGTGCTATGAAGGGCTCGACGTGTCCTCCGCCGTCTACGAGTGGAACTACGCCGCCCAGATGATCGAGATCCGCATGGAGGAGGCCGCRGGCAAGGTCGTGCGCTCCGACATGGAGCGCAATGTCTTTTCCGAAAAATACCTGATCCGACGCCCTGTGCTCGATGCCCTGACCGGCAAGGCGGGCGCCGCGCCCGTGTTCCTCATCGACGAACTCGACCGCACCGACGAAGCCTTCGAGGCGTTTCTGCTCGAAATCCTGTCGGACTTCCAGGTCACAGTTCCCGAGCTCGGCACGATCAAGGCGGAAGAGCCGCCGATCGTCATCATCACCACCAACCGCACCCGTGAAATCCACGACGCGCTGAAGCGGCGCTGCCTCTATCACTGGGTCGACTATCCGAACGCCGAGCGCGAACTGGAGATCGTGCGCCGCAAGGTGCCGCAGGCAAACAGCCGGCTGTCGGCCGAGGTGGTTTCCTTCATCCAGAAGCTGCGGCAGATCGAGCTGTTCAAGGCGCCGGGCGTCGCCGAAACCATCGACTGGGCCGGTGCGTTGACCGAGCTGGACAAGGTAGCGCTCGACCCCGAAACGGTATCCGACACCATCGGCGTATTGCTGAAGTACCAGGACGACATTGCCCGCATCGAACAGGGTGAAGGCCGGCGCATCCTCAACGAGGTGAAGGCCGAGCTTTCGGCGGCGGAGTAGCGGGCATGCCATCGCGGCGTCCGGAACCCCAGGAGGCAACGGCGGAAGGGCGCATCGCCGACAACATCGTCTATTTCGCGCGCGCGTTGCGCAAGGCCGGCATGCGAGTCGGCCCGGCCTCGGTCAAGGACGCCATCGAGGCGGTGCTTGCCGCCGGCATAGGCTCGCGCGACGATTTCTACTGGACGCTGCACTCGGTGCTCGTCTCGCGGCACGAAGACCATCCTGTGTTCGACGAGGCCTTCCGGCTGTTCTGGAAGTCGCACGAACTGATCGAGAAGATGCTGGCGATGTTTTCGCCCGTCGCGCCCGACAACGCCGAGAAGCAGAAGCCGCGTGCCGCCGAGAACCGCGTCAGCCAGGCGATGTTCGAAGGTCATCAGAAGAACCAGCCGGTGCGCGAAGTGCCGGAGATCGAGGTCGACGCGCGCTTCACCTTTTCCGGCAACGAGGTGCTGCGCGGCAAGGATTTTGCCCAGATGGATGCCGCCGAGCTGGCGGAGGCCCGCAAAGCGATCGCCGCGCTGCGCTTGCCCTTCGACACGGTGCGGACACGCCGTTTCAAGGCGGACGCGCAAGGACGGCGCATCGATCCGCGAGCGATGATGCGATCGTCCGCACGCACTGGCGGCGCGCTTATCCTGCCGAAATTTCGTTCGCCGCGCGAAGTTCATCCGCCGCTTGTGGTTCTGGCCGATATTTCCGGCTCGATGAGCCAGTATACGCGCATCTTCCTGCATTTCCTGCATGCGCTGACCGAGAAGAGGCGGCGCGTCCACGCCTTCGTCTTCGGCACGAGGCTGACGAACCTGTCCCGGCAGATGCGCCATCGCGATCCTGACGAGGCGCTGGCTGAGTGTTCCGCGGCGGTCAAGGATTGGTCGGGCGGCACCCGCATCGGTGATGCGCTTGCCGAATTCAACCGGCTGTGGTCGCGGCGTGTGCTGGGGCAGGGCGCGGTGGTGCTGCTGATCACCGATGGGTTGGAGCGCGACGATGTCACCGGCCTGTCGGAGGGAATGGAGCGGTTGCACAAATCATGCCGGCGGCTGATCTGGCTCAATCCGCTGTTGCGCTTCGACGGTTTCGAGGCTCGCGCCCGCGGCGTGAAGGCGATGCTGCCCCATGTCGACGAATTCCGCGCGGTGCACAATCTCGATGCGCTGGCCGATCTTTGCGCCTCGCTCGACCAGCGGCCGGCGGCTTCGACCGATCCGCGCCGCTGGCTCAAAACTGGCGAGAGGCGGGCCGCGTAGCCATATCTTGACTCTCGTTTGATCGGAAAAACAGACTTTGCGAGAAGCGACGATGGACGACAGCATTTACCTCGATGAAGCCCGCGACCCCCTGATCATCGCGGAAGGCTGGATGAAGGACGGCAAGGATGTCGCCATTGCGACCGTGGTCGAGACCTGGGGCTCGGCGCCGCGCCCGGTCGGCAGCCATCTGGTCATCGACGCCGAAGGCAATTTCCATGGCTCGGTCTCCGGCGGCTGTGTCGAGGGCGCGGTCGTGACCGAGGCGTTCGATGTCATCGGCTCGGGCAAGTCGAGGATGCTGGAGTTCGGCGTCGCCGACGAGACGGCATGGCAGGTCGGGTTGTCTTGCGGCGGCCGCATCAAGGTCTATGTCGAGCGGTTGGGCTGACTTTCGATGGACCCCTATGTACTGAAAACCCTCAATGCCGAACGTCGCGCCCGGCGCGCGGCCGTGATGGTCACCGACCTCGGCGACGGCCGCGATCGCATCGTGCGCGAGGGCGACCACGTTGCGGGCCAACTTGGCGAGGCGATCGCCAGGGCGTTCCGCACCGGCAATTCCGGCACGGTGGAGGCGGAAGGACGGACCTTCTTTCTAAACGCCCATCTGCCGCGTCCGCGCCTGGTGGTGATCGGCGCGGTGCATATCAGCCAGGCGCTGGCGCCGATGGCGAAGATCGCCGGCTATCCGGTCGAGATCATCGATCCGCGCACCGCTTTTGCCACGCCTGAACGCTTCCCCGATGTCGCGTTGCGTGCCGAATGGCCCGAGGACGTGCTGAGGCGCGAGCCGCTTGACAGCTACACGGCTCTTGCCGCCGTCACCCACGATCCCAAGATCGACGATTTCGCGCTGAAAGCGGCGCTCGACGCCAGGTGCTTCTATGTCGGAGCGCTCGGCAGCCGGAAGACGCATGCCAAGCGCGTCGAGCGCCTGCTTGCGCTCGGCGCCAGTGCCGAACAGATCGCCCGTATCCATGCACCGATCGGCCTCGATATAGGTGCTGCCAGCCCGGCCGAGATCGCCGTCGCCATCCTCGCCCAGACAATCCATGCGTTCCGCTCGCGCGGCCTGGAAGCCAAGGGCGCGGTAGCGTGAAGTTCGGACCGGTTCCGATCGATCAGGCCGAAGGAGCGGTCCTGGCGCATTCGACCGCAGCCGGTGAGCGGCGGTTCCGCAAGGCGCAGCGCCTGAGCGCCGAAGATGTCGCGGCCCTGAAAGCGGCCGGTATCCGGGAAATTGTCGCGGCCGTGCTGGCCTCCGACGATCTTGGCGAGGACGCGGCGGCCGAGACAATCGCCGCCGGCATGAGCCATCGCAACGTCGAGGCAAAATCCGCCGCGACCGGTCGGGTCAATCTCCATGCGCAAACCGCTGGCATCTTCACCGTCAATGCCGGGATGATCGATGCCATCAACGCCATCGATCCGGCCATCACCATCGCCACGCTGGCACAGCATGCGCCGGTAGAGCAGGGGCAGATGGTGGCGACGGTCAAGATCATTCCCTTTGCCGTCGCGGCAGGGCTGGTCGACAAGGTGGTTCAGATCTGCGCGGAAGGCGAGATCTTTGCCGTTAACGCCTACCGGCCTGTCAGCGTCGGCGTCATCCAGACGACGCTTCCTGGCGTGAAGGCCAGCGTGCTGGACAAGACGCTGCGTGTCACCGAAGCGCGGCTCGCCCGCTCCGGCGGCCGGCTGACTGCGGAGCGGCGCACGCCTCATGAAATCGCGCCCGTCTCCGAAGCCGCCGCCGCATTGGCGCGCGACAATGACATGGTGGTGATCTTCGGCGCCTCGGCGATGAGCGATTTCGCCGACGTCGTGCCGGCGGCGATCGAGAAGGCAGGCGGGACCGTCATCCGTGCCGGCATGCCGGTCGATCCCGGCAACCTGCTGGTGCTCGGAACACTCGACGGCAAGCGCGTCATCGGCGCGCCGGGCTGTGCCCGCAGCCCGAAGGAGAACGGTTTCGACTGGGTGCTGGACCGGCTGATCGCCGGGCTCGATGTGACGGCGCGCGACATTGCCGGCATGGGGGTGGGCGGGCTCTTGATGGAAATCCCGACCAGGCCGCAGCCGCGCGAGCCGCTGCCGGGCTCGCAGTCGACAAGGTCGGAGCCAAGGGTAGACATCGTGCTTCTGGCCGCCGGCCGGTCGAGCCGCATGGGTGGGCCGAACAAGCTTTTGGCCCTGTTCGACGGCAAGCCGCTGGTGCGTCGCACCGCCGAGCGGGCGCTGGGCTCGAAGGCCGCCAATACAGTCGTCGTCACCGGACACCAGCGCGAACGGGTGCGTTCAGCGCTTTCTGGTCTCGACATGACGCTCTCCGACAATCCGGATTTCGCCGACGGGCTGGCCTCGTCGTTGAAGGCGGGCATCGCGCGGGTCGCGCCCGATGCTGCCGGCGCCTTGATCGTGCTCGGCGACATGCCGGGCGTCTCCTCGAAAGATCTCGACAGCCTGATCGATGCCTTCCGCCGGTCCGGCGGCCGGGCGGTGGTGCGCGCGGCGCATCTCGGCAAGCGCGGCAATCCGGTGCTGCTGCCGCGGTCGCTGTTCGCGGCGATTGCCCATCTCGAAGGTGACACCGGCGCGCGTCATCTTGTCGAAGCCGAGGGGCTCGACGTCGTCGATGTCGAGATCGGGCAGGGCGCTTCGGTCGATGTCGATACGCGGGAGGCCTTGGAAGGCGCGGGCGGCGTCCTGCAGGATTGACAAACCGGAGCCGAATTTCGCATGGCTCTGGGCCATGTCTTTCCGCTTCCGCTTTTTCTTTGCCCTGTTCGCCGCGACAGCTCTGCCGCTTTCGGTCGCTGACGGGCAGTCGCTATCGCTGAAACCCTTCAAGGACGACTTGTTCGCCTACCCGCCGGCGCTTTCGACCGGCGACAACGGCGCCTATACGGTGCTCGACTATCATGAGATGCGCGACATCAACCAGCGCGACGAGGTGCCGGAAAAGCGCGTCCGCGCGCAGTACACCGACCCTGGCGTGCGCCGGGTGCAGCAGGACCTGATGCTGAAGACCGATGCCGGCGATGTCAGGCATGTCGCGGTCGGCARGACGGAAGGGGCTTCCATCATCGTGCTCTATCTGCACGGGCAGGGCGGCAGCCGCAAACAGGGCGTCGACGACTTCACCTTCGGCGGCAATTTCAACCGCATCAAGAATCTGATGGCCGACAATGGTGGCCTCTATCTCACTCCGGATTTTCCCGATTTCGGCGACAAGGGCGCCGCGCAGGTGGCGGCGCTGATCGATCACTATGCGCAGAAATCACCGGGCGCCAAAGTCTTCGTCGCCTGCGGTTCCATGGGCGGCATGCTGTGCTGGAAGCTTGCGGCCAGCAAGGACACGGGCAACCGCATCAACGGCCTGCTGCTGCTCGGCTCGCTCTGGGACGAGAGTTTCCTGACCAGCCCGGCCTTCAAGCGTCGTGTGCCGGTGTTCTTCGGCCAGGGCAGCCATGACGTGGTCTTCGCCGTCGCCAAGCAGGAAGCGTTCTTCCGCTCGATCCTCGCCAAGTCGAAGACCTATCCGACCCGTTTCGTGCGCTTCGAGACCGGCACGCACGGCACGCCGATCCGCATGGTGGACTGGCGCGGGACGCTGAACTGGATGCTGACCAAGGCGCCTTAGTTAGGCTATCGCATCAAGGGGGCGTGTTGTAGTCCAGGATGGTCTGCGGGTTGATCTCGCCGTCATAGGACGCGTCGACGTCGTATTGCACCAGCGAGAAATTGCCGTCGCGGAACAGATAGGTGCCGCTCGACGAGGCGTCGCCGACCCCGCGCCATTTGTTCAAGGACGTGATCGTCTTGGTCTTGTCGTCATAGTCGGAGTTGACCAGTTGATCGTCGGTCTGGAAGCCGATGATGTGGATCGACTCGACCTTGCCTTCGGTGTTGTTGTTCTCGTAGCGTATATCCAACTCCGGCGCGGCGAATTGCAGTTGCCTGACGCCGGCGACCTCGTCGGAGATGTAGTAGACCGCGCTTTCGTTGTAGGCGCCCATCGAGCAGAAGAAGCGGAAGAGCCGCGTTTCGTGCTCGGGCTCGTCGGCCGCCGCATCCTTGTCCTTGTAGTGGATCGAGTAGGCATCCGGCTCGCCGACCGGCTTGCCGTCCGGCGTCTGCTTGTCGCATTGGCCGCCATAAGCGGCGGCAAAGGCCTTCTTGGCCTGCTCCAGCGCCTGGTCCATCTTCGGCGGCGGCGGGCCGTCGCCGCAGCTTGCCGGAACGGCATCGGCGAAGTCGGACGTCGAAGGCTTCAGCGCGCCCTTGTCGATGAAGATCGGCTGGAACGGCGGTTCCTGAATTTGCGCGTTGACCTGGCGGACCGTGTAGCAGCCGGAGAAGACCTTGGCCTCACCCTTCTTGTCGGTCGCCTGGATGGCGACGGGCACGCTGTAATAGATGCTGCCGGCGGCGCCTTCATTAGAAACGGCGCCGGTCTTGACCTCGACCGTATCGGTGCCGTCGTAGCCTTTGACAAATGAATCGAAGTCTTTTGCCGGCTTGGTATCGCCGAAATAACCCCAGGCGCGGGCGAATTCATGCCGGTTGATGGCGTTGTACAGCGAATTGATCACTGCCGACGCGTCCGACCGGTCGTCGACATAGGGCGTTTCGGCGGCAAGGGCCGGTTGCGCGAAACCGGCCAGGGACAAAAGGGCAGTCGCTGCGAAAGTGGTGGTGCTTCTCATCAGGTCCTCCGCTCGACGAATCGATTCTAGCACGGCGATTGCGGCGAGGCGGTGACGCTTGAAGAATCGTGGCCGGAGGCGCTAGCTGCGCGTTCGCGGCGCCTCCGCCGCGTTGGGAGATGTTCGCGTGACAATATCCATGTACGACATATCAGTGGCCGTGTTTTCGACCCGGCTGAAGGCGCTGTCCAGCGTGCTGACCGCCGCCGAGCAGAATGCCGGCGACCGCAAGATCGATCCGCAGGTGCTCCTGACGGCCCGCCTTGCCCCAGACATGTTCGCGCTGACCCGACAGGTGCAGATCGCGACCGACCATGCCAAGGGCGCACCGTCGCGGCTTGCCGGCCGCGAAGTGCCGAAATACGAGGACAATGAAGCGAGCTTTGCCGAACTGCAGGCGCGAATCGCCAAGACGCTCGATCATCTGGCGACATTTTCTGCGGCTGACCTCGAAGGTGCAGAAGACAGGACCGTTGAAGCCAGGCTCGCCGGACGCGAGGTCACCTTGCCCGGCCTGCAGTATCTGCTGCACCTGGCCATGCCGAACTTCTACTTCCACGTTACGACGGCTTACGACATCCTGCGCCACAACGGCGTGCCGCTCGGCAAGCAGACTTTTTTGGGAAGCCGCTGACGCGACTGCATTTTTCGAGGCTTCCCGGCAACGCCGGGAAACCTCTTCCAGCCTGAAGACTCAGCGTATCGACATTTCGCGGGCGATACGCGGAAAATCGGCCGGCTTGATGCCGATATCGGCGCGGTCGGCGTTGCTCATCGCGTTCAGAAGCGCAAGCGCCGAGCGGTAGCGCTGCTGTTCCTGCGGCCGCGGCCGCGCGAACATTTCAGTGAAGAACCCCATGACTCGGTTGCCCCTGTTGATCCTCCACATCCGAGCATATAGGTGATTTGTTAAAATTGTGCAGTGCAGCATTTGCATGGCTGCCATGCTTGGCGGATTTTTTCCGCCACAAATCGGTTTTGGTGAAACTTTTGCGCGGGTCCTCCCGTACGCACTGATGCCGGCACATGGCTGGCTTTTCCTCGCCACTCCTGGCGATCTTGCCGGACTGCATGAAATGCAGCCCGGCTTTTTGTTTGCTGCCATAGCGGCCCACCATTTCCGTTCAAATCGTCGAAATTGTTAATGTTGCCGGCATTCATTTTTAACGAGACCGTCCTAAGGTCGATGGTAGCAACGCATGCCGTCACGACAGGGGAGGCTGAAATCGGCACCGGGAACAAGCTCGATTTCGCTTCGTTGCTCGACGACCTGATCGTCGCTTCCGCGAGGAGCGAGGAGGAGGGCACCCGGCCATCGATCCCGTTCGACTACTTGTCGGTGGCGGATGAGCTTCATTCCGGCCGCATCAAGGTTGCCGGCGAGAGCGTTGCGGCCGAGTACCGCGAGGCCGGCGCCGACCTCGCCGCCGAGTTCGTGGCGCTTCTCGACCAGGCAAAGCTGACGCTCGCAGGCGAAGAGAAGAAGCCTGAGGAGACACTGCCGCCGATCGATCCCGAGTCCATTGCCGGCGAGCTCGGCCTTGAGAAATCGGGGAAAAACGCCGATTTCGGCCGCATCCGCCGCAACTTCGCCTTCGCCAACCATCCCGACCGTGTCGCGCCGCATCTGCGCCAGCGCGCGATGATCCGCATGCAGGTGGCCAACATGCTGATCGATGAGGCCAAGCGGCGTGCGTTGGCGGGCGCGCGCCGCTAACTTTCTCAGTTCACTCATAAGCGGAGGCGACAGGGCTTGGAGAACTTCCAGCCTTTGCCTTATGCTTGAATTTCCTCCTCGCGCAGCCGCGCAGACCCCTCCCGCCGGAGAAATCCATGCAAAAACGCCGCCTCGGTCGGACCGATCTCCTTGTCTCGCAAATCTGCCTGGGTTCGATGACCTGGGGCCAGCAGAACACCGAGGCCGAGGGTCACGCGCAGATGGATCTCGCCTTTTCGCGTGGGGTCAATTTCATCGACACCGCCGAGCTTTACCCGATCCCGCCCAAGGCGGAGACGCAAGGGCGGACCGAGACGATCATCGGCAGTTGGATGAAGGCGAAAGGCAACCGCGACAAGGTCATCGTTGCTTCGAAAGTGGTCGGCCGCACCGCCAACACCTGGTTCCGCGGCGATCGTCCTTCGACGCTGGTCCGCGCCGACATTTTCGACGCGGTGGAGAAGTCGCTGGCCAAGCTCGGCACCGATTACATAGATCTCTACCAGATCCACTGGCCGGACCGGGACATTCCGTGGGGCTCGAACCCGACGCGCGTCGGGGCGCCACGGCGGGCCGACGCAGCAGCTGCGCCGGCAGGCGAAACGCCTATTGCCGAAACGCTCGGCGTCTTCGATGAACTGATGAAGGCCGGCAAGATCCGCCATCTCGGACTGTCGAACGAAAGCTCCTGGGGCGTCATGCGTTTCCTGACGGAGTCCGAAAAGGGGATCGGCCCGCGCGTCGCTTCGCTGCAGAACGCCTACAATCTCGTCAACCGCACATTCGAGGTTAATTTGGCCGAGGTGTGCGAGCGCGAACAGGTTTCGCTGCTAACCTATTCTCCGCTGGCGCAAGGTTATCTGACCGGCAAATACGACCATGGCGCGCGGCCGCTGGGGTCGCGTTCGCAGCTCTTCAACCGTGGCCAGCGCTACGAAACGCCGAATGCCGCCGAGGCGCAACTTGAATACAGTGAGCTGGCGCGCTCCTTCGGCATGGAGCCGGCGCTGTTCGCCAACGCCTATGTGTCGAGCCGGCCTTTCGTGACTTCGAACATCGTCGGCGCCACCAGCGTCGCGCAGCTCGACATGGCGCTGTCTTCCGCCGAAATCACCTGGACGGAAGAGATGCAGAAAGCGGTCGACGCGATCCACCAGCGCGTCGGCAATCCTTGCCCGTGACCGGAAATCAACGAAAAGACAAAGGGATGGAGATGATGGCGAGTTTTCCGATCGAGGCCGTGCGCGAGAGATTTCCGGCGCTTGCTCTGACCGACGACGGACACCGTCGCGTCTATCTCGACAACCCCGCCGGCACGCAAGTGCCGCAGGCGGTGGCCGACGCGGTGTCGCGCTGCCTGCTCACCACCAACGCCAATCTCGGCGGTTTCTTCGAAACGACCGTCGCGGCGCAAAAGGTGGTCGACGACGCGCATGCGGCGATGGCCGATTTCCTTGGAGCCGCGAGCCCCGAGGAAATCATCATCGGCGCCAACATGACGACGCTGACCTATCACATGTCGCGCACGCTCGGCCGCACGATCAAGCCTGGCGACGAGATCATCGTCACGCGCATGGATCACGAAGGGAATGTCTCACCCTGGCTGCAGCTCGCCGAAGACCTCGGACTTGTCGTGCGCTTCCTGCCGTTCGATGAGCAGAGTTGGCAGGTCGAGGAAACGGAGCTGAGGGCGCTGCTGTCGGAAAAGACGCGGCTGGTGGCGCTTAACTATGCCTCGAACCTCACAGGCTCGATCAACCGCGTGAAGGCGCTGACGGCGATCGCCAAGGAAGCCGGCGCGCTGGTCTATGTCGATGCCGTGCAGTTCGCACCGCACGGACTGATCGACGTGCAGGCGCTCGGCTGCGATTTCCTGGTCTGCTCGGCCTACAAGTTCTTCGGGCCGCATATGGGCATATTGTGGGGCCGCCGCGAAATTATCGGCACGCTCAAGCCGTACAAATGCCGCTGCTCGTCGAACGGCCTGCCGGAACGGTTCGAACTCGGCACACCACAGATCGAACTGATGGCCGGGCTGACGGCCGCCATCGATTACTTCGCCGATCTCGGTGCGGCGGCCGGCGAGGGCGGCTCGCGACGGCAACGGATTGCCAGGGCCTTCGAAGCGTCGATTGCCTATGAAAACGCGCTCGCCCGGCAGTTGATCGAAGGGCTGGCGGACATCGAAGGCCTGACCATCCACGGTATCGCGGATTTGGACCGTCTCGGCGAACGGGTGCCGACGGTTTCCTTCACGGTCGAAGACGTCACGCCGGAAACGATCGTGCGGCAGATGAATGCGGAAAACATCTTCCTGTGGTCCGGCCACAACTATGCGTGGGAGATCGTCAACCAGCTCGGCATTCCAGCCGAGCAGGGTGTCGTGCGTATCGGCATCGCCCACTACAACACGGCGGGCGAGATCGAGGAGACGCTGGGAAGCGTGCACCGCGTGATCGCGATGCTGAGGCAGCAGCGTTCCTGAGTTAGCTTTTCCTGCCGCCGAGACCGGTCAGGAACGCGGTGAGATTGTCGCCGAGCGCGTCGCAGAGATAGCCGCCTTCCTGGACGATCACCGTCGGCAGGCCGAGGCCGGCAATCGCCTCGCCGATGCGCGAGAAGCCGGGCGTGGTCACCGACAGGCCGCCGAACGGGTCGCCTTCGAAGGCGTCGAGGCCGAGCGCCACCACCAGCGCTTCAGGCGCGAAAGCGCGGATGCGCCGGAAGGCGGTGGCGAGCGCTTCCAGGAATGCCGCGTCACCGGATTTTCGCGGCAGCGGCAGGTTGAGATTGTAGCCGAGGCCTGCGCCTTCGCCACGCTCGTCCGCATGGCCCCAGAAGAAGGGGTAGAAGCGCACGGGATCGGCATGCAGCGAAACCGTGAGCACATCGGGTCTGGCGTAGAAGATGCCTTGCGTGCCGTTGCCGTGATGCAGATCGACATCGAGGATCGCGACGCGCGGGGCTTGCTTGCGCAGCACCTGCGCCGCCACCGCTGAATTGTTGATGAAGCAGAAGCCACCGGCGACGCCGGCGAAGGCGTGGTGGCCCGGCGGGCGGCAAAGCGCATAGGCCGAAGCCGCGCCCGCCAGCACGGCCTCGGCAGCTTCCACGGCGCTCCAGGCGCTCCATAGCGAGCTGTCCCAGGTGTCCGCCGAGATCGGGCAAGCGGTGTCCGCCATATGGTAGCCGGCCTGGCCGACGGCCGAAGCCGGGTAGGAGCCGTTGCGGGCGATCGGGTGGATGTTCGGGATGACCTCGGCCGACGCGCCTTCGATCCGCTGCCAGCGCGAGAAGATGTGCTCGAGGAAGTCGAGATACTCAGGCGTATGCACCGCGGCGATCGGGCCAAGGCCATGGTTCCCGGGCCGCTCGATCGTCAAGCCTGCCGATCTTGCGCCGGCTAACAATCTTTCGATTCGTTCCGGTTTTTCGGGGTTAGGCTGCGGCGCGCCGCTGGAAAGGAAGGCCTTCGGATCGTGGCGTTTCTGTTCCTCGGCGTAGAAGGCTTTCATCGTCATGTCTCCGGCGCGTCGGCAAAGGCGAAGAAGGCGCCGCCGACGATCTTTTGCGTCTGCTCGTAGCTCGACCAGCCGATGCCCAGTCTTTCATAGAAGGCCTTGGCGGTCTCGTTGTCGGTATCGACGGAAAGCCTGAGGTAGACGCCACCCGCCGCGCGGCATTCCTTGGCGACACGTCTCAAGAGCTTTTCGCCGATCCTGCGGCCGCGAAAACGGTTCTCGACATAGAGGTCCTGCACATAGACGCCCGGACGTCCCATCCAGGTCGAGAAGATCGGGAAGTGCAGACAAAGTCCCGCGAATTCACCGTCGACCTCGGCGATCAGGGTCGAGAATGCGGGCCTTTCGCCGAAGCCGTAGCGGCGGAAATCGTCAGGGGTCGAGATGATTTCCTGGTGCGCGCCGATGTGGGTGCTGAGGCGCAGGAGTGCGGCGTGGATGGTTTCGACGTCTTCGATGGTGCCGGGGCGAAGGATTATCTTGCTCACGACAAGCAGGGCGCCCAGGCACCCCCCTCTGGCCTGCCGGCCATCTCCCCCGCAAGGGGGGAGATTGGCAGCTTCGATATCGCCGCTCGCCCTGCAACGTTGGAGATTTTCGAAGGCCTACGCGACGTCCGATCTCCCCCCTTGCGGGGGAGATGGCCGGCAGGCCAGAGGGGGGTGGGACGGAGCGCCGTCATCTCAAGCCGGCCACGTCAAAACGCCACCCGGTCGCCGCCCTTCAGCGCCAGCATTTCGCGCGCTTCGGCAGGCGTGGCAACCTCCAGCGACAGCCCCTCGAGAATAGCGCGGATGCGGCGCACCTGGTCGGCATTGGACTTCGCCAGTTGCCGCCCGTCATAGAGGCTGTCCTCCAGGCCGACGCGGACATTGCCGCCCATGGCCGCGGCGATCGAGATCAGCGGCATCTGGCTGCGGCCGGCGGCGAGCACCGAGAACTGGTAGCTGTCGCCGAACAGCTTGTCAGCGATGCGCTTCATATGGACGAGGTTGTCTGGATCGGCGCCAATGCCGCCGAGAATGCCGAGCACGAACTGGATGAAGAACGGCCCCGACACCAGGCCGCGGTCGCGGAAATGCGCCAGCGAATAGAGATGGCCGACATCGTAGCATTCGAATTCGAAACGCGTTCCGCAGCCCTTGCCGAGCTTTTCCAGGATCGATTCCATGTCGGCGAAGGTGTTCTTGAAGATGGTGTCGCGCGTCGCCTCGAGCAGCTTCGGCTCCCATTCGTGCTGCCACTCGCGTGGCCGTTCAAGCATCGGGAACAGCGCGAAATTCATCGAGCCCATGTTGAGCGAGCACATTTCAGGCTGCGCTCGCAAAGGCGCCGCCAAGCGCTGGTCGAGCGTCATCAGCGACGAGCCGCCGCTGGTGATGTTTACCACCGCATCGGTCGCCTGCTTGATGCGCGGCAGGAACTGCATGAAGACGTCCGGATCGGCGGTGGGGCGGCCATCTTTTGGGTCGCGGGCGTGCAGATGCAGGATTGAAGCGCCGGCTTCGGCCGCGGCTATGGCATCGGTCGCGATCTGGTCCGGCGTTACCGGCAGGTGCGGCGACATCGACGGCGTGTGTACCGAGCCGGTAACGGCGCAAGTGATGATGACCTTCCTCGGCGCCATTTCTTGCCCTCAGCCTTCGACCGGAAGGTCGAGTTCGGCGGCGAGCGCCTCCAGCGAGTCGCCGAGGATTGCGACCATCTCGCCGATCTGCTCGCGGGTGATGATCATCGGTGGCGCCACCATGAAATTGTCGCCGTCGACGCCGCCCTTGACCTTACGGCCATAGATGATCAGGCCACGCGCATAGGCGAGGTCGAGCAGGCGCTGCGTCGCCTTGCGGGCCGGGTCTATGGGCTTCAACGTTTCCGGGTCGGCGACCATTTCGGCACCGAGCAGCAGGCCCTTGCCGCGCACGTCGGCGATGAAGGGGAAGCGCTTTTGCAATTCCTTCAACTCGCCGATCAACACGTCGCCCATGGCCGCGGCATTGGCGATGAGGTCGAGCCGGTCCATCTCGCCGAGCACGGCAAGCCCGGCCGCGCAAGCGAGCGGATTGCCGGCATAGGTGTGGCCGTGCTGGAAGCCGCCCGAGGCGAGCAAGGGTTCCACGAGCCGCATCGGCGCGGCCAGGGCGCCGAGCGGCGCGTAGCCAGAACCCAGGCCCTTGGACAGCGCGACGATGTCCGGCTTGCAGTTCCAGTGGTCGCCGCCGAGGAATTTGCCGGTCCGGCCGGCGCCGCTCATTACTTCGTCATGGATCAGAAGAATGCCGTAGCGGTCGCAGATCTCGCGGACGCGCGGATAATAGCTGTCGGGCGCGACAAGGGCGGCCGTCGCGGCACCTCCGATCGGCTCCATGATGAAGGCGAGCACGCTTTCCGGGCCCTCGGCCAGGATCTTTTCCTCCAGCATGTCGGCATAGCGGATGCCGCGCTGCTCCATCGAAAGGTTGTCGCGGTCGCGCCACGCGGTGGGAGCGGGCACCGTCGGCATCACCTTCATCATCGGCGTGAAGGTCTCGGCCAGCGCGTCGTCGCCGGTGATCGAAAGCGAACCGAGCGTACCGCCATGATAGGATGGGAAGCGGGCGATCACCTTCCAGCGCTTCGGCTGGCCGGTTGCGACCGCCCACTGCCGGGCTAGCTTGATGCAGGATTCGGTTGCCTCGGAGCCGCCGGAAACGAAGAAGATGCGATCCATGCCGGCCGGCAGCTTGCTGGCCAACTTCCGCGCCAGTTCTTCCGCGGGCTCGTTCTCGAAATGCAAGCGGTAGGCGAAGGTGGTCTTGTCCATCTGCCGCTTCATGGCGTCGAGCACGTTGCGGTTGGAATGGCCGATATTGGCGACCATTGGCCCGCTCGACCCATCGATGAAGCGGCGGCCGTCCTGCGTCCAGAAATAGATGCCTTCGGCGCGATCGACGAGCGGCCGGCGCAGGCTTGAAAGGTAGAACAGATGCGAGGGCGGGCGCGCTTCGGCGTCGGGTACGGACTGGACTTGCGGTTTCGACATTTCAGGACTTTCCGAGATAGCGGTCGAGAACATTCTTGGTCACGCGCTCGACCATCGCGTCCTGCCTTAGCAGGCCGGCGACCCATTCGCAGCTTCCGGCGTGGAAGACCTCGCCCTTGCCGCGTGGGAAGTTGACGATCATGCCATTGCCGCGCTTGACCTTTTCGAGATTGGCGTCGCTGGCCTCGCCGAACAGCGTCTCGGCGGTGAAGCGGCCGTCCTCGTCGGTGAGGAACTGGTCCTCGATCGGGATGTCGGCGCTTTCCTCGACCTGGCTCGCCATGCCGACGGCCAGCACCTGCAAGCCGTCCGGCGCGCCGCTGGTAGTGGTCGGGTAGGGCAGGCCGCCTCGGATCTCGAAGTCGAGCCCGTCCACCTCGTAGCCATAGACGTGACTGTCGGCGCCGAGCAGGTCGCCGTAGTAGATGCCGGTTCCGGCGAACGCCCAGTGCTCAGGCTTGTAGACGGGAAAGCCGCGCGCGCCGCGCGGCGCGCAGCCGCCCCAGCCGGCATACACGCCTCGCGTTGCGTTGAGGCCGAACGTCGCGCTGCCCGGGCGGCCGATCTCCGGCGCCTCCCAGGAATTGGTAGCGCGGGTGACGTCGCCGCCGCGATAGGCGGGATCGTCGGCACGGGCGCGGTATTTGTAGCAGACTTGGCGCCGGCCCTCGTCCTCCAGTCGCGTCTGCCACATGAAATTGCCGGCGAAGCGCGCCGCGCGACCGCCGCGTTCGACGTAATTGTCGACGGCGTCGCGCATTTCCCAGGTCCAGTATTCGTCATGGCCGACGAAGACGACGCAGTCGTAGCTGTCGAGTAGCTCGGGTGCGAAATGCAACTCGTGCTGGCTGGCGAGATCGACCTGATAGCCGGCGCGCTCCGCGAAGCGGAAGAAATGGCTGTCATAGCTTGCCCAGCCGGATGAAGCATATTTCTTCGAATGGCCGGTGGCGAAAGCCCATTCCATATGCGGATAGCGCGGCACGGTTTTCGGCGGCACCGCGACTTCCAGTGGCACGCGCGGCGCRYCSTCGGGCAGRACGACGAAGCCGCGGCACCAGGGGCGCTGCGTGGAAACCATSGTCGCATACYGGTCKCGGTTCGGACCGGTGATGCCCTGATARTGGTTSGAKCCGCCCCAGGTRTTRTAGGCGAGCCAGGTACCGGTCGCCGCAACTTGCAAGATGCGGCCGGGCTTGCGGCCGGGCAGGRGCGCGACAATGAAGAGGTGGTGGCTCCCGATCGGCTTGCCGTCRCGGCCTTCGGCCGAAAGCGTCAMGCGRTAGGCGCCTGAYGGCCAATCCGCGCCGATGCGGAATTCGAAGGAAGCTKCCCAGYYGCAACCTTCGACCGAGCATTGGTCGGGCGTGTCCTGCCAGCGTGCCGACTGGCCGGACGTCTCGAAGACCTTGGTCTCGGCTGCGCCATCGCGGACAATGGCGATGTTGAACTGCGGCGCCGTCGAACTGACATGGAGCGTCACCGTCTCGCCCGGACGGTAGGAAAAGCRGTCRCTGTAGCACCAGATCTCGCCGCGCTCGCCGTCCATCCCCGGCCRTTCGTAATAATGGCCGCGCACCGCCTCGCGGCGCTGCTCGGGCGTCAGCCCGAAATCGGGRAATTCCGTGGGCAGTTGCGTCAATGGACACCTGAGATCGAGAGGCCGCCATTGAGACCATTGGYCTGCCAAGCGTCAAATGGAAACGATCGGGCCAGCRCRCCATTGGCGGCACCCGGCAAAGSGACTATTTCACTCGAAGGCTGTTTCAGTRGCGGGAGCSGAYATGCTGCGSGTGCAAAAGGTCMAGGTYGACGACATCTACGTGCCCACGGCGCGCCGCAAGACGCTGCATCCCGAAACAGTGCGCCATCTCGCCGAGGACATTCTCGAGAACGGCATGAAGACGCCGATCCAGGTSCGYCAYGACGGCAAACGCCATGTCCTGGTCGAAGGKCTGCAYCGGCTGGARGCSGCCAARTGGYTGGGCGAGACGACGATCGACGCTTATCTCGTCCAGGCTAAGCGTCACTGATCCAACTGATCATTTGTTCCGGTTGCATTGATCAGAGCTGTCGCCGCAAGTGGCCACGGGTTCAGGACGCTTTCGCCTTTCGCGGATGGCGCAAATGCTTGATGCCGCTCATTTCGACGAAATTCGTCGCCGCCTCCCAGAGATAGTCGCCATATTGGAACGGCTCGAAGAGTTCGGCGCCTTGAAGCGGCAGCGGTGCAATCTCGGCATCGACGCGCGGCTCGTAGAAGAACGGAATCGAGAAGCGCGCCTGTTTCGGCGCGATCACCCGATGCCTGGTCGCGCGCACCTTGCCCGCGGTCCAGCGCTCCAGCAATTGCCCGAAATTGACCGCGAGCGTGTTGTCGACGGGCGGCACGTCGATCCATTCGCCGGCGAGGTTCTTTGCCTGCAGTCCTTCGACACCGTCCTGCGCGAGCAAGGTGACGAAGCCGGAATCGGCGTGCTCCCGCCCGATGATCGTCCGCGTTTCGCCCTTGTGGACGATGGAAAAATCCGGGCAGTTCAAGTCGATGCCGCTGTTTGGGTCCCGCAAGGGATAGCGGATCAGACGCAACGTCGAGATGCCGCCTTCGAAATAGGGATCGAAGATCGTTTCCGAGAGACCGAGCCCGCGTGCGACCGACCGCAGCAGTGCGCTGCCGACGGCCTCCATCGCCTGGTAGTAGCCGGCCGCAGCCGCCCGCCAGCCGGGCAGTGCGCTTTCCGGCGGCAGCGGTGTTGCCTCACACAGGGGGTCGTTGGCATGGGCGCCGGCGGGAGCGGTCCGCGCATGTGCGATGTCCGGTCCCATGTCGATGCCTTCTTTGTAAGAGACTGCGGTGGGCTGCAACGGGAACCAGCCGCGATAGACATTCTCCTTGGTGCGGTCGAAGTTCCTGCGCAGCAGTTTCTGCTTTTCGGCCTCGGRTAGACCGAAGATTGCRAGCAGCCGCGCCCGGTTCTGCGGCGTCAGCCAGTCATCGCCCGGAAAGTCGCGAATCGCCATGAAGCCGATACCGGAAGCGGCAGCCATGATCCTGCTGTCCGTTTGGTCGCGAGCGGGCGAGGGCGGCCCGAACAGCGGTTCGATCGCGATCGTGTCGATGTCCTCGGCCATGGTTCTTCCTCCTAACTCGCCGGGGCAAGCAGGACGCGACGGCCGGCGATTGTCAAATCGCAGACGGATGCCGGTGTTGGGCCACCGCATCAACGCAAGCGATCACGTCCTATCAATGCTTTTTGATTGACGCTGCCATGCCGGCCGCTACCGTACCCGCATCCCCACCCAATCCGAGTGCTTGCGATGACCAAATACCAGGGCGGATGCCTATGCGGAGCGGTGCGCTACCGCGCCAAGGCGGAACCGATCAACGAGCGCGTCTGCCATTGCCGGCTTTGCCAGAGGGCGATCGGCGCGGCGTTCAATGCGCGGCTTTTGTTCCGCATCGACGATGTGACCATCGAGGGGCCTGTGGCCACGGTCAATTCCTCGCCTGACCTCCAGCGCGGCTTTTGCCCTGCTTGCGGCACGACGATCTTCTCGCGCCGCGACGCCAGGGGCATTGTCGGCATCACCTCGGGCTCGCTTGACGATCCTTCGGTGTTCAAGCCCGACATGCATTTCTGGACCGCTTCCAGGCAGTCCTGGGTGCGGCTGGATGACGGCCTGCCGCAATATGAAGGCGCGCCTCCAGCTTGACCTTCTCCCACAGAGGAAAAGGGAAGGGACTGCACGAAAATTTCATCGCCGATTCACGAGATAGCCGGCAAAGCGTCATTGGCGGGCCATCTTTGGCTGCCTATTTAACGCCTGCGGGCCGGCATCTGAGGAGGCGACGGATGAGCGAGAGCATCAACACCCTGGACGAGCTTTTGAACGACCCGATGATCCAGCTCGTGATGGCGCGAGACCGCGTGCGCCCGGCCGAACTTCGCATGCTGCTGGAAAAGGCTCGCGACAGGACCGCCTACGAATCCCGTGCCGACCGGCCAGGTCTGCCTCCSGCGCATGTGGTGGCCAGAAGCTGCATAAAGCAGTGGTTGCATCGCTAGTATTGTGTTTTCACGCAAATTTTCCCGACGGAAAGCTGTTGTCCGCCGTGACGCTTAGCGCGGATGTATCGACGGCGCAGACCTGATCCGCTGAAGCCGGTGATTGACGCTCGTCGCGCGGCGACTATCAAATATCCCGCGGTATAAGATTCTCAGTGGATGTATTTCCGAGCGTCCTCAAGCAAGATTAGCGGACCTTACAAATCCGTGAGTTGGATTCCCGGCAGCGCGCGGCTATGCCTCTGCCGGGGACGGGCGAGGGCGGCGCTTTTCGAATGATGGGTTCATTTTACTCCGGAAAAGGACTGGTATGACCGACGTCTGCACGCAGGGACTGGACACGGGCTTTGTCGGCCTGGGCTACGCCAAGGTTGCGTTTCTTGGTGTGGTGCAAGGCATTACCGAGTTGCTGCCGATCTCGTCGACAGCGCATATGCGTATCGTGCCTGCCATGCTGGGGTGGCAGGATCCCGGCTCCGCCTTCTCGGCCGCCATGCAGCTTGCGGCGCTTGCCGCGGTGGTCAGCTATTTCTGGAGCGACGTCAGGGATGTGACCGTGGGATCGCTGTCGGCGCTCGGCCGGCGCGACTTCAGCGACCGCTATTTCCGCCTGGCGATGAGCATCGTGCTTGCGACCATTCCGATCATCATCGCAGGGCTGGCGCTGTCGGGCGTTCTCAATGCCTGCAATTCGCCGCTGCGCAGCCTTGCCGTTATCGGCTGGGCTTGCATCGTGATGGCGATCCTGCTGGCTCTTGCCGAGATCTACGCCAAACACAGGCTCACGCTCAACCAGGCCTCGATACTCGACGCGCTGCTCGTCGGCATTGCCCAGGTCGGCGCGCTCATTCCCGGCGTTTCGCGCTCGGGATCGACCCTGACCGCCGCCCTGGGTCTGGGCTTTACCCGGCCGGAGGCCGCCCGCTTCTCCTTTCTGCTGGGCTTGCCGGCCATTGCGCTCGCCGGCCTCAAGGAGCTTTGGGAACTGCACAAGGTGCATCTCGACGCGTATGGCTGGTCGGTCCTGGCCGTCGGGCTCGTCGTGGCCTCGATCTCAGCCTTCTTCGCCATATGGGGCCTGATGCGCGTGCTCGAGCGTTTTTCGGCCTGGCCCTTCGTCATCTACCGCGGCGTGCTCGGCGTCGTCCTGCTGCTGGGCCTCGCCCTGGGTTGGCTGTCCTAGCCGACCCCGGACGCATCTTCCATCTGTTGCGAGACACGAGCCTTCCGTCCTCGTGAAGGTGCCGCCCGCCCGGATAAGAATCGCCGGAAAGAAGCTTTTGACTGTTCGTCTCGTCACTCGCTTCCCTTATTGATAGGCGCATGGATCTTTCGACGCTTCTGCAATCGGTGCCGCTGCTGGTGATGCTGGTGAAATCGGCCCTGCCTGCAGCGGTCGGCATGGGCATCGGAGCCAGCCAATGGCTGGCGTCGCTGCCGCCATGCCGCAACTTCAGTTTCGAAACGGCCACCTATCTCGTCTGCGAAGCCRACCCGAAGCACTATTCCATTGAGYTCTTCTGGAAGGACCCGACCGGCAATCTCTACCGCTCGCTGCACAATCTGCGCGGCGCCCAGCAGGCCGCCGGGCGCACCATGCTGTTCGGCCTGAATGCCGGCATGTACCATCCCGACCTCGCGCCGGTCGGCCTCTATGTCGAGCGGGGCCGGCAGATCGCGCCAGCGAAAACGGGGCAGGGCACCGGCAATTTCTCGATGCAGCCCAACGGCATCTTCTATCTCAGCGGCAACAGGGCAGGCGTGCGCGCGACGAAGGACTATCTGAGGCAAGGGCCACGGGTGGACTACGCAACGCAGTCGGGGCCGATGCTGGTCATCGACGGCAAGCTGCATCCGAAATTCCAGGCCGACAGCGCTTCGCGGAAAATCCGCGACGGGGTAGGCGTGCGCGCCGACGGCGTGGCCGTCTTCGCGATCTCGAACGACGTCGTCACCTTCCACGAATTCGCGCGGCTGTTTCGTGACGCGCTCGGCTGCCCCAACGCGCTGTTCCTCGACGGCTCGATCTCCAGCCTCTATGCGCCGGCAATAGGCCGCAACGACGATTTCTGGAATCTGGGACCGATGATCGGCGTGTTCAGGAAGGGTGGCTAAACGCAATTCCAGGAAAAGTGTGAAACGGTTTTCCGTCCGGAATTGCGTCCAAACAAAGAGATAGAGCGGTTCGCCGTTTCCATGAAACGGTGAACCGCTCTAAGTCCGGATCAACTGGAAGCGTCCTGGATTGCGGACAGCAGCCACGGTCCTCCGGTCTCGCGCGTGAAGGTCCACAGTTCGGTGGCTTCGACGGGATGGTCGGGATCGCCCTTTTCCACGGCGCCGGTCTGGCGGTTGCGCATGATATCGATGGCCGACCAGCGCATCGCCACCGTGGCGTAGTCGCGCGAGCCTTCCCGCCAGGCCTCCGCGATTTCGCCTTTCAGCAGCCGAAGATTTGTCACCTCGTTCCTGACGCCGTGGGTCGCGTTGTCCGCCAACTCCTCGGAAAGGTAAGAGACCATTTCGGGCGTCGTCAGCCGGCGCAAACCCTGGTGATCCTCGCGGCTGAACGCAGCCTGCACGTCGCCGAGGATGCGTTCGAACGCGTTTCGGTCGGCATCCGTGATGCCGATTTCGTCGGCGCCGGACGCACCCGTGGCGCCGAAGCTCGGCGCGCTCGAAGGATAGCGGGGCTGGGCGTTTCCCCAGTCTTGTCGGCCGGTCGGAAAGCCGGTGGGTCTCATATTGGCCGGCGCGGCATTGTCGCGATTGAAAAACCGCATCGCCCACATGACGAGCCCTCCGATCAGCAGCAACTGCAGGATAAAGCTCAAACCGCCGCCGATCCCGCCGAAACCATGGCCGAACATCATGCCAAACAGGCCACTGAAGAGCAGCCCTCCAACCAGGCCTCCACCAAAGCCGTTCCAGAATCCCGGGCGCGCCTGGCCAGGAAACGGGCGCGCCGGAGTTGCCGGCTGCGTGGTTTGCGGCGTCATCGAACGTGTTACCGGCGCGGTATAGGGCGCTGTGGTCGTCGGCGCCGGCGCCTGGTATGTGCGGCTGCCGCGGCTGCCGAAACTACCGCCCCGGCGTGCCTCCGCGGCGGTTAGCGACACGCTTCCGAGTGCCATCAGCACTATCAGAAAGATCGACGCGACTTTGATTGTCCGTGACTTCGGCATTGGTGACAGTCCCTGGGATAGACGGTGTTTCATCGCATTGTGCGAGCCCCTCATATGGGGTGCGAATCGTGGCAGGTTTAGCCCCTGTCTTCCAGTTCATCGATCGCGGCGAAGCTCGAGCATGATGCCGAAAAGTGTGAAGCGGTTTTCGGGCGACATCATGCTCTATCTGTTTGGTTTAGAGCCCGGCCGATCTATTCCGACCTGACCCGCTCCCGCCGGCGCCCGCCGCTTCGGGCGAGGAGCTTGAGGCCGACGAGGGCCGCGACAATCGCAACGACGATGATCACAGCCGCGAGCGCCATGATGTTCGCGGCGCTGAACTGGACGAGTTCTCCAGCCCCCTTGGCCACCAGCCAGCCCGGCGTGAGGATGGCCGGCGCCCAGACCATCGCCGACAAAACGTTGGCAAGCTGGAAGCGGTACCGGTTCATCTCCGTCATACCGGCCACGAGCGGCACGGTTGCGCGCAATGGGCCGAAAAAACGACCGAGGAAGATCGCGGCGAAGCCATAGCGTCGGAAGAACAACCGCGCGCGGGCGATCTCCTGCCGGTGGCGGTTGAGGGGCCATTTGTGGACGACGCCACGTCCTAGCCAAACGCCGAGGTAATAGGAGACGACATCGCCCAGGGTGGCGCCGATGATCGCCGCGATGACGACCGGCAGCGGGTGAACGAGGCCGGCGCCGACGAGGCCGCCGACGATCACCAACACCGTTGTACCGGGCAGAAGGATGCCGATCAGGATCAGCGATTCGCCGAACGCCAGAAGCCCGACYACMAGACCCGCCCAAGCCTGATGCGTTTCGATGAGGCGCACGCACTGGTCGACGAGGCTCTCCACCKGGCCCCTGACCTYACGAGCCGCTGTCGAGCAGGCTTCTCAACTCGTCAAGCTTGCTGTTGACCAGCCAGCCATAATAGTTCTCCACCGGCAGCTTGCGGCCCGTGCTGCGCAATTCGGCGGCACGCTGGCGAGGCTGGCCGACATTGTAGAGCGTGGCCGTGATGCCCGGATTGCCGGAGATATCGAAGCCCTGTTCCTTGTAGGCCTCGATGGCGTCGTGCACGATGGCGGCGATGTAGACGATGCTGCGGTCGGGATCCATCACATCGCGATAGATGGCTTGCGGATTGTCCGGCGTCAGCTTTTCGTAACCGCTCACCTTGTTGACGAGATCGGTGACCTCGAGCGCCGTGAGCGGGCTGATCTGCCCCAGTCCGAAAGTCTGGCCGGCAAAGAAGGGTTGGAAGAAGGCCTGCTGGAAAGTCATCGGCTCGTAGGTGACGCCGTCGACGGTTCTGCCCTTGAAATGCTGCGACCAGACCGAATCGCGGCAGCTCCAGAGGGCCGCGCTGCCTTTCGCCTGCTCGCAGGCCGCGAACTCGGGACGCTTGACGAAGTCCTGCACCCGCACGTTCTTGTAGCGGAAGGCGAAATCGAGGCCGGAGTAGGAAAGGGCCTTGATATAGTAGGTCTGCACCGAGCCCACGGCGGTGACGTTGTAGGTGTGCTCGCCGACCAGCGAGCCGACGATATGGATTGGGTCTATGTCGTAAGCGGCGGCGGCCTGCTTGATATGCGCGATCAGCTTCTTCTCGTGCTTCAGCAGCGCGATGATCTTCTCGTATTTTTCCTCGTAGGTCGTCTTGAATGCGCGCGTGCGGTTCGCCGAAGCGCTGGGGATCGGCGGTTGCGTCTCGGAGCGGTTCCCCGGGGGCACGACGATGAGCTTTTCGGCATGCGCGGCCGGCGCCGGCAAAACGCTGATCAGGCAGGCAAGGAGCAGTAACAGACGAAACACGGCAGCCGCCCTCTTGGTCGCGGAGTTTTCAAACGCGAGCGAATGGGATTTCATTTGTCTCAACCGGCTCAGAGCCCGTCTGTCAAGCGTCCGCCGGGACGATCGAAGACCGGCATTTGCCGAATTCGTGCCGGCGAGGCAGCGCGGACACACCGAATCGCGACGGCCCGATGTCTATCCAAAAGTAAATTTTGATTCAAACTTTGTTGGTAATTTCTCGTTAGGAAAGGGCTGATTGTCCGGCGGCGCCGTTCCTGCCCTCGGTCTGTTTTGTGTTGTGTACAGGTCAAGATGCGGTTCCCAGGCGTCGTCAGTTTCGTTCTCGCATCGCTCTGCCTTGCAGGCTGCTCGTCCACGTCGAGCGTCGATGCCTTGCAGATGCCGTCCAACGAGACGACAAGCTCCATCGCGCGGCCGAGCGCTCCGGTCGCGAAGGCCGCGAGGGCGGTGAAGACGGCCGATACGGAAGCCACCGTCGAGACCGCGTCGATGTCCGGCGCCGCGCGCATGAAGCCGCCGGCGCCGTTGCTCGACGAGGGCAATGCGCGTCCCTTCGGCCTCGCCGAGGAAGAGACGGTAGCGTTCCCCGCGTCCAGCGTGCCGGACAGCGTCGAGCCGCCGGTTCAGGCCGCGGCCCTCGTCTCGCCGCCGAAACGGTTGACGCGCGCGGCACCTGCCATGCTGGCGGGTCCGGTCACGCGCAACGCGTTCCGCGATGCCAAGCCGATCAATTTCGGCCGTTCGTCGCCCAGGCATCTTGCCGTGCACGGCGTCGACGTTTCGCGCTGGCAGGGCGACATCAACTGGCAAAAGCTGCGGGCCCAGGGCGCCAATTTCGTCTATATCAAGGCGACGGATGGCGGGGACCATCTCGATCCGTTGTTCATGAAGAACTGGCGCAACGCCGACGCCGCCGGGCTGAAGCGCGGCGCTTACCACTTCTTCTACTGGTGCCGCACCGCCGGCGAGCAGGCCGACTGGTTCATCCGCAACGTGCCGAAGGCCGAGGGCGCGCTGCCGCCGGTGATCGATGTCGAGTGGAACGGCGACTCCTCCTGCGAGCGGCGGCCTTCACGCGAGAAGGTGCTGGAGAAGATGCAGGTGTTCATGGACAAGCTGGAGCGTCACTACGGCCAGCGGCCCATCATCTACACATCGCCGGATTTCTATCGCGACAACCTGCGCGGCGCCTTCCCCGACTATCCGTTCTGGTTGCGCGCGGTGGCCGCGCATCCCTCCAAGGTCTATCCGGGCCGCAAATGGCTGTTCTGGCAGTATTCGGGCTCAGGCCTGTCGCATGGCGTGACGGGGCGCATCGACCTCAACGTGTTTCATGGCGACGAGCGGCAATGGCGCGCCTGGCTCGGCGGTGGCGGACAGATGATGGCCGACGCGGATTGAGGCGCGTTCGGATTTCCCGGCGCGGTTCAGCGTTTGATGGAATCGCCGACTCGCTCTTACCGTTTGTTACGCAATTCCGGGCGGAAAGCCGATACACAAGCGTGACCAGGAGATTGCGAGCGCGGCGCAAGTGGTTCTATGATCACGATTGCGAAGAAAGCCGCCATGGCCCGTCTGGCAAAGTYTGACRCCTGTCCGCGCTCCACGGCGCATGGTGCAGCAGCCGGCAGAGCGAAACGGAGTTCAACGTCCGATGAGGGATCTCCTTAACGCGGCCAAATTGTTGCTCCTCGACCTGGCGTCGACCATTTTGTTTCTCGTTGTTTATCTCCTGACGCACAACACAATCCTCGCGGTCAGCCTTGGCATTGSRCTGGCCTTCGTGCAGATCGGAACCCAGTTCGTTCGCGAAAATCCGATCAATACCATGGAGTGGCTGAGCCTTTTTYTGGTYGTCACTTCAGGCACCGCGACGCTGCTCACGAGCGAYCCGCGCTTCGTTTTGTTCAAGCCAAGCGTGATTTATGTGATCGTYGGCGTCGTCATGCTCAAGCCYGGCTGGCTRAATCGCTATCTGCCGGATATCGCAAGAGCGGTCGTGCCTGATGTCRCCGAGATTGTCGGCTTCGCCTGGTCAGGCYTGATGTTCGTCTCCGCCGCGGTGAATGCGTTCGTTGCGCTCACTCGCAGCGTGGAGACKTGGGCTGTAGTCATGCCGATCTACGGCATCGYGACCAAGGCGGCAGCCCTTCTTGCCGGATTTGTCGCCCTGCGCGTTATCGCCCGGCGCCGCGTGCGCGCAATGCCGGCCCTGGAACGTGACGCACTGCTGGCCGCAACAGGACGGCAGTGACGGCGTTGCCATGCAGGACGGAGCCGAGCCGGATCACCGTGTTGTGGATGACCATCAGGACCGGCGCACGTCCGGCCGTCCCTTTGCCAGAGCGTAGATCGCCCGAGCAAAAACGGCCCGATCTTTCGACCGGGCTGGGTGGCGGGTAGGCGATGGCGGATGCGGATTGATCCGCTTTCGGCCTTCCTCGGTTACCTGTGTGGGCGCGATTCCACCAATGTCGCATAGGCCAGCGCGCCCATGAAAACCGCGAAATAGGCCAGGACAACGGCGATGACGATCAGGGTCTCGGTAGGCATATCCAGTCTCCTCGAAAGAACAGCCGAGGAGACGACGGAGAGGGCGGCATTGCCTTGACCTGGATCAGGCGATTTACCGTTTCCGCGTTCGCTGGTTTGAAAACCGTGCCTGAGGTTTTGGCGTCGATTTCGGCACTTCGCCAACCATTGCTCGAACTACGCCACTGGCGGCGCATTCAGCAGGTGACCAGATCCGTGTGGCCGAAACCCTTCGAGTAGTCGAGCACGGAGATGACTGTCGGCACCACGCGGAAAATGCGGACCTGCTCCGGGGTCGGCATCGGACCGGGTAGAGACGCTTGCGGCGGATACTTCTCCGGCAGCATCTTCAGAACCTTTTCCGCCTCCGCGCGGTCGGTGACCGGCTGCGCGCGCGCCGCCATGGAGAGCCCGGTGATTTGCATCACCTGCGACGCGTCGTCGTCGATGGTCACGGATACGCGGTCGTCTCCGGCCAGGTTCTGAGCCTTCTGGCTGTCCAGGCCGCACAGGAAGTAGAGGGTGAGGCCCTCGTTGACGTAGCCGACGGTCGTCGCCTGTGGCCAACCGTCCGGCCTCAAGGTGGCAATCGTCATGATCCGATGCTGGTCCAACAGCGTCTCGATCTTGCTTTTAATCTCCTGATCCATCCTTGCCTCCGAAAGTCATTGCTGACGATGGCGATGGTAAGGATCGTGGATGCTTTGGCTTTGACGTATGTCAACGCGTGGTCCGTGGCGCCTGCCTCGCTACCTGTAGAAAAGGACTTTGCCRCCAGGAATTATCTGCTGGCAACAGTCGTAGTCGGYAATGTTCCGAGTCAACAGGACAAGCCCAGATTTCGATGCCTGCAGATACAGAGCGCAGTCATGCAGGCAGCGCAGCTTCTGGTCGCCTTGGTAGCCCTGCAAGCGACAAAGCACGCCATTCAGAACAGCAGCGCGGCCAAGGACGTCGGCATCGGGCGTTAGGATCCGGTGTCCGGGCATCGATCGGATAACCTCGGACACAGCCTTGTAAACGCCCACGGTGCGAGGATCGTCGGGCCTTACGACACCCAGCGTATGGGCTAACTCCTGAATGCAGATGGCTGAATGGTTGTTGTGCCGTCCGKCYATGATCTGCTTCACCAAGGCAGGGGCTTTGCCTTGAAGCCTRTCGATGTACACACAGGTGTCGAGCAAGAGGGCTTGCCCGCCGATCTCGCCCTCGTTCACGAAGGGCAGTTGATCATCAGGTCGGCGAGCAAGTGTTTTGGTTGGAAAGCCGCGGAGCGAACGAAGAGCTGCATCGACATCGAATTCCGACACTCAAACCTCAATCAGAAGCCGAGCTTGATGTCTGGATCGATGGTTCCCTCGAGCTTGTTCATGGTTGCGGGGAAATTGTCCTCAAGCGCAACATTCGCGAGAGCGAACTCAAGCAACTCGGTGTCGCCCTTGATGCCCGTCTGGCGCTTGGCCTGTTCAATGAGAGCATGGCTCAAGCGGGCCGCGATCCGCTCGTCTTTAGAGCCGATCAGGCCTTTGCGAATGGCAGCACGAAGCGTCTGCCGGACGACAAACGTCTGCTCGGTTGGCATGTCCTTGTCGGCGTCCTTACGGATCGAACTCCGCATACGCTTCTTTTTCGGCGCGAGGCGCTGTCGCGGAGCAGTCGATGAGGACCGTATTCTCAGCGTCTTGGTCATATCGCCATCTCGTATGTTGTTAGCCAAGTCGTGTATTTTGTCGAACATAACAGGAGGGAGCAGCTATGTCACCTCGCAGCCCAAGAGGCCTTCATGGCGAAAGGCTGAAAGAGAAACGGCCCGGAATTCCGGGCCGTTTGAGTGAGGTGAGCAGACTTCGTGGCTCGAATGAGTGATCTACCTTGACGTCGAGCGAGATTCGGTGACGCGGCAGGGTCGAGGGGGTAGCAGTTCTCAACTGCACCCGCTCGTCGCGCCGCAGGTGTCGCACTTCTCGCAGGTGCCGTTCCGCACCATGGTGAAGTTGTGGCACTCCGAGCATTCGTTGCCGGTGTAGCCCTGCAGCAGCGACTGCTGGCGGCGGGTGGCAGCGAGCTTCTTCGCCTCGGCCGCTTCGTTGGCGGCAGCGTCGGTGAACAGCGCTTCGGCGCCAGAAACTTCGGCCTCCTGTTCCACCATCTCCTCGGCCAGTTCCCTGGCGCGCTCCTCATAGTCGCGCTTGTAGGCGATGGCCTCGTCGCTYGCCGGCTTCAGCGTCAGCACGTTGGAACCGGAGAARGCGGTGGGTGCYGCGCGGACAGGGGCCGTCGTCGAGCCCGAGCCRCCGAAGCCCTTGGGCTCGCTGCCGATGCCCGASACSAGCTTCACCGGCGAGGCGCCGCGATAGAGSCCCTTGGAGAAGGGCGTCGCCTTGCCTTCGGTGATGCCGCGGCCAAGCGCCGTCTTGTCGAAATCCGACTGGTCGACATGGGCGAGATCGTGACGGCCGAGATAGGAGACCGCAAGCTCGCGGAACACATAGTCGAGGATCGACGTTGCGTTCTTGATCGCGTCGTTGCCCTGCACCATGCCGGCCGGCTCGAACTTGGTGAAGGTGAAGGCCTCGACATATTCGTCGAGCGGCACGCCATATTGCAGGCCGAGCGAGATCGCGATGGCGAAGTTGTTCATCATGGCGCGGAAGGCGGCACCTTCCTTGTGCATGTCGATGAAGATCTCGCCGAGGCGACCGTCGTCGAACTCGCCTGTGCGCAGATAGACCTTGTGGCCGCCGACGACCGCCTTCTGCGTGTAGCCCTTGCGGCGGTTCGGCAGCTTCTCGCGGTCGCGGTAGAGGCGTTCCACCACGCGCTCGACGATCTTTTCCGTCACCTGCACGGCGCGCTGCGCGGCGGGGGCCGCGATCAGTTGCTCGACCGCCTCGTCCTCCTCCTCCTCGCCATCGGCGAGCAGCGAGGCATTGAGCGGCTGCGACAGCTTCGAGCCGTCGCGATAGAGCGCGTTGGCCTTCAGCGCCAGCTTCCAGGACAGCATGTAGGCGTTCTTGGCGTCCTCGACCGTCGCCTCGTTCGGCATGTTGATGGTCTTGGAGATGGCGCCCGAGATGAAGGGCTGCGCCGCGGCCATCATCAGGATGTGGCTCTGGATCGACAGCGAGCGCTTGCCGATCTTGCCGCAGGGGCTGGCGCAGTCGAACACCGGCAGATGCTGCTCTTTCAGGAATGGCGCCCCCTCGAGGGTCATCGCGCCGCAGACATGGATGTTGGCGGCGTCGATATCCTTCCTGGAGAAGCCGAGAGCGGGCAGCATCTCGAAGGAGAAGTCGCCGAGCTGCTCGTCGGTGAAGCCGAGCGTCTCCTTCACCCAGTCGGCGCCGAGCGTCCACTGGTTGAACACGAACTTGATGTCGAAGGCCGACTTCAGCGCCGCATTCAGCGCCGCGATCTTCTCGTCGGTGAAGCCCTTGGCCTTSAGCGAGGACGGGTTGATGCCGGGCGCCTGGTTGAGGTTGCCGTGGCCGACGGCATAAGCCTCGATCTCGGCGATCTGGCTTTCGGAATAGCCSAGCGTSCKSAGCGCYTCCGGCACGGCGCGGTTGATGATCTTGAAGTAGCCGCCGCCGGCGAGCTTCTTGAAYTTCACCAGCGCGAAGTCGGGCTCGATGCCGGTGGTGTCGCAGTCCATGACAAGACCGATCGTGCCGGTCGGCGCGATCACGGTCGCCTGCGCGTTGCGGTAGCCATGCTCCTCGCCGAGCTCAATGGCGCGGTCCCAGGCGGCGCGGGCATGCTCGGCCAGCGCCTGCTGCTTCAGGTCGGAAGCGGCCAGCGGCACCGGATTGACGGCGAGCTTCTCGTAGCCGTCCTTGTCGCCATAAGCGGCGCGGCGATGGTTGCGCATGACGCGCAGCATGTTCTGTGCGTTGCGGTCATAGTCCGGGAAGGCGCCGAGTTCGGACGCCATTTCGGCCGAGGTCGAGTAGGCGACGCCGGTCATGATCGCGGTGAGCGCTGCGCAGATCGCGCGGCCCTCGTCGGAGTCATAGGGAATGCCCGAAGTCATCAACAGGCCGCCGATATTGGCGTAGCCGAGGCCGAGGGTGCGGTAGTCGTAGGAGAGCTTGGCGATCTCCTTCGACGGGAACTGCGCCATCATCACCGAGATTTCGAGCACGATGGTCCACAGGCGAACGGTGTGCTCGTAAGCGGCGATGTCGATCGTGCCGTCTTCCTTGCGGTAGGGCAGGAGGTTGATCGAGGCCAGGTTGCAGGCCGTGTCGTCGAGGAACATGTACTCCGAGCACGGGTTTGAGGCCCGGATCGCACCGGCGGAAGCGCAGGTGTGCCAGTCGTTCATCGTCGTGTTGAAATGCAGGCCGGGGTCGGCCGACGCCCAGGCGGCGTAGCCGATCTTTTCCCACAGGTCGCGCGCCTTCAGCGTCTTCAGCACCTTGCCGTCCTTGCGGGCGGTGAGCTGCCAGTCGCCATCGGCCTCGACGGCGCGCAGGAAATTGTCCTTCAACGACACCGAGTTGTTGGAGTTCTGGCCGGAGACGGTGAGATAGGCGTCCGAATCCCAGTCGGTGTCGTAGGTCTTGAACGACATCGAGGTGTAGCCCTGCCGGGCGAACTGGATGACGCGGTAGATGTAGTTCTCCGGCACGGCGTCCTTCTTGGCCGCCTTGATCTCGCGCTTCAGCGCAGTGTTGAGCGCCGGGTCGAAGCAGTCGTCGCCATTGCCTTCGCAATTGACGCAAGCCTTCATGATCGCTTCGAGATGCTTCTTCACGATCTTTGAGCCGGTCACCAGCGAGGCGACCTTCTGCTCTTCATTGACCTTCCAGTCGATGAAGTCCTCGATATCCGGGTGGTCGGCGTCGACGATGACCATCTTGGCGGCGCGACGCGTCGTGCCGCCCGACTTGATGGCGCCCGCGGCGCGGTCGCCGATCTTGAGGAAGCTCATCAGGCCGGACGAACGGCCGCCGCCGGAAAGCTTTTCGCCTTCGCCGCGCAGCATCGAGAAGTTCGAGCCGGTGCCAGAGCCGTATTTGAACAGGCGCGCTTCACGCACCCACAGGTCCATGATGCCGCCCTCGTTGACGAGGTCGTCCTGCACGCTCTGGATGAAGCAGGCATGCGGCTGCGGATGCTCGTAGGCGGACTTCGACTTGGTCAGCTTGCCGGTGAAGGGGTCGACATAGAAGTGGCCCTGGCTCGGGCCGTCGATGCCGTAGGCCCAGTGCAGGCCGGTGTTGAACCACTGCGGCGAGTTCGGCGCGACGCGCTGGGTGGCGAGCATATAGGCGAGCTCGTCGCGAAAGGCGCGCGCGTCGTCCTCCGACTTGAAGTAGCCGCCCTTCCAACCCCAATAGGTCCAGGTGCCGGAGAGCCGGTCGAAGACCTGGCGGGCGTCCGTTTCCGAACCATAGCGCTCGGCCTCGGGGAGCTTGGCAAGCTCGGCCTCGTCGGCGACAGAGCGCCACAGGAAGGATGGGACGTCGTTCTCCTCGACCTTCTTCAGGCGCGCGGGCACGCCGGCCTTGCGGAAATATTTTTGGGCCAGAATGTCTGCCGCGACCTGGCTGAACTGGGCAGGCACATCGATATTGTCGAGGCGAAACACCACCGAGCCGTCGGGGTTCTTGATCTCCGACAGGGCCTTGCGGAATTCGATCTCCGCATAGGCTGCCCCTCCTTGACCTGCTTGGCCTGGCTTGGTGAAGCGACGCTCGATGCGCATTGGTCCGGTCCCTTTTCGTCTATATATAGCGCTTTTCCCCAGGGATTTCCGCCCCGCTGAGCGAAAAGCGCAGTCCGCCGTTTGCCGGCATCGCAAGTCATGCCGGCACTCTCCTCGTCGCGGGCGCCGCCATGCAGACGAGCAAACACCTTGCCAGGCGTTTGCCCAGGTTGCAGGCCGACCCGCGGGTCCCTCAAACTGAAAACTTTGGTCGATTCCCTCGAAGGAGGGAGGTTCACACTATCTAGGGTCGAGCCTGCCTGCAAACACTAAATATAGTGTTAACAGATCATTTTTTCCAGGCCGACAATTCTCCCTTTCGCCCACCCAAGCCCCAACGATCCCAACGCTTCCGCCAGCCTCGTGAACAGGCGGAAATGTGGACAAAACGCACAAAATCCGGGAAAAAAGACCGGCCTCGGAACTCTCCGGTCGCGCCCGCAACAGGAGCGCATGGCCTATAAAAAGCGACTCGTTCCGACCCGTCAAGGATTCGTTTTTGTAGCTTTTGTGACCCCAATATGTTGTGTGTCACATATGTGGATAACGGGGACAGAAGGGCGGCTCGAAAGGCCCGGGATTGCCGGCTCTTCGCGGCGATTCCGCCAGCCCGCGCGAACCATGCCGGACGAATGCCTTTTCATTTTAGCTGGCTTGCACTATCTGTTGCCCTTGCGCGGGGGCGTGTCTTGTCAACCCTGAAAGCATTCGCTACGCCGCGCTCATGACAGTCACCGTCCGTTTCGCCCCATCGCCGACCGGCCGCATCCATATCGGCAATGCGCGCACCGCTTTGTTCAACTGGCTATTTGCCATGAACAACAAGGGCCGCTTTATCCAGCGCTTCGACGACACCGACATTGCTCGCTCGAAGCAGGAATTCGCCGACTCCATCCTTTACGACCTGCATTGGCTGGGCATTTTTCCGGACGCGACCGAATACCAGTCGCGGCGCTTCGATATCTATGATGCTGCGGTCGAGCGGCTGAAGGCGGCGCGCGTGCTCTATGCCTGCTACGAAACGCCGGAGGAGCTTGATCTGCGCCGCAAGGTGCGCCGCACGCGCGGCCTGCCGCCTGTCTATGGCCGCGAGGCGCTGACGCTGACGCCGGAGCAGGTGGCCGAATATGAATCGGACGGGCGCCGGCCGCACTGGCGCTTCCTGCTGCCGAACTTCACCTCGGATCCACTGCAGCCGGAGCGCACCGAGGTGCACTGGAACGATCTGGTGCGCGGCGAGGAGACCGTCGATCTCGCCTCGCTGTCCGACCCGGTGCTGGTGCGCGAGGACGGCACCTATCTCTACACGCTGCCTTCGGTGGTCGACGACATCGAGATGGGCGTCACCCATGTCATCCGCGGCGACGACCATGTCACCAACACGGGCGTCCAGATCGCGATCTTCAAGGCGCTGGGCGCCGAACCGCCCGTCTTCGGCCATCACAATCTGCTCACCACCGTGTCGGGCGAGGGGCTGTCGAAGCGCACGGGCGCGCTGTCGATCGAAAGCCTGCGCGAGGACGGCATCGAGCCGATGGCGGTCGCTTCGCTCGCCGTGCTGGTCGGCACGTCGGAAAACGTCACCGCGGCGCACGATCTTGGCGAGCTTGCCGGCCATTTCGATCCGGCCGCGACCTCCAAATCGTCGGCCAAGTTCGATCCGGACGAGCTTTTCGTGCTYAACCGCGCGCTGCTGCACCGCATGCCGTTCGAAGAGGCGCGCGACCGGCTGATGGTGCTGGGCATTTCCGGCGACAAGGCAGAGCCGTTCTGGATGGCGGTGCGCGGCAATCTCGACCGCCTGTCGGACGCGGTCGCGTGGTGGCGAATCTTGAGCGACGGTCCGCAGGAGCCGTCGGAATTCTCCGGCGAGGATCGCGACTTCCTGCACCAGGCGTTCGACCTTCTGCCCGAGGAGCCGTGGAACGGAACCGTCTGGAAGGACTGGACCGGCAAGGTCAAGGAAGCGACGGGCCGCAAGGGCAAGCCGCTGTTCATGCCGCTGAGGCTCGCCCTTACTGGGCGGCCTTCCGGGCCGGAGCTTGCAGATCTATTGCCGCTGATGGGTCGGGAAGGAACGCTGGCCCGACGACCCTGACCTTGCGCTGGTCCGGCGGCAGCGCCGACACCGGCGATACCGGCGTCTTGGTGGTCAGGCGCTTGATCGCCTCGCGGTCGAGCCCGCCTTGGGCGTTGGCCCGCGTTTCGGGGTCGGCGCCCGGATCGGGCTTGCCGGCCGGCACCGGGACGAACGGCTTCGCCTCCGTTTCCGGCCGCGATTGTTCGGGATTGGGCGGATTGCCGCCGATGATCGAGAAGCTGCCGGCCTGAGCGTTGCAGCCGCAACYGGGCGGCCGGGAGAAGTTGGCCTGCTTGTAGAGATAGGCGGTGGGCAGCTCGCTGTAGGGCTGGCCGGTCACCGAGGAGGTCATCGTGCCGGCATCGTCATCCATGCCGCGCGAATAGAAAACCTGCATCTCGGTGCCGGGACARCTCGACTCGCAATTTTTCTGGTCGCGCTCGAAGTCGCCGACGGAAGCGGCGTTCGACATCGGGAAGAAATAGCCGTCGCAGGTGCGCACGCATACGGTGCGGAATTCGCCGCGAGGCTGATCCGTGATGTCTGGCTGGACGATCACCCGGTGCATGCCCGGCGCATCGCCCGGGTCGCCGAGCGGGGCATCGGGAGCGCCGAGGCTATCGATCTCATGGCTGCCGCCGCCGAAAAGCTGTTCGAACAGATTGTCGCTGCCGCTGTCGCGCGCGGCCTCCTCGATCGGCGCGTGTCGCGGCGCGACCTGCCCGTCGCGGCAGCCATTGGCGTCGAGTGCCGCGAGGATGCGGCCGCGATCGTGCCGCGTGCCGCCGCCGGCCAGCCGCTCGCGCTTCGCCTGCAGGGCGTCGAGATTGGCGTTCATGCGCTGGATCGAGGCATTAATCGCCGCGCACTGGCTGATGTTGTGCGAAAACAGCGTGAAGTCGCAACCGGCGTCGCTCGCCCGGCCATGGGCCTTTCCCAACTGCTCGCGCTGGCGCGAAATGGCGTCGTCATACTTGCTGATCAGGCCCGGCCCGCCGCCACCGCCGCTTGTCGTAGCGAGTTCCGCTTCGAGCTGCCGGCACGCGCGGGATGCCGCTTGCGGCTCGGTCACGGCGGCGGCCGAAGCGGCAAGCGCCGCGAGCAGTGCTGCAAGGTGGGTCAGCTTCAACCCGGCGCCCTTCATCGTGAAACCCGATTGCCTATCCAACGCGAAACTATGCGGTCAGGGTTAACTGACCGCCTACGCCAGAAGTCGGTTCAGCCGAGCCTCGGGGCCACCCGGTCCGCAGCGTTTCAGCCGGCCAAAGCGATCGCATCAGACGCCCCAAAAGAGACGTTTTCGCCCGCAAACAATGCCCCGATTCCACGCGCAAGGGCCAGACATGATCCAAGCGACCCGTCGAACCGCCCTGCAACTCGGTCTTTTGTGCCTGGCGATGCCGACGGCCATGGCAAAGCAGCGGCCTGGCGTGCCGGATTGGCGCATGCGGCTCGTCGATGCCGCGCGCGGGCAGATCGGCGTCACCACCCTTTACGATCCAGCCTATGTCCGCATTGCCTATCCGGGCGGCGATGTCGCGCAGGACAGGGGCGTGTGCACGGATGTCGTGATCCGCGCCTATCGCCATGCCTTCAGGCTCGACCTGCAAAAACTGGTGCATGAGGACATGGCTGCGAACTTCGCGGCCTATCCGAAGAGTTGGGGCCTGAAATCGCCAGACAGCAACATCGACCACCGCCGGGTGCCCAACCTTACCGTCTTTTTCGGGAGACGGGGCGGCTCCCTGCCAGTCGGCCAGGATCCCGTCGGCTATCAGCCCGGCGATCTCGTCACCCAGATGCTGCCAGGCAATCTGCCGCATATTGCCGTCGTCTCGTCCAATCGCTCAGCCGAGGCGCCAGAAAGGCCGCTGGTCATCCACAATATCGGCTGGGGCGCCCGCGAGGAGGACACCCTGTTCGCCTTCAGGCAGACCGGCCATTTCCGGTTCGCGCCAGCCTGAAAGGCTCAGTCCAGATTGGCGATCGCCTGCGACTTGTGGGCGGCCTCCACCACCGCAAGCGCGGTCATGTTGACCACGCCGCGCGAGGTCACAGAGGGTGTCAGGATGTGCGCCGGCTTGTCCGTGCCGAGCAGGATCGGCCCGACATGCAGCGCATCCATCATGGCGCGCAGCGCCGTCAGCGTGATGTTGGCGGAATCGAGGTTCGGGAAGACCAGCAGGTTGGCTTCGCCTTTCAGCCGCGAATGCGGATAGACGCGCTGGCGCAGATGTTCCGACAGCGCCGTGTCGGCGTGCATCTCGCCGTCGCACTGCAATTCGGGCGCGATGCGTCCCAGAATTTCCGCCGCCTGGCGCATCTTCAGAGCGCTCGTCGAATCGCGCGAGCCGAAATCCGAATGTGACAGGAGCGCGGCCTTCGGCTCGATGCCGAAGCGCTGGATTTCTTCCGCCGCCAGCACGGTCATCTCGGCGATCTCCTCGGCCGTCGGGTCGACCGTGACATGCGTGTCGGTGAGGAAGATGATGCCGCGCTGCGAGATCAGCATCGACAGCGTCGACAAATCCCGGTCCCTGATGCCGGGACGCGCCCCGATGATCAGGTTCACATTGCGCAGATGCCGCTCGAAGCGCCCTTCAAGCCCGCAGATCATCGCGTCCGCGTCACCGCGCTTCAGCGCCAGCGCGGCGATCACCGTGTTGTCGGTGCGCACCATCGTGCGGGCGGCTTCGGTCGTGATACCGCGGCGGCCGGCGAACTCGATCAGCAAGTCGACATAATTGCGGTAGCGGGGATCGTCCTCGGGGTTGATCAGGTTGAAATCGACGCCCGGCCTGATGCGCAGCCCGTAGCGCTTCATCCTGACTTCCACGACATGCGGGCGACCGATCAGCGTTGGCTCGGCAATCCCTTCCTCCAGCACAACTTGCGCCGCACGCAGCACGCGCTCGTCCTCGCCGTCGGCATAGATGACGCGCTTGGCGCTGGAGGCCTTGGCCGAGGAGAACACCGGCTTCATCACCAGGCCGGAGCGGAAGACGAAACGGTTGAGCCTGTCGATATAGGCCGCGAAGTCGGCGATCGGCCGTGTCGCCACGCCGGTGTCGCAGGCGGCTTTCGCCACCGCCGGCGCGATACGCAGGATGAGGCGCGGATCGAAGGGCGAAGGGATAAGGAAATCGGGACCGAAGATCGGCGTCTCGCCGGAATAGGCGCGCGCCGCGACATCGGACGGCTCTTCGCGCGCGAGGGCGGCGATCGCTCGCACCGCCGCCATCTTCATCTCTTCATTGATGGCGCTGGCGCCGCAGTCCAGCGCGCCGCGGAAGATATAAGGAAAACACAGTACGTTGTTGACTTGATTTGGAAAATCGGAGCGGCCGGTGCAGATCATCGCATCCGGACGGGCGGCGCGGGCCGCCTCGGGCATGATCTCCGGCGTCGGGTTGGCCAGTGCCAGGATCAGCGGCTTCGGCGCCATGTGCTGCAGGAGTTCCGGCTTCAGCACGCCGGCGGCGGACAGACCGAGGAAGACATCCGCGCCCGGAATGACATCGGCCAGCGTCCGCGCCCCGGTGTCCTTCACATAGGGGTCCTTCCAGCGGTCCATCTCCTCGACGCGGCCCTTATGGGCGACGCCGAAGCGGTCGGTGACCCAGATGTTTTCGACCCTGGCGCCGAGCGAGACCAGGAGGTTGAGGCAAGCAAGGGCCGCGGCGCCGGCGCCGGAGGTGACGATCTTGATGTCGGAAATCGGCTTGCCGGCCAGTTCCAGCCCGTTGAGCACGGCGGCCGCGACGATGATCGCCGTGCCGTGCTGGTCGTCATGGAACACCGGAATGCGCATGCGGGCCTTCAGCCGCTCCTCGACCTCGAAGCACTCCGGCGCCTTGATGTCCTCGAGGTTGATGCCGCCGAAGGTCGGTTCAAGCGCKGCCACCGTCTCGACCATGCGCTCGATYTCGGGCGCGTCGATCTCGATGTCGAAGACGTCGATACCGGCGAACTTCTTGAAGAGCACCGCCTTGCCTTCCATAACCGGCTTGGAGGCGAGCGGGCCGATATTGCCGAGGCCAAGCACCGCCGAGCCGTTGGAGACGACGCCGACTAGGTTGGCGCGCGCCGTATAGTCGGCGGCGGTCGCCGGATCGTCGCGGATTTCGAGGCAGGGCGCCGCGACGCCCGGCGAATAGGCAAGCGCCAGGTCGCGCTGGTTGCCGAGCGGCTTGGTCGCCTGGATTTCGAGCTTTCCAGGGGTAGGGTGCTTGTGGAAGAAAAGCGCGGCCTCGTCGAGGTCCGACCGGGCCGTTTTCTTGCTCTCGCCGTCCATTGCGGCCCTCCGTTGGCTCCTTGCTTTCGAGCCTTTTAGCATGCGGCCACGATTCTTCGCGACGCCAAATCGCGATGTTGGCGTTCACGCTGCTGAAGTCGGAATAGCCAAGTTATTTCAGCTGTTTGGAGCGAAATTTTCTGCCTTTGGCGGCAGCGTGGACTGCCCTTGTCAGAATGCGCTGACGTAGAGTCCACCGTCGACCGGAATGTTCTGGCCGGTCAGGTAGCCGGCATGGACCGAGCACAGGAAGGCGCAGATCCGGCCGAATTCCTCCGGCGTGCCGAGGCGCTTTGCCGGCACGTCGGCGCTCATGCGCGCCTTGCGCGCCGTGGCGGCGGCCGGATCCTCCGGCGTTCCGGCTTCATGCGGGCCACGCAGCCGGTCGGTATCGAGCTTGCCGGGCAACAGGCTGTTGATGGTGACGTTGCGGTCGATCACGGTGCGCGCCACACCGGCAAGGAACGAGGTTAGGCCGGCGCGTGCCCCCGACGACAGGTCGAGACCGGGGATCGGGACATAGACCGATAGCGAGGTGATGTTGACGATGCGGCCGAAGCCGCGCTCGGCCATGCCGTCGATCACCGCCTGGATGAGCTCGATCGGGGTCACCATGTTGTTCGTCACGCCTTCGAGGATTTTCGCGCGGTCGAGCTCGCGGAAGTCGCGATAGGGCGGACCGCCATTGTTGTTGACCAGGATGTCCGGATCGGGGCAGGCGGCGAGGATTGCCTTTTGCACCTCGGGCTTCGACACGTCGCCGGCGACCTCGATCACGTTGACGCCGAACGTCTCGCGGATCTCCTTCGCGGTCTTGGCTAGAAGCCCGGCATCGCGGCCGTTGACGACCAGGTCGACGCCGGCCTCGGCTAGCGCCATCGCGCAGCCGCGTCCAAGTCCCTTGCTCGAGGCGCAGATGATGGCTTTCTTTCCGCGAATGCCGAGATCCATGGTGATTTCTCCTTTTTCGAGGTTGGCAAGCTAGCGCCAGGGCTGGACCAACCGCAACCGTCATACGGTTGTTGCATGAATCGGGGCATACGCACGTGAAAGCAAAGGTGAAATCGCGATGTCAGGCCCAGAGCCCCGCACTTTCCGCACGCTGTTCATTTCCGACGTGCATCTCGGCTCGAAGGCGGCCAAGGCCGACTTCCTGATCGATTTCCTGCGCTACCACGACGCCGATACCATCTATCTCGTCGGCGATATCGTCGATGGCTGGCGCCTGCGGCGCAGCTGGCACTGGCCGCAGAGCCACAACGACGTCGTGCAGAAGCTGTTGCGCAAGGCGCGCAAGGGCGCCAGCATCACTTACATCGCCGGCAACCACGACGAGTTCGCCCGCCAGTTCCAGGGCGTGCATTTCGGCGGCATCGTCGTTGCCGACCGAGCCATCCACGAGACGGCTGACGGCAGGCGCCTGCTGGTGATCCATGGCGACCAGTTCGACACGGTGGTGCACAATCAGCGCTGGCTGGCCTATCTCGGCGACCACGCCTATGACGCCGCCATGATCGTCAACCGCGTCGTGACGCGGCTGCGCCAGCTGCTCGGCCTGCCTTACTGGTCGTTCTCGTCCTGGGCCAAGGTCAAGGTCAAGAAGGCGGTGAACTTCATCGGCTCGTTCCAGACGGTGCTCTCCGAGGAGGCACGACGCTCACATGTCGATGGCGTCATTTGCGGCCACATCCACCACGCTGCGATAGAGAGCTATGGCGACGTGCAGTACATCAACACCGGCGACTGGGTGGAAAGCTGCACGGCGGTGGTCGAGCATTTCGACGGCCGCATGGAGATTTTGACCTGGGCGCATGTGCTGCCCGAGGCGCCGGCCGGCAAGGACGTGCTGGTGCCGGTCGATATCGTCGCCATCAAGGGCAGGGCGGCCCAGGCGGCCTGAGCGCTACCCCGTCTCGCCGTTTCGACTGCACTGACGCCCGCGGCTGGCCCCCTTCGGTCAATGTTGCCGAACTGCCGGAGATCGCGCGCCGGGGACCCCGTGCCGTTATTCAACAGTTTTAGCTGTCGATCGATTGGTCCAGGCAGTTCCGCCGCGCTTTGCCTCATGTTAGGGATCGGGACGCGCAGCAGGCCGTTTCATGCAGCGTAATTGGATCGATTCATGTCGCTGCCGCCGCTTTCGCCCGAACAGCTCGTCAAGCCAAGCCATTTCGAACTGCGCATGAGCCTGATCTTCGCGACATTGTTCGTGTCGCTCGGGACCCATCTGCCCTACTTCCCGCTCTGGCTGCAGGCCAAGGGCTTCCATGCCGAGCAGATCGCCGTCATCCTGGCGGCGCCGATGTTCCTGCGCGTCGTGACGACGCCGATGCTGACGGCGCTTGCCGACCGCGCCAAGGATCGCGCCAATGTCTACATCGCGCTGGTCGCGGCATCGACGGTCATTTCGGCCGGCTATTTCCTGCCGGCCACCTACACGATCGTACTCGCCGTATCGCTGCTTTTGACGATCGTCTGGACGCCGCACTCGCCGCTGGCCGATTCGCTCGCGCTGTCGGGCGTTCGCCGCTTCGACTCGAACTATACCGCCATGCGCAAATGGGGCTCGATCTCCTATCTCTGCGCCAATGTGGTCGGCGGCTTCATCCTGGCGGCCACCGGCCCTCAAGCCGTTCCTGTCATCATTTTCATTGCGCTCGCCGTCGCGCTCGTCGCCGGGCTGCTGGCGCCGCGCATGGGGCGGCCGCGCAAGGCGTCGCCGCTCTCGGCCACCGAGATCCAGCACTCGGCGCCGAGCTTGCTCAACGCCTACTTCCTCTATTTCACGCTCGGCGTCGGCATCATCACTGCCAGCCACGCCTTTCTGTACGGCTTCGTGTCGATCTACTGGAAGTCGATCGGCATCAGCGATTCCGTCGTCGGGCTGCTATGGGCCTGGGGCGTGGTGTCCGAAGTCTGCATGTTCGTGTTCTTCAACCGCATTTTCGCCTCGGTTTCGGTCGTCAGGGTGATGGTGATCGCGGGCATCGGCTCGGTCGTGCGCTGGATCGCTTTTCCGCTGGTCTGGCCGCTCGGATTTGGCGTCGCGGGGTTCTTCATCGTCCAGACGCTGCATTCGGTGTCGGTGGCGATGGTGCTGATCGGCCTGCAGAAGATGATCGGCGAGACGGTTTCCGAAGAGCGCACGGGCGCCGCGCAAGGCATCGCCTATTTCTTTAACGGCTTCTTCATGGCGGCGGTGACGCTCGCCTCGGGCCCGCTCTACGACCGCTTCGGCGTCGACGGTTTCCTGGCGATGATCCCGATTGCGATCGTTGGCCTCATGCTGATCGGGCTGGCCGCGCGCTCAGCCCCACAGCGCCCGCTGAGGGGGTGAGACCATCGAGCCCTGGTAGACGAGGCCGGGCTCGCGGTCGCGCGCCAGCAGCAACGGGCCGTCGAGGTCGACGAAATCCGCGTCCTGGGCAAGCAGCACCGCCGGCGCCATGGCCAGCGACGTGCCGACCATGCAACCCACCATGATGCCGAAACCCAGTTCCTGGGCGCGGTCGCGAAGTTTCAGCGCTTCGGTCAGTCCGCCCGATTTGTCGAGCTTGATGTTTACCGCGTCGTAGAGGCCGACCAGCGAATCGAGGTCCTTGGTTTCATGCACGCTTTCGTCGGCGCAGATCGGCACCGGATGCGCGATCTGCCGCAGGATGCCATCCCGACCGGCGGGAAGCGGCTGCTCGACCAGCGCAATACGATGCCGTGCCGCGAAAGCGAGATTGGTTTCGACGTTCTCGTCGGTCCAGCCTTCGTTGGCATCGAGAATGATGCGGCTTTGCGGGGCCGCTTCCGTCACGGCGCGAATCCTCGCCATGTCGTTGTCGCCGCCGATCTTGACCTTGAGCAGGGGCCGCGCGGCATTGGCGCGCGCCTGCGCGGCCATTGCTTCCGGCTCGGCGAGCGACAATGTGTAGGCTGTTTCCAGCGCCTCCGGCCGAGCGCCGATGGCGTCGGCGACCGCTGTGCCGGCAAGCTTGGCCTCGAGGTCCCAGAGAGCACAGTCGATGGCGTTGCGCGCGGCGCCGGCGGGCATGGCGGCGAGCAGGGCGGTTCGGTCGATGCCGCCGGCGATCCTGTCGCGCATCGCCTCGATGGCGGCGCGCACGCCGTCCATGGTCTCGCCATAGCGCTTGTAGGGAACGCATTCGCCGCGTCCGGCCTTGCCGTTCTCGCCAATCGTCACGGTGATGACTTCGGCCTCGGTTTTCGAGCCGCGCGAGATGGTGAAGGTCCCCGCGATCGGAAACAGCTCCGCCTCGACAGAAATGACACGCGCCATAATTTTCTTCTCCGGCTGTGCGACACCGGTCTGCCGGCAAATCGACACGCCAGTCCCGTCACGCTACACAGGACGCCATGTTGACCATCCGCAAACGCGACGCAAGCCGCCCGCCTGCCGGTGAAGACAATCACCAGCCGCGCATTGCCGTGGGCGAGGAAGGCGGCGTGCTGGGGTGCGCTTTTTCAGGCGTATGGACGACGCGGACGGTCGCGTCCGTGGATGCCGAGATGCGCAAGATCGAAAAGCGCAGCGGCGCGAAGCGGCTGATGCTCGACCTTTCACAGATCGAGAAAATGGACACGGCGGGGGCCTGGCTGATCGACCGCCTGGCCAGCGCCTTCGAAAAGAGGGGCGTCGAAGTCCACATGCAGGGGCAGAGCGAGATCGCCTCGATCCTGCTCGATGCTGTCGGCGAGGCAGTTCGCCGCGAAGCCGAATCGGGACCGGCCGGTCCGCCCAACATCATCATGCGCGGGCTGGAACTGGTCGGACGGCGCGTCTTCGAGATGAGGGACGACTTCCTGGCCTCGATGAACATCCTTGGCGCCACCATCCGCGGCGCGCAGATGAAGCTCGGCCGCGGCCATGCGGTCAATCCGGCCGCCATATTCAACCAGATCGATCGCATGGGCGTCGGCGCCATTCCGGTGGTGGTGCTGATGTCGGCCATCGTCGGCGCCATCGTCGCCCAGCAGGGCGCCTAYCAGCTCAGCTATTTCGGCGCCGAYATCTTCGTCGTCGACCTCGTCGGCGTGCTGATCCTGCGTGARCTCGGYGTGCTGATGACGGCAATCATGATCGCCGGCCGYTCGGGCAGCGCGATCACGGCCGAAATCGGCTCGATGAAGATGCGCGAGGAGGTCGACGCGCTGAAGGTGATCGGTCTCAACCCCATCGGAGTGCTTGTCTTTCCGCGGCTCGTCGCGCTGGTGATCGCGCTGCCGTGCCTCACCATCATCGCCAATTTCGCGGCGCTCGGCGGCGGTATCGTCGCGGCCTGGCTTTATTCTGACATCCCGCCCGCTGCCTTCCTCGACAGATTGCGGGTCGCGATCGACCTCAGCACCATCTTCGCCGGCCTGATCAAGGCGCCGTTCATGGCGATGATCATCGGCATCATTGCCTCGGTCGAGGGCATGAAGGTCGGCGGTAGCGCCGAATCGCTTGGCCAGCATGTGACCGCGTCCGTGGTGAAGTCGATCTTCATCGTCATCATCCTCGACGGCCTTTTCGCCGTGTTCTATGCAGCGATCCAGTTCTGAGATGGCAAACGGCAACGGAAACCGGACATTGGAGAACGCGAAGGAAAGCGAGTTCGTGCTTTCGGTGCGCGACGTCACCGTTGCCATCGAGGACAAGCTGATCCTTGACAAGCTCTCGCTCGATATCAAGCGCGGCGAGATCCTGGGCTTCGTCGGCGCCTCGGGCGCCGGCAAGTCGGTCCTGYTGCGSACGATYCTCGGSYTGATGCCCAAGCAATCGGGAACGATCARGCTKTTYGGSGTCGACGTCGACARGGCAARMGAYGYCGAGCGCCTKCGCATCGACATGCGYCTTGGSGTGCTGTTCCAGCATGGTGCGCTATTTTCGGCGCTGACGGTGCTGGAAAACGTGCAGGTGCCGATGCGTGAATATCTCGACCTGCCGAAGAAATTGATGGACGAGCTCGCCATGCTCAAGATCGAGCTGGTCGGCCTGCCGGCGGACGCGGCGCAGAAATTCCCGTCCGAGCTTTCCGGCGGCATGATCAAGCGCGCGGCGCTGGCGCGCGCGCTGGCGCTCGATCCCGACATCGTCTTTCTCGACGAGCCGACATCCGGCCTCGATCCGATCAGCGCGGCCGAGTTCGACGAACTGGTCGTCAAGCTGCGCGACACGATGGATCTGACCGTCTACATGGTCACGCACGACCTCGACACGCTGTTCACCGCCTGCGACCACGTGGCGGTGCTCGGTAGGAAGAAGGTGCTGGTCGAAGGCACGATCGACGACATGCTGAAGAGCGAAGAGCCGTGGGTAAAATCCTATTTCCGCGGAAAACGCGCCCGGCAGCTTGATCTCGCGGCACGCGCATAGCCATAAGTGGGGCAATGGAAACCAGAGCCAACTACGTAATTGTCGGCATCTTCACTCTGGTCGCGATCCTGTCGGCCTTCGCTTTCGTCTATTGGACGGCCGCGATCGGCGAAAGGGGTGCGACTGCGGTGCTGCGCGTGCGCATTCCGGGTTCGGCTTCAGGTCTTGGCCGCGGCAGCTTCGTGCTCTTCAACGGCGTCAAGGTTGGTGACGTCAAGCGCGTCTATATCGACGTCGACAATCCGACCGTCGCCATCGCGGACACCGAGATCGACCGCATGACGCCGATCACCAAGTCGACGCAGGCCGATATCGGGCTGGCGGGCCTGACCGGCCAGGCCAATATCGAGCTCAAGGGGGCAGACCCCAAGGAAGTGAAGCTGCTCGAYCAGGCGGAAAAGGAAGGCAAGGTCGCCGAGATCATCGCAAACCCGTCSGCCGTGACCAATCTCTTGCAGACGGCGCAGAACATCTTCACCCGCGCCGACAAGGTGCTCRCGGAGCTCGAAGGTTTCACCAAGGATGTTCGCGSTCCGCTGACGCAGACGGTCAAGAATGTCGAAACCTTCTCCGACGCGCTGGCCAAGAACTCCGACGGCATCGACAAGTTCCTGTCCGCCGTGAGTTCGCTTTCGGACCAGTTGAAGGCCGTCTCAGGCAGACTGGACACCACGCTGAAGGCAGCCGAGGGCCTGCTCAATTCCGTCGACAAGGACCAGATCAAGAGCATCGTCGCCAATGTCGACACCGTGACCGCCAACCTGAAGGAAACCAGCAAGCAGTTCGACACGGTCATCAACAACGTCAACACCGCGGTCGGCTCGGTCAACGACTTCGCCAAGCAGACGCAAGGCACGCTGGCCAAGGTCAACGGCGTGCTCGACGGCATCGATCCCGCGGACGTGCGCACGGCGCTCGCCAATATMCAGAAGGCAAGCGAGAGCGCCGACAAGGCTGCCGCCGACATCGCCAAGGTCACCGACAAGATCGCCAACCGGTCGGACGACATAGACCAGACGATCAAGGATGCCAGGCAACTCGCCCAGCGCCTGAATGACGCCTCGGTGCGCGTCGACGGCATCCTGGCCAAGGTCGATCAACTGCTCGGYTCCGGCCAGGCCAATGGCGTGATGGCCGATGCCAGGGACACAYTGAGATCGTTCAAACAGGTCGCCGACACGCTGAATGCTCGCCTCGGCACCATCACCGACAATCTGGCGCGCTTCTCCGGCCAGGGGCTGCGAAACGTCGAGGCCCTGGTGCAGGACAGCCGCCGCTCGATCAACCGCATCGAGGAAGCGGTGACCGATCTCAGCCGCAATCCGCAACGGATACTGACGGGTGGCGAGGGAGAGGTCCGTCAGTTTGATGGCAGGGCGCGGCGTTGACTTCGGCTGCCGCGAACGCCAAGAACATAAGCCGCATAGGCGAGTTGATCGTAAGATCCGGGGACAACGGGGATCGCGCGTGAAGTCGGTGAGAGGGTTGAAGTCGGCTGCCGCGGCGGCGCTCGTAGTCACGCTTGCCGGCTGCGCGGCACTGGGAGGCAAGCCGGCGCCGCTCGACACATTCGAGCTTTCCGCGCCGTCGGTCGAAATGCATGGGCATAGCCGCCGCCAGATCCTGATCGCCCAGCCCTCGGCGCTCAAGGCCCTGGACAGCCAGAACATCGTCATCCGGCCGTCGGACCAGTCGATCCAATTCCTCAAGGGCGCGCAGTGGGCGGATCGTCTGCCGCTGATCGTGCAGGCGAGACTCGCCGAGACCTTCCAACGCTCCGGCAGCTTTGCCGGCGTCGGCAAGCCGGGCGAGGGGCTGGCGATCGACTATCAGGTCATCGTCGAGGTGCGGTCCTTCGAGGTCCGCGTCAATGGCGGTGAACATGCCGAGGTCGACCTGTTCGTGCGCATCCTCAACGATCGCAACGGCGAGGTGCGTGCCTCCAAGGGCTTCACAGCGAGCGTGCCGGTCTCCGGCCACGGCAACGCCGCCTATGTCAGCGCGCTGGACGGCGCCTTCGGCCGGGCCGCCAAGGACATCGTGCGCTGGACGGATTCGGTGATCTGATCGCCTGCGGCGGCGAAGCGCGGCGCAATGAAAAAGGCGGGCTCTTGGCCCGCCTTTTTTGTCTTTCGACTGGGATTTCTCAGTGCAGGCGGCCGCTGGCGTGGGCCAGCATGGTGTAGACCTTGCCGGTGTCCGAGGTCAGGTAGGTCTGCGCCATGATGTTGTCGCGGTCGTTGCGCGAGACATCCTTGAGCAGCTTCTCGAAATCGTCGCAGTAGCGGTCGACCGCGGCACGGAATTCGGCTTCCGCCTGATACTTGCGGCGGATTTCGTCGAAGGTCTGCTGACCCTTCAGCGTGTAGAGGCGGCGCGTGAACACGTCGCGCTCGCCGCGGCGGTAGCGGTTCCACAGCTCGATCGAGGCGTCATGGTCGATGGCGCGCGCGATGTCGACGGACAACGAGTTGAGCGACTCCATGACATGCAGCGGCGAGCGCTGGGCGGGTGCGGCGCGCGGCGCTTCCGCCGGCGTAACCGGCTTCAAGTCCTCTTCGCGCGATGCGTTGGTGAGCAGATCGCGCACCCAACCGCCTTGCTGCGTGCGGCCGTTGGGGTCGCGACGCGGTGCTTCGGCAGGCCGTTCGAGATCGAGCGTGCCACGCAACGTCACCTCGCCGAGCGGCGCCTGCGGTGCCCGACGCTCCGGCTGTTGCTGCGGCTGCGGGGCCGGCGGACGGCGCAGCGGCTCGGCAGGGCGTGCCGGCGCCTGCGGCGCGGGGCGCAATCCACGCGGCTCGCCGGTGTCGCTGCTGCCGCTGCGACCGGATTTCGCAACGATATCAGACAGCTCCTTGAGCGCGTTGATCTGCTCCGAGACGGCGCGACGGATAGCCGAGGTCGATTCCTTGGCTTCTTCCGGCATCTCGATGACGCCCTTCTTCAGTTCCGCGCGGGTCAGGTCGAGCTCGCTCTTGATGGAGCCAGCGGTGCGGCGCATCTCCTCGGTCGCGTCGGCGAAGCGGCGCGTTGCCGAATCGACGACTTCGGTGATGGCAGCGCGGATCTTCTCCGCCGATTCCATCGTCCGGCCCTCGGCTGTCTGCATCGTCTGACCGACGAGGTTTTCGAAGGAACGCATCACCTTCTCGAGGTCTTCCGACTTCTTGACCAGCCCGACGGCGAGGTCCTCCAGCGAAGACTGCCGCTCCAGCGTGTGCTCCAGATTGCTCTGCGCGGAGCTGAGCAGATTCGACGCGCTGGAAAGCAGGCGGCTATGCTCGTCGAACTTGGTCGCTATCGAGGCGACCTCGCGCAACGTCGCCGACGACAGATCGGTGAGCCGCGTCGTGTTGGAATCGACGAGACGCGCCGAGCTGGCAAAGGTCTGCGCGGCCTTCTCCGTGGTCGTGGCGAAGCTCTGCGTGCTGCCGGTGAGCCGTTCCTCGACCTGGCCGAGGTTRAGYGCGGCCTGCTCGATGAGCTGACCGAGCTGCGCGCTGGAGTTGGTCATGCGACCGATGAGATCGGCAACGCTGTCGGCGAGCGTCGAGCGGGCGCCTTCGACAGCCGAGAGCGTCTCGGCTGTGCGGTTGGCGAGCGCGTTGACCAGCGCGGCGTTTTCGCCGCGTAGCTTCTCGGTCGCCCGTTCGGTGACTTCTTCCATGCTCCTCTGCAGTTCCGAGCCGCCTTGGGCGAAGCGCTCGACCAGCGGCTTAGCCGTCTCGTCGAGGATCTTCGACATTTCGGCCGAGCGCGCGGCGAGCATGGTGTTCAGCTCGCGGGTGTTGGCGCCGATGGTTTTCGCCGCTTCGTTGGTGCTCTGGCCGATATGCTGGCCGACGGCTGTGAAGGTCTCCGCGATCACGTTGGCGCGGGAGATGAGCTGGGCTTCGGCGCCGGAGACCTGCTCGTTGAGCTTCTGGCCCATCGCCTCGGCGGTGTAGGCGAGGCGGTTCTCGACGCTTGCCACCTGGTCCTCGACACGGGCGGCGGCTGCCGCGGCGCTCGCGGCCAGCCGCTCGTCGGCGCCAGCAAGCGCCTGCTCGATCTCGCGGGCGTGGACGGCCAGCTCCTGGCCGGTCTGGCGGGCCCGGTCGGCAACGCGCTGCTCGGTGGCGGCAAAGGCGCCGACGATCGTGTCGGCGTGCTCGCCGATGGTCGACGTGCTCGAGGCGATACGAGACACCAGCCGGTTGTCGGCCTCGTCGAAGATACGACCGATTTCGCCGGCGCGTGCCGACAGTGCTTCCGAACCTTCGGCGATGCGCGACACCAGCTGCCGGTCGGCGGTGTCGAAGATACGGCCGAGATCGGAGGCGCGGGCGGCCAATGCTTCGGCCGATTCGCTGATGCGCATCGAGAGCCGCTCGTCCGCGCCCTCGAAGTTGCGCAGGATATCGCCGGCGCGCGCGGCAAGCGACTGTGCCGTCTCCACCGCGCGGGCGACCAGCTTCTGGTCGGCGACGTCGAAAGTGCCGGCGATCTCGCTRGCACGGGCGGCCAGCTTGTCGGCGGTCTCCTCCGCACGGGCCATCAGCGAGTTGGATGCGTCGTCGGCGCGGGCCATGAGCATGCTCGACGTATCCTGGGCGCGTTCGTGCAGGCGGCGGTCCGCTGCCTCGAAGGCGTGGGCGATGTCCTCGGCCCTGGCAAGGAGAGCCGCCGAAGTCTGCTCAGCACGCTCGGCGATCTTGCGGTCGGCATCGCTGAAGGCGGCGCCGGCCTGTTCGTGCAGGGTGCCGGTGACTTCCATCACCTTGTCGCGCAAGGCGCCGGCGACGAAGACTGCGGTCTTTTCAAGCACACCACGGACATTGTCGACACCAGTCGTCAGCGCGCGTTCCATGGTGCCGGCGCGCTCTTCGATGACGCCGGTCTGCCGGCTGAAGGCCTGCTCGATCTTTTCGATGTCAGCGGCAATAGCCGCCGAGATGTCGCCGCTCCTCGCGGCGATCTGGTCGATATGGCCGGACACCGAACGGTCGACGTCCTTGCGCGCGTCGGCGAGCTTGTTGAGGTCGTCCTCCAGCGCACGGCTCAGCATGTCGCGGCTTTCGGACAGCCTGCCGACATGGCCGGACATGATCCCGTCGATCTCCGAGCGGCTTTCGGCAAGCTTCTGCAGGTCGGTTTCGAGCGCCCGCTTGAGGATGTCGCGGCCCTCGGCGAGCTTCTCGACCTGGCCGGAAACCAGCCCGTCGATGCCGGCACGGCTCTCCGCCAGCTTGGCGAGATCGGCTTCCAGAGCACGTGTGAGGACGTCGCGGCCTTCCGCGAGCTTCTCGACCTGTCCGGCGACCAACCCGTCGATGTTGGCGCGGCTCTCCGCCAGCTTGGCGAGATCGGCTTCCAACGCGCGTGTGAGGAGATCGCGGCCTTCCGCGAGCTTCTCGACTTGTCCGGCGACCAGCCCGTCGATGCCGGCACGGCTCTCGGCCAGCTTGGCGAGATCGGCCTCCAGAGCACGTGTGAGGACATCGCGGCCCTCGGCCAGCTTCTCGACCTGTCCGGCGACCAGCCCGTCGATGTTGGCGCGGCTCTCCGCCAGCTTGGCGAGATCGGCTTCCAGCGCGCGCTTGAGGATGTCGCGGCCCTCGGCCAGCTTCTCGACCTGTCCGGCGACCAGCCCGTCGATGTTGGCGCGGCTCTCCGCCAGCTTGGCGAGATCGGCTTCCAACGCGCGCTTGAGGATGTCGCGGCCCTCGGCGAGCTTCTCGACCTGTCCGGCGACCAGCCCGTCGATGCTCGCGCGGCTTTCGGCGAGCTTGGCAAGATCGTCTTCCAGCGCCCTGGAAAGGGTCGCGCGGTCCTGGGACAGCCGATCGGTGTGGCTCTGCATCAGGCCGCTGGCACTGGCCATATTGGCGTCGAGGGCGCGCGAGAGCTCGTCGCGATGGCCGGCGATCTTCTGCGAATGGTCGACGATCGCGCCCTGGATGGTGTTGAGGTCGGCCTCCAGCGCGCGCTTGAGGATGTCGCGGCCCTCGGCGAGCTTCTCGACCTGGCCGGCGACCAGCCCGTCGATGCTGGAACGGCTTTCGGCGAGCTTGGCGAGATCGTCTTCCAGCGACTTCGACAACACCCCGCGGTCCTGCACCAGCCGGTTCTGATGATCGGCAACGGCGCCGCTGACGTTCTGCAGGTCGCCTTCGAGAGCCTTCGAGAGCGTGGCCCGATCCTGGACGAGGCGGTTCTGATGATCGGCAACCGCGCCGCTGACGTTTTGAAGGTCGTCTTCAAGGGCTTTCGACAGCGCGGCGCGATCCTGGATGAGCCTGTTCTGATGGTCGGCGACTGCACCACCCATCGTCTGCAGATCGGTTTCCAGCGCACGCGACAGCTGGGCGCGATCTTCCTGAACCTTGTCGGAATGCTCCGCAATGGCACCCCTGATGGTGTTGAGGTCTGCTTCCAGCGCGCGCTTCAGGATATCGCGGCCCTCGGCGAGCTTCTCGACCTGGCCGGCGACCAGGCCATCGATCGAGGCACGGCTGTCGGCCAGCTTGGCGAGGTCGGCTTCCATCGTTTGCGAGAGCAGGCTGCGGTCCTCGGCGAGCTTGCCGGCGTGACTGTCGATCAGGCCGCGGATGCCGCTCATGTCGCTCTCCAGCGCGCGGCTCAACTCGCCCCGGTCTTCGGCGAGCTTCGCCGAGTGCGTCTCGATCAGGCTCCTGATACCGATGATGTCGGTTTCCAGCGCCTTGGCGAGCACGGCTCGGCCTTCGGCGATTTTCTCGACCTGGCCGGCGACGAGCCCGTCGATCGAGGCGCGGCTGTCCTCGAGCTTGCCGAGATCGGCCTCCAGCGCGCGCGCCAGAATGTTGCGGCCTTCGGCCAGTTTGCCGACGTGGCCGGCGACCATTTCGTCAATCAATGAACGGGCTTGCACGAGTTTGCCGGAGTCTTCGTTCATCGCCAGAGAGAGGCGGTTGCGGCTGTCGTCGAGCTGCTCGAGATGGGCGCCGAGCGAGGCGTCGATTGCGGCGCGCGACTCGTTGACCTTGCGCAGATCCTCTTCCAGGGCGCGCGAGATGAGGCCGCGGCCTTCGGCCAGCTTCTGCACCTGGTTGGTGACGGCGGCGTCGATGGCGGCACGGCCCTCGGCGAACTTCGCCAGGTCGGCCTGCATGGCGGAGGCCATCCGGTCGCGGCTCTCGGAAAGCTTGCGGCTGTGGTTTTCCACGGCGTCCTCTATGCCGACGCGGGCGTCGGCAAGCCGCTGGATATCGGTATCGAAGGAGCGCGACACGACGTGGCGAGCCGCCTCCATGCGGCCGGCGAAATCGGTGGCGCGGGCCTCGAGCATCGACGAGGTCGACGAGATGATGTCGGCCATGTCGGCGCCGATCTGCGTCCTGCCCTGATCGATCATCGCCGACAGCTGGTCCTTGCTCTCGGCGAAGGTGTGGGCGATATCGCGGGCCCGCTCGACCAGCGTCTCGTTGATCTGGCGGGCGCGGGCCTCGAGCGCTGCGTTGAGCTTCTGGGTGCCGGTGTCGAGCGCCTCGGCGCGCGTCTGGAACTCGCTGATGAGGGCCTGGCCGCGTTCGGCCAGGGTGCGCTCGATGCCGTTGAGGCTGGCCTCGAACTCGGAGCTCAGCGTGCGGGCTGCGCCGCCGAGCAGCGAGACCATGCCGGTGGTGCGGTCGTCGAGCAGGTCGGTCAGCGAGCGAGTGAGGCCGTCCGTGGTGTCGGTCAGCTTGGCGATGCGGGTGTCGAGCAGGCTGGCGAAGGCTTCGCCCGAGGTCGACAGCCGGTCGGTGATCGAATCCAGCCGGGTTTCGACCGAATCGAAGATCGACGTTGAGCTATCGTTGATGCGGTCGATCAGCGTGTCGCCGGAATTGTTGATCGTCATCGACAGCTTGGTCGAGGCATTGAGGATCGAGTCGCGGATGATGTCGCTGGCGGCGCCGATCTCGTCGCGCAGCGTCTCGTGAGCGCCGTGGATCGAAGCGCGCACSCGCTCGGCATGGCTGACGACCGCTTCGCGCTCGCTGCCRAGGCCGTCCACCAGCGAGCGGATGCGGGCCTCGTTCTCGGAATAGGAGCGTTCGATCTGGCTGACTTCGCTGTGGACGAGCGTTTCGAGCTCGACCGCGCGCGCCAGCGTGCGCTCGATGCCTTCGCCCATCGCCGCCACCTCGCGGCGAACGGCCTGGCCGATCATCATGACGCGGTCCTGGGCAAGGTTTTCCGGTTCGGCGAGACGGAACGCCACTTCCGTCATGGACTGCGCGGCAATGCGCATCTCCTGGGCGCGGCGGATCATGGCCGCGAAGGCCCAGAACAGGACGACAGGCAGGATCGCCGCGATCACCAGTCCGATCAGCTCGGGCCGGGCGAAGAACTGGTCGAAGGTGCGGATMTTCCAGATGGCCGGGCCGAACAGAAGGTTGGCCAGCCCGCCTGCGCCCGCGATCCAGGCCAGCGAGACGAAGGCCACGACCCAGTAGACGGTGCTCGACGCGCGCCGGTTCAGGCCGTGCAGCAGCGTCCGGTAATCCTTCTGGCGGTCGTCGTTAGCCGGTGTAAAGCCTGGAGCCGGGGTGAAGCCTGCCGGCTGCGAGGCATTGCGCGGCTCGACCGGGCGCAGTTCCGCCGGCTTGGCCTTCGGCGCCGCCGCTTTCGGGGCTTGAGGTTCATCCGTCGGCACGGCCCGCTGGCTGCGACCCTCGCGCGCCAATTCGTCGGCGGCGGCCGAAATCTGGGCCTCGAGATCTTCCATCGACGCCGCCATATCGAGGCCGCCTTCGTCGCCGCCGAGGTCTAGGTCCAGCGCCTTTTCCAGCTCCGCGGCTACGTCGCTCTCGAGAGATTTGGTCGTCGTTGGTTTCTTAGCCATGCCTTCGCTACCCTGTACTAGCTGCCGCGGGACTTATGATTTTGGCCTGATTCCGGCTTGTCTGATTTTGGCCCGATTCTGGCTTGTCTTATCCCGCGCAGGAGGCTGAAAATGGACCCTCGTATCGTAATGACACACAGGGGTAAAGAAAACATGCATTCCGGGCGATACGTAAAACTTTAAATATAAGGTTAACGGAAGCGTGATTTGGCTGCCTCCGTGACAACATTTTTCCCCGGCAATCGTTAACCCGTTGGCGACGGGAGTCGCCTATTTTTTTGGCGGCCGGCCGCCCTTTTGGAGTTGCAGTGCGTATGCGTGGCGAGAGTGGTATTGCGTTTTCCATGCCAGGCGGAGACGTGTCGGGAACGGCACGATCGCGGCCTGTGGATTTAGCCCATCTGGCGCGCCAGACAATGGGCGATCGGGCGCTCGAACAGGAGGTGCTGGCGCTGTTTGTGCAACAGGCGCTTTCGGTTCGCGACAAGATTCTCGAAGCCGACGAGAGGGAACGGGTGCTTCTGGCTCATGGCCTGAAGGGCTCGGCGCGCGGCATCGGCGCCTTCGCCGTCGCCGAATGCGCGTCAGCGATCGAAACGCAACCCGGCGATACCCGCACGCTGAAGAAGCTTGGCTCCCTGATCGAGGAAGTCCGCGACTTCGTCGCCGCCATCAGCCGCTAAGCGCCTCGCACTGGAACGGCCGCTCGCCGACRRTAGCCAAGCGGCCCTGGCGTGCCTGCAAAGGCGTCTTCTGAAAAAAACGTCATGCCGTGGCGTTTTCGCGCAGCAGTTGACTTGCACGGCAGAGTGATTATCTCGGCTGCGACTCCCTCAGGTGACAAATGACCAAGCTTACCTTCATTGCCCATGACGGCACTCAATTCGACGTGGAGGCCGAGAACGGCTCCACCGTCATGGAAAACGCGATCCGCAACGCAGTGCCCGGCATCGAGGCCGAGTGCGGTGGCGCCTGCGCCTGCGCGACCTGCCACGTCTATGTCGACGAGGCATGGACGGCGGAAGTCGGCGAACCGGAAGCGATGGAGGAGGACATGCTGGACTTCGCCTACGACGTCCAGCCGAACTCGCGCCTGTCCTGCCAGATCAAGGTGCGCGACGCGCTCGACGGTCTCGTCGTCCGCGTGCCCGAGCGCCAGGGCTGAGCCAACGCCAATTCTCCAATTTTGACTGTGGCTGCTTGGCAGCAGGCCATAGCTCATGCAGTGTCCCCAGCACTTTCCCAAAACGGGGCGGAACTGATGACGGACACGATCAAAACGGACGTACTCATTGTCGGGGCAGGGCCGGTCGGTCTGTTCGCCGTGTTCGAGCTTGGTCTCCTCGACATGAAGTGCCATCTCATCGACATTCTCGACCGTCCCGGCGGGCAGTGTGCCGAGCTCTATCCGGAAAAGCCGATCTACGACATTCCTGGCTGGCCCATGATCACGGCGCAGGGTCTGGTCGACAAGCTCATGGAGCAGATCGAGCCCTTCAAGCCGGAATTCACTTTCAATCGCATGGTCTCCAGCCTTGAGAAGCTCGAGGACGGCAGCTTCCGCGTCACCACGGACGAGGGTGAGGCGTTCGAGGCCAAGGTGGTGGTGATCGCCGCCGGCGGCGGCTCGTTCCAGCCCAAGCGCCCACCGATTCCGGGCATCGAGGCCTATGAAGGCAAGAGCGTCTTCTACTCCGTCCGGCGCATGGAGGATTTCCGCGGCCACGACCTCGTCATCGTCGGCGGCGGCGATTCGGCTCTCGACTGGACGCTCAACCTGCAGCCAATTGCAAAGAGTGTGACGCTGGTCCACCGGCGGCCGGAATTCCGGGCGGCGCCCGACAGCGTCAACAAGATGTACACAATGCAGGAGATGAAGCAGCTGGAGTTCCGGGTCGGTCAGGTCAGCGGCCTGACAGGCGCCGACGGCCAGCTTTCATCCGCGACCATCAAGGGCGGCCCCGACGGCGACATCGAGGTGCCGTGCACGCGGATGCTGCCGTTCTTCGGCCTCACCATGAAGCTCGGGCCGATCGCGGAATGGGGGCTCAACCTGCACGAAAACCTGATCCCKGTGGAYACCGAAAAGTTCCAGACGTCGGTTCCAGGCATCTTCGCGATCGGCGACATCAACTGGTATCCGGGCAAGCTGAAGCTGATCCTGTCGGGGTTCCACGAGGTTGCCCTGATGGCGCAGGCGGCCAAGCGCATCGTCAGCCCTGGCGAGCGCATCGTCTTCCAGTACACGACCTCGTCGACCAGCCTGCAGAARAAGCTCGGCGTCCACGACTGAGGAGCCTATTCCGAGAGCACCGGCGCYGCGTGCTCGGCCTGGCCGCGGAGCGGCTTTTCCGGCATCAGCGCAAGCATGATCAGCGCCAGGACAAGCGTGATGCCGGCGGTGATGAAGATCATCACGAACGGMGTCACCGATGTCGCCTCGATATGGCYGGCCGAGCCCTCGGCGGCGAGCGGCAGGCCGTAGCCCAGCGCGACGGCGCCGAGCATRGCGACGCCGAGCGCGCCGCCSAGCGAGCGCAGGAAGGTCAGCACGCCTGTCGCCACGCCGAGATGGGCGCGATCGACCGCGTTCTGGACCGACACGGTGCTGACCGGGAACGTCGTTCCGGTGCCGATGCCGATCAGGGTCGTCAGCACCTCGACTTCGAGCAACGAGGCCTGTCCCGCTATGGCACTGAGCAGGCCGACGCAGAAGATCGCGAAGCCGATGCCGACCATGGCGATGCGCTTGTAATGGACGAAGCGCGGGATCGTGCGGCCGCTGAAGGTGGCGCCGGCGACCGTGCCAAGCAGCAGGCCGAGCATGGCCGTGCCGGATTGGCTGACCGAGAGCCCGACGACCGACTGCAGATAGACCGGCAGGTAGACCGAGATGCCGATGCTTGCCGCCTGCAGCAGGAACATCGACAGAGTGCCGGCAAGCACGATSGGGTTGCTCAGCACTTCGAGCGAGATCAGCGGCTCGGCCTCGCTGAGCAACCTCGCCGCGAACGCCGCCCAGAATACCGCCGAGCAGGCCAGAAGCCCGAGTATTTCGCCTGAGAACCACGAATAGGTGCTGCCGCCCCAGTTGAGCGCCAGAAGCAGCAGCGCGGTCGCAATGACCAGCAGAACCGCGCCCAGCCCGTCGATACGGTGGTGTTTGGCCATGATCGGCAGCTTCTTCAGCGGATTGTTGATGATCGCCATCGCCAGGAAGCCGAGCGGTAGATTGATCCAGAAGATCAGCGACCAATGCAGATGTTGGGCGAAGGTGCCGCCAAGCAGCGGACCGGCGACGCTGGCCACCGCCCAGGTGCCCGAGATCCAGGCCGCGTAGCGGGCACGCTCGCGCGGCGGCACGAGGTCGCCGATGACGGTCTGCGCCAGCGCGAACAGGCCGCCGCCGCCGGCACCCTGGATGGCGCGGCCGACGACGAGCACGAACATGTTGGGGGCCAGCGCGCTGACCAGCGATCCAAGGAGAAAGACCAGGATGGCGGTGTAGATGACCGGACGGCGCCCGTAGACGTCGGAAATCTTGCCGTAGAGCGGCGCCACCGCGGTCGCGGTCAAAAGATAGCCGGTGACGATCCACGGCAGGTACTCGGCGTGGCCGAGCGCGTGCGCGATCGTCGGCAGGGCTGGGGCGACGATCGTCTGGTCAAGCGCCGCCAAAAGCATCGACAGCAGCACGCCGCCGATGATGGCATTCTTTTCGCTCTCGCTCACAAGCGGCGAGGCCGATGTTGCCATCGTCGCGCGATTGTCGATGGTCTGGTCCATGCTTCATTCTTTCAAAAGGCCGTTACGCAGTTCGCAGGTGGCGGCCTGCAAGCCGGCGAAGCAGATATATGTCGTTCGATATTGGCCGTTTTCGACATCTGCTCGAACGTTCTTGCCTCCTGGCACAATGCCTTGGCCGGGTTGGCCTTCGCGGCCGGCGCCCGTCCTCGGCTCACGCCGGCGGCAACTGGCCGCTCTGGATGCGTTCCATCCGGTAGCGCAGGAGCCGGATGATCCGGCTCTCGAAGTTGGCGCCTTCGACGCGGTCGAACCTCACCTGGTCCTGATCATGCCTGGCGAGTTCGGTCGCGGTGATCTCGGCGGCCTTGGCCTTCGCCTCGGCGCAGGTCTTCTGCGGATAGGAGGCCTTCAGCGCATCCTCCAGCGCGCGCGCATGGTTCTTGGCGATCTCGACATGGCGCTCCTCATGGCGTTTGATGTCGGCCGACAGCGTATCCCAGAACACCCTGACGTCCGGATCGGCGTTGGAGGGGCGTCGCCATTGCGGAAGGATCACCTTGACCTTCACGGTGACCCGCGCGTCGGCGATCCGGCAGGAGGTTGCGGTCTGCGCGTAGTTCACCTTGGTTGTGAAAGCCATCTGCGTGGCACCCGGATGGCGCATGCCTGTGCTCTTCACCTCGGGACCGTGTTTCGACAGCTGGTTTTCGATATCGTCCAGCGTCCGGCCGTTGATGCTGAAATAGCTGTAGGTCTTCACCAGATTCGCCGCGCCGGCCGGCATGGCGGCGAGCGCAAGCACCAGGGYGCAGAGCGGAAGTCGGTTCATCATGTTGCCTCTTTACGCACCTTGCTTTAGGGCCGTCACCAGCGCAACGGAATTGATTTCCGACGRATCACGCATGGTTGATGGACAATGACGACACGGCGATGGCAGCTGGCGCATGGGCGCTGTCTGGACCTCGGCCCAAAAGCGGTCGTCGTCGGCATCCTGAATGTGACGCCGGACAGCTTTTCCGATGGCGGGCTGTTTGCCGCGCCCAAGGAGGCGATAGCCCAGGCGCGCCGCATGGTGGGTGAGGGCGCGGTCGTCATCGACGTCGGCGGGGAGTCGACGCGGCCGGGGTTTGCTCCGGTGACGGCCGAGGAAGAGCAGGCTCGCGTTCTGCCGGTCATCGAGGCGCTGGTCACCGCCGGCGAGGCGCTGATCTCGATCGACACCTATCGCGAGGACACGGCCAGGCGCGCGGTTGCCGCCGGCGCGCATATCGTCAACGATGTCTGGGGATTGCAGCGCGAGCCGGGCATTGCCCAAGTCGCGGCCGAGACCGGCGCAGGGCTCGTCATCATGCATACCGGGCGCGAACGGCAGAAACTGCCTGACGTGATCGACGACCAACTCTTTTTCCTGCGCAAATCGCTGGAGATCGCGCGGGCGAGCGGTGTCGCCGACGGCCAGATCGTGCTCGACGCCGGCTTCGGCTTCGCCAAGGAGACGACGGAGGAAAACCTCGCCCTGATGGCGCGTTTTTCCGAACTTCAGGCGCTCGGCTTTCCGCTGATGGCGGGAACGTCACGAAAGCGTTTCATCGGCGGCGCGACCGGGCGCGAGCCCGCCCAGCGGGCGGCAGGCACGGCGGCCACCAGCGTCATCCTGCGCCTGAAGGGCGCCGATCTGTTTCGYGTCCACGATGTCGCAATCAACGTGGATGCGCTGGCGGTGGTCGATGCTATGCTTGCGCTTGAAACCGACCTTCCTCCCGGACACTGACCATGTATGTCATTCGCATGAAGAACTGCGCCTTCTTTGCCAGGCACGGCGTGCTGGACGAGGAGGAGACGCTTGGCCAGCGCTTCTATGTCGATGCCGAGTTGACCGTCGAGCCCAGCCGCCCGCTGGAGGCCGACTCGATCGAAGACACCGTCAACTATGGCGTCGCCTTCGCGGTCATCGAGAAGATCATCACCGGGCATCGCCGTTTCCTGATCGAAGCGTTGGCGCTGGAAGTGGCGAAGGCGTTGACCGAGCGCTTCCCGCAGATCAGGAAGGCCGAGATCACCGTGCGCAAGCCGAACGCCCCGGTGCCCGGCGTGCTCGATTATGTCGAGGTGACCGTTGTCTGGCCAGACTAGCACCGTCTATCTCAGCCTTGGCGGCAATCTCGGCGATCCGGCGAAGTCCATGGCGGCCGCGCTGCGCCTGCTCGACGGCCATGACGCAACGCGCGTCGTTGCGGTCTCCTCGCTCTATCGGACTCCGCCTTGGGGCAAGCTCGACCAGCCGGACTTTCTCAACGCGGCAGCCGCGGTCGAGACGCAGCTTTCGCCGCGCGCCTTGCTCGACCTGTGCCTCGATGTCGAAAGGCGCCTGAAACGCGTGCGCGAGGAGCGCTGGGGACCGCGTCTGATCGACATCGACATCCTTGTTTTCGGCGATCAGGTGATTCACGAGACCGGCCTGGAAGTGCCACATCCGCGGATGCTGGAGCGCGCATTCGTGCTGGCGCCGCTGGCCGAGATAGCGCCCGGTCTTGCCGTCGGCGGCAGGAGCGTGTCGGATCGGCTCGATGCTGTCGATACGTCGGGGATCGAGCGGCTCCCGTCAGGCCGGGAGTGGTGGCTGGGCTAGAGCCGGATGATTTCAGGTCTGTTCGACCTGAAATCTGAATCCAGCTCTAAATCAAGGAGATAGAGCGTGATGTCGTCCGAAAACCGCTCCCCACTTTTCGGCATCATGCACCTAGAGYCGGATGATCTCAGGTCTGTTCGACCTGAAATCTGAATCCGGCTCTAAATCAAAGAGATAGAGCATGATGTTGTCCGAAAACCGCTCCACACTTTTCGGCWTCATGCTCTAAAATTTCAGCCAGAAAAACCGCCGCCGTCAAGGAATGCCTTTTCCTCGGGCGTCGTCTCGCGGCCGAACATCCGGTTGCGATGCGGAAAGCGACCGAAGCGGTGGATGATGTCGCGGTGCTCTTCGGCGTATTTCACATCGTCAGGCGCCTTTGCGGTGATCAGTTGCACCGCACGATCTTGATCGGCAAGCAGTTCCGAATGCTCGAACGGCAGATAGAGGAAGACGCGAAGCGCTTCTTCGAGTTCGAGATCCTGGCCCGCGGCGATCGCCCTGTCGGCGAAATACCGGGCCAGCGGATCGGTYGCGTACATATGCCCCGWGCCGCGGAAGCAATTGCGCGGAAACTGGTCGAGCAGGAYCATCAGCGCCAGCGATCCTTCGGCATGCGCGTTCCAGTCGTCGCATTCGCGCCGCGCGGCGGCGTGGTGCAGGTCGAGGAAGCGGTTGCGGAAGTCGGCGTCGAAAGCGTCGTTCTTCTCGAACCATRCGTCTTCGCCGGCATCGCGCCAGAATKTCGTGACGGAAAGCGCCCGCGCGTCGAGTTCTGCCATGCGTTTCTCCTCAGTTCCTCGTCTCTGCCTTGTTCAGCACGCCGGCGGTCTCCTCGTTCAGCGCCTGGCCGGTGCGCCGCGGTTGGGTGAGAGGCGTCGGGATCGGCGTGCCGATATTGCCTTTCAGGAAGCGCTGGCCGGCGCGCACGCCCTCGGCCAATTGCGTTTCGAAGCGCGCCTCGTCGCGGCGGCGGACATCCTCGATGACCTCGGCGACCTCTTCCGGATCGACGCCCAGCGCCTCCAGCGCCGAGCCGCCGAAGACCAGCGCCGATTCAAAGGTCTCGCGCAGCTGATAATCGACGCCGGCGCGCACGAGCTGCAGCGCTGTGCCGCGATCGAAGGCACGCGCCAGGATGGTGACCAGCGGGAATTCGGCCTTGATCAACTGCGCGATGCGCACGGCGGCGTCCGCCTTGTCGACGCAGATCAGCACCGCGCGCGCCCGGCCGGCGCCGGCGGCATGCAGGATATCCAGCCTAGTGCCGTCGCCATAATAGACCTTGAAGCCGAAGTCGGCGGCCGCCTGGATCATCTCGACCTCATTGTCGATGATCGACACGTCGAGGCCGCGCAACAGCAGCGGCTGGCTGGCGATCTGGCCGAAGCGGCCGAAGCCGATGATCAGCACGCTGCCGGTGAGGCCGTCGGCGATATCGACGCCTTCGAGCGACTGCTCATCGCGCGGCGTGAGATAGCGCAGGGCCACGATGGCGAGCGGCGTCAGCACCATGGAGATGATGACGATGGCGGTGAGCGTCGCATTGGCCTGGCCGTCGATGATCCCGACCGCGGCGGCCGAGGAGTAAAGCACGAAGGCGAACTCGCCGCCCTGCGCCATGAAGACGGCGCGTTCGAGCGCCTCGCGATGGCCGGTCTTCAGCATGCGGGCGACGATGTAGATGCCGAGCGCTTTCATGACCATGTAGGCGACGACGTAAATGACAACGAGCCGCCAGTTGTGGGCGATGACGCCGAGATCGAGCGACATGCCCACCGCGAGGAAGAACAGGCCGAGCAGGATGCCGCGGAACGGCTCTATGTCGGCCTCGAGCTGGTGGCGGAAGGTCGACTCGGACAGGAGCACGCCGGCGAGGAAGGCGCCCATCGCCATCGACAGGCCGGAGAGCTGCATGGCCAGGGCCGAACCCAGCACCACCAGCAACGCGGCGGCCGTCATCACCTCGCGAGCGCGGGCATCCGCCAGGATGCGAAAGAGCGGATTGAGCAGGTAGCGTCCAGCCACGACCAATCCCACGATCGCCGCAATGCCGATGCCGATTTCGGTCAGTCGCTGCGACAGGCTGGTCTCGGCGCCGCCGGGCGCCAGGAAGGCGACCAGCGCCAGCAGCGGCACGATCATCAGGTCTTCGAGCAACAGGATGGAGACGATGCGTTGGCCTTTTGGCGTCGCGATCTCGCCGCGCTCCTCAAGGAGTTGCATGACGATCGCCGTCGACGTCAGCACGAAGCCGGCGCCGGCGACGAAGGACTGTGCGATCGGGAAACCTCCGGCCAGTCCGACAAGGGTCAGAAGCACCGCGCAGACGCCGACCTGCAAGGCGCCGAGCCCAAAAATCTCGCGGCGTAGGCCCCAGAGCCGTGATGGCTGCATCTCCAGGCCGATGATAAACAGGAACATGACGACGCCGAGTTCGGCGACGTGAAGGATGGCTCCCGATTCGGAAAAGATGCGAAGTCCGAATGGGCCTATGACGACGCCGGCGGCGAGGTAGCCGAGGATGGAGCCCAGTCCCATCCGCTTGAAGATCGGCACCGAGACGACGCCAGCCGCGAGCAGCGCTACAACCTGTACGAGATCGCTGCTCGATGCTTCCGCGGCCATGCCTGTCGTCCCGTTGTCTCCAAGCACTCCTTGCATGGTGTGGGAGCGGGAGGCAAGGGCGGCGGCCCTGGCAGGACGGGTAGGCGGCTGTTGAAGCGCCTTCGCTTGCCTGCCGGACGTTCGGCATCTATATCACGCTAATGCCTGACTATTCGTCCCGACAGTCTCCGGCGCCAGATATACCGATGGATGCGCTCAGCGAAGTCCTCCAGGACTTTCGGTTGAGTGGCGTCAACTATGGCCGTTGTGAGCTGCGCCATCCATGGAGCATCGCCTTTCCCGAACAACCGCTGCTTCGTTTTCACTTTGTCGGCCAGGGCCCGTGCTGGGTCCATACCGATGCGGAAGGCTGGCAGGAGTTGCGCGATGGCGATCTGGTGCTGCTGCCGCAAGGCATCGCCCATCGGTTAGCCAGTGCGCCAGACGTCGCAAGCGATTCGCTCGAGGGTTGCCAGGTGACCAAGTTGGGGAGCAATGTCTGCGAGGTGGTACGGCAAGGAACGGGCGCGACAAGTACCCTTTTCTGCGGCTCCATGAGCTTGGGCGTCTGTGCGCTCAACCCGTTGATCACGTTGATGCCGCCGATCATCAAGGGGTGCGACGTGGCCGGCAACGACCCGGTCGTTGGTCCTTTGCTGGCGGCCATGACGGCCGAGGCCGCGCAACCGCAGATGGGCAGCGCCACTATTCTGTCGCGCATGGCGGACTTGCTGACAGCACGGCTTATTCGTTGCTGGGTCAATTGCACCGGAGCCTCGACCACCGGTTGGCTGGCCGCCATCCGCGACCCTCATATCGGACGCGCCCTGGCAGCGATGCACCGTGACCCCGGCCACAACTGGACGCTCGAAAG
>BFBZ01000002.1_pt21 | contig 81495 bp, 71 predicted proteins | sample 1888401 | NCBI WGS metagenome assembly BFBZ01 (sample SAMD00112614, study PRJDB3348) | symbiont metagenome | host: Chara braunii
GAAGAGCATCTCAAGGTGCACCGGCCCTGGGGCAGCTACCAGTCGGTCGACAATGGCGAGCGCCACCAGGTCAAGCGCATCGTCGTGAAGCCGGGCGGGCGTCTGTCGCTGCAGAAGCATCACCACCGCGCCGAGCACTGGATCGTGGTCCGGGGTGCGGCCCGCGTCACCGTGAACGAGACCGTGAAGACGGTGCACGAGAACGAGTCCATCTACATCCCGATGGGCGCGGTCCACCGGATGGAGAATCCCGGCAAGATCATGCTGGAACTGATCGAGGTCCAGACCGGCTCCTATCTCGGGGAAGACGACATCATCCGGATTGAAGACGACTATCAAAGGTCGTAACCAGCAAGCTCCGAATCACGGGATCCGGGCCTGAAAAGCCCGCCTTGGGCGCCTTAAGGCCCGGAGAACGTGTAATTTTTTGAATCAAATCGTGTCCGGGCTGTTGGGCCGGCATTCGCCACATCTGTGGCACCCGTGCTAGAAGCGGCCCGGGGATTTGCGTTGAATCGGGGTTTGCTCAGATGAGTTCCAAGGGATCACAACCGGCCAAGGCCGGCCTGCGCGTCGGCGTCATCGGAGCGGGCGTGATGGGCAGCAACCATGCGCGCGTGCTGAGCGGTCTGCCCGGCGTCAGCCTGGTCGGCGTGGTCGATCCTTCGCCGGCGCATCGGATGCGCGCGATGGAGCTTGCCAATTGCGCGAGCTTCGAGACGCTCGACCAGCTCCTCGCCGAGGGCGTCGATGCCGTCACCATCGCGGCGCCGACCCATCTGCATCACGAGGTCTCGCTCGCCTGCATCGCCAGGAACACTCATGTGCTGGTCGAGAAGCCGATTGCGTCCACGGTCGAAGAGGGCCGCGAGATCGTCGCCGCCGCGCAAAAGGCCGGCGTCACGCTGATGGTCGGCCATGTCGAGCGCTTCAATCCGGCGGTCGCCGCCGTCAAGCAGGCGATCGCGGGTGAGGACATTCTCTCCATCGCGATCACGCGCGTCGGCCCGTTCCCGCCGCGCATGTCCAATGTCGGCGTCGTCATCGATCTTGCCGTGCACGACATCGACCTGATCCGCTGGTTCACCGAATCCGACATCGTCGAGGTGCAGCCGCAGCTGTCGAGCGCGGTCGCCGAGCGCGAGGACATCGCGCTGCTGCAGTTCCGCACCGCCAACGGCGTGCTCGCGCACATCAACACGAACTGGCTGACGCCGTTCAAGGCGCGCAGCGTCACGGTCGCGACGCGCGGCAAATACGTGATGGGCGATCTGCTGACGCGCCAGGTCACCGAATGCTTCGGCTTCAAGCCGGACGGCAGCTATTCGATGCGGCATCTGCCGGTCGGCCATGACGAGCCGCTGCGCGCCGAGTTGATCGCCTTCCTCAAGGCCGTGCGCAACGGCGAGACGCCGGCGGTCACCGGCGACGAAGGCGTCGCCAGCCTCGAGATCGCAACGCAGTGCCTCGAGACGCCGTCGCGGCCCGCCGCCACCTCGCCCGCCCGCAAGGGCCCGCGCCGCGTCGCCGGCTAAAACCCTTTCCATGTCGGCCGCTCAAAACCCGCAAGACAATCGACAAGGCGTCATGAACCAGCATCTGCGTTCCGAACCCATTCCCTTCATCGACGTCGCTTCGCAGCGCGCCCGGCTCGGCGCCTCGCTCGACGCCGCCGTCAAGCGCGTGATGGACCACTGCCAGTTCGTCAACGGCCCTGAGGTCTTCGAACTCGAGAAGCAGCTTGCGGCCTATTGCGGCGCCAAGCACGTGGTGGCCTGCTCCAACGGCACCGACGCGCTTCTGATGGTGCTGATGGCGAAGAACGTCGGGCCCGGCGATGCGGTGCTGTGTCCCTCCTTCACCTTCATTGCGACCGCGTCGCCGGCGGCACGGACCGGCGCGACGCCTGTTTATGTCGACGTCGATGAGACGACCTTCAACATGATAGATGTGTATAAGAGACAGTCCCTCCTTCACCTTCATTGCGACCGCGTCGCCGGCGGCACGGACCGGCGCGACGCCTGTTTATGTCGACGTCGATGAGACGACCTTCAACATGAGCCCGGAGTCGCTCAGGCGCGGTATTGCGGCTGCGCGCAAGGCCGGTTTGAGGCCTGTCGCGGTCATTCCGGTCGATCTGTTCGGACAGCCTGCCGACCACGATGCCATCGCCGAGATCGCCGGGGCTGAAGGCATGTTCGTGATCGATGACGCCGCGCAAGGTTTTGGCGCGAGCTACAAGGGGCGCAAGCTCGGCACCTTCGGGCTCGCCACCACGACCAGCTTCTTCCCGGCAAAGCCGCTGGGCTGCTTCGGCGACGGCGGCGCAATCCTGACTGATGACGACGACCTCGCGGCGACGCTGCGCAGCATCCGCGTGCACGGGCAGGGCGTCGACAAATACGACAACGTCCGACTTGGCCTCACCGGCCGGCTCGATACCATGCAGGCCGCGATCCTGATCGAGAAGCTGAAGATCTTCGACGACGAGATCGCCGCCCGCAACAAGGTCGCCGACCGCTATGCGAGGGGCCTGTCCAACGTGGTCACCGTGCCGCGTCTCAGCCCCGGCAATACCTCGGTCTGGGCGCAGTACACCATCCGCCTGCCTGAAGGCACCGATCGCGACGGCTTCGCCGCCGCGCTGAAGGCCCAGGGCGTGCCGACTGCGGTCTATTACGGCAAGTCGATGCATCAGCAGTCCGCCTACAAGCTGTATCCGGTCGCTGAGGGCGGCCTGCCGGGTTGCGAGAGCCTGTCGCAGGACGTCATCAGCCTGCCGATGCACGCCTATCTGACCGAAGCCGATCAGGAACGAATCATCGCCGCCGTCCGCGGCGCGATCGCGGGTTGACGCGCCCGTCGTCATGCCCGGGCTTGTCCCGCCTGCGCGGCCGAAGCCGCTTCGGCGCGGCGAAGGCCCGGGCATCCACGTTCTTCGAGTGCATGACAAGGCGTGGATGGCCGGGACATAGGCAAGCGGAAGCGACGCCGTCCTTCGGACGGCTATGCCCGGCCATGACGCTGTGGATACTGCCGGCGTCTCTAACGCGCCCCGTTTGTGCATTTCCTGCAGAAAAGTTGCAAACCTTCCACACTGCTAGCACCTAGACCTAATCGCGCCATGCTCTAAAACAGACGCATGCTCGGACGCATCTTCACGGTTGGTGGTTACACGCTGCTGTCGCGGCTGACGGGATTTGCCCGCGACATCATGCTCGCGGCGATCCTCGGCGCCGGCCCGGTGGCCGACGCCTTTTTCGTGGCGCTACGGCTGCCCAACCATTTTCGTGCGATCTTCGCCGAAGGCGCCTTCAACGCCGCCTGGGTGCCGGCCTATGCGCACGTCCATGGCGAGAAAGGGGAGGCGGCAGCACACCTGTTCGCCGACCGCATCTTCACGCTGTTGCTGGCCTCGCAGGTGGTGCTGTTGATCGTCGCCTGGCTGTTCATGCCGCAGGCCATGAGCATTCTGGCGCCGGGCTTTTCCGAGGATGCCGAGCAGCGCAAGCTCGCGATCGAGCTGACCCGGATCACCTTTCCTTATCTCCTGCTGATCACGCTGGTGACGCTCTATGGCGGCATGCTCAACGTAATGCAGCGCTTTGCCAGCGCTGCGGCCGCGTCGATCTTCCTCAACGTCGCGATGATGATGACGCTGGCGGTTGCCGTCTGGTTTCCGACTGCGGGCCACGCCGCTGCCTGGGGCGTGCTGATCTCCGGCTTCCTGCAATATTTCCTGCTCGCCGGCGATCTCGCCTTCCACGGCGGCCTGCCGCGCTTTGCGCCGCTCAAGCTCGACGAAGACGTCCGCGGCTTTTTCAAAGCGCTCGGGCCGGCGACGCTGGGCTCGATGGGCACGCAGGTCGCGCTGTTCGCCGACACCATCATCGCGACCTTCCTGCCGGCGGGCGCGCTCTCGGCGCTGTATTACGCCGACCGCCTCAATCAATTGCCGATCGGCGTGATCGGCATCGCCATCGGCACGGTGCTGTTGCCGGAGATGTCGAAACGGATCACGGCCAACGACCATGACGGTGCGATGACCGCACAGCGGCGGGCCTTCGATTTCACGCTGGTGTTCTCGATACCGTTCGTCGCGGCCTTCCTCACCGTGCCCGACGAGATCATGCGCGCGCTGTTCGCGCGCGGCGCGTTCTCCAAGTCCGATGCCGCGGCCGCGGGTGCGACGCTCGCGGCCTACGCCATCGGCCTCATTCCGTTCGTGCTGATCCGCAGCGCGGTCGCCACCTTCTATGCCCGCAAGGATACCGCGACACCGGTCCGCGCTTCACTGACGGGCATCGCGGTCAACGTCGCCCTGAAGGTCGCCTTGATGGGATCGCTCGCCCAGATCGGCCTTGCGCTGGCGACCGCCGCCGGCGTCTGGACCAATCTCTTGCTGGTGCTGTTCTTCGCCGTGCGGCGCGGCTTTCTCGTGTTCGACCGGGCCTGGCTGACGTCGCTCGGCAAATTCCTGCTGACCGGCATCATACTCGCGGCCGCCTTCCGGCTGATCGCGCGTGTCGGTGGCTCTGCGCTGGGCGCGATGCATTTCCACGATGAAGTGGTGCTGGTGCTGCTGGCGGTCGGGGGCACGATGGTCTATGGGCTCGCGATCCTCGTTCTGTTCGGGCGCAGCTGGCTGGTGTCACTGGTGCGCGGCTAGACGCGAGCGAACGGTCGGTCTTCAGCTCGCCAGTTTTCTCTCCTTGGCAAACGGGCTGAGACCAAGCCAGGTTTGCATCGAGGATGCGATTTGCCGGTCGCCGGTCAGAATCATCCGACGGCTGCCCACGGCCGCCCGGACCGTGTCGAGCCCCATCCAGATCGCAGTCATGCTGCGCAGATCGACGGAAATATAGAGGTCGACGTCAAATCCGGGATCGACCGAGCACAGATCGACGCCTTCCTCGGGATCGACGATCAGCCACCAGTGTCGTTGGGTCGCCGAAAGCTCGGGGTAGACGAACTGGATGATGTTTCGCCGCCTCGGCATCGGCGTCGGATTCAGATTTCGCCGCATATCCCACATCAGCAATTGAACGTCGAGGTGCTGGAGCGACAGGTCGGCCTTGATCCGGCGTTGGCCCCAGATTCCAAATCCTTCGACGATGGGCGTGAGTTCACGTCCGGCCGGCGTCAGCCGATATTCATGGACGCCAGGCTCCGAAACCAATGCTTCCCGCGCGACAATCCCCGCAGACTCGAGATCCTTGAGCCGCTGCGATAGCAGCGCGGGCGACATCCGGGGGACACCACGTCGCAGATCGTTGAAGCGCGTCGAGCCGGCCATCAGCTCTCGCAGCAGCACCACAGTCCAGCGTGTACACAGAACCTCGGCGGCCATTGCGACGGGACAGAACTGCTTGTAGCTGCCAGCAGCCATGTTCTCTCTCCTTGTGGACCATTTGCGAAACGTACTGCCGAATTCGCTCCGGCTTCCAGTTCAAAATCTGTACCGGCATCGATTCAGTTCGTGAACTAGTGGCGCGCAGAGGGCCCCTGCTACCTCTCGGCAATGCGGACTTGTCAGTAACGGACTTGGACCGCTCCACCGGGCTTAGAGGACCGTCGCGACAATTCGGCCGAGAGCCTCATGGCATCAACTCACAATGACAAGGTAATTGCGATGATAAGGATTTTCTGCACGCCCAGGCTCTCCGTGGCGAGCGCTGCGTTGTTCGGCACCGTGTTGCTCCAATCGGGCACGGCATCCGCCATTGCAGCCACGATCACCCGTAGCGTTGACGTCAAGGCGTCCGCCCGGGACGTCTGGTCGCTGATCGGGCCGTTCTGCGCGATCAAGGATTGGCTGCCCCCGGTGGGTCAGTGCATCGAGGACGGCAAGGCGCCATCGACGCGCATTCTCGTCACGAAGGACGGGAAGGCCGCTTTCGTCGAGACGCAGGTCGCTCGGAATGAAGCCGACTACAGCTACTCCTACAAGTTTCTGACGAGCCCTCTTCCCGTCTCGAACTACACCGCAACGATCAAGGTGACCGCCAAAGCCAACGGATCTTCCACCGTGACCTGGAACGGTTCCTATACGCCCGAACAAGGGCAGGAGAAGGCCGCCAGCGATGCATTGCTCGGCGTCTATGAAGCGGGTCTGGCCGAAATCCAGGCAAGGTTCGCGAGATAGGGCTGAAGCTTCAGACGTTCAACAGATCAGATCAAGGAGATCGACATCATGACGATTTACAGCGGCAAGTGCTTTTGCGGCGCGGTCGAAATCGAAGCGGAGGGAGCACCGGAGGCAATGGGATATTGCCATTGCGCGTCGTGCCGCTCCTGGTCGGCCGCCCCGGTGAACGCATTTACATTGTGGAAGCCGCAGAACGTGCGCGTGACCAAGGGTGCCGAGTTCGTCGCCACCTACGCACAATCGGAGCTGAGCCATCGGCAATCCTGCAAGCGCTGCGGAGGGCATCTCATGTGCGACCATCCGCCGCTTGGGCTCGTCGACGTGTACGCCGCCACATTGCCCACGCTGAAGTTCGCGCCGGGCGTGCACGTCAATTATTCCGAGACGGTGTTGCCGATCAGGGACGGCCTGCCGAAACTGAAGGATTTTCCCGCCGAGTTCGGAGGCTCAGGTGTCGCCGTTCCTGAATAACCCTCTGGTCTGGACGTTGATCGCGCTGATCTTGTCCATGGCCGGAATCCTTCATGACCTCGGCTGAACTCCTTCATAGGAGAGCGGCCGTCTCGTCGGCCGGCGATCTCTCTTCCGCGGCGTGCGGCCGCGGAAAAGAGACTTGCCTCGGTCGGTCCCTGCAACGCCATTTTGCGTGCTCACGAACACCTGCCGCTACTCGCCTGAAAGGAGTGCTTGGCTCCCATGCATCCCTTGATTTTGTACGATTCCCGTGCTATTCGGCTCGCATGATTAAATGCTCGCGCAAAGTCAACTTCAACCACATGACCCGCTTCGGCTGGGCCGTGGAAGGAGTCGTGCGCTAGCAATTCGACGACGACATCTCTTCCACCAGGCCCCGCCGGCATCGGACGGGGCCTTTTGTTTGGCCACGCTCCCTGCCGGCACAACAGCAGGAGCGTACGATGCCACCACAACTGACGGACATCTCACCCGGGATTGAGGCCGATGCCGCAAGGCGCGGCATCAACCTCTCGATCGTGCAGGCGAAGGATGCGATCGACCAGGCTTTGGCGGAGCGCCTCAAGGCGTCCGCTGCAGCGCTGGACAAGGAGGCCAGCGGACCTCCAGCCGCGCCGACGCGAGGCGTCATCGGCCTGCTCAAGCGGGCTTGGCGAGCGCTTCAGCAGCGGCGCCGGAGCTCGCTGACCTCCTTGGAGGACCTGAGCGAGAGGGAGCTGATCGATATCGGCCTGACCCGCGCCGAGATCGACTACCTCACGCCGAAGCGGGCGATCGACAAGCTGCGAGACAGCACGCGCGACCTGTGGATCCGTGGCGGGATGTAGATGAGCAAGTGCAGAACCGGACCTTGCGCTCCGGGAACACGGCGACGGACGGTTGGGCCGCTTGTTTTCGGGCGCTAATCCCGTTTGCACTGCCCCTTTTTCCACGGCAATATGCCGACAAAACAACCATAGGACGGGACAACAAAATGGCAGCCCCCATCAAGTTCGGCGTCGGCCAAAGCGTGCTGCGCAAGGAGGACGACGCGCTGATCCGCGGCAAGGGCCGCTATACCGACGATTATGCGCCGCAGGCCGCGCTGCGCTGCCTGATGCTTCGCTCGCCGCATGCGCACGCCAAATTCACCATCGATGCCGGCCGCGCCCGCGCCCTTCCTGGCGTCGCGCTGATTCTGACCGCCGCCGAGGTCGGGGATCTCGGCAATCTGCCGTGCCTGTTCAATTTCGAGACCGATCCCTTCACCGGCCCGCCTTACCCGATCCTCGCCAAGGACGAGGTGCGACATGTTGGCGATGCCGTCGCCTTCGTCGTCGCCGAGACCATCGATCAGGCCCGCGACGCGATCGAGGCCATTGACGTCAAATGGAGCCCGCTGCCTTCCGTGACCGGCGTCGTCAACGCCGTCAAGAAGGGCGCTCCGCAGGTCTGGCCGGACAAGCCGGGCAATGTGCTGTTCGACGTCTCGATCGGCGACAAGAAAGCCACGGAAACGGCCTTCGCCAAGGCGCATGCGGTCGCGGAAATCTCCATCGTCAATCCGCGCGTGGTCGCGAGCTTCATGGAGACGCGCGCGGCGGTCTGCGAATACGACGCGAAGAATGATCATTTGACGCTGACGGTCGGCAGCCAGGGCAGCCACCGCCTGCGCGACATCCTCTGCCAGAACGTGCTCAACATCCCGACCGACAAGATGCGGGTGATCTGCCCCGACGTCGGCGGCGGTTTCGGGACCAAGCTGTTCCCGTATCGTGAATACGCGTTGATGGCAGTTGCAGCGCGCAAGCTGAAGAAAGCCGTCAAATGGTCGGCCGATCGCTCCGAGCATTTCATGGGCGACGCGCAGGGCCGCGACAACGTCACCACGGCCAAGATGGCGCTGACTGAAGACGGCAAGTTCCTGGCGATGGATTGCGACCTGATGGGCGACATGGGCGCGTATCTGTCGACCTTCGGGCCCTATATCCCGCATGGTGGCGCCGGCATGCTGCCGGGCCTTTACGATATCCAGGCCTTCCACTGCCGCGTGCGCACCATCTTCACCAACAGCGTGCCTGTCGATGCCTATCGCGGCGCAGGCCGGCCCGAGGCCGCCTATGTGATCGAGCGTCTCGTCGATGCCAGCGCGCGAAAACTCGGCATGACGCCGGATGCGATCCGCCGCAAGAATTTCATCCAGCCGAAGGCGCTGCCCTACAAGACCGCGACCGGCAAGGTCTACGATTCCGGCGACTTCGCCGCGCATCTCAAGCGCGCGATGGAGATCGCCGACTGGAAGGAGTTTCCAAAGCGCGCCAAGGCGGCCAAGAAGCACGGCCTCATCCGCGGCATTGGGCTGGCGAGCTATGTCGAGGTCTGCGGTACCATGGGCGAGGAGACCGCCAATGTGCGGATGGATCCCAATGGCGACATCACCGTCCTGATCGGCACGCAGTCGAGCGGGCAGGGCCACCAGACCGCCTATGCGCAGATCGTCGCCGAGCAGTTCGGCGTCGCGCCGGAGCGTGTGCACGTCCACCAGGGCGACACCGCGATGATCGCCACGGGCCTCGGCACCGGCGGCTCGGCCTCGATTCCCTCAGGCGGCGTCAGCGTCGAACGCGCCACGCGCGAACTTGGCGAGAAGCTGAAGGCGATCGCGGCGCAGGCGCTGGAAGCCGGCGCCGGCGACCTCGAGATCACCGATGGCATCGTGCGCATCGCCGGTACCGACCGGTCGATCTCGTTCTCCGATCTGGCCAAGCGCGCGAGCGCCGATCCGTCGAAGCTGAACGCCAGCGCGACCTTCGCAAGCGCCGACGGCACCTATCCCAATGGCACCCATGTCGCGGAGGTCGAGATCGATCCGGCCACCGGCATCATCAAGATCGTGAACTACGTGATCGTCGACGATTTCGGCAAGACGCTCAATCCGCTGCTGCTGGCGGGCCAGGTGCATGGCGGCGCTATGCAGGGCATCGGCCAGGCCCTGATGGAACAGGTGGTCTATGGCGCCGGCGATGGCCAGCTCATCACCGCGACCTTCATGGACTATGCCCTGCCGCGCGCCGTCGATATCCCGAACTTCCATTTCGAGACGCGCAACGTGCCCTGCGTGACGAATGCGATCGGGGTGAAGGGCGCAGGCGAGGCGGGCGCAATCGGCGCCTGTCCGGCGGTGATGAACGCCATGGTCGATGCACTGAACCGGGCCGCCGGGATCAAGGCGATCGACATGCCGGCGACGCCGGAGCGGGTGTGGATCGCGATCAGCGAGCACCATCGCCGCCACAGCCTGTAAAGCGGCCATTCGGCCCGCGGGAATTAATTGCCCGCGGCCGGGTTCTATCCTCAATGGTCTTCCCCCAAACCGACTTGCGAGCCGGAGTAACAAGCCCATGAAACGTACGTTGATTGTTGCGGGCACCCTTCTTCTGGGTGCGGGCGCCGTGATGGCGCAGCAGGAGGTCGCCGTCCAGCAGGACAATCTGATGCGCTCGCAGGCCAAGAGCATGTATGGCGTGATCCTCAAGATGACGAAGGCCGACATTCCCTACGATCAGAAGGCGGTCGACACGGCAATCGCCAGTCTCGAGGCCGACGTCGCCAAGATCGCAAAGACCTTTGAGACCAATCCCAAGCAGGACGTGGTGAACGCGACCTACGGCTCGTCCCCCAAGGTCTGGCAGCAGAAGGCCGATTTCGATTCCAAGATCCCGCCAGTGCAGAAGGCGATCGCCGACGTCAAGGGCAAGATCACCGACGTGGCAAGCCTCAAGGCCGCCTACACCGCGATGAATGATCGTTGCAACGATTGCCACGAGACGTACCGGCTGAAGCTGAAGTAAGGCGAGGCAGCCCGTAGCCCGGATGGCGCTTTCGTTCCATCCGGGCGACAGGACTGATGCCTTTCTGATCACATCACCAAATTCTGTTCGCTTACCCTGACGGATCGGCGTCAGAAGGACTATGCTTGCGCGCATCGCCGCGGCGTTGATGCCTGATGCTGTCCGGAGTTCCGACGTGCGGCGGCGATCTCAGGCAACAGCGAGGCAGGCCATGGTCAAACCGTTCCCGTCGAAAACCCATATCGGCAACCATATGCTGCATCCGGAAACGTTGATGCTGACCTATGGCTACGATCCGCAGCTGTCGGAAGGCGCCATCAAGCCGCCGGTGTTTCTGACCTCGACCTTCGTGTTCAGGACGGCCGAGGACGGGGAGGATTTTTTCGACTACGTCTCCGGCCGGCGCGAGCCGCCGGAAGGCATGGGCGCAGGGCTCGTCTATTCGCGCTTCAACCATCCCAACAGCGAGATCGTCGAGGACCGGCTCGCGATCTACGAGCGCACCGAGAGCTGTACGCTGTTCTCGTCGGGCATGGCGGCGATCTCGACGACGATTCTCGCCTTCGTCCGCCCGGGCGACGTTATCCTGCACTCGCAGCCGCTCTATGGCGGGACGGAGACGCTATTGACGAACACGCTGTCGCGCTTCTCGATCGGCGCAGTCGGCTTTGCCGACGGCATCGATGAGGTGGCGGTCAACCAGGCCGCCGAAGAGGCGATGCGCAAGGGCCGGGTTTCGATGATCCTGATCGAGACGCCGGCCAACCCGACCAACGGCCTCGTCGACGTCGCGCTGATGCGCCGCGTTGCCGATACCATCGGCAAGGCCCAGGGCCACACGCCGATCATCGCCTGCGACAACACGCTGCTCGGTCCGGTGTTTCAGCGGCCGATCGAGCATGGCGCAGACATCTCGCTTTACTCTCTCACCAAATATGTCGGCGGCCATTCCGATTTGATCGCGGGCGCCGCGCTCGGCACCAAGACGGTCATGAAGGGCGTGAAAGCGCTGCGCGGTGCCATCGGCACCCAGCTCGATCCGCATTCCTGCTGGATGATCAACCGCTCGCTCGAAACGCTCAGCCTGCGCATGGAGAAGGCAAACAGCAACGCGCGGCTCGTGGCGGATTTCCTGCGTGACCATGCCAAGGTGGCCAAGGTTCATTATCTCGGCCATCACGCGGAGACCTCGCCCGCGGGGCGCGTGTTTGCGCGGCAATGTCTCGGCGCGGGGTCGACGTTCTCGTTTGACATCGTCGGCGGTCAGGCGTCGGCGGAGAAATTCCTCAATGCGTTGCAGATCTTCAAGCTCGCGGTCAGCCTCGGCGGAACGGAATCGCTGGCGAGCCTGCCGGCGACGATGACCCATTCCGGCGTTCCCGCCGACATCCGCCGCAAGATCGGCGTGCTCGATTGCACGATCAGGCTGTCGATCGGCATCGAGAATCCGCACGATTTGATTGCGGACCTCGAGCAGGCCTTGAGTGCGGCTTGACCGCACGGGGATCGCTGCCGCTTCAGAATCGAAAAGGCCGGACGCTTTGCGCCCGGCCATCGATCATCTGATCTGAATTTACTTCGTCACTTTACTTGGTCACCTGGCCGCGGATTTCGCCGCCCGGGTTGGCTGCGGTGTGAATGTTGACGTAGAGCTTGCCGGCGAGGAGATCGGAGGCCTGCGCGTCGGTCAGCGTGGCCGAGCCTTCGGCCGGGCTGTTGGCGATGCCCGGAATCGGGACCGCGACGCCCGCGTTCTTGCCGACCTCGGCAGGGCCGTGGAAATGGGCGGCAGTGGCGGGGCCGGAGAGGCCGGAATAGCTCACCTTCCACGAGAGCTTCTTGGTCGCGGCGTCATAGTCGAGATCGGCGGTGCCGGTGGCGGTGCTGGCATTGGCGGGGACTTCGGACTTGGCGTCCAGCGTCGCCTTCAGTTTCTCCGCGCTGGCCGAGCCTGCGAACGCGACGGCGGCTCCGAGTGCCAGCGTGACGAAAAGCGCTTTGTTCATGGGTCTCTCCCTGTTGACGCCTGATTGCTGTCAACTTGCAAACAGTGCGGTTCCGAGTTTATTCCCGGATGCCAATCAAACCATCTAAATAATTCGTGGCTGGAGCTGCGGCGGGATGATCCGTAAATACGCTCGAGCGCGATGGGATCCTTCATGCTGCGACGAACAATTTCCGTCTTCTTGGTTGCCATTGTCGCAGCCTTTGCCGTCTATTGGTGGCTGACCGCGCCGACCGCCCTGGCGCTGCCGGCGTCGACGCGTGCGCCCGATCTTGCCAACGGGCAGGAGCTGTTCAACGCCGGCGGCTGCTCGTCCTGCCATGCCGTGCCCAACCAGCCGGATCGCTTGAGGCTCGGTGGCGGCCTCGCGCTCGGCTCGCCGTTCGGCACGTTCTATGCGCCGAACATTTCACCTGATCCGACCGATGGCATCGGCCGTTGGAGCGAGGCCGATTTCGTCAACGCGGTGATGCGCGGCATCTCGCCTGAGGGCACGCACTACTTCCCGGCGTTTCCGTACACGTCCTATCACATTGCGAAAGTCGATGACGTTCGCGATCTCTTTGCCTATCTGAAGACATTGCCGCAGGTCGCGGGCCGCGTGCGCGATCATGATCTGCCGTTTCCCTTCAACATCCGACGCAATGTCGGCATCTGGAAATTGCTGTTCGTGGATGTGAGGCCGTTCGTGCCGGCCGCGATGCATTCGGCAGAGTGGAACCGCGGCGCCTATCTCGTGAACGGTTTCGGCCATTGCGCCGAATGCCACAGCCCGCGCAATTTTCTCGGCGGCGTCATCAGCGCGCAGCGCTTTGCCGGCGGACCCAATCCCGAAGGCGAGGGCTGGGTGCCGAACATCACGCAGAAGGGCATCGGTGACTGGAGCGAGAAGACATCACGCAGAAGGGCATCGGTGACTGGAGCGAGAAGGAGATCGCCGACTTCCTCGAGACCGGCGACATGCCCGAGGGCGACAGCGCGTCGGGCTCGATGCGGCCGGTGATCAAGAATCTCGCGCAGCTGAGACCGGAGGATCGCGCCGCGATGGCCGCCTATCTGAAATCGCTGCCGCCGGTCGACGGTCCGACGCCGCCCAAGCGCAAGGAAAGTGGCGGTTGAACGCGTCCAGCTAGCCCGTACCGAAGGCCTTGAAGGTGATGATGGTGAGCGTGTCCTGGATGCCGGGCAGCACCTGCACCTTCTCGTTGATGAAGTGGCCGATATCGGTGTCCTTGTCGACGTAGAACTTCACCAGCAAATCGTAGTGGCCCGCGGTGGAGTAGATCTCGGAGGCGATCTCGGCTTCGGCAAGCGCGTTGGCGACCGTATAGGACTGGCCAAGCTTGCATTTGATCTGGACGAAGAAAGGTACCATTGCAGTCACTCCGAAGGCATTGCTTGCCGGCTAATAGGCCAAAACCGGCCCGATTTAGCAAGCGGGCATACGGCCTGCGGCCATCCTTCGAGACGCGCGCAAGGGCGCGCTCCTCAGGATGAGGTCACGGTTCGCGGTGAGATATCAAACCCTCATGGTGAGGAGCCCGCCTAAGCGGGCGTCTCGAACCATGCAGGCCGGACAGGTGCGGCAGCCTCCAATAGAGGCGCTCTACGAGGCCATCGCTGCTGCCGCAAATGCGTCCCTGAGCCGCTGGGCGAGCTCGGCCTTGCGATAGGGCTTGGTCAGGACCACGGCCTCAGCCTGCGCGCGGCCCTGCTCGACCAGGGTCTCCAGCGCATAGCCCGAGGTAAACAGCACCGGCAAACCGGGGCGAATACGCCGGGCCTGGTCGGCGAGGTCCCAGCCGCTCATCCCGCCGGGCATGACGATATCGGTGAACAGCATGTCGATGGCAGGGTCGGCGCGCAGCCGTTGCAAGGCCTCCTTGCCGTTCACGGCGGCGACGACGCGATAGCCGAGCGCCTCCACCCGGAGGATCACCGAGGATCGCACGAACGGATCGTCCTCCGCGATCAGGATCGTCTCATGGCCGCGCGGTGCGGCTTCGTCGTTCTCGGGCGCCTCGGCCGCGGACTGTCCGGCGCCGACACGCGGCAGATAGATCCGGACCGTCGTTCCCAGACCCTGCTCGCTATAGATCGAGACATGGCCGTCGGATTGCTTGGCGAAACCATAGACCATGCTCAGCCCGAGGCCGGAGCCCTTGCCGACTTCCTTGGTGGTGAAGAATGGCTCGAACGCACGCTCGATGACGTCAGGCGTCATGCCTTCACCGTCATCAGTGACCGAGATCAGGGCATAGCTGCCGGATGCGACCTCCGGGTGCAGGGCGCGATAGTCCTCGTCGACTGCGGCGAGCTCCGTGCTCAGTGTCAGATGCCCGCCCGATGGCATCGCGTCCTGCGCGTTGAGCGCAAGGTTCAGCACCGCGGATTCGAGCTGGGCGCGGTCCGCAAAGGCCTTGATGGTGCCGGGACCGAATATCGTCTTGATCTCGATGTTCTCGCGCAACGTGCGCTTGAACAGCTTGAGCATGGATTCGATCAGCTCGCGGCAATCGATCGTCCGCGGCTGGAGCAGCTGGCGGCGGCTGAAGGCGAGCAGCCGCTGTGTCAGCTCCGCGCCGCGTTCGCCTGACTGGCAGATGTCGTCGGCGAACTGGCGCAGGTCGGGCCGCGCCTTGAGCTGCTCGCTGAGATGTTCGGCGTTGCCGATGATGACGGTGAGGAGGTTGTTGAAGTCATGCGCGATGCCGCCGGAGAGCTGACCGACCGTTTCCATCTTCTGCGCCTGCTGGAGCTGCTGCTCGGTCAATTTGCGCGCGGTCAGATCGTGAATGATGCCGACGAAGATCAGCTCGCCGTCCTGCATCGCCTGGCCGACCGACAGGTCCATCGGAAAGGTCGACCCGTCCTTGCGCAGGCCGATCGTCTCGCCACCGGTCGCGAAATCCCTCGTGTCGCCACTGGACGCGGCGCCGGCCTCGTCGGGAATCAGCACCCTGACGTTCCGGTTCATCACCTCTCTCGCCTGGTAGCCGAACAACCGCTCGCAGGCCGGATTGAACAGCAGGATGCGGTTCTGCGCGTCGAACAGGATGACGCCGTCGACGGCGGTCTCGACCACCGCGGTCAGACGCGCCACGCTCTCGCGCATCGCGCGCTGCGCCTCGCCCACCTGTTTGAGCAGTTGCGTCGCGTCCCGGGTCTTGATCTCTTCTTCCTCGAGCGCGGCCTGGACCTTTTGCAGCTCGAACGGAGAGGGGATGGCCAGGATCTTCGGCAGCAGCGGCCAGAGCGCGACTGCCGTGAAGATCGACGCTACCGCAGTTGCGGCCTTGACCAGGCCTTCGATGCCATAGATCGGGACCCAGAGGGTGTAGATCGACAGCACATGTGTCAGGCCGCAGGCCATGATGAAGATCGCGAACGCCCAGAACACCCAGCCGAACTGGAGGTCACGCCGCCTGGTGACGAGGATCGTGAGCGCAAACGGGATCGAGAAATAGGCGGCCGCGATGCTGGCGTCGGAGACGACGTGGAGCCAGATCAGCTCGGGCTCCCACAGCAGGCAGATGCCGTGCGGTGAGAACATCGAGGAATCGAGGATGCGTTCAAAATAGGCCCACATGATTTCTTCCCGAGAGGCTGCAGGCCGGGGAAACCTGCAACGTGGCGTCGCTGGACGAACCCACCACACGTTTCACTGATTTGGTGAGGCGCGCCAAGGCCGGGTGATGCCCAGGTCATATTCTCCGGGATGTGCACGCTTCCGGGACGACAAGGCTGGGCGGCTTTGTTTCTGCCTGATTCGCCGGCTTGCTGGCGTTGCGCCGGCGCGCTAGGACAAACCATGTCAGGACAGATCATGGCCGTGTTTTCGTCAAGCAAGCGTATCCTGCGATGACCACGCCCGTGGCGCTTACCATTGCCGGCTCGGATTCGAGCGGCGGCGCAGGCATTCAGGCCGACCTGAAGACTTTTGCTGCGTTCGGCGTCTACGGCGCGTCAGCGATCACGGCGCTGACCGCACAGAACACCAGAGGCGTCACCGGCATTCACGCGGTGCCGGCCGATTTCGTCGCCGCACAGATGGATGCTGTCTTCGACGACCTTGCGGTCGATGCGGTCAAGATCGGCACTGTCTCTTATACACATCTAGATGTGTATAAGAGACAGGAGAACACGACCGCCGTGACGGCGATCCACCCGGTGCCGGCCGATTTCGTCACCGCGCAGATCGATGCGGCGTTCTCCGATCTCGATGTCGGCGCGGTGAAGATCGGCATGGTGGCGCAGGTTGCGAGCATCGATGCGATCGCTTCAGCGCTGTCGCGCTGGAAGCCTCGCCATGTCGTGCTCGATCCCGTGATGGTCGCAACCTCTGGCGACCGCCTGCTCGCCGCAGAGGCCGTCGTGGCGTTGCGCACGAAACTGATGCCGCTCGCTTCCGTGATCACGCCCAATCTGCCCGAGGCGGCGGCGCTGCTTGACGAGCCGATCGCGCGAAGCGAGACCGAGATCGAAAGCCAGGGGCGTCGTCTGCTCGAGTTCGGCTGCCGCGCCGTCCTGATCAAGGGGGGGCACGGCGAGGGTGCGGAGAGCACCGACTATCTCGTCAGCCCGAGCACCACGATCGCGCTGGCCGCGCCGCGCGTCGCGACCCGCAACACCCATGGGACCGGCTGCTCGCTGTCGTCAGCCGTGGCCGCGGGCCTCGCCAAAGGCGAGGATCTCGAGACGGCCGTACGCAGCGCCAAGAGCTGGATCAGCGCGGCGATCGCTGCTGCCGACCGCTTCAGCGTCGGTCACGGCCACGGGCCGATCCATCATTTCCACAGGTTTTACTGACACAGGCGTCCTGCCGGGCGCTGGTTGGTCCCGGTATTAACCAATATGGCCGTGGTTCCGGGGTCTTGCGGGCCATCATTGCCTGATCATGTCGCCTGATTGTCGCATGTGACTGATATTCGCGGGGAGGGCGAGGCAAGGTTCGATTCGTATCTGAGGGTGCCTCAAAGGTTCAATCGGTCATCCCCCTGTCACGGGACACAGTTACAGGCTGGCGCATGGGAAGTTACGATGTGAGTGACGAGAGCCCGGAGCGGCGCTTTCGCACGTTGTTCATCTCCGACGTTCATCTCGGAGCCCGCGGCTCTCAAGCCGACCTTTTGCTGGACTTCCTGCGCTATCACGATGCCGACACGATCTATCTCGTCGGCGACATCGTCGATGGCTGGGCGCTGAAATCGAGCTGGCACTGGCCGCAATCGCATAACGATCTGGTCCAGAAGCTGCTGCGCAAGGCGCGCAAGGGCGCCAAGATCATCTACGTGCCCGGCAACCACGACGAGTTCCTGCGCAACTATTACGGCACGCATTTCGGCGGTATCGACGTGGTCGAGAACACGATCCACACCGGCGTGGACGGCAAGCGTTTTCTCATCATCCACGGCGACATCTTCGACCTCGTGGTGCAGAACGCGCGCTGGCTCGCCCATCTCGGCGACAAGGCCTACGACTTCGCGATCCAGATGAATCGCTTCGTCAACTTCTTCCGCCGCATGTTCAAGGTGCCCTATTGGTCGCTGTCGCAATGGGCCAAGCAGAAGGTCAAGAACGCCGTCAATTATATCGGCGCGTTCGAGCAGGCGCTCGCCGCCGAAGCCCGGCGTCATGATGCCGACGGTGTGATCTGCGGCCACATCCACTACGCCGTGATCCGCGACGAGAACGGTATCCGCTACATGAATTGCGGCGACTGGGTCGAAAGCTGCACCGCGCTGGTCGAGCACGATGACGGCCATTTCGAGATCATCACCTGGGCGGATCATCTGAAGAAACCGGCACAAGTGCCGCAGGTGGCAGCAAGGGCGGCTTGATGCGCATCCTGGTCGCGACCGACGCCTGGCACCCGCAAGTCAACGGTGTGGTTCGGACGCTGACCAAACTCGCCGACGCCGCCAAGGGGCTCGGCGTCGAATTCACGTTCCTGACGCCGCAATCATTCCGCACCTTCGCGATGCCGAGCTATCGCGACGTGCGGCTGGCGATGCCGCGCCCGGCGCGCATCGCAGAACTGATCGAGGAAGCCCGGCCCGACAGCATCCATATCGCGACCGAAGGCCCGATCGGCCTGATGGTCCGCCGCTATTGCCGACAGCGCAAGCTGCCGTTCACGACCAGCTTCCACACCCGTTTTCCCGAATATGTCCGCGCCCGGATGCCGGTTCCGGGCTCGCTGATCTGGCGGGCGCTGCGGCGTTTCCACAGCCCGAGCCGGGCCGTGATGGCGGCGACGCCGGCGCTCGCCTGCGAGCTTGGCGAGCGCGGTTTCGACAATGTCGTGCTGTGGCCGCGCGGCGTCGATACGCATCTGTTCCACCCCCGCGCCGTCGATCTCTGCCTGCCGGCACCGGTGTTCCTCTCGGTCGGTCGGGTCGCGGTGGAGAAGAATCTCGAAGCGTTCCTCGATCTCGATCTGCCCGGCACCAAGGTGGTCGTCGGTGACGGGCCCGCGCGTAATGCGCTGGAGGAGGCCTACCCCGACGCGATTTTCTTAGGGGAGAAGCACGGCGAGGAACTTGCCGACATCTATGCGGCGGCCGACGTCTTCGTGTTTCCGAGCAAAACCGACACGTTCGGCCTCGTTCTGCTCGAGGCGCTGGCAAGCGGCCTGCCGGTTGCGGCCTTCCCGGTGAAGGGGCCGCGCGACGTCATCGGCGATGCGCCGGTCGGCGTGCTGGATCATGATCTGCGCAATGCCTGCTTCGCCGCGCTCGGCGTTTCCCGGCAGGACTGCGTCGAATTCGCTGCCGCTTACACCTGGGAGGCCTCGGCGCGGGCGTTTATCGACAGCATCCGTGCGGTCGGCGCGGTGCTGCCGGGCCGGAACGGGGCGGAACAGCCGCGCTTCGTCGCCTGAAGAGAAGAAAATCCTCGCGCGGAGGTGTCTTGCTTGCAACTCGCCGGCCGCGATAACATCGCGCCATGTCCGAACAGCCCCTTCCGGTCGGCCCCGCCGATATCGACGCCGCAGCGCGCGTGCTCGCGCCCTACGCCGTCCGCACCCCGCTGTTGTCTTTCCCCGTGCTCAACGAGCGCGTCGGCGCAAAGGTGTTCCTGAAGCCGGAGATGCTCCAGCGCACCGGCTCCTTCAAGTTTCGCGGCGCCTTCAACAAGGTGTTCTCGATTCCGCAAGACAAGCGCGCGGGCGGCGTCGTCGCGTTCTCCTCCGGCAATCACGCCCAGGGCGTGGCTGCGGCGGCCAAGATCCTTGACATGCAGGCGACCATCGTGATGCCGGCGGACGCGCCGCTGTCGAAGCGCGAACGCACCAAATCCTACGGCGCCGAGGTCGTGCTGTATGACCGCTACAACGACGACCGTGAGGCGATCTCGCGCGGCATCGCCGAGAAGCGCGGCGCGACGCTGGTTCGGCCCTATGACGATCCCTTCGTGATCGCAGGCCAGGGCACCGCCGGCCGCGAGATCGCGGAGGATATGGCAACGCTCGGCCTCTCACCTGATATCGTGGTGGCCCCGGCCTCCGGCGGCGGCCTGATCGCGGGTGTCGCGACCGCGGTGAAGGCGCGCTATCCGCAAGCGCAGATCGTGGTGGCCGAACCTGAGGCGTTCGACGATCACGGCATTTCGCTCAGCGCGGGCCATCGCGAGCCGCATGGGCCTGCGGGCCGCACCATCTGCGATGCGCTGATGGCCTTGATCCCCGGCGAGATGACCTTTGCGATCAACAGCAAGCTCTTGGCGCGCGGCGTGACGGCCTCGGACAAGGAAGTCGGCGCCGCCGTCGCCTTTGCCTATCGCGAGCTGAAGCTCGTGGTCGAGCCCGGCGGCGCGGTGGGCCTTGCCGCGCTGCTCGCCGGTCGTCTGGATGTTGCCGGCAAGAACGTCGTCATCGTGCTCTCCGGCGGCAACGTCGATGCGGACCTGTTCGCCGAGCTGGTGGCCTGATTTCTTGAGTGTCCGACACGATGAAGGGGCAGAGCGTTTCCGCTCTGCCCCCTTTGTCGTTGCGTGATCGGTTGCGATCAGTGCCCGAAGCCGTGGTGACCACCACCGCCGCCACCCATCATCGGCGATTGGTTCATTGACTGGCGGAAGTTGTTGCCGCCGCCATTGCTGAACGAGTTGAACTGCGGGCGGTTGTTCTGCACCTGCACATTGCTCACCGGATTGTTGTTGAGCTTCACGATGCCGGTGTTGCCGTTGTTGATGCGGATCGGCTGGTTCTGGATCTGAACATTCGTCGTCTTCACGTCGGTCGTCTTGACGTCGACGCCCTTGCCGATGTTCACCGGCATGCTCACGATCTTGCCAGGCGTTCCGGTATTGTTGGTGCCGTTATTCTGCGTGGTGGTGGTGACCGGCAGCGTCGTGATCTTGCCGATGCCGCCGTTGTTCGTCGTCGTGTTGGTCGGCGTGGGCAGGGTGACGACCTTGCCGGGCGTTCCGGTATTGCTGGTGCCGTTATTCTGCGTTGTGGTGGTCACCGGCAGCGTCACGATCTTGCCGATGCCGCCGTTGTTCGTGGTCGTGTTGGTCGGCGCCGGCAGGTTGACGATCTTGCCGCCATTGCCGAGCTTGCCGATGACGTTGCCGTCGACCGGCTTCTGCCCGACCGGCAGGTTGGCGTTCATCTGCGAGCCACCGTTGCCCTCATGGATCAGCGGCATGTATTTGGGCTGGCCGAAATTGCCGATTTTCAAGGTCGGGGCAATGTTCTGCGGGGCCAGGAACTTGGTCGGCTGCATCAAGGGGATCTGCTTCGGATGCGCCTCGAGCTTCAGCGCGATTTGCGCATAGGGGCTGTTGCCGTAGCTGCTGTAGAAGTTCTGATAGCCGATTGGCGTGTTCAACAGGACCGCCTGGTGCCAGGCCTGCGACATCAGGAGATTTGCAAGCAGCCAGCGGATGTGATCGCACAGCGGATCGTGCGGGTACATCGCGATGAACTCCTGATAGTACTCCGGCCGTCCCTCGGACACGACGTAGTCATAGGCCTGGCGGGTCGAGCGGCTCGGCAGGTTGGAGGCCATCTGCACCACCGGTGCATGCACCGGTGCGCGGTTGGCGGCCACCACCGTGTCGCCGAAGAAGGTGAAGTCCGATGTCAGGGACGAGCTCTCCCACGGAATCTGGGCGCCGCTGGTGGTCTGGTTCACCGCGAGCCGCACGCGCTTGAACAACTGCTCGATCGGCACGTTGGGCTCACGCGCCACGTTCAGGAACGCCTGGGTGTAAGGGCTGTGGCCGCCACTGCCGTCGAGCGCTTCGGCGCCCGGCGCGGTCGAATAGCCGACGATCGAGCCGTTCGGCGCATCGACGATGGCCAGGCCACGGCCGGCGTCGTTCACGTTCGGAAACGGGTTGTTGCGGCAGGCATCGAGGATGACGATGCGCATCCGGCTCGGGATCGTCTCGAGCGTCGACATCACGTCGACCAGGCGCACCGAGTCGTTGACCAGCTCGGTCTGGTCTGTGACCTTTGCATCGACGGGAACGAGATAGTTCTCGCCGGCGAGCTGCACGCCGTGACCGGCGTAATAGACCATCGCCACCGTGTTCGGGCCGCGTTCGGACACCTTGGCGGAGAAGTCCTGCACCACGCGCAGCATTTCATTCTGGCCGAGGTCGGTGGCCGAGATCACCTCGAAGCCGGCGGAGTTGAGAAACTGCGCCATCGACTGGGCGTCATTGTCGGGGTTCGCAAGCTGTGGTGCGTTCTGGTAGTTCGAATTGCCGATTACCAGCGCAACCCGCTGCTCCGGGCCTAGCAGCGCGGTCGGGGCGGGTTCGACAGGGGCAACTTGCGCGGAAACAGGGCCGCAGGCGAAGCCGAACAGGCTTCCCAGCAGGCCGGCAGTCATCAGGGCGGATTTCAGGCGGAACATGGCGTGCTCCTTTGGCACTCATCTCGATGCGAGATTGGTGGCGAGGAAACTTGATCGCGTTCGAGCCCAAGGTCCGTGATCGGGATCACCGTGGCGCGCTGCGTGATCCAGATCACGCGGGACCTGCTATAGTGCGGAACCGATAATCGACCACGCCGGCTTTGCCGGCCAAAGACACGCCCTTGGGAGGACAGTCGTCACATGCTGAAATCGATCGATCCGATCCTGACGCCCGATCTGCTCTGGCTGCTCGCCTCGATGGGCCATGGCGATGACCTCGTCGTCGTCGACGCCAATTTCCCCGCGACCCACATCGCCCGGACGACATCCTCGCAGCGCCTGATCCAGCTGCCGGGGATGACCATGGAGACCGCGGTGCGGGCCATCATGACGCTCTATCCGCTCGACGATTTCGATCCCGATCCCGTGCGCGTGATGATGCCGGTCGACGATCCCGACCGCGTGCCGGATATCCAGCGCGCGGTGCTGGCGGAGATCGCTGGCGCAGTGGGCCGCCCGGTCACGCCCGGCAAGCTGTCGCGGCCGGACTTCTATCGCGCCGCGGCCGGGGGCTTCGGTGTCGTGCAGGTCGGCGACGCCAGAGGCTATGGCTGCTTCCTGATCCGCAAGGGCGTGATCTTCTGATTCAGGGGAAGCCGCGCCCGCCTTACGAGAAGAACGCGATCTTCTCGGCCTGGGTCATGCGGCGAATCGGGGCCAGCGCGTCGTTGGCCGCAGTGCGCGGCCTTTGCACGATGCCGCTGGCGAGGATGGTGGCCCCAAGCGAAGGCTCGGGCAGCGGCGACGGCATCGGAATCGTCGCGGTCGGTGCCGCGTCGAATGACATTGCGGCCGCCATCGCGGGAGCGGGCTGCTCCATCACTTCGGCGGCGGCTTCCGCAATGGCGTCGGTGAGGCGTGCGAGCGATTCCATCGCGATCGGGGCTTCAGTAACCGGCTCCTCGACGACTAACTCTTCATGTGGCGTGACCGGTGCTTCCACCGCGACGGGCTCCGTGACCATCGGTTCCGGCCTCGGTTCCGGCAACCGTTCCGGAATGGCTGCTTCCATCTCCGCGGGATCGACGATCTCGTCGAATTCCGGATCGGGCGCGGCCATCTCCATGGCGATGGCCTCGAGTATGGCTTCGTCCTCGGCCTCCGCCGCGGCATCGAGCGAGAACTCGTCGGTGATCTCGGCGGCGGCCGCGGGATCGGCGAGGCTGTCCTCAATCGGGGCAAAGCTCTCTTCGACGGCGGCTGGGATTTCGGTGATCTCGAGCGCGATCGCGACGTCCATCGTCGCGTCCTCGGCGATGCCGCTGATGTCGGCAGCGATTTCGGGCGCGATCTCCTGCTCGATTTCTTGCGGCATCTCCGTAAAAGCCACGGGTGCTTCGCTCGCCATCGCGGTGGACGCTTCGGCGACTGCGGCTTCCGCCACGGGCGGCGCTTCCGGCGTGGGTGCCGGAGAAGGCCGCACGGCGGCTTGCGGCGCTGCGACACCGTCGACGTCGGTCTCTTCGACCCGGTCCTTGAGCAGGTCGAAGGCGGCCTTGAGGTCGCCGCGCGGGTCGATGGTCGAAACTTGCGCGCAGGCCGCCTCGATGGAGGCGAGCTGCGAATCAATCAGGTCGCAGATTCGCCCGTCGGCGCCGATCTCGCGCCAGCGCCATGAGATTTCCTTGATGATGCGCACGCCGCGCGGAATAGCTGCGAGGCTCGCTTTGATCGCGGCTGGATCAAACGCCTTCGCGGCCGCGCTTTCCGCGTCCTCGACCGCGCGGCGGATCGCGACCAGCGCTTCGGGCAGGCGGTCCACGACGACAGGTTGTCGCTGTGCCGCAAGGGTTTCTTCGATTTTTGCGACCGCGTCGAGCACCATGCGCGTGTCGGCATTGCGGTTGCGCTTGGCGTATTCGCCGAGGAACCAGCGGCCGCGCGCGGTCTCCATGAAGGCTTCGCGGATCGCGTCGTAATCCTGCTCGTTCGGCTCGGCCGCGCGGGCAGACATGGGCGAGAGGGCGAATGCTTCGTTGGCCATGACAATCTCGTCGCGCAAATCACCGCGCGTTACTGTAACGATCACCACGATATCGACCGAATCGCAATTGGTTTGATGCCACTCGAATCACAAATCCCCACACCAGCAGCGGTCAAGCGGCGATTCGCCGTGAGTCTCGCAATGTTCTACGGCATGTCCTACGGTGTCCTGGGCACCCATCTGCCGTTCTTCACGGTGTGGTTGAAGGCCATCGGTATCGAGCCGGGCTGGATTGGAATCATCAGCGCCGTCCCGGCCGTCACGCGCTTCACGACGCTGCCTTTCGTGACCAGCCTGGCTGAACGGCGCCACGCATTGCGCGGCGCGATGATCCTGACGGCGTCGGCCACCGCACTCTGCTTTGTGCTTGTGGGCACCCAGCAGCAGCCCTTGCCGGTGCTCGTGCTCTATGTCGTCACCTGTTGCTGCTGGACTCCGCTGACACCGCTCACCGATGCCTATGCCTTGCGCGGCGTGGCCCGGTATCGATTCGATTACGGGCCCGTGCGGCTCTGGGGATCGGTCGCGTTCATCCTCGGCGCGCTCGCTTGCGGGCTGCTGATCGAATTGATCGCAGCGCGCCAGCTGATCTGGATCATCGTCGCGATGGCGACGATCTCGGCCTTGTCAGGGCTTTTGCTGCAGCCGCTGCAGGAGGGGCCGCGAACATCAAGAATGGCGGAGGCCGGCAAACCTCTGCTGCGCGACCTGGGCTTCCTCGCCATCATCTGCTCGTCGGCGCTGATCCAGTCCAGCCACGTCGCCTATTACACCTTCGCCTCGATCAATTGGCAGAACCACGGTCTTGGCGGATTGACGATCGCGGGACTGTGGACACTCGGCGTTTGCGCCGAGATCGTCGTCTTCGCTGTGTCGCCGCGCTTTTCGCTGCATCCCGTGGTGCTGGTGGTGATCGGAGGCATCAGTGCCGCGATGCGCTGGTCGATCACCGCGCATGAGCCGCCGATCGCCGTGCTCGCGATCACGCAGCTCGGACACGGCCTGAGCTTCGGCCTGACCCAGGTTGGTGTGATGAATCTCATGGTGCGTCACGTACCGCCGCGTCAAATGGCGCGGGGACAGGGATATTACGCGGCGATTGGCGGGCTGTTGAGCGCGGCCACGTCGATCGTCTCAGGCGCGATCTACGCGCGCTATGGCGAGGGCTTGTACTACGTCATGGCGGCGATGGCCGCGGCCGGCGCGCTGCTGATCTGGTCGGCGCGGCATCGTCTGATCGCTCAGCCCCAGAGCGCGGCATCCGGCGGGTAGACCAGGCTCTCGTCATAGCGAAGCCCGTGATCGCGATCGCGCGCGAGCAGCAAGGGACCATCGAGATCGACGAAGCGCGCCTGCGGCGTCACCAGCATGGCAGGGGCCATCGACAGCGAGGTCGCCACCATGCAGCCGATCATGATCTCGAAGCCGAGCGCCTGCGCGGCATCGGCCATGGCGAGCGCCTCGGTGAGGCCGCCGGTCTTGTCGAGCTTGATGTTGACGGCGTCGTAGCGGTCGCGGAGCGAGGCGAGGGTCTTGCGCGTGTGCACGCTCTCGTCGGCGCAGACCGCGACCGGCCGCTTGATCATTGCCAGTGCGTCGTCCCGACCTGCGGGCAAGGGTTGCTCGACCAGCGTGACGCCGACGGCGGCGCAGGCGGCAAGGTTGGCTTCCAGATTGGCCAGCGTCCACGCCTCGTTGGCGTCGACCACCAGCTCCGATTCGGGGGCGGCCTTGCGGACAGAAGCGATCCGCTCGGGATCGCCTTCGCCGCCAAGCTTGATCTTGAGCAGGGGCCGGTGCGCCGCCTTTGCCGTCGCCGCCGCCATCGCCTCCGGCGTGCCGAGCGAGATCGTGTAGGCGGTGGTGCGCACGCCCGGCTCCGGGCGGTCCAGCAGGTTCCAGGCCCGCCGGCCGGCCGCCTTGGCCTCGAGGTCGATCAGAGCGCAATCCAGCGCGTTGCGGGCTGCGCCGGGCTTCATGGCGGCCTGGAGGGCTTGGCGGTCGAGGCCGCCCCGGACCGCGTCCTGCATGGCCAGGATCGCGGCCAGCGTCGCCTCGGGCGTCTCGCCATAGCGGGGATAGGGGACGCATTCGCCGCGGCCGGTCAGGCCATTTTGGCTCACTTCGGCCACAACGGTCACCGCTTCCGTCTTGGCGCCCCGGCTGATGGTGAAACTGCCGGCGATCGGAAACCGCTCGATTCGGGCGAAAAGACCGGGAACTTTGCTGGAAGTCATTTTGAACTCTGGCGAAATCTGAACCTGCTGGTTACCTCTAACAACTAATATTAACCAGTTGGGGGTACCTTTTCCGGGTAAGGGCGCGTGCGCAACACTCTGATTTCCTCCGCCCTCGAACGGGAGCGGACACCTTGAGCGGCGATCCGAAGCTGGAACGGATTGCCAAAGGCAACGCGCTGGCCCTCTGCGCCACCGGAACCTGGACCGCGAGCTTCGCGCCGGCCCTGGAACGGATGGTGGCCGACGCCGAGAAGCTTGCCGGCAGCCCCCAGAACATCTTCATCGACGTCTCCGAGGTCGCCAAGCTCGACACCTTTGGGGCCTGGCTGATCGAGCGGCTGCGTCGCAGCCTGACCAAGGGAACGGTCGAGGCGCAGATTGCGGGGCTCTCCGCCAATTATTCGAGCCTCGTGGACGAGGTGCGCCGGGTCAGGGCGACGCCCGTCATCGACAGCAGCACGATCACCATCAGCGGCATGCTGGAGCAGATCGGCCGCGCGGTGGCCGGCGTCGGCGGCACCTTTGCCGGCCTGATCGACATGCTTGGCGCGGTGCTCGCCGCGGGCGGGCATGTGCTGATCCATCCGCGCTCGTTCCGCCTGACCTCGACCGTGCATCACATGGAGCAGGTCTGCTGGCGCGCGGTGCCGATCATCGTGCTGATCACCTTCCTGATCGGCTGCATCATCGCCCAGCAGGGCATTTTCCATTTCCGCCGCTTCGGCGCCGACATCTTCGTCGTCGACATGCTCGGCGTGCTGGTCCTGCGCGAGATCGGCGTGCTGCTGGTGGCGATCATGGTGGCGGGCCGCTCGGGCAGTGCCTACACCGCCGAGCTCGGCTCCATGAAGATGCGCGAAGAGATCGACGCGCTGCGCACCATGGGCTTTGATCCGATCGAGGTGCTGGTGCTGCCGCGCATGCTGGCGCTGGTGCTGGCGCTGCCGATCCTCGCCTTCCTCGGCGCGATGGCCGCGCTCTATGGCGGCGGTCTCGTCGCCTGGCTCTATGGCGGCGTCGATCCCGAAGCGTTTCTGTTGCGGCTGCGCGACGCCATCTCGATCGATCATTTCATCGTCGGCATCGTCAAGGCACCGGTGATGGCCGCGGTGATCGGCATTGTCGCCTGCGTCGAGGGCCTCGCGGTGCAGGGCAGCGCCGAGTCGCTCGGACAGCACACCACGGCGTCGGTGGTGAAGGGCATCTTCTTCGTCATCGTGATGGACGGCGTGTTCGCCATCTTCTTCGCCTCGATCGGGATGTGACGATGGCGCAAGACACTCCAAACGCGATTCAAAACCCCATCATCCGCGTCCGCGACATCACCGTGCAGTTCGGCGCGACGCGCGTGCTCGACGGCCTCAACCTCGACGTCAAGCGCGGCGAGATTCTGGGCTTTGTCGGTCCTTCGGGCGCCGGCAAGTCGGTGCTGACGCGCACCATCATCGGCCTTGTGCCAAAGGTTGCGGGCTCGATCGAAGTGTTCGGCGTCGACCTCGATTCCTCCAACACCTCGCAGCGCCGCAATGTCGAACGGCGCTGGGGCGTGCTGTTCCAGCAGGGCGCGCTGTTCTCCTCGCTCACGGTGCGGCAGAATATCCAGTTTCCGATGCGCGAATATCTTCGCGTGTCGCAGCGGCTGATGGACGAGATCACCATGGCCAAGCTCGCCATGGTCGGCCTTAAGCCGGAGGTGGCCGAGCGTTTCCCCTCGGAACTGTCGGGCGGCATGATCAAGCGCGTCGCGCTGGCCCGCGCATTGTCGCTCGATCCTGACCTGGTCTTCCTGGACGAGCCGACCTCCGGCCTCGATCCGATCGGCGCCGGCGACTTCGACGATCTGGTCAGGACGCTGCAGCGGACTTTGGGGCTGACCGTTTTCATGGTAACCCACGATCTCGACAGCCTTTACACAGCTTGCGACCGCATCGCCGTTTTAGGGAACGGTAAGATCATTGCGGCAGGGTCGATCGCCGACATGCAGGCCTCGCAGCATCCCTGGCTGAGGCAATATTTCCATGGCAAGCGCGCCCGCGCGGTGGTGAGTTGAGTAGCCGGAGCACCTGATGGAAACGCGGGCCAATTACGTATTGATCGGATCCTTCACGCTGGCGGTGATCGCGGCTGCGATCGGCTTCGTGCTGTGGTTCCAGTCGCTGCACACCACCAAGCAGCGCAGCCCCTTCCGCGTCGTGTTCGAGGGCCCGGCGGCGGGCCTGCGCAACGGCGGCAGCGTCAACTTCAACGGTATCCGGGTCGGCGAGGTGGTCTCGGTGAAGCTCGACAATCCGCGGCGGGTTGTCGCACTCGCCATGATCGAGAACAACACGCCGCTGCGCAAGGACACCCTGGTCGGTCTCGAATTCCAGGGCCTGACCGGCGTTGCCGCAATCTCGCTCAAGGGCGGCGAGGAGGCAGCTCCTCCGCCGCCGCTCGACGAGGACGGCATCCCGACGCTGACGGCCGATCCGAACAAGCTCCAGGACGTCACCGAGGCGATCCGCGGCACGCTGCAGAACATCAACAAGATCGTCGCCGACAATCAGGAGTCGGTGAAGAACTCGCTGAAGAACCTGGAGACCTTCACGACTTCGCTGGCGCGCAACTCCGAGAAGATCGACGGCGTGATGGCCAAGGTCGATGGCGTGATGCTCAAGGCCGACAACCTCATGCTCGGCCTCAACACGCTCGCCGGCGGCAAGGACGGTGGCGAGCTGTTTCTGACGGTGAAATCGATCCGCGAGCTCGCCGAGGATTTCGACAAGCGCTCCGGCGCGCTGATCACCGACGGACGCCGCACGCTCGGCGACATCAGCCGCGCCGTGAACAATTTCGACCGCAACCCGACCCGCGTGCTGTTCGGCGCCAGCAACAGCGCGCCAGCGGCTGCGCCGCCGCCGGCCGAGCCGCCGAAGCCGGCGCCCGCGAACGAGCGCAAGCGGCAGTAGGGACGATCTCTCTCCTCGTCATTGCGAGCGAAGCGAAGCAATCCAGACCGTCTCCGCAGAGGTAGTCTGGATTGCTTCGTCGCAAGTGCTCCTCGCAAAGACGGAGTTTGTGGAGACGCCGCAATTCCCCAATGAGCAACGAAATACTGGCGCAATCAAAACCCAAAACAAAACGGGCCCGTGGCGTCGAACGTTGCTCTCAGGCGCGCTCCTGTTTCGGTACCCACCGGAACTCGATGTCATCGGCTTCAATGACCCATACGAACGCCTTGCACTGAGCGCGGTAAGCCCACTCGATCTCGTGAATCAAGTGACCACGATCCGAGATACGAAACTCGTCGTAGCGCCAATCGCCGTGCGACGGCGCATCCGGCGATAGCTCCTGGAGCGAGTAGGCGTACACGGTCGGATACGTGATCTCGATGTGCCCGTCGTGGTAGGCGCCAAGCAGGCGCAGCGCGATTGAGCAGGATCGCTGACGAGGCTGAGCGCCGGGCCTTTCCGATATTTGTAGCGACTCCAGCCAGGCATCGTGTGGGCAGCGGTGGTCCCTCGTATGGTAGAACCAGTCGGAGGTTGCGAGCTCGTAGGCGTGAGGCGGGAACACCGCTCGGTTTTCGGCGAGATAGGATTCGTATCGCTCGAACGCATGTTCTGCTGCCGGATGTTCGTCGTCGCGCCCGTCACCCGAGAGAATGAATACCATCGGCAGTTCCTGTTTGCCCGCCATGCTACAACGAAAAACGGAGGCCGTGAGGCCTCCGTTCGCGTTTGATTGTTCACGCAAGCTTAGCCGCTTTACCCCAACCGCCCCGCGGCATGTGCGAGCAGCGTGTAGACCAGACCCGTCTCCGAGGTCAGGTGGCTGCGCAGCTCCTGCGGGCCGCGGCCGTCGCGGGCGACTTCGTCGAGCAGGCGTTCGAACTCGCTGACGTAGCGGTCGACCGTGCCCTTGAAGTTGCGGTCGGCCCGATATTTGCGGGCGACCTCGTCAAAAGCCTTCTGGCCGGCGGGCGTGTACAGGCGCTTGGTGAAGGCCTTGTTCTCGCCGCGCTGGTAGCGGTCCCACATCTCGGAGGCGAGGTTGCGGTCCATCAGCCGGCCGATGTCGAGCGACAGCGATTCCAGCGGATTACCGCTGCTCTGCGGGGCCTGGGGCTGCGGAGCGGGTGCGGCCTGGCGGCCGCGCGGGGCCTCACGTCCGCTCGGAGCCGCCTGGTTGGCGTCCGTGCGGCTCAGGAGATCCGACAGCCAGCCGTCGCGGCCCTGGTCGTTGCCGCCGGGGGCAACCGGCGGTGCCTCCGTGCGACGCGAGGAGGCGGGCATGCCGAGGTCCGGCGGCGGCAGCGTCGAGGCGCTGCCGGTGTCGCGCATGCGGGTCTCGGTCGCCCGGGCGCCCACGCTTGCCATCACCGGCTCTTCCTGGCGCTGGACGGCGACGGAGGCGCGGCCCGTGGTGGTGACGTCGAGGCCACGGCCGTGCTGCGCCACGATGCGGTTGAGCTCGGCGAGGGCCTCGATCTGGTCGACGATCACCTTGCGCATCTGCGCCGTGCTCTCGGCGGCCTCCTGCGGCATCTCGAGCACGCCGCGACGCAGCTCGTTGCGGGTGGCTTCGAGCTCGTTGTGCATCTCGAACGCCATCTGCTTCATGCTGGACACGAGGTTGCCGAACTTCTCGGCCGACTGCTTGAACATCGCATCCGCCTCGTCCGTGGTCTGGCGGTAGATGTCGTGCATGGCCTCGATGGTCTGGCGGTGCTCCTCTTCGGACGCCGACCGCACCGCCTCGAACTGGCGGGTGATCGCGGCCGAGCCTGCGCCGGCGGTCTCGGCGACCACGCGGGCGATATCGCGGGCACGCTCCTCGGCCGCAGCGAGCGACTCATCGAGCAGCCCGGTGAAGCGCGACAGGCGCTGGTCGAGATCGGCGGTGCGCAGGTCGATGGTGGTGACGAGCGATTCCAGCGCCGCCTTGCGTTCGGCAAGCGAGGCGGTGGTGTTCCTGTTGCTCTGCTCGACGACCTGTGCGGCATCGACGAGTGCCTTGCCGTGCGCGTCGAACTGGGTCGACAGCTCGCCGAGATCCTGGAGTGCGCGCGTGGTCTTGCTGTTGAAGACGTTGAGCTGGTCTTCCAGGTTCTGCGTCGCAGCGCCGTTGCGCAAGGTGACGTCGTTCATCGCCGAGACGAAGTCGGCGACACGCGTCACCAGCGCCCGCTCGAGCGAGTTGAGGTTGTCGTGCGCACCGGTCAGCACCTCCTGGAGGAGGATGTTGCCTTCGCGCAGGCGCTCGAACAGGGCGACCGTGTCGGTACGCAGGATCTTGCTGGTCTCCTGCATCTCGGTGACGGCCGCGATCGAGACTTGGCGCGACTGGTCGATCGCCGCGCGCGAGGCGGCTTCGAGGTCCTTGAGCGACTTGCCGACCGCGCCGGTCGCGATCTCGCTCGCCGCGTTGATGGTGCGGGCGACTTCGTTGCCGTTGCCCATCATGGTCTGGGAGAAGGCCTGGCCGCGCGTCTCGATCGACTTCAGCGCGTCCGAGGTGACGCGGTCGATGTCGAGCGTGAGCTGGCTGGTCTTCGAGCCGATCGCGTCCACGAGCGAGCCGCGCTTGGCGTCGATCATGTTCGAGAGGCGGTCGGCCTGCTGCTGCACATAGGTGACGATCTCGTCGGTCTTGCCGGTCATGGCCTGGCCGAAGCTCGAGCTGGCGGCGAGCACCGAACGCTCGACGTCGGCCGAGCTCGACTTGACCCGCGAGCTCGCCTCGTTGGAGGCGGAGATCAGCGCGTTCTGGGCGTTGAGCGCGCTGGTCTGGATGTCGTTGGTCGCGTTCGACGTGGCCGTGCTCAGCGCGCGCTCGATCTCGGTCGAGATCGTGCGGATCTGGCTGGCGGCATCCGCCGAGGTCGAGGTCAGCGAGGTCTGGGCCTCACGGGCGCTGTTGAGGATGGTCGAAGCGGTGTCGGCGCCGACCGCGGTCAGCGTGCGCTCGATGTCCGTCGTCAGCGACTTGATCTGGCTCGCCGCATCGGTCGAAGCGGTGATGAGCGTGCCCTGGGCCTCGCGCACGCCGCTGGTGAGCGCCTCGATGGTGGCGCCGCCGGCGGTCGCCAGCGCGCGCTGCATCTCGGCCGCGAGCGAACGGACCTGGCCGGTTTGCTCTGCGGAGACAGCAAGAAGCGTGCTCTGGGCGTCGCGGGCGCTGGCCGTGATCGTCTCGGCGGTGGTCTGGCCGACCTGCGAGAGCGAGCGGTGCACTTCGGCCGCGAGCGACTTGACCTGGCTCGCCGCCTCCGAGGACGCGGTGACCAGCGTGCTCTGGGCTTCGCGCGCGCCGGCCAAAATGCTCTCCGCCGTCGAGGTGCCAGCCATCGAGAGCGAGCGCTGCACATCCGCTGTTAGAGCCTTGACCTGGTTTGCCGCATCCGCAGATCCGGCGACGAGCGTGCTCTGGGCCTCGCGCGCGCCCGTCATGATGGTCTCGGCCGTCGCGGTGCCCGCCATCGAGAGTGAGCGCTGCACGTCGGAAGACAGCGCCTTGATCTGATTGGCCGTCTCGGTCGAGGCGGCGATCAGCGTGCCCTGGGCATCGCGCGCGCCGGCGGTGATCGATTCCGCCGTCGAGGTGCCGGCCATCGACAGCGAGCGCTGCACGTCGGCGGTGAGCGTCTTGACGTGGTTGGCCGCGTCCGAAGAGGCAGTGACGAGCGTGGTCTGCACCTCGCGGGCGCCGGCCAGGATCGAGGCGGCGGTGGCCGAGCCAGCCGCGGACAGCGTGCGCTCGACATCGGCCGCGAGGCCCTTGATCTGGTTGGAGGCATCGCCCGAGGCCGCGACCAGGCTTGACTGCGCTTCGCGGGCGCTGGTCAGGATCGAGTTCGCAGCACCGGTGCCGACCGCGGTCAGCGAGCGCTCGACCTCGGCGGAGGTCATCTTGAGCTGGGCGTTGACGTCCGAGGAGACCGTCATCAGCGACTGCTGCGCCGTGCGCGCACCGGTCTGGATCGTCTCGCTGGTGTTGACCACGAGGTTGGTGAGCGAACGCTCGGCGTCCTCGACATGCGAGCGGATCGCGGTCGAGATCATCTCGGCGCGGGACATCATGTCCTCGCTGGCCTGGCGGCCGCTGCTCTCGATGCGGCCGGCAACGGCCTCGACACGCGAGCCGAGCAGGTCCTCGAACTGCGCGACGCGGACGTCGATGTCGTTGGCAACCGAACCGACCTTGGTCTCGATGGCCTCGCGGATGTCCTGGAAGCGCGCGGTGACCGTATCGGTCAGGTGCATGCTGCGGCCGTCGATGAGGTCGCTGACGCCGGTGATACGACGATCGATGGCCTCGATCGCCTGCGCCGTGCCGTCCGTGAGCGTCGAGGTCAAGAGGGTGAGGCGGGTGTCGATCGACTGCACGGCCTGCGAGGCGCCGTTGGTCACGGCGGTGCTGAGATAGGTCAGGCGGCTGTCGATGGATTCGAGCGCCTGCGTCGCGCCTCCGGTGAGCGTGCCGGTGAGGTGGGTCAGGCGCGTTTCGATCGACTGGATCGCTTGCGTCGCACCTTCGGTCAGCGTCGTGGAGAGCGTGTTGAGACGTCCGTCGATGGTCTCGGTGACGGACTTCGCACGGGTGTCGAACGACTGCTCGAGCGCACCGACGCGGCCGCCGAGCTGCTCGTCGAAGGTCTTGATGCTGTCTCTTATACACATCTGTGTTGAGACGTCCGTCGATGGTCTCGGTGACGGACTTCGCACGGGTGTCGAACGACTGCTCGAGCGCACCGACGCGGCCGCCGAGCTGCTCGTCGAAGGTCTTGATGTGGCCTTCGATCGTGCCGTCGAGGTTGGCGATCTTGCTGTTCAGCGAGGCGTCGAAGTTGGAAACGCGCTCGCCGATCGTGGTCTCGAACTGCACCAGCCGCTGGTCGAGAACGGCCGTGATCGCGCCGCCGTTGGAGGTGAAGCGGGTGTCGAAATTGTCGACATAGGTCTTGAGCGACTCATGGATGTCCTGGGTGCGCTGGCCCATGCGCTCGACGATCTCGCCGCCGAAGGTCTTCACGGTGCGGTCGAACTCGGAGATGTGGCGCGTGATCAGGGCACCCAGCGTGCCGGAATCGCGGGCGAACTTCTCGACCAGCTCGGAGCCCTGGTTCTTCACCAGCTCGTCGAACGCGCTCATCTGCAGCGACAGCGAATCGTGCGCGGTCTCGGTCTGGCTGACGACCTTGGCGACGAGGGTGTTGACCGTGGCGTCGAGCGCCTCGCTCGCCTTGTCGCCGGACGTCATGATCTGGCCGGCGAGGCGATTGCCGGCGTCGTCGATCTTGGCGGAGAGGTCGTTGGAGCGCAGCTCGAGCTCGAGCAGCAGCGAGTCCGACGAATTCTTGAGGCTGTCGTGCACCTGCTCGGTGCGCTCGGAGATGCCGTCGACGATCGCGGCGGAACGCTGCTCGAACTCGCCGGTGATGCGGTCGATGCGCTCGTTCAGCATCTCATGGACGCGGTCGGCGAGGTCGACGAATTCGTCGTGGACGTGGCCGGTCTTGAAGTTGAGGCTGGTGGTCAGCCGTTCGCTGGCGTCGAGCACGGCGCGCGTGGTCTCCGCGCTCGCTTCCTCGAGGCGGTCGAGCAGGTCGCCGCCGCGCTCGCCGAGCGCCAGGATCATGTTGTCGCCGGCATGGCTCAGCGCGCCGGTGATGTGGGCGCCGCGCTCTTCGAGCGCGCCGGTGATGGACTTGGCGACTTCATCGACGCGCGAGGCAATCGCGTCCGAGATCAGCGCGATGTCATGGCGGAGGTCGATCTGCACGCCGGAGATGGCGCTGCGGACCTGCTCGGCCTGGCCGACCAGGTTGTCGCGCTGATGCGCGATGTCCTGGAGCAGGGCGCGGATGCGCACTTCGTTGTCGGAATAGGCACGCTCGAGCGCCGCGACCTCGTTGGCGACCAGCGTTTCGAGCTCACCGGCGCGCGCAATCGCGCGCTCGATGCCGTCGCCCATCGCAGCGACCTCGCGGCGGATGGCCTGGCCGACGGTGACCATGGAATCCGAGGCCGAGCCTTCCGGCTCCGAGAAGCGGATCGCGACCTGCGCCATCGCCTGCGCGACCTGGCTCATCTGCTGGCCGCGCCACACGAGGCTGGCGAGGAAATAGAACAGCATGATCGGCGCGAAGAACATCGTGACCAGGCCGGCGATCGCCAGCACGCCGCCGCTCTCGCCCATGGCGGCCCGGATCGAGGGCAGGAAGCCGACCGTCAGCGCGGCGCAGGCGACGAGCCAGATCACCGTGAAGATGGTCGCGCCGGTATAGATGTTGCGGGAAGGGCGGCTGGTCTGCAGCGACTGCAGCAGCTGGCCGATGGTCTCGCGGTCGTCATTGGCGGCACGGCGCGATGAGCGCGGTTCCTCGATCGTGTCGAACACGGTGGCGCGCTCGTTGGCGGCAGGCCGCGGCTCGAAGGCCGGTTCGTCGAACACGGGAGGCGCCGGCGGGGCGACCGAAGGCGCCGCTTCGTTGCGCATCGATGCGTTGCGGCTGGTATCGGCAGCCGTGTCGCTGATGTTGAGGGCTTCCTGGATCGCAGAAAGCGCAACTTCTGTGGGGTCTTTGACCTTTTTGGGAGTATTGGCCATGTTCAGTCCGAGCCCTCGTTACTTTTACGCGTCCCCCCGCGAGCCCTGCGCGCTGCGCAAGCTCACAGACCGGATCATGCCGCTTGCGCGGATCACCGAGCCATCCCCACCCGGACGGCTTGTCCGCCAATTTCCGCAACATCCTATTGGCAGAGCGTCGCGAATGAAATGCCCGCGATTAAGACAATCTTAATCATCGTTAACAGGATCGCGGCGTAACGCCTTAACCTTCAATGGAATTCTCCACCGAAGCCGGCCGATTGCGGCAACTTTTCGTCAATAAACCGGCGGATTTGCGTCAAACGGCCCAAACACTTCGTTAACCATTTCCATGCTTCGGTGGGGCGAACCGCCGGACCGGCGGACCATCGCGCGATGCCGGGGCCTGCGTCATGACGCCTGAACTGCAACGGATGGACTGGATGCCCTCGCCCCCGCTTGCGCCCATCGACAGCCCGCTCGACCTCGACCACCTCTCGCGCATGACACTCGGCGATGCCGAGCTGGAGCAGGAAGTCCTTGCGATGTTCGCCGAGCAGGCCGTGCGGCTGCTCGCGGCGATGACGGCGCTGCCGGCCGAGACCGGCGCGCTTGCCCACAAGCTCAAGGGCTCGGCCCGCGGGATCGGCGCCTTCGCTGTTGCCGATGCGGCAGCCTGCCTCGAGACGGCCGTCCGGACCGGCAACAACCCGCCCCGAGCCTTTGCGGCCCTGAAGCAGGCCGTCGCCGAGGTGCGCGCGGCGATTGCGACGATCCTCAAGCACTAAGCCAGCGCCCCGGAGTCGGGGCCTTGAGCTCTTGATTTGACGCGTTTTCTGCCCGCGAGCCGCTATCCAGTTCGCTTGAAAACGCTATGGCGCGGCCCGGAGCGACCCGTTATAGGACAACCCGGACCCTCCTTTTTCCCCAGATCGCGGCAGCACGAGAACACATGGCCAAAATTCACTTTGTCGACCACAAGGGCGAAACCCGCACGGTGGAAATCGAGAACGGCGCGACCGTGATGGAAGCCGCCATCCGCAACAGCATTCCCGGCATCGAGGCCGAGTGTGGCGGCGCCTGCGCTTGCGCGACCTGCCATGTCTATGTCGACGAAGCCTGGCGTGAGAAGGTCGGCAGCCCGACTCCCATGGAAGAGGACATGCTCGACTTCGGTTTCGACGTGCGCCCGAACTCGCGCCTGTCCTGCCAGATCAAGGTCTCCGACGAGCTCGACGGGCTCGTGGTGTCGACGCCGGAACGCCAGGCCTGATCTTTCGGCCTTACTTGCTCGGCGGCGCGACCTCGATGCCGCGCTTGTGCCAGGGTTTGAATTTCTCGATCACCTCCGCAGTCAGCGGCGCGGGCCGACGCGTCGCTTCGTCGAGCAGAACGCCGACCGACGTTGCCGAGGCGATGCACGTGCCGTTTGAACACACCACCTGCTCGAAGGTCACGGACGTGCGTCCGAGCTTCACGACGCCAAGGCCGAGCTCGATCGTATTCGGCCAGTGCAGCTCGGCGCGGAAATGCATGTCGAGCCGCACCATGATCCAGGCGAAACCCGGCGGCGTCAGCCCGTACTGGGGAAGCTTCATCAGCGTGACGCGGCCGGTCTCGAAATAGGTGGCGTAGACTGCGTTGTTCACGTGCTGGTTCGGGTCGAGATCGCCGAAGCGCACAATGTCGCTGAGGCGAAAGGGAAAGTCCTCCAGGCGCGGTGTCGTGTCGAGGCGGCTTGGTGCGTTCACCGATTGATCTCCGTCAAATCCATCCTCGTTACAGCCCAGTTATTTTGACCCGGCAAGTGGTTGTGCCTGCGGGGCGCTCCTGCTTTTATGCCTTCCCTGATCCATCCCCGTTGGCTAGACAGGCAGGGTCACCTCTGCCCGCAGGGCGCCGTCCAACCGATAACGACCGATAAAGAGACGACATGAGCGACGTGATCAAAACCGATGTGCTGATTATTGGCGCCGGCCCTTGCGGTCTGTTCGCCGCCTTCGAGCTTGGCCTTCTCGACATGAAGACGCATTTCGTCGACATCCTCGACAAGGTCGGCGGCCAATGCGCCGAGCTCTATCCGGAAAAGCCGATCTACGACATTCCCGGCATTCCGCAGGTGTCGGGGCAGGGCCTCACCGACGCGCTGATGGAGCAGATCAAGCCGTTTCACCCGACCTTCCATCTCGGCGAGATGGTGGAGACGGTGGAGAAGATCGGCGATCCCGCATTCCGCTGCACAACCGACGTCGGCAAGGTGTTCGAATGCAAGGTGCTGGTGATCGCAGCCGGCGGCGGCTCGTTCCAGCCGAAGCGTCCGCCGGTGCCGGGCATCGAGGCCTATGAAGGCACCTCGGTGCACTACGCCGTGCGCAAGATGGAAACATTCCGCGACAAGAACGTGCTGATCGTCGGCGGCGGCGATTCCGCGCTCGACTGGACGCTCAACCTGCATCCGCTGGCCAGGCGCATCACGCTGCTGCACCGTCGCGACGATTTCCGTGCTGCGCCCCACAGCGTCGAGCAGATGCGCGCGCTGGTCGCCGACGGCAAGATGGATCTGCGGCTCGGCCAGGTCACGGCGCTGTCCGGCGCCGAAGGCAAGCTGACCGGCGCCACCGTCAAGGGCAACGACAACAATGTCAGCGAGATTGCCTGCGACACCATGCTGCCGTTCTTCGGCCTGACCATGAAGCTCGGTCCGGTCGCGAACTGGGGCATCGCACTGGAGAACAATCTGGTGCCGGTCGAGACGTCGGCGTTCGAGACCAACGTTCCCGGCATCTTCGCCATCGGCGACATCAACACCTATCCCGGCAAGATCAAGCTCATCCTGTGCGGCTTCCACGAGGGCGCACTGATGTCGCAAAAAGCCCACCGCTACGTGTATCCGGAGAAGCGGCTCGTGTTCCAGTACACGACGTCGTCGTCCAGCTTGCAAAAGAAACTTGGTGTCAACTGACCGCGAAGGAGCGGCGCGGCGATGCCCCATGTTTCTGATGCTGGAACCGTTCGCGAAATCGCCGTAGTCTGCGGCCATTGCAGTGGCGGCTCAGCAAGGTGATCATAATGCGGAATCTCTTTTCCAGCTTTCGGCTGCTCTCGCTCCTGACGCTCGCGGTCGTGCTGTCGGTTGGCGCGGCGAAGCCGGCGGCGGCGCAGGCGCCTGCTGCCGCACAACAGCCGACCGCTGCGGGCCTCTGGCAGAAGGTCGAAGACGGCAGGTCGGTGGGTTGGTTCCTCTTCATCGACCACAACGGTATCTTCGAAGGCGTCATCGCCAAGACCTTTCCGCGCCCCGGTGACGATCCGAACGAGACCTGCGCGAAATGCACGGACGATCGCAAGAACCAGCCGGTGCTCGGACTGTCCTTCATCCGCGACATGAAGCGCGACGGGTTGAAGTCGGACTGTCCTTCATCCGCGACATGAAGCGCGACGGGTTGAAGTATGAGGGCGGCAACGTGGTCAATCCGCGCGACGGCAACATCTGGAAGGCCAAGATGACCGTGAGCCCGGACGGTCAGGTGCTGACCATGCGGGGCTTCCTCGGCATTTCCCTGTTCGGCAAGGACGAGACCTGGCAGCGCCTGCCTGACACCAGCTTGGCTGAGGTCGATCCCGCGATCATTGCCAAATATCTCCCCGCACAGGCCGCCGCGACCGCGCCGAAGGCAGCGCCCGCGGCCAAGAAGGCCGGCGCGACAATGATGGCGCCGGCAGCCAAGAAATAGCCTCGCTGCGCGAGCCGTCGCGGCTGCTTCCACACACGTCGTTGTCATTCCCCCGCAAAGGCGCATTCGTCGAAAGACGAATGCCCGCCGTGGCTGCGCCAGTAATTCCCCGGAATGCGCACTGGCGCCGGATTTGCATAGCTATCGGCAAAGCCGCTGGGGAGCGATTTGCCGATTCCACGCCTGTTGAGGGCGTGAACGGCCTTGTCTGTCCCTCACGGCGCTGATGTCGATCCGAAAGACAACGCCATGAAACTTGCAAGACCGTGTGCAGCGACGTTGCTGGGGCTGATGACGCTGCTGGCGACATCGGCACTGGCGCGCGATGATGGGCGCTATGCCAACTCACCGCTCAAGCCCTGGTTCGAGAGTCTGCGCAGCGAGTATGGGCAGTGCTGCTCGGACGCCGACGGTTATGTCGTCGCCGATGTCGATTGGGAGTCCGACAAGGGACACTACCGCGTGCATCTCGACGAGGAATGGGTCGTCGTGCCTGACGGCGCCGTGATCACCGAGCCGAACAAGATCGGCCGCACCATGGTGTGGAAGCACTATATCGACGGCCACCCGCGCGTGCGCTGCTTCATGCCGGGCAGCATGACGTGAGAATGCTTGCAGCGCCCGCACGGGATGCGAGCGCTGCGAATCGCGGATGACGCCTAGCGTGCTTCGTTGTCCGAGCTCGCGCTGGCGAGCCGCTTCGCGCGCGGTGACAGCACCGACATCTGCGCAGGAGAGGCGGGCATGCCGGCGACGATCATCGAGGGCGCGGCCGATCGTTCCTCGATGCCGGCGCCGCCGAGCACTTGGACTTGTGCTGTCGAGATCGGAAACGATTTCACTTCGTAAGAGGGCAGCTCGCCGGCAAATGCGCTGGCTGTGGTCGCAATCATCGCGCCGGTCACGGCAACCATCGTGAAAATACGCATTTCAAAATCTCCGTTGAAGATATCAATCGGAGGTTTGGTCGCGGCAGTGCCGCAACAGGTTCGCTTGTGTGCGAACATTCGTCTTCCGACGGTGCCGATATTTGGCTGCGTGGCGCGACCGCGATGAAGCCAGGCTGAAGCTTTTCGCGCCTTTGTTTCAGGACAGTTTCACGTCACCGGCGCCGGATTGAACAGCGTGAGGTCATTGTGGATGCCCCAGCGATCCGACCACGGCTTGATGCGGCCGGAAGCGACGTCGAGGATCAGGCGGAACAGGTCCCAGCCGGTTTCCTCGATGGTCTTGGTGCCGGTGGCGATACCGCCCGCATCGAAATCGATCAGATCCTTCCAGCGGCGCGCGAGCTCGGTGCGGGTCGCGACCTTGATGACGGGCGCAGCCGCAAGGCCGTAGGGCGTGCCGCGGCCGGTGGTGAACACCTGCAAGGTCATGCCGGAGGCAAGCTGGAGCGTGCCGCAGATGAAATCGCTCGCCGGCGTGGCCGCAAACAGCATGCCCTTCTGCGTCGCCTTCTGGCCTGGCGAGAGCACGCCGGTGATGGCCGATGAGCCGGATTTGACGATCGAGCCGAGCGACTTCTCGACGATGTTGGCGAGGCCGCCCTTCTTGTTACCGGGCGTGGTGTTGGCGCTGCGATCGGCGCCGCCGCGGGCCAGATAAGAATCGTACCAGGCCATTTCGCGCACCAGCGCGCGGCCGACGTCCTCGTTGATGGCGCGGCGGGTGAGGAGCTGAATGGCGTCGCGCACTTCGGTGACTTCCGAGAACATCACGGTGGCGCCGGCGCGCACCAAGAGGTCCGCAGCGAAGCCGAGGGCGGGGTTGGCGGTGACGCCGGAGAACGCATCGCTGCCGCCGCATTGCAGGCCGATCACAAGGTCGGCCGCGGGGCAGGTCTCGCGGGTGCGCTTGTTGAGGATCTTCAGGCGGGCTTCGGCCTGGGTCATGATCGCGTCGACAATGGCGCCAAAGCCGTCGAAGGCTTCATCCTGCATGCGCACGATCGCGTCGCTGACGCCCTCGGGCACCAGCCGCTCGGGCGCGAGCTTTTCGCATCCCAGGCTAATGACCAGGATCTCGCCGCCGAAATTCGGGTTGAGCGCGAGGTTCTGCAGCGTGCGGATCGGGACGATCGCATCCGGCGCGTTGATGGCGACGCCGCAGCCATAGGCGTGGGTCAGCGGCACGACGTCATCGACATTAGGATATTTCGGCAGCAGCTCGGCGCGGATGCGCTTCACCGCATATTCCATCGTGCCCTTGACGCATTGCACGGAGGAGGAGATGCCCAAAATATTCTTCGTGCCGACCGAGCCGTCGGGATTGCGATAGCCTTCGAAGGTGAAACCTTCGAGCGGCGGCAGCGGTGCGGGCACCGCGGTCGAGATTTCCAGTCTGTCGAGGGCAGGGGCCTCCGGCATGCGGATGCGCGCTTCGTCGACCCACTCGCCGGCGAGGATCGGCGCAAGCGCGTAGCCGATCACCTCGCCGTAGCGGATGATCGGCTGATCTTGCGCGATGTCGACCAGCGCCGTCTTGTGCCCCTGCGGCACGAAGGCGCGCAGCGACAGTCCGCAGGCAAAGCGAGAGCCGGCAGGAAGCCCGAAATCATTGACCACGATCGCGACATTGTCGCGCTCGTTGAGCTTGATGTAGCGGGGCTGCTCTTTCGCTGCGACGTCCTGGTCCATCGAGGACTCCGGAATTTGTAGGGTGGGTTAGCGCAGCGTAACCCACCTCTTCTGCTTCCGCGGACAGAGACATTGGTGGGTTACGCTGCGCTAACCCACCCTACGATCGAGGGCATATCAACCCGGATAGGTATAAGCCGTCTTCACCGTTGTGTAGAACTCGCGTGCATAGGAGCCCTGCTCGCGGGCGCCGTAGCTCGAGCCCTTCCGGCCGCCGAACGGCACGTGATAGTCGACGCCGGCGGTCGGCAGATTGACCATGACCATGCCGGACTCGCTGTTGCGCTTGTAGTGCGAGGCGTATTTCAGGCTTGATGTGCAGATGCCGGAAGCGAGGCCGAACTCGGTGTCGTTCGAGATCGCCAGCGCCTCCTCGTAGTTCTTGGCGCGGATGACCGCGGCGACCGGGCCAAAAATCTCCTCGCGCGCGATGCGCATGTTGTTGTTGGCTTCGGTGAACAGCGCCGGCTGGAGGTAGTGGCCGGGGTTCTCGCGCTTGAGCAACTCGCCGCCGAAGGCGAGCTTGGCGCCTTCGTCCTGGCCGATCTTGATGTAGCGCAGATCCTGGTCGAGCTGGCTCTGGTCGACCACGGGGCCGATATGGACACCGGCCTTGAGCGCGTCGTCCACCGACAGACTGTTGAGACGTTCGGCCACGGCCGCGACGAAGCGGTCGTGGATGCCTTCGGTGACGATCAGGCGGGAAGACGCCGTGCAGCGCTGGCCGGTCGAGAAATAGGCGCCGTTGACGGCGACCTCGACCGCGGTCTTGAGATCGGCGTCGTCGAGCACGACCAGCGGGTTCTTGCCACCCATCTCGAGCTGGAATTTCTTCATGGGGTTCGAGAGCACGCAGGCCTGCGCGATCTTGCGGCCGGTTTGCACCGAGCCGGTGAAGGAGATCGCCGCGACATCGGGGTGATCGAGGAGGGTCTGGCCGACCACCGAGCCGGAGCCGACCACGAGGTTGAACACGCCTGCCGGAATGCCGGAGCGGGTGATGATTTCGGCGAGCGCGTGGCCCGAGCCGGGCACCAGTTCGGCAGGCTTGAACACCACGGTGTTGCCGTAGCAGAGCGCAGGCGCGATCTTCCAGGCGGGTATCGCGATCGGGAAATTCCACGGCGTGATCATGCCGACGACGCCAACCGGCTCACGCGTGATCTCGACGTCGAGGCCCGGACGCACCGAGGCGCCCTTCTCGCCGATCAGGCGCAGCGCTTCGCCGGCGAAGAACGCAAAGATCTGGCCGGCGCGGGCGACCTCGCCAATGCCCTCGGGGAGCGTCTTGCCTTCCTCGCGGGCGAGCAGGCGGCCGAGCTCTTCCTTGCGGGCGAGGATTTCGAGGGAGATCTTGTTGAGGGCGTCAAAACGCACCTGCGGCGTCGACTGCGCCCAGGAGGGGAAGGCGGCCTTCGCGGCGGCGATCGCCTTCTCGGTCTGCGCCTTGTCGGCCTTGGCGTATTCGCCGACGAGATCGTTGGTGTTGGAGGGGTTGATGTTCTTGGTGACGCCGGAGCCGTCGACCCATTCACCGCCGATGAAGTTCTTAAGGATCGCAGTCATCTCTTTTTCCTCCAGAGTGTTTTAGCGCACGAGGCAGGGACGCTTGTCGTCAAAGGTCCAGCCCGGGATCAAATCCTGCATGGCCATAGCGTCATCGCGGGCACCCAGTCCATGCTTCTTGTAGAGCTCATGCGCGGCCTCAATGGCCGCACGGTCGATCTCGATACCGAGGCCCGGACGATCCGGGACCGCGATCTTGCCGCCACGGATCAGCAGCGGCTCCTTGGTCAGCGCCTGGCCATCCTGCCAGATCCAGTGCGTATCGATCGCGGTGACCTTGCCGGGAGCGGCCGCGCCGACATGGGTAAACATCGCGAGCGAGATGTCAAAGTGGTTGTTGGAATGAGAGCCCCAGGTCAGGCCGTTGTCACGGCAGGTCTGGGCCACGCGAACCGATCCCTGCATGGTCCAGAAGTGGGGGTCGGCGAGCGGAATGTCCACCGCGCCGAGGCGCAGCGCGTGGCTCAACTGGCGCCAGTCGGTCGCAATCATGTTGGTCGCGGTCGGCAGGCTAGTTGCGCGGCGGAACTCGGCCATGATCTCGCGGCCGGAGAAGCCAGCCTCGGCGCCGCAGGGGTCCTCGGCATAGGCGAGGATACCGTGCATGTTCTTGCAGAGGCTGATGGCCTCATCGAGCGACCAGGCGCCGTTCGGATCCAGTGTGACGCGCGCATTGGGAAAGCGCCTGGCAATAGCCGTAACCGCCTCGATCTCCTGCTCGCCGCGGAGCACGCCGCCCTTCAGCTTGAAATCGGCGAAGCCATAATGGTCTTGCGTGGCTTCCGCCAGCCGCACCACCGTCTCCGGCGTCATTGCTTCCTGGTGGCGGAGGTTGAACCAGTCGGGCTTGCCGGTCTCACCCTTGACGTAGTCCAGCTTACTCTTGCTGATATCGCCGACAAAGAAGAGATAGCCGAGCGTCTCGACGCTCTTGCGTTGCTGGCCTTCCCCGAGCAGGGCTGCGACCGGCAGATCGAGGTGCTGGCCGAGCAGGTCGAGCAGGGCGGATTCGATGGCCGTGACCGCGTGGATCATCACGCGCAGGTCAAAGGTCTGCTTGCCGCGGCCGCCGGCGTCGCGGTCGGCGAAGGTGGTTCTGATATCGGCGAGGATGTTGTTCATCGCGCCGACGGTTTTGCCGATCACGAGATCGCGGGCGTCCTGGAGCGTCTGCCAGATCTTTTGCCCGCCCGGCACCTCGCCGACGCCGGTGTGACCGGCATTGTCGGTGAGGATGACGATGTTGCGGGTGAAGAACGGCGCATGTGCGCCGCTCAGATTGAGGAGCATGCTGTCGCGGCCCGCAACGGGGATCACCTGCATCGCACTGACGACCGGTGCGCCAGCGACTGGCGCGCTGGAGATATCCGTCCGGGCCATCGCACACTCCTCCCTGTTGTCTTTTGTTATTCTGCAGCCTGTTGCGACGATCGTGCGGCGGGCAGCATCTTCACCAGCGCGGTCAGTTCCGCAATCTCCTGCTCGGCGAGATCGGTCAGCGGCGGGCGGACCGGGCCGGAATCGCGGCCGATCACCTTCATGCCGGCCTTGATGATCGAGACTGCATAGCCTTTCTTGCGATTGCGGATCGCGATCAGCGGCAGGATGAAATCCTTCAGGCCGGCGTGGATCGTGGCATGGTCGCGCTTGCGCACGGCGGCGTAGAAATTGGTGGCGAACTCAGGCACGAAGTTGAATACGGCCGAGGAGTAGGTCGTCACACCCATGTCGAGATAGGGCAGCGCGAAGGTCTCGGCGGTCGGCAGGCCGCCGACATAGGTCAGGCGGTCGCCGAGCTTGGTGTAGACGCGGGTCATCAGCTCGATGTCGCCGATGCCGTCCTTGTAGCCGACCAGGTTCGGGCAGCGCTCGGCGAGGCGGGCAAGCGTGTCGGGCTGAAGGATGGCGTTGTCCCTGTTATAGACGATGACGCCGATCTTCACGGAGGCACAGACGGCCTCGACGTGGGCGGCAAGGCCGTCCTGCTCGGAATGGGTGAGATAGGGCGGCAGCAGCAACAGGCCGTCCGCCCCCGCCTTTTCCGCGCCCCGGGCGATCTCGGTGGCGATGGCGGTGCCATAGCCGGTGCCGGCAAGCACGGGCACGCGGCCATTGGTCTCCTCGACGGCGACCTTGACCACTTCAGGGACTTCGGTCGGGGTCAGCGAGAAGAACTCGCCGGTGCCACCGGCGGCGAACAGGCCCGCGACATCGTAGCCGCACAGCCAATCCATGTTGGCGCGGTAGGTCGCTTCGTCGAAGGAATAGTCCGCCTTGAACGGCGTGACGGGGAAGGACAGGAGGCCCGAACCGATCTTCTGGGCCATTTCCTGCGGGGTCATCTTGCTCACGGGCGCTGCTCCCTGTTTCTGATGTTGTGGAGGACGCAAGAAGCCGCGCGTCCATGCGCCGTTGTTTAAGAGACGGTTCGATGCGCGTCCAAGCCAAAGCCTATATCGACCGATGCGGATTGAGCATCAATCTTCCATCACCTCCGCCGAGGACAATTCGCCGGCGATTCTGACCAGCGCGGACAGCAGCGGATTCTCGTCGTCGCGGCGCCACACCATGAAGAGCTCGACCGGAACGCGGTTGCGCAGCTTCAGGGGCCGCAGGCGGACATCGGAGATCTTCAAGCCGGCGGCAGCCGCCGGCACGATGGCAAGCCCAAGGCCGGCGCGGACCATCGCGAGGATCGAGTGGATCTGACTCAAGTGCTGGACATAGCGCGGCAGAATGTCCGCGCGGGTGAACAGCGCCACCAGCAGGTCGTGAAAGTATCGGCTCTCGTAGGGCGAATACATCACGAAGGGCTGGTCGTCGAAGTCCTTGATGGTGATGTTCTCGGCATTCGCCAGCGGGTGCTTCTTCGGGATCGCGGCGAGCAGGGGCTCGGCGACGACGCGGCGGCTGGTCAGCTCGGGCCGCGCGATCGGCGGCCGCAGCAGGCCGGCATCGATCTGGCCCGAGGTCAGCGCCTCGAACTGGTCGCCGGAGACCATCTCCTTCAGCGAAAAGTCCACCTCCGGCAGCTTGGCGCGGCAGGCCGCGACCAGCTCAGGGAGGAAGCCGTAGGCGGCCGCAGCGGTGAAGCCGATCTTCAGCGAGCCGGTCTTGCCGAGCGCGATGCGGCGGGCGACCTGCGAGGCGCTTTCCGCAAGCTTCAGGATGCGGCGGGCCTCGGGCAGGAAGCTGCGACCGGCCGGGGTCAGCCGCACCGAGCGGCTGGTGCGCTCCAGCAGCGGCGCGTCGATGATGTGCTCCAGCACCTGGATCTGCCGGGACAGCGGCGGCTGGGTCATGTTCAGCCGCGTGGCGGCGCGGCCGAAATGCAACTCCTCCGCCACCGTGACGAAACAGCGGAGCTGGTTGAGGTCGAACATCGATACATGCCTTAGATGGATAAGGCGTTTCTCCGGCACTTCTAGCATCGATCACCTCCAAAACAAAGACGGCGGCTTCTTAGGGCCGCCGTTGAGTTGCCTGTCCCACTCCGATCACCCGGAGCGCTCAGGAGGAACGTTTGAGCACCACCCGCTCGATCTTGCCGACCACCACGAGGTAGGCGAACGCGGCGACCATCGCGTTGATGCCGACGAAAACCAGGGCACCGTTGAAGGAGCCGGTCCAGGCGACGATGTAGCCGATCACGATCGGTGTGGTGATCGAGGAGAGGTTGCCGAAGGCGTTGAACAGGCCGCCGGAGACGCCGCCAGCTTCCTTGGGCGAGGTATCGGAGACAACAGCCCAGCCGAGCGCGCCGATGCCCTTGCCGAAGAAGGCGAGCGCCATGAAGCCGACCACCAGCGCCTGGCCATCGACGTAGTTGCAGCCGATGATCGACATCGACAGCAGCATGCCGCCGACGATCGGGATCTTGCGCGCCATGGTCAGCGAACCGGTCGCGCGCAGGATGGCGTCGGAAATGATGCCGCCAAGCACGCCGCCGATGAAGCCGCACAGCGCTGGCAGCGTCGCAACGAAACCGGCTTGCAGGATCGACAGGCCGCGCTCCTTGACGAGGTACACGGGGAACCAGGTCAGGAAGAAATAGGTCAGCGTGTTGATGCAGTACTGGCCGAGATAGACGCCGAGCATCATGCGGTTGGAGAGCAGCTGGCGGATATGGTCCCGTTGCGGGCCGGAATCGGCCTGATCGGACCTCAGGCTGTCCTTGGGCGCGTCGAGATCGACCAGCGCACCGCCCTCCTTGATATAATCGAACTCGGCCTCGTTGATCGAAGGATGCTCCTTCGGGCTGTAGACCGTCTTGATCCAGACGAGGCCCATGATGATTCCGAGCCCGCCCATCACTGAGAATACGTAGCGCCAGCCGAAATCATGGGCGATCCAGGCCATCAGCGGCGCGAAGATCACGGTCGCGAAATACTGCCCCGAATTGAAGAAGGCCGATGCGGTGCCGCGCTCGTTGCCGGGAAACCAGGCCGCGACGATGCGCGCGTTGGCGGGGAACGACGGCGCTTCCGCGACGCCGACCAGCAAGCGAAGCGCGAACAGCGCGACGATGGCCGCACCGGCGCTGAGGAAGCCGACCCAGCCCTGCATCATCGTGAACAGCGACCAGACGATGATGCTGAAGGCATAGACGAGGCGCGAGCCGTAACGGTCGAGCAGCCAGCCGCCCGGCACCTGCGCGACCACATAGGACCAGCCGAACGCCGAGAAGATCCAGCCCATGGCGACGGGATCGAGATGGAGTTCCTTGGAGAGGGCGGGGCCGGCGATCGAGAGCGTGGCGCGGTCGGCGTAATTGACCGTGGTGACCAGGAACAGCATGGTCACGATGAAGAGCCTGACGCGGGACCTCTTCGCGTCCGTTGCGGACACCACTGCGCTCATCAGGCGCCTCCTTAGAACTTGAATTGTTTCCTCACCTCGACTCCTAGAGGCGCGCGCGGGAAAGTGTCCAAGTTGAAGGGGGTATCGATTGATGCCGTTTTTGAATTGATGGAACGGCAGGTCAGGGAACGCGATCGTAAATATCGCGCCGGGCGAACGGGACGTTTCGCGGCAGAGCGAGCTAAAGCGCGATGAGATTGGGTTGAATCGTCATCGCGCTTTGGCTCTTTGTTTGGGCATGATCTTTTCGGAAAACCGCTTCACACTTTTCCGGATCATGCGCTAGACCAGTGCCAGGTTCGTCGGGTGCACGCCGGTGAAGATTCTAGATGTGTATAAGAGAACTTTTCCGGATCATGCGCTAGACCAGTGCCAGGTTCGTCGGGTGCACGCCGGTGAAGATGCGCTGGATGCTCTCGTTGCCGAGGCCGAAGACGTGGCCGAACAGATCGGCAAACAGCGCGCGGTAGTCGGTCAGCACGGGATAGTCGCGGTTCTGGAACAGATGCGGCTGCTCGACCTTGACCTGCTCGCCGAGAATGCGGCCGCCGTTGATGCCGCCGCCGAGCACCCAATAGACGCTGCCATGGCCATGATCGGTGCCCTTGTCCCCGTTCTCGCGGAAGGTGCGGCCGAATTCGGAGATCACGACCACCACCGTGTCGCGCCACGCCGCCGACCCGACTTCCTCGGAGAAGCCGATCAGCGCACGCCCGAGCTCACCGAGCCGATCGGCGAGATAGCCGTTGGCGGCGCCCTGGTTGACATGGGTGTCCCAGCCGCCGACGTCGACGAAGCCGAGGTTGAATTGCTCGCGCATCAACCGACCGATGCGCCGCGCCGATAATTCGAAGCCGCGCGGCGAGACGGCGCCCCGGTTGGCGGCGTTCATCTCCTCGGAGACGGAACGATAGACGTCGTCGCGTACGCGAAAACCTTCCGACACCGAAGAGGCGAGGTTGGACTGGGCGTACATCTTCTTGATCAGATCGGCCTGACGATCGTCGACGCCAGGTTTGCCGACGTTGTTGATGCCAGTGTTCGGCACCTGCGTTTTGCCGCGGAAGATCAGCGGCAACTGGTCGGTGAACGCGATCGGCTTGACGCGCGTCAGCTCGGTGGCGAGCCGGCTCATGAAGCCGGAACGATAGTCGCGCGAACCGCCTGCGGATTGGCCGAGCTCGATCGTGTCCTGGGTCTCGAAATGGCTCCGTGTCAGGTCGTCGCTGGTGCCGGCGAAGGGAATGAAGGCGATCTCGCGCTTGGCCCAGAGCGGATAGATGCTGTCGCGCAAGGCCGGATGCAGGCCCCAATCGGAATCGAGCGCGAGCGCCGCGTTGGGATTGCCGACATCGGGCTTGGCGATGGCAAGCGTCGGCCGCGAGGCACGGTAGAAATCGCTCGACACCGGTACGACAACATTCGCAGCGTCATAGGCGCCGCGCAGGAACACCACGAGCATGCGGGCATCGGTCGCGGGCGCGGCCCAGACGCGGCCGGCGACCGTGAGCGGAGCGAGTGCGGCGAAGGTCTTGATCAGCTCGCGACGGTTCATGGCGATTTCCGGTGCTTAGTGCATGAATTCCGGTGACGACAGGAACAGCGTGTTCCAGTCCTGCGGCGACACTGCTCTGTCGAGCGATGCCAGCGTCGCCGGGCCGAGGGTCTTGCGAAGGCCGTTGAAGTAGAGTGCGTTCTGCAGCAGCGGGAACGCAGGCTGCTCCACCGGGTTCGGTCCATCTGACTTGAACAGGCCGGATGAGCCCGATCCGATCTGGCGCGCGATCTCGAAGCGAACCATCATCTGACCGGGGCCACTCCATGACGCCGAGGTCAGCGCATAGCCATCAGGCGTCTCGTGGTTGAACAGGCCTTCGCCGAGGCGATTGATCCAGCCCTGGATCGGCGCGGTGTTCAGGATCACCCGGTCGTCATAGGCCAGACGAACCGCCGACAGCACATATTGCACGGGATCCTTGAAGCGCGTGCCGGGTTTCAGCGCGGCTTCGAACTCTGGTGAATGGATCATCGTGGCGAGCATGGCGGCGATGTCGCCGTCGGTGGTTTTGAAGGTCTGCGCCATCCGCGCGATCAGCGCTTCGGGCGGATTATCCGAGACGAAGTAGGTCGCGATCTTGCGCGACACATGAGTTGCGGTCGCCGGATGGTGGACCAGGATGTCGATGGCCTCGTCGACCTCGGCGAGACCGCGCCCCTTGATGGTGTGGCCAAGGAACGTCTTGTCGCTGTAATCGTGACGAGCCGGGTTGAATTCGAAGGCGCCTTCGCGCACGAGCTGGGACTGTAGTTCCGGCTTGAGCTTTGGATCTTCCGGCTTGGTGTCGATACCAACCCCGGTGAGGATCTTCGCGAGCCCCTCGACGTCGGCCTGGGTGTAGCCGGAGCCGACGCCCATGGTGTGCAGCTCCATGATCTCGCGGGCATAGTTCTCGTTCAGATGGCCCGCCGCGTTGTCGGCATTGTCGAGGTAACGCAACATCGCCGGATGGCGAACGGTCGCGGCGAGCAGGTCGCGAAACTTGCCAAGCGAATTGGGACGAATGGCGTGGTCGGTGTAGTCGCCGACCAGCACGCGCAGATTCGATTTGTACTGGTGGACGTTGAAATGGTTGAACCAGAACCAGACCATGCGCTCGCGCAACTGATCGGGCGCGTAGAGCGCGCGCAGGATGGTGCGCGCCGCGGCCTGCTTGGCGCGATCGTTCATCGCCTGCTGAAAGACCTGCTGCGCGGCTTTCTTCTGCTCGGGATCGGCAACCTGATTGGCACTCTTGGATTGCTGCTCGAAGGCGACCGCAATATCAAACGGAAAGCTGTGGACGTCGGGCATCGCCTCGATCTGGGCTTTCGCCGCATCGGGCAGGGCCGGATTGCCGGCCGGATGCAGTTGTTCCTGAAGCCAGCGTTCGGCGCCCATGCTATGCATGTGCGTGGCACTCGCAGTGCTCGCCCCAAAGGTCAATCGATCGAGCAAAGCGAGGTCGTGCGGATTGAGATCGTCGGCGCGGGAGACATTCGAGGTCAGGCCTGTGGCGAGCGCCACGAGCGCTGCAAGGCCGGAGAGTCGCGTTCGACGATATGCGCTGGTGCTGTCCACGATCGGTCCCGACGGGTTCGGATGTCACGAGACGCCCGCATCTCATGACATGGGCGGCATCATGCCGCAGGTCGGCTGAACCTGCCCTGAATGGCATGCACTCAATTGACGGCAGCGCCATCAATTTTGAGCGATCGGTAACCGAACGGTTCCCGTATCGTCCGCAATCCGACTATTGCTGCGTGCCAGGCAAGAGCGGAGCCAGAAGACCGCGCGTGACGCCGGGCGGCACCGCATCCAGCCCCAGCACGGTGCTTGCAGCGGGCAGGGTGGCATCCGCCATCGCGGCATGGCCTTCAGCGCTTGGATGCACGGCGCCACCATAGACCTGTCTCTTATACACATCTAGATGTGTATAAGAGACAGGTCATTGGCATCGCGGATCCAGCGCGCACGCGGCAGGTAGGCGCGATATTCGGAGGCGCCGCGGCCGCATAGCATCGGCTGGCTCGCCGCGCTGACGATGTCCGGATTGAAGCTCTGGCCGTTTTCGGCAAAGCAGGCGCGGTCGAATTCGGGATCAGTGCCGGCGTGCGCGCAGAAGCCGTGATCGGCGAACGCGGTCTGGTGGGTATCGACAAAGGTCATGCGGTCGGCCTCGGGATCACGGCACAGCGCGCCCTGCGTGCAGGTCGCCAGTCCCTTCAGTTGCGGCAGGAACTCGGTGTCGACGAAGGTCGAGACGCGGGCGAGCCGCTGCGGATCGGCGTTGAAGGCCGGATGGATGTCGAAACCGCCGCGGCCGCCACGACAGGGTACTCCACCGTCGGCGAGCGCCGGATTGGCGTAGGAGACGTAGACCACGTGCGAGAGATCGCCGCCGACCAGCGGCTTCAGCGCCTCGCGCAGCTTGACGAAATTCTGCGGCAACTCGCGCTGGAGCGCATCACGGGAATCGTCGACGCTCGCCATCACGCCGGAACGGCGGAACAGTGCACGCTCGGTTGCGGTGTCGACAATGACGTCGGCGACGAGGCCGGAGAAATAGACGTCGTTGGCGCCGATCGAGAGCAGCACGAGATCGAGATTGCGATCCGGCTGGCGTTTCTTCGCCGCGGTGAGCGCCTCGCGCAGCTCGGCAACCTGCGCATTCACGCTGGTGTTGCAGACGCCGCTCTTGCCGGGCGGACATTCGCGGGCGCGCTGGGAGCCGAGCAGCCCGTCGCTGATACTGGCGCCGGTGCAGGCGAGGGGCAGATAGGTGACGGCGACGTGGGTATAGCGCACCGCGAGCGCGAGCGCGGTGCGAGCCTGATAGCTGTAGAGCGAGCGGTGGCACGGCGAGTTGAACCAGAGCGCGCCGTAGTGCTGCCAGTTGGCGAGCGTATCCGGCGCCTCGCAGGCGCGGCCGCCCTTGAAGCCGGCGCGGCTCGGCCGGTAATATTGTCCGCCGCCCGTGCCGAGATAGGAGCGGAAGCAAAAACCCTCGTCGGAGAGTGCCAGCGGCCGGTCCGGATTGCCTTCGCCGGAGGCGATGCTGTCGCCAAGGCCGGCGATGAAGATGTCGCGGACCTGGATCTCGGTCTGCAGGCGCTGGCTCGGATCGGAGCCGGAGGAGACATCGACGGTTGCGACCGTCTGCTTGCCGTAGCGGACCCGCAGATTGATCGGTTCGGCGCAGTCGAAGGTGGTGGTTTGCGGTCCGTCGCCATCGTCGAACGACCAGGCGCAGGTGGCGCCGACCGGCACCGTGCCGGTCAGGCGCACGGTGATGGGATGATCGACCGGGGTGAGGTAGTTCTCCTTGACGTTGTCGCGGGTGCAGGGCTGGTTGACCCGACCCTGCAGGTCGATGCAGAGCCGGTTGACCATGTTGCGGGCCCAGCCGCGGCCCTCGCTCTGGAGCTCCAGGGACTGCTCGGCGGCGAGGATGCTGCGGTTACGCGCATTCTCGACGTGCAGCAGGAAGTCCCGCTCCTCGCGGAACAGGCGGAAGCGGTTGCGGACCTCCCAATTGATCTGCATGGCGCCGGAATCCTGTGCGGCGGCGCGCTGAATCGGCAAGGCGGTGAGGGACCCGGCCAGCAGCAGGGCGGCAACGAGCAAAGTGCGTAGGGAAACTGGAATCATGACCCGCGTCTTCAACGGCAAAGTTGAGGCGGAAATAAGAGAGCATTGCTCCCCGGCTCGCAACCTTCTGTCTGCTGCTTTTGCGGGCTCCCGAGGTAGCCGTTGGCGGATCTTACCGTTTACTGACCTGGCGCACCAACCGCTCACGTTCCATCGGCGTCACTTCCTTGGGCAGGTTGGCCTGCGCGCAAGCTTCCGCCAGCCGCCGCCGCTCCTGCCAGGGCCGGACCACATTCATCCAGAGCTCGCGGGTGCCCATGATGGAGATGGCGAGACCAAACGGGATCACGAAATAGAGGATGCGGAAGACCAGCAAGGTCGCGAGCAACTGCTCACGGCCGAATTCCGGCAGCGCCACCAGCATCGCGGCGTCGAACACGCCGATCGAGCCGGGGGCATGGCTGGCAAAGCCGAGCAATGTTGCCAGGATGAACACCACCGCGAGCGACAGGAAGTCGATCGGTGGATCGGCTGGTATCAGCAGATACATCGCGAAGGCGCAGAAGCCGAGATCGACCACGCCGATCAGGATCTGGACCAGCGTCAGCGGCGCCGACGGCAGCACCACTTTCCAGCCCTTCTGGCCGAGTTCGCGGCGCTTCTCGCCCATGCCGAGCCAGACCAGATAGGCAGCGATCGAGGCGAGCCCGCCGAAGGCGATCAGCCGGTTGATCGACGATGGCAGCTGATCCATGTAGGAGGCCGCGTCCGGATGGATGGCCATGCCGATCGACAGCACGAAGATGTTACCGAGCCAGAAGGTCAGGCCCGAGAGGAAACAGATCTTGGCGACGTCGATCGCGTTCAGCCCATAATCCGAATAAATCCGGAAGCGGATCGCACCGCCGGTAAACACGGTCGCGCCGATGTTGTGGCCGATCGAGTAGGACGTGAAGCTGGACAGCGCTGCGATGCGGTAGGGAACGTGCTTCTTGCCGATCGTTCGCAGTGCAAAAAAGTCGTAAAAGGTCAGCGTGCAGAAGGCTAGAAACACGCACAGCGCCGCGAGCCCGATGTGGCCGCGGGGGATTTCGGTCAACGTGGTCAAGACGACCCCGGTATCGATGCCCTTGAGAGTGCGCACCAAATGAGTGACCGCGAAGGCGATGATCATCACGCTCGCGGCAATCCCGAGCCGTCGCCAGCCGATCCATCTCTTGAAGCCGCGCTTCAGCGCGGGCAGCAGTCCGTGCATTCATCCTCCCGGCGGGGGCAAGACCGGCTTGGCCAGGTATCGGCCAGTCGGTTGCGATCAGTGCCCGAAGGGGCATCGATCGCTGGGCATGATGTAGCTCATTTAAGGCAAAAACGGCGACTTGTGCAGCCCTTGACAAGGACGCGTACTACACCGGACCGGCTGTTTTTGTCATATGTGGTTCACATGGGGCGCGCGTTAAGCATGTGAGTCGAAGGCGAAGTGTCGATTATATTCACATGGTCCCAAATCCAGCGCCCGCAAGCATTGTTCCGGCGCAAACGCGCCCGGGGTTTCTTTGGAACGACGGCGCGAGGCACAGGTTAGCGCCCCATCAGCAACCGAACACGGCAAAACAAGCGGCTTTTCGTCCAAGCCGGTGCCGTCGTGTTCCCGAAACCAACGAGGATCGGAACGATGGGACTGTTCACAAAAGACATCAAGACCATGAACGACCTGTTCGTGCATCAACTGCAGGACATCTATTACGCCGAGCAGCAGCTCACCAAGGCCCTGCCGAAAATGGCGGACAAGGCCACCGATCCGCAGCTGAAACAGGGCTTTTTGACGCACCTCGAAGAAACCAGGCAGCACGTCGCGCGGCTCGAGGAAGTGTTCAAGATGCACGGTGCCACGGTGAAGGCCGTCGATTGCCCGGCCATCGACGGTATCATCGAAGAGGCCGACGAGACCGCGGGTGAGGTCGCCGACAAGGCGGTGCTCGACGCAGCTCTGATCAACGCGGCGCAGGCCGCCGAACATTACGAGATCGTCCGCTACGGCAGCCTGATCGCCTGGGCCAAACAGCTTGGCCGCAGCGACTGCGCCGCCGTGCTCGCCAAGACGCTCGAGGAAGAGAAGGCGACGGACAAAAAGCTGACGTCGCTGGCCGAGAGCAAGGTGAATATGCGAGCTGCAAGCTAGGTCAGGCGCAGTCGAACGAGCGCCGCGCGGCCATCCGCGCGGCGCTCGCACATACGTTCCGGCATCGCCGCGGGGGTCCTTAACGCGACGCGGCAGACCGGCAGCGTCCTTGGTGTCGCGCTGTTCGGTTCGCTGGTGGCGTTCGATGGTCGGTTTCGGTGCAAGGGCCCGAGCAATGTGAGTAGCCACACACATTCTCTGTTCACCATTCCGGGAGCCGGCGCATAGCCGGTTACCGACTATCCATCTCTGCCGGTTCTAGTGCCCGATGGAACAGGGGCCGGCAATGTATCAAGTTTTGTTTTGTCTGACGGACCAGCATGATGGGCGACTGGTCGCACTCGCCGGGGCGGTGTGTCTGCTCGCGAGCGCGGCGGCAATCAGTCTGTTTCATCGGGCGCGAGCGGCGAATGGCGGTGCTCGCCTCGTATGGATAACGCTCGATGCCGTCGTGACCGGTTGCGGCATCTGGGCAACCCATTTCATCGCGATGCAGGCCTACGGGCCCGGCGCCGGTGGCGCCTACAACATCCCCGTGACGATCCTCTCGCTGATCTTTGCGATTGCGGTCACCTTCATCGGCCTCGGCATCTCGGTCTCGGCCAAGCGCGGAAGTCTGGTCGCCCTCGGTGGCGCCGTCGTAGGCACTGGCGTCGCCGCGATGCATTACACCGGCATGATGGCGTTCGAGATTCCCGCCCATGTCGGCTGGACCACCGGAACTGTCGCGGTGTCGATCTTGCTCGGCGTGGTCTTTGGATCGTTTGCCCTGTTTGTCGCGGGGCGAAACGATAGCCTGTCCAGCGCGTTGGGCGCAACGATCCTGCTCACAATTGCCATCGTCTCGCATCATTTCACCGCGATGGGCGCATTGGTCCTGACGCCCGATCCGACGCTTGCGATCAGCGGGCTTTCGATCCCGCCGGCGTCGTTGTCCATCCTGACCGCCAGCGCAGCCATTGCCGTCATCGCTATCGCGCTCGCGGCCGCCGTGCTCGACCGTCGCGCCAAGGGCGAGATCGGGCGCCAGCAGATCGTGCTCGACACTGCGCTCGAGAACATGTCGCAGGGACTGTGCATGTTCGATGCCGAAGGCAAGATCATCCTGTTCAACGAGCGTTACGCGACGATGCTCCGCCGCTCCGACATGCAGCTCTCCGGCCGCGTGCTGCTCGACATTCTCCGCGAGGAGGCGGCGAAGGGCCAGTGGAACGGTGATGCCGAACAATTCTTCGCGCGCCTCGTCGAGGATGCCCGGGTGGGACGTACAACGACGGATGTCGTTCGCCGGTTCGAGCGCTCGATCCGCGTCGTCAACCAGCCGATGCAGGGCGGCGGCTGGGTCGCCACCTTCGAGGACATCACCGAATGGCTGGAGGCGCAGGCCAAGATCTCGCACATGGCGCGCCATGACGCGCTGACCAATCTGCCGAACCGCGTGCTGTTCCACGAGCAGCTCGAGCAGGGGCTGCGCCGGGCGGCTGCGAACGACCAGCTCGCGGTGCTCTGTCTCGACCTCGATCACTTCAAGGACATCAACGACTCGCTCGGCCATCCCATCGGCGATGCGCTCCTGAAGCAAGTCGGCCAAAGGCTGAAAGCGACGGTCGGCGAGCACGACACCGTAGCCCGTCTCGGGGGCGACGAGTTCGCCGTGGTCCAGATCGGCCGCTCCGAGGAAGCCGCCGCGCGAGCGCTCGCCCGACGCCTCGTCGAGGTGATCTCTGCGCCCTACGAAATCGACGACCACCAGATCGTGATCGGCGTCTCGATCGGCATTTCGCTGTCGCCGCAGGACGGCAGCAATCCCGACGCGCTGCTGAAAAACGCCGACCTCGCGCTGTATCGCGCCAAGGCCGACGGCCGCGGCACCTATCGCTTTTTCGAGACCGGCATGGATGCGCGCGCGCAGGCCCGGCGCCTCCTGGAGATGGATATGCGCGCGGCGCTGCAACGCGACGAGTTCCAGCCTTACTACCAGCCGATCCGCGACGTCGCCAGCAATCGGGTTGTCGCCTTCGAGGCGCTGCTGCGCTGGAATCATCCGGAGCGCGGCCTGATCTCTCCCATCAGCTTCATTCCGCTTGCCGAGGAGACCGGCCTCATCATCCAGCTCGGCGAGCTCGTGCTGAACCGTGCCTGCGCGGATGCCGCGACCTGGCCGGATGGTATCGGCGTCGCCGTGAATTTGTCGCCGGTGCAGTTCAAGAATCCGAACCTGATCGTATCCGTGAGCGAGGCATTGGAGAGATCGGGGCTCGCGGCGAGCCGCCTCGAGCTCGAGATCACCGAATCCGTGCTGCTTCAGAACAGCGAGACGACGCTGACCACGCTGCATGAGCTGCGCGCCATGGGCGTGCGCATCTCGCTCGACGATTTCGGCACCGGCTATTCCTCGCTGAGCTATCTGCGCAGCTTCCCCTTCGACAAGATCAAGATCGATCGCTCCTTCGTTTCCGAGCTTGCGACGCGCGAGGATTCGGTGGCGATCATCCGCGCCGTGACGGGCCTTGGCCGCAGCCTCGGCATCGTCACCACTGCGGAGGGTGTCGAGAACGACGCGCAGCTCGATCTGCTGAGGCGCGAGGGCTGCACCCAGGCGCAAGGCTATCTGTTCAGCAAGCCACGGCCTGCCGCCGACGTTGCGTTGATGCTGGAAGGCCCGCGGCTGCGCGCGTCCGCGTGAGGGACTAGCTGCGGCGCAGCGCGAAATGCGCGCCGCAAAATGCCATCACGGCGCCGAGACACAGTGCCGCGAGGCCTGCGAGCACGCCTGAAATGGTCGGGATCGGGCTCGGCGCCGAGGCCGCCTGTCCAGCGCCCGCGAGCAGCAGCACGCCGACGGCGATCAGGAATTGGCGCATCCGTTGCGGGATCTGGCCGGAGACGGCACTCTGCATCAGCGAGGCCGTGAAATAGCCGCCGGAGAATCCGACGGTCGCGATCAGCCACCAGGCGATCGCAGCACCGGTCGGCATGAGCTCATGCGTGTCGGAGCGCCAGAGGCCGCCGAGGTCGAGCCCGTAACGCGTGCCCAGCATGTGCACCGCGATCGCAGGCAGCACGCCCGCGATCGCGGCGGCCCCGAGAATCAGGCGGCGCGGAAAATAGATCGTCTCAGCCATATCTCGCTTGTAGGATGGGCGGGGGCGATCGCGCAAGCGGATCGGGAGCGGAATTGCGCAGCCGGGATTGATGATCGATATGCAGGTTTCGGAGGCGCAGGACCCGCCAGTCACGAGCTACGCCTACAAGGCGTCGCTGATCGGTTCGGCACATCGCTTCGAGCTGACCGACGAAGGATTGTCCTGGCACATCGCTGGCCGCTCGGGCGTCTGGCGCTACGACGAGATCAGTGCCGTCAGGCTGTCGTTCCGCCCGGTCTCGATGCAGCAGCACCGCTTTCGTGCCGATATCAGCCGCATCAAGGGCGGCCGCATCTCGATTTTGTCGACGAGCTGGCAGACCGCGGCGCTGATGGCGCCGCAGGACAACGGCTTTCGCGCCTTCATCGTCGAGCTGCACGCGCGGATGGCTAAGGCCGGCAGCCGGGCCGCGCTGACCGCCGGCCTCGGCCGCAACACCTATACAGCGGTGCTTGCGTTCCTGGCGCTGCTGGCCGTGGCGATGGCCGGGCTGTTGATCCGCGCGCTGATAACAGGCGAATTCGCCGGCGTGCTGTTCATCCTCGGCTTTGCCGCGCTGTTCGTCTGGCAGGTCGGCGGTTTCGTCCGACGCAACCAGCCCCGCGCCTACAGCTTCGATCAGCTGCCAGCGGGCTTGCTGCCCTAGCGGCTTGCAATCGGCCGCAATCAAAATTGACTTCGCCGCCGCGCGCCGGTCCCGCATCGTGCCGCGATGACTGTCTTGGATCGCAGCACGCGGCTGCCGACGGCGGACGAGATCGCCGAGATCAATCGCACCCATCTGATCGACACGCCGCTTCGGCCGGCCGATCTGCTGTTTCTGTTCGGCACCCGCGAGGATGTTGCGCTCCGCGTCGAGACCGCCGCGCGGCTGTGGCGCGACGGCTATTTCCGCTGGTCGATTGTCAGCGGCGGCGTGACGCCGGGGTCGGAGCAATCCGAGTGCATGATCATCAAGGCGGCGATGGTCACGGCGGGCATTCCGGCGGATCGGATCCTCGAGGAACATCGCGCGATGAACACCGGCGAGAACGTCATCTTCTCGCTGCCCATCATCGATGCGGCTCTGGGACTGCACAACGTCCGCAGCGTGATCTGTCTCGGCAATACCTGGACCGCGCGGCGCTATCCGATGACATTGCACCGGCACTGGCCTGATGTGACCAAGCTGCTCTTCACCGTCGACACCTTTGCGACGCCGCGGGCGCTCTGGCACACCGACGCCGAGTTTCGCCGTCGGGTCCTGCACGAATGGGACAAGATCGAGCCGTACAAGGCGAAGGGATTTATTGCCGATTGGCCGGAGCCCTGAAAGGCGATTTTGTTTTGACGCGTTTTCTTCACGCGAACCGGGATCCACTTCGCTCGAAACGCTTATTCCGTCGAGTCAAAATCCTCTTCCTTGGTGCCGAGCAGCGACACGAGCGTGCGCAGGCCGGAATCGAGTTGCTCGAACGAGGGCGGGGCGAGGGCCAGTCGCACCGCATTGGGCGCGTGGCCATGCGCGACCGCGAAGGTCGATGACGGCGTCAGCGCGATCCCGCGCCGGGCCGCCGCGGCGACGAATGTCTGCGAGCGCCAGTGCGGCGGCAGCGTCAGCCAGAGATGATAGGAGCGCGGGTCAGCCGAGAGCTGGTGGCCGGCGAGCAGCCGCGCCGCGGTCTGCTGGCGCCGCGCGGCATCGATGCGCTTGAGCCGCGTCAGCTCGGCGACGGTGCCGTCAGCCATCAATCGCTGTCCGGATGCGAGCGCGTGGCCGGACGCGATCCAGCCGCCGGTGCGTACCGCACTCATCACGCTTTCGCGCAAATGCGGCGGCGAGACGAGGATGCCGAGCGCAAGGCCCGGTGCGACCTTCTTGGACAGGCTGTCGAGCACGATGCAGCGGTCCGGCCCCAATGCGGCCAGCGGCGTGTCATCGGCGAGGAAGCCGTAGACGGCGTCCTCGATGATGGTGAGATCGAGCTTCTCGGCGACGCGCACGATATCGGCGCGGCGTGTCGCGTTCATGGTGACGCCGAGCGGGTTCTGAATGATGGGCTGCAGATACAGCGCCGACAGATGCGCTTCGCGATGCGCCTTCTGGATCGCGTCGGGCCGCGCGCCGAATTCGTCCATCGGGATCGGCACCAGCGTGATGCCGAGCCGCGCGGCGATGCTCTTGACGTACGGATAGGTCAGCGCCTCGACGCCGCAACGGCCGCCGGTCGGAACGAGCGCTGCAAGCGCGGCCGCGAGCGATTGCTTGCCGTTGGCGGTGAACAGGATCTGCTCGGCCTGCGGCGTAAAATCCTTGCGCGCGAGATAAGTGGCGGCCGCATTGCGCGCGCTCTTGGTGCCGGTGCTGGTGGAGGAGCGCAGTGCGGCTTCGAGCGCGTCGGCGCGTTCGAGCCCGGCGAGGCTCTTGGCGATCATCGCCCATTGCTGCGGCAGCAGCGGATAATTGACCTCGAAATCGATGCGCGCATCGCGCGGCTCGGCGATGGTCTCGACCTCGCGCCTGATGTCGCCGGAGATGAAGGTGCCGCGGCCGACCTCGCCGACCACGAGGCCGCGACGCAGCAGCTCCGTATAAACCCGGCTGGCTGTCGAAACGGCAATGCCGCGATCGTAGGCAAAATTGCGCTGCGGCGGCAGGCGGTCGCCGGCTCTTAACGTGCCGTTAGAGATATCTGCGGCAATGGCATCCGCAAGCTTCACGTACTCGAACTTGGACATTATTGCACCGAGAGCAATGTTTTCCTTGCTCCGAGCAATGTACTGGAGCATTTAAGTTCCATCAAGGTCCGCGATTGAGCCGAGGAAAGCGAGAGCAATCCGACGGCACATGAGGTGCAGGCGCTTCCAGCGTTTGCGCCAACGGCATCCGCTTCGCCGCGCAGGACCAAAGGCCGGAGAAGAAACATGACCATGATCTCGCAAACTGCCGGGCGGAGCTTACGCCCATCCTCGTCGAGCGGATTTTTTGCCACGCTCGCAGCCGTTGCTTATGGGCTGCTCGACCGCCTGGAGCGCCGCTCCGCCGTCAAGACGCTGAACGAACTCGACGAACGCGCGCTGCGCGACATCGGGATCAATCGCAGCCAGATCGAAGACGCCGTCTACGGCCAGTTCAAGGCCGAGCTGACGCGGTATCTGTGAGCTTCCTCTTCTGTATCCCGGACGCGCTGCAGCGTTCTTACGCTGCTGCGCAGAGCCGGGACCCAGGAAGCCGCAGAGTCCGCTGATGCATGGGCCCCGGCTCTGCAGCGCATCACTTCGTGCTGCGCAGCGTCCGGGGCACGACACCATTTTTCAACGTCAGACATAGATAATCATCCTCGCGGCTCATATCGCCCGAGCTTTGCTCCGTCGCCTCACCCTCAAATGAAAGAGGGTGCAGGGAAGACCGGGTGCCCGGCTGGCACCCGCGGTCCACTGTGCGAAGATTGCGCTACAAGAGGCTGCACAGCGGCATACAGGTGTAGCCGAAACATCCGGCCTTCCCTGCGCAGTGGTTTGACGGCTTATGTCGTGATCTCCCCGGGGAGCGATGCACTATTGCCCCCGTCGTCTCGCAGATGCCTGATGCGAACACCCGGTTGGGCCACACGCATCACCACAAGACTTGACGCACAGACTCCGGGCGCCAGGACCACACGATTTTGCCGTACGCAGATCACACCGGTCGTTTGCGCGGTGATCTCGCTCACGGTCGCCCGCCCTGCAAAACCTGATCGCGCCGATGTGGCCTGCGTCCACCGCCGTCCGGCCCGCGTTCGTGACGATCGCGATACGCCCCTCTTCCTTGGGCCGGGTTGCCGAAACACATACGCCGTTTCCGAATTTCGGTAAAGCGGAATATTTTCGAGCCGCCGGATTGACCGATGGGTGGCGTGTTTTGCCCGTCGGGCAACGCAAGATCTCGTAGCCCCTTCGTAGGGTGGATTAGCCGAAGGCGTAATCCACCACTGTCTATTTCCGCGGCGACAGAAGTGGTGAGTTACGAGATCAAGCCAACGCGAGCTCGCCCCACGCGCTGCCATAAGCTCGATCGTCATCGGACCGGTCGGGCTTTTGGCGCAGCCTCGTCGGCGAGCTACGTTGGCGCCGATGCCTGATATCGAGCCGTTGCATCAGTGCAATGGCACTGCCCGATAGCATCGCGATCCGTGCCGCCGCCTGTTTGACGACGAATATGATCGTTGTGATGCGGCTCAGCACACCGATCAAAAACAGCACCGAGAAGATGTCGATATAGGCGAGGAAATCGCCGATCAGCATCAGTTCGGGCGGGATCGGGATGCTGTGATAGTAGGCGAGAATGAGGATGACGACGGGAATGAAGGCGATGACCTTCCGCACCGTCAGCCTGTCCAGCAACGCCGCCAGTTGCACGACCAGCACCTCCCACAACGCATCACTGATCCCCAGCGGGACCTCGTAGGTCCATCTCCGCCACCAATGCTTCACGACATTGCTCCGAATTTAATGCCTCACCACCAGCACCGAGCATTTGGCGTAGCGCACCACGTGCCCGGCATTGGAGCCGAGGAAATAGGTGCGCATCGCGGGCCGGTGCGAGGTCATCACGATCAAATCGGCCTTCATCTGCGCGGCTTCCTCCAGGATCTCGTGATAGATGCCGCCTTGGCGCACCACGCTGGAGATGTGGGCGGCGTCGATGCCGGATTCGCGGGCGACGATGGCGAGCGCCTCTTCCGAGGTCTGGCGCTGCTGTTCGTCGAAATCGGCCGGCACGTATTCGGCCAGCATCACCGGGGTCATCGGCAGCACGTTGAGCAGCCGGACAGATCCACTCCAGTTCTGTGACAGCGTCGTCGCGGTCTCGATCGCAGGCTTGGCCAGATCGGTGTCGGCGAGGTCGATGGGCACGAGGATGGACTTGAACATCTGCGCCTCCAAATCTTCCAGTCAGGACGTTTTGCCGGCACGTCGCGCGATCATCCCTGTCGAAGCAATTTGGGGCTGACGAACAGCACCAGTCTGCCGCGGCGGTAGGCCACGTCACCCCAATCCTTGACGTCAAAGTCGAGGATCGCAAGCCCTGCTGTGGGCAGATTGTCGGAAAGCGCCTTGGCGCCGGCCGGATCACCCTTGCCCATCAGCATCAGGCCGGCCTCGTGCATGCCGGGATTGTGCCCGACCAGAAGCAATTGCCTGGGATTGGCCGGGACGGTTGCAGTGCGAACGGTTTCCAGGATCTGCGCGGGATCGGCGCCGTAGAGTTCCGGCAGGATCTCGACCTCAGGCGCCGCGACACGGTCCTTCATGGCCTCCCAGGCGATGTCCCAGGTCTGCCGGGCGCGGACAGCGTGCGACACCAGCACCATCTCGGGGGCGGGCGGATGGGTGGCGATCCAGTCGCCCATCTCGGCAGCATCCTTCCGGCCGCGGTCGTCGAGCCGGCGGTCCTGATCACGGCCGCTCGGCGCGTCGGTCTCGGTCTTGGCGTGGCGCAGCAGCATCAAACGGCGCATGGCATTCTCGAATCGTTCCACGTCCAGAATAATCTACAGGCGTCCATTGAGGACAAGGTGACAAGCGCCCGTACAGTCCTCTAAAGCGCAATGAGATTAGGATAAATCCTCATCGCGCCTTAAAATTCTTTGTCTTGAGCATGATCTTTTCGGAAAACCGCTGCACACTTTTCCGGATCATGCTCTAAGAAAACGCTATGAGCGAGACTTTCACAAGCTTAGCCCAGGAAGAAGCCGGCTTTCGCGAGCGTGCCCGGCTGTCGTTCGATCTCGACGCCGACATTTGCGTGATCGGGGCAGGGCTTGCCGGCCTTTCCATTGCGCTGGAGGCGGCCCGGTTAGGGGCTCTCTTATACACATCTAGATGTGTATAAGAGACAGGGTTAGGGGCCAGCGTCGCGGTGCTCGAGGGCCGCCATATCGGCTGGAACGCTTCCGGCAACCAGCTCGGCACCGTGATGCCTGGTTTTGCGCTGCCGCTGACCGAACTGATCGAGCGCATCGGCTTCGAGGATGCCAGCGAATTATGGACGCTCTCGAAGGAGGGCGCTGAGTTCGTCCGCGCCAACGCCAGCGAAGGGAATATGCCTGATATCGGCCTCACCGAAGGCGTGCTCGAGGTCTCCAACGTTGACGCCGGCGATCGGCTGATCAGCCGGCTGCAGATGCTGAACGAGGATTTCGACACCGAGGTCGAGGGCTGGCAGGTCGATCGCGTCCGCGAGGTGCTCAAGACCGATCACTACTTTCACGGCGTCTATTACCCCAGGGCGTTCCAGGTCGACGGACGTAAATATGTGCACGGCCTTGCGGCGCTGGCACGGCGCGCCGGCGCCCGCATCTTCGAGGATACGCCTGTCGTCAGCATCGATCATTCCGGTATCCGCAAGCGCATCGTCACGCCGTCGGCGCGGCTGCGCGCCACCCATATTGTCCTCGCGGGAAATATTCATCTCGGCGCGCCTTTGCGCCGGCTGTCGGAGACGCTGCTGCCGGTCTGGCGTTACGCGGGAATAACCGCGCCGCTCGGCGAGCGCGTGCACGAGGTCATCGGCTTCAAGGGATCGGTGATGGATTCCGACGGCGTCGATCATTTCCGCGTCGTCGATGGTGATCGCCTGATGTGGGAGAGCCCGGAGACCACCTGGTCCGCGCGCCCGCAGCGCTTTGCAGGGAGCGTGAGACGGCGGATCCGGTCGATTTTCCCTGAGCTCGGCAACGTCGAGATATCAGAGACGTTCGGCGGCGCCACCGGTCAGACCGTTCACGGCATGCCGCAGATCGGCCAGCTGCGCAAAGGCCTCTGGGTGGCGAGCGGTTTCGGCCGCCAGGGCATGAACACCTCGGCCATGGCCGGGCAGCTGATCGCGCGCAGCATTTTGTGGGGCGACGAGCGCTGGAAGCTGTTCTCGCCGTTCGAGCTGGTCTGGGCCGGCGGCACCACGGGGCGCGTCGCGGGCCAATTGGTCGGCATGTGGGGCAGGGCAAGTTCCGCTGCCGCGGGGGCGCTTGCCCGTTACCGCGAGCGGGCACGGGTGAAGGACAGGGAACGCGAGGCGCGGCTGGCTGAAGCCAACCGGGCTGCCGGCACCGGTCCGCGCCGTCCCCCGCCCGGAGTTCGGCCGCGCGTGGCGCCGGCTCCGCAACCCGCGGCCGCTGCGAGCCCGGAACCGGTCTCCGACGACCACAGCGTCTCGCAATAAGTTGAGAAAAATCCCGCCTGGAAGTGTAACATTGGCCGTTATAGCCCGTATCTCAGGGCGTGGACTTCCCGCGCACGGAGAATGAGATGTTTGACCGCCGCATCCTGTTGACCACTGTCGCCGGCCTGTTCGGCCTTTCGGCCTTCCGCTGGCTGCGGGCAACGCCGGCCGCGGCCGGAGAGAAGGCCGCGCAAAAGTTCGAGATCGAAAAGACCGACGCCGAGTGGCGTGCGCAATTGACGCCGCAGCAATATGAGATCCTGCGCAAGGAGGGCACCGAGCGCCCGGGCTCCAGCCCGCTGCTGAACGAGCACCGCAAGGGCACCTTCGCCTGCGCCGGCTGCGACCTGCCGCTGTTTGCGTCCGAGACCAAGTTCGAGAGCGGCACGGGCTGGCCGAGCTTTTACCAGCCGATCGAGGGCAATGTCGGCAAGACCGAGGACCGCACCTTCGGCATGGTGCGCACCGAGGTGCATTGCCGGCGCTGCGGCGGCCATCTCGGCCACGTCTTCGACGACGGTCCGAAGCCGACCGGATTGCGCTACTGCATCGACGGTTTCGGGCTGGTCTTCCATCCCGCGGCGCCGTCGGCGACGTAGGTTTGGTCCCGGCAATTGTTGCCGGTCCGGCAATTATGCCCCGGTCGTCCGACCGGGGCATTTCTATTTAAGCCCTTGATTTCCTGAGAATACCCGCTTTGGCATAGGCCTTGCGACGTCTCCTCCGACTGCGGCCATTGGTCTGCCGGCCGCCGAGATCGGATTTGGAGACAAAGTTATGGGTATCTTCGATGCAATGAACACCTCGGTGGGTGGCCTGCAGGCGCAGTCCTACGCGCTTCAGAACATCTCGGGCAACATCGCGAACTCGTCCACCACCGGTTACAAGGGCATCGGGACCAGCTTCGTCGATCTCATTCCTGACGCCTCGGTGCCGAGCAAGCAGGTCGCGGGCGGCGTGACGGCCAGCGCCAAGGCCACGATCACCACCCAGGGCACGATCTCATCCTCCACCGTCGCCACCAACATGGCGATCACCGGCGACGGCTTCTTCTCGATCCAGAAGGCGACCGGCGTCGTCGATAACGTGCCGGTGTTCAGCGGCGTCACCTACTACACCCGCCGTGGCGACTTCCAGCTCAACGCCAACGGCAACCTGGTCAACGGCGCCGGCTATTATCTGATGGGCACCACGGTCGACCCCAAGACCGGCAATCCGACCGGCAATGTCGCCACCGTCCTGAAATTCCAGAACAACTTCATCCCGGCGCAGGCGACCACCTCGATCCAGTACGCCGCGAACCTGCCGAGCGTGCCGAACACGGCGGCGAGCTCGACCGCGGCGACCGGCACGCTGCTGGCGGCGGGCGGTCTCAACCCGTCTGACTTCGCCGCCAACCCGCTGCCGGTCGGCACGCCGCCGGCGCCCTATACCAACGCGACGGTGTCCGGCGCCGCCGCCACCGGCAACCTCCGCTCGGCCTATTCGTCGACGACCGGGACGGGATCGGTTGCGCTGCAGAACAATTCGTCCGCCGTGGCCTCGACCAGCACTTCGCTCGACAACGTCGCCGGCACGCATCTGGCTTCCAGCATTCTCACGGCACTGAGTGGCCAGACGCTCACCATCACCGGCGCGGGCGGTGCCCATACCATCACCTTCAACGCCGGCAACACCGTGACGCTCGGCGCCAACTCCACCATCGGTCTCGGCAGCGGGACCCCCGCCACGGTTCAGGACATCCTGACCGCGATTCAGAACGCCGGCGGCGCCGGCGTCACGGCAACGCTGAATGCGAGCGGCAACATCGTGATCTCGAGCGGCACTACGACCGACGTCGCGGTCACCAGCGGCACCGCGGCGACCGCGCTCGGCATCAGCAGCGTGACGCGCGGCGGCAACGTGCTGTCCTCGCCGGCGATCACCGGCGCCACGGTGCTGAGCGGCTCCGCGACCGCCGGCAGCGCCGAGGTGCTCTCCTCGGGCTTCACCGCCGGTGACACCATCACGGTCGATGGCCAGCTGCTGACCTTCATGGCGGCTGGTGCGTCCGGCCCGAACCAGATCAACGTCACCGACAACATTACGACCCTGCTCGGCAAGATCGATAGCCTCTCCGGTGCGTCGGGATCATCGGTCAGCACCGGTGGCGTGATCACGCTGAACACCGGCACCGTTTCGAACCTGTCGGTGTCGAGCTCCAACAGCGCAGCCTTCGCCGCGCTCGGCTTCACCTCGACCATCACCAAGAACCGCAACGGCGGCGGCACCGCCGGCACCGGCGGCGTGATCGGCAACGACATCGCGACCTTCACCAAGGAATCGATCAGCGGCGGCGCGGTGACCGCATACAATGCGGCCGGCACGCCGGTGAACCTGCAATTGCGCTGGGCCAAGACCGACAGTGCGTCGCTGGGTGCCGGTCATGCCGACAGCTGGAACCTGTTCTACCAGACCGACCCCAATGCGACCGGCACGACGGTCGGCTGGGTCAACACCGGGCAGGCCTTCACCTTCGCTGCCGACGGCTCGCTGACCTCGCCGAGTGGTTCGGGCATCACCATCAACAACGTCGCCGTCGGTGGTCAGTCGCTCGGCTCGGTCTCCTTCAACATCTCCTCGGGCGGGTTGACGCAATATGCCTCGACCAGCGGCGCGGTGACCATCAACACCATCACGCAGAACGGCTACGCCGCGGGGCAGCTCCGCTCGGTCGCCGTCAACAACAACGGCCTCGTGGTCGGCACCTTCTCCAACGGCCAGAACCTCGACCTCGCCGAGGTGTCGTTGTCGCACTTCAACGGCACCAACTACCTCAAGGCGCTCGACGGCGGCGCCTACGCCGCGACCGACCAGTCGGGTCCGGCGATCGATGGCGCCTCGGGCTCCATCAGCGGCTCGTCGCTGGAAGGCTCCAACACCGACATCGCCGACGAGTTCACCAAGCTGATCGTGACCCAGCAGGCCTATTCGGCCAACACCAAGGTGATCACGACGGCGAATTCGATGGTCCAGGATCTTCTGAACGTGTTGCGCTGATTGGCGCGTAACGTAACCAAAGGCGGCAAGTCAACATGGGTTTGAGTTCAGCCCTTGCCAGTGCGATGAGCGGACTGCGTGCCAACCAGGCCGCGCTCTCGATCGTCTCCTCGAACGTCGCAAACTCGCAGACGCCGGGTTACGTCGCCCAGACGCCGAACCAGATCGAAGTCACCACCGGTGATTTCGGCTCGACGGCGAAGACGACCGGCGTCAGCCGCGACATCGACACCTATGTGCAGAACCAGCTGCGCACCGAGACCGGCGGCAGCGGCTACGCTGATCAGATGGCCAACATTCTGAAGCAGCTTCAGAGTGTCTACGGCACGCCCGGCAACAGCGGCACGCTCGAAACCGCGCTGAACACTTTCACCTCGTCGCTCCAGGCGCTGTCGACCAACGCGGGCTCGTCGTCGGCGCAGAACGTCGCGCTCAGCGCCGCGCAGTCGCTGGCGACGCAGCTCAACGTCACCACCAAGGGCATCCAGTCGCTGCGCTCGAACGTCGAGCAGGATCTCAGCACCTCGTCGCAAGCCGCCAACGCGGCGCTGAACCAGATTGCCGACATCAACATCAAGCTGCAAGGCCTGGCGCCGACCGATCCGTCCGCGGCGACCCTGATGGATCAGCGCGACCAGGCCATCAACAGCCTGTCGAAATATGTCGACGTCCGTGTCACCACCGACGGATCGAACCAGTCCAACATCTACACCACGACAGGCATCCAACTGGTCGGCGCGGGGCTTGCCTCGCAATTTTCCTTCACGTCTGCCGGGGCGCTGGGCGCGACCTCGCTCTACAACATCGATCCGACCAAGTCCGGGGTTGGCGCGCTCGCCATCAAGCTGCCGAACGGCTCGTCCATCGACGTTGCCGGCAACAACGTCGTCTCCTCCGGACAGATCGCGGCCGACCTGAAGCTGCGCGACCAGACGCTGGTGCAGGCGCAGAACCAGGTCGACCAGCTCGCCGCGACGATGTCGAGCGCGATGTCGGACAAGACCACGGCCGGCACCACCGTCTCCGGTCCGCCAGCGGGATTCGACATCGATCTCGCCGGTGCGCAGCCGGGCAACACCGCCAACATCACCTATACCGACAGCACCAACACGCAGCGCCAGGTCACGCTGGTGAACGTGACCGATCCGACCGCGCTGCCGCTGCAGAACGCCACCAACGCCAATCCGATGCAGATCGGCGTCAATTTCGCCGGCGGCATGGGTGCGATCGCCTCCGCGCTCAACACCGCGCTATCGGGATCGCATCTGGTGTTCTCCGCGGCGCCGTCGCCGGCGACCGCGACGACGCTGCGGGTCACCGACGACAACAGCGGCCTCGCCAAGGTCAATTCAGCCTCGAGCACGAAGACGGTCTCGTCACTGACCTCGGGCGGTCCGCAACTGCCGCTGTTCACCGACGGCGGCCAGGCGCTCTATACCGGTGCGATCACGGGATCCGGTTCGCAGATGACCGGCCTTGCCGGCCGTATCGCCGTGAACACGCAGCTCACCGCCGACCCGACCAGGCTGTCGATCTATAGCACCTCGCCGGTGACGCCGACGGGCGACACCACGCGCTCGGACTATCTCTACTCGCAGCTCACCACGGCCGTGTATTCCTATTCGCCTCAGACCGGTCTCGGCTCGGCGAGCCAGCCGTTCACCGGCAGCGTCTCGAACTATCTGCAGCAGTTCCTGAGCGTGCAGGCCAACGCCTCGAGCCAGGCGACCCAGCTCCAGCAGGGCCAGAGCGTCGTGGTCTCGACGCTGCAGGCCAAGTTCAACTCGACCTCCAGCGTCAACCTGGACTCGGAGATGTCGAACCTGATCCAGCTTCAGAATGCCTATGCCGCCAACGCCCACGTGATGTCGGTGGTGCAGAGCATGATGAACACGTTGATCCAGGCTCAAAGGTAATCAGTAGGGCTCTGAAACATGTCGATCAGCAGCATCAATTACGGCTCGTCAGTCCTCGGCGCGCAGGTCCGCAACATCAATCAGCAGCTCACCGACCTGTCGACGCAGCTGTCGACCGGCAAGCTGTCGCAGAACTATTCCGGCATGGGGACCAACGAGGGCTTTGCGATCGCCGGGCGCGCGCAGCTTTCGAACATCGCCGCCTATACGGACACGATCACCAACGTCAACGTCAACATCAACCTCGCCAACACCGCGCTGCAGTCGCTGACGACGATCCGCAACACGGTGCAGACCGGGTCCGCCGGCACCTCGCAGGATCTCAACGTCAACGGCCAGACCGTCGCGCAGAACACCGCCGCCGCGCAGTTCGGCTCGATGGTCGGCGTGCTCAACACGCAGTCGGGAAACCGCTATCTGTTTTCCGGGACCGCCTACAACACGCAATCGGTGGCGGATGCCGGCGACATCATCAACGGCACCACGACGCAGGCCGGCCTGAAGACCGTGATGGCGGAACGCAAGGCCGCCGACCTCGGCGCCAACGGCATGGGCCGGCTGGTGCAGTCGACGCTGGCATCGGGCGCGATACAGGTGCAGGAGGATTCGGCGACGTCGCCGTTCGGACTCAAGATCGCCGCGGTCTCCTCGACGCTGACCGGCGCGACCGTGACCGGCCCGAGCGGTTCGCCGGTGTCGTTCTCGGTCAATCTCAACGGCGTCAATCCGAACAACGGCGACAAGCTCAGCGTCCAGTTCACGCTGCCCGATGGCTCGACCGAGCAGATCAACCTGACCGCCTCCACCGCGACGCCGACGCCGGTCGGCAGTTTTGCGATCGACCCGGGTAATCCCAATGTCATTCCACCGGTGCCCTCCAACCCGGCCATCACGTCGGCGAACCTCAACACCGCACTGAACACCGCGATCACGAAGCTCGCCAACACCTCGCTGGTGGCGGCGTCGGCCGTGGCCGCCGGCGACAATTTCTTCAATACGGCGGGATCGGCCACCGCGAATGCGGCGGCCACCGGCAATCTGAGCTCCTATACCTCGACGACCGGGACGGGCTCGGTCGCGTTGCAGGACACCGCATTGGCGGCTGCGTCGACGACCACGTCGCTCGATCCTTCGGCGACACCCCATCTCAACGGAGCCATTCTCAACGCGCTCGCCAACGCTCCGACCGGTACCACCCTGACCATCACCGGCGCGAGCGGCGCCCACACCATCACCTTCGACCCTACCGTCACCACTGTCACGACGGCCAGCGGCAATACCACGATCGGACTGGCTTCGGGCAGCGCCGCGAAGGTGTCTGATATCTTGAATGCGATCGCGACGGCCGCCGGCGTCCCCTCCGCCAACGTGACTCTGAGCGCCAGCGGCAATATCCAGATCGCGACCGGCACCGGCACCGACGTGACGGTCACCGGCGGCGCGGCGGCCACGGCGCTTGGTCTCAGCAGCGTGACGCGCGGCAGCGTGTCGTCGACGGCTCCGATCACCGGTTCGACTGTGCTGAGCGGCACTGCGACCACGGGCGGCCCCTCGGTCCTCTCGACGGCGTTCCAGGCGGGGTCGGCGGGTCCGCCTGTCGTTAACCCCGATACGATCACGGTGAACGGTCAGACGCTGACTTTTGTCGCCTCGGGCGCCGTCGGCCCAAACCAGATCAACATTACCGACAACGTCACAACTCTGCTCAGCAAAATCGATCAGATCACCGGCACCTCGAAGCCGTCGACCATCCATGGCGGCGTGATCACGATCAACACGGACGATCCCGGGAGCCTCAACATCACGAGCTCGAACAGCACGGCGTTCGCGGCGCTCGGCTTCACGACCTCCCCGGTCACGGCGGCAAAGGCTCCGCTGCGCGTCGGCTCCTCGCCGGCAAGCTCGGCGACGACGCTGGTGAACGGCACGGCCAACACCGTGAAATGGTACACCGGCAATGACGGGCCGGGCTCGGCGCGCTCGACGGCGGTGGCGCGGGTGGACGATTCCGTCACGGTGCAATATGGCGCCCAGGCCGACGAGACCGCGATCCGCAAGCAGCTGCAGGCGATCGCCGTGTTCGGTACGTTCTCGACCTCGCCGACCGGGCAATATGCGGGCGCGCAGGTGGCGGCGCTGAGCCTGCGCACGACGCAGGCGCTGACGCCCCAGGCCGGGCAGCAGAAGATCGAGGACATCCAGACCGACATCGCGATGGCCCAGAACACGATGAAGGGCGCGTCGACGCGCCAAACCCAGGCCAAGGCGCAGCTCCAGACCATCATCGACCAGGCGGAGTCGGCCTCGCCCGACCAGGTCGCGAGCGAAATCCTGTCGCTCCAGAACGCGCTGCAGGCGTCTTACCAGACTACCTCCAAGCTCGCGCAGCTCTCGCTGGTCAAGTACCTCTGACGGCGCATTAAGACGCCGTTAACCATGCCTCTTTACCTCTTGGAGAGGATTTGAGCGCACGGAGCCGTCGATGTCGGACAAGATGCAACTGGTGGTGGCGACGCCCTGCTTCGGCGGCCAGGTGTCGAGCATTTACGCGAGCTCCATCTTCGCGCTCCAGCGCGCCGTGCACGGCATGTCCAATCTCGGGCTGAAGGTGCTGTTGCGGGACGGCGATGCGCTGATCACGCGCGCACGGGCCAATCTGGTCGCGATGTTCCTGGACGACCCGGACGCGACGCATTTCCTGTTCATCGACGCCGATATCGGCTTCAAGCCCGAGCAGGTGTTCCGGCTGATCGAATGCGGCGCCGACGTCGTCGCCGGTTGCTATCCGATCAAGCGGGTGAACTGGGACAAGGCGAAGCGGGCGATCCAGGCCGGCCGCACTGATGTTACAGCGGCCGCGCTCGACTACGTGCTCGAGATCGAGGACCCCGATCGTATCGTGGTGGTCAACGGCTTTACCCGCGTGCGCTATGCCGGCACCGGCTTCCTGATGATCCGCCGCCAGGCGCTGGAGGCGATGTGCCGCCATCCGGACTACGCCAATCTGCAATTCTTCCGCGAACATTCGCACGACACGCTGGTCGCGAGCCCGAACCGGTTCGCGCTGTTCGAATGCATGATCGATCCGGCGACCGGCACTTACCTCTCCGAGGACTTCGCCTTCTGCAAGCGCTGGACCGATATCGGCGGCGAGATCTGGGCCGATATCCAGAGCTCGCTCGACCATGTCGGTCCCTCCGTCTTCCACGGCGATATCGCCTCGCAATTCGCAGCCGCGCCTGCCGCTGCGGCGGCCGACGCGGCGTGAGCCTGTCGGGATGAGCATCGGCGCATCCCATCTGTCGGACATCGAGCACGCGTCAGGGGGCGGCTCGCGCTATCGCCTGCGCGATCTCTTCACGCCGCTGGACACGCTGCTCGTCTCCGGCGGTGATGGCCGGCTGGCGCTGGATCCGAAAGAACGCGTCAACGCCTATGGCTGCGGGCCGTCGCCCGATCCCGAGATCTGGAATTTCGCTTCGTCGACGGCTTCGCCGATCTCGCAACGCGCCTACGACCGCGCCGCGCTGGCGCGCGAGGAACTGGTCCACAAATCGCTGTTTGACGAGGTCGAGATCGCCTTCGACCGGCGTTGCGAGCACCTGCGCGATGAGTTGCGCGGGCACCTCCAGCTGCCGCCGCGCATCGACGTGGTGTTCTCGCCATCGGGCACCGACTCGCAGCTCCATGCCTTGTTCCTGGCGCATGCCGTGCTCGGTGCGCCGCCGGTGACGATCGTGGTCGGCGCCGACCAGACCGGCAGCGGCACTGTTCATACCGCGCGCGGGCATCATTTCAGCACGATGACGGCGAGTGGCCTTGCGGTGCGCAAGGACGGCCCGATCGCGGGTCTTGCAGGTGACAGCATCGCCGTGCCGCTGCTCGACGCCGAGACCGGCTTCACGATGCGCACCGACGCGGATGCTGCGGTCATGCGTGCCATCGAGGACAGCCTGGCGCAAGGCCGGCGCGTTCTGTTGCACATCATGGATTCGTCAAAGCTCGGCTGGCGCGCGCCGAGCGTCGCCTGTCTCGATGAGATCGCGCGGCGCTGGCCGCGCAAGGTTCAGGTCGTCGTCGATGCCTGTCAGGCCAGGCTCGGCCGACGCCGGCTGCGCTCCTATCTCGATCGCGGCTACATGGTGCTGATCACGGGTTCGAAATTCTTTGGCGGGCCTGCCTTCAGCGGAGCGTTGCTGGTGCCGAAGGGGTTTTCCCGGTTGCTTGACCAGATCGAGGGAATCGCGCCGGTCGTGTTCGACTATGCCGGCCGCTGCGACTGGCCGATGGCTTGGACAGCGCTGCGCTCGCGCTTCGAACGTCGCCCGAATTTCGGCCAGTGGCTGCGCTGGGAAGCGGCACTCGCCGAGATCGGCAGCTACTATGCAGTGCCTGGTGCGTTCCGCGCCAAGGCGTTTGCCGAGCTTGCATCCGGTATCGACGCCATGATCGCATCGTCGTCGTCGGTGCGCGCCGTCCCGGCGGCCGTCGGCACCCCGGAAGTGGGCGACGAGGAATTCGCCCAACGCACGATCTTTCCGTTCACGCTTGTGCGCAACGGCAAGCCGGTATCCATCGCCGAGACGAGCGCCCTTCATCGCGCGCTCGCGCGCGACACGACCGACGACAACAGCGGCAGCGCGGAGAACCGGCAGGTTGCGGCCCAGCGCTGTCTCGTCGGCCAGCCGGTGCGACTGGAGCAGCCCGAGGGCGCACCGCAGGCTGCGCTGCGGCTATGCGTGGGTGCAAGGCTCGTCACCGACGCCTGGTCGCCCGACGGCGCGCAGGCGCAACGCAACGTGCAGCACATTGTCGATCGCACCGCCCGCGTGCTCGTGAAGATCGATCTGCTGCTTGATCGTACCGCCGCAGTGCCGGCGTAGCCCTTATAGGTGTGAGATGTTGCATCCGCTTGCCGCGCCCAACTATGCCGACCGCATCGGCTTTGCGCATTTGACGCGCCAGGCCTTCGAGGGCGTCGATCTGCATCCCTTGCGCGAGCATCTGCTGGCGCGGATCGCCGAGGGAACGGCGCAGGCGGGCGAGGGGCTCGATCTGTCGCTGATCGCCCAGCTGATGGGCGAGAAGGAAGCCGGGCTCGTGATCCAGTCCGAGGTGCTGTCCTTCCATCAGCTGTTTCGTACGCCCACGGCGGCGCCGAAGCCGGGCCTGCGCGTGCTTGCGCTGGCAGCCGACATCGACATGGGCGGCAACACGCCGATCGAATTTTTGCTTGAAGGCTCCGACATCGAGCTGCTGACGCTCTACGTGACCAAGACAACCGGTTTGCCGGATGCGCTTCCCGAACACGATGTCGCTATCGTGGTCGCATCCGATTCAGACGAGTGCCGCGACGTGCTCGCGCTGATCGAAAAGGCCGCACCGCACTGGCCGCGGCCGCTGCTCAATCGTCCCGAGCTGATCGGCAACCTCGATCGCGACAAGCTGTATCGGCTGCTGGCTGGCATCCGCGGTCTCGACATTCCCGTGACCGCGAACGCGACGCGCGCGCAGTTGACGGCTCTCGCGGAAGGGCGGATCGCTTGCACGGAGATTGCCGGCGAGCTGCGCTTTCCGATGATCGTGCGCCCGCGCGGCACGCATGCCGGCGTCGGGCTTGCGAAGGTCGACGATGCCGCCGCGCTTGCGGCTTATCTTGCCGAGCGGCAGGAGCAGGAGTTCTTCGTCGCGCGTTTCGTCAACTATGCGAGCCCCGACGGCCTCTATCGCAAGATCCGGCTTACCATGGTCGACGGCAAGCCCTTTGCTTGCCACATGGCGATCGCCGACCGCTGGGACATCTGGTATCTCAACGCCTACATGGCGTTCAGTGAAGAGAAGCGCGCTGAAGAAGCCATCTTCATGCAGGACTTCGACAACGCCTTCGCAGCGCGCCACAAGAATGCTCTCGACGAAATGAGCCGGCGCGTCGGCCTCGATTATTTCATCGTGGATTGCGCCGAGAATCAGGATGGCGAGCTTCTGGTGTTCGAGGCCGACAACACCGCCGTCGTGCACAACATGGATTCTCCGGCCGTGTTTCCATACAAGCCGCCGCAGATGCGCAAGATCTTTGCCGCATTCACGGCGATGCTGTCGCGGCATGCCAAGACGACATCAAAGGCAGGCATCGGGAGCGCTGCATGAACGAGATCATCCGCAATACGCAGACGTCCGTCACGAACGGATCGCTCGATCCGCAGGATTGGAGCGAGTTTCGCACGCTCGCCCATCGCATGCTGGATGAGGCGATCGACGGCATCGCCAATGTCCGCGCGCGTCCGGTCTGGCAGCCGATCCCCGACGAGGTTCGCGCGGCCGTTAGAGGCGACCTGCCGCGCGCGGCAACCGATCTCGCAGATGTCTATCGCGAATTCTCCGAGCACGTGGCGCCTTATGCGACCGGCAACGTTCATCCCGGCTTCATGGGCTGGGTGCACGGCGGCGGCACCGCGGTCGGCATGGTCGCAGAGATGCTCGCGGCCGGGCTCAATGCCAATCTCGGTGGACGCGATCACATGCCGATCGAGGTCGAGCGCCAGATCGTCGAATGGATGCGCGGCCTGTTCGGCTTTCCGCAAGGCGCAAGCGGCATCTTCGTCACCGGCACGTCGATGGCCAATTTGATGGCGGTGCTGGTGGCGCGCACGAGCGCGCTCGGTGCGCTGGCGCGGCAGCATGGCATCGGCAATGACGGCGCGCTGCTGACGGCTTATGCCTCAAGAGCAGCGCATGGCTGCATTTCCCGCGCGATGGACATCGCCGGGTTCGGCACCGATGCACTGCGCAAGGTCAATGTCGATGCCGATCATCGCATCGATGTCGTCGCATTGCGCGCGCAGATCGCTGCCGATCGCGAGGTCGGCTTCAAGCCGTTCCTGGTCACCGCGTCTGCTGGCACCGTCGACATCGGTGCGATCGACGACCTGAAGGCGGTCGCGGATTTGTGCCGCGAGGAGGGGATCTGGTTTCACGTCGACGGCGCCTTCGGTGCGCTTGCGATCCTTTCGCCCGAGCTGGCGCCGCTGCTCGAGGGCATCGAGCGTGCGGACTCGATCGCGCTCGACTTCCACAAATGGGGGCAGGTGCCTTATGACGCCGGCTTCCTGCTGGTGCGCGACGGCGAGCGGCATCGGCAGGCCTTTGCGCAGCCGGCTGCCTATTTGAGCCGGGAGGCGAGGGGCCTTGCGGCCGGCGCTGTCTGGCCTTGCGATCTCGGTCCTGATCTGTCGCGCGGCTTCCGCGCGCTGAAGACATGGTTCACGCTGAAGACGTTCGGCACCGACCGGCTGGGTGCGATGATCGCGCGAAGCTGCGCGCTGGCAAGATATCTGGAGACGCGCGTGCTCGCCGAGCCCAGGCTCGAATTGCTCGCACCCGTCAATCTCAACATCGTCTGCTTCCGTTACCGCGCTGAGGACGCGGTCAATCGTGAGATTGTCGCCGATGTCCAGGAGTCCGGCATTGCCGCACCGTCGAGCACGACGCTGGACGGCAGGTTCGCGATCCGCGCGGCGATCGTCAACCATCGCACCGCGGAGACCGATGTCGACGCGCTGGTGGCGGCCGTGATCAGGTTCGGGATGCAGCGGACCGGCGGGCTGATCGAGGTCGAGGCGCCGCCGCTCGCGGCGCCATGATCGTCATCGGCTGAAACGACAACGGCCCCGGATCATCTCCGGGGCCGTTGTCGTTCGGGCGGGGGTGAGCCGGTCAGGCGGCCGTGCTCACGTCGTTCTCGCCTGCCTCGGTTTTGGGATGACTGGACTCGAACTGCTCACGCAGCTTGTCTTCGTAGGCGATCAGCTTGCGGGCGTCCTTGAGCGCCCGGTAGAGATCGCCGCTCATGATGTTGTTGTTGATGCTCTCGATGATCGGCCAGGCGCTGGGCACGGCGGTAATGATGTCGCGCACCAGGTTGAAGTAGGTGCCGTGCTGGCTCTGCGGATCCGGCGAGATGTACATCAGCTGGACCGCCAGATAGACGAGCTTGGCAGGCGTATCGGCGGTCTCGGGCGTGAGAATGTCGCGCTCGCGCAGGATCGGCACGTTCTCGCCGTCGATCAGGAGGCGGGCGCGCTGGTCGGTGTTGGTGATGACGCAATTACCGACGATGATGCGTTCGTGCGGCCTGAGTTCGACCTTGAGGGCCATTTGCCTGTTCTCCATCAACGCTTTCGTAACCGAAGCGCGTGTTGTGGCGGATCAGGGCGCAATACTCCCTCAACATTAGTTAACGAGTTCTGAATCCGGACCTTCGTCGCGGAAAAGCTCAATTATTTCAATGCTGAATTTGCCTGATGATGCGACGTCGCCGCTGCCTGGATCAACCGAATCACGCCGCGACTCAGCGAAAGCGCCGATTTCATTTCATGCTTCGTTAGATTCTCGGGGCCACCGTCCGCCGGTCGCTGGGTCAATCAAGATCCCAGGATGCGTAACAGTAGCGTCGTTTACCAGAAAGGTAACACCCAATGTCCGGTATCGTTCTCTCATCCTCGGTTCGTCAGAACCTGCTCTCCCTCCAGTCCACCGCTGATCTTCTCGCCACCACGCAGAACCGTCTGTCGACGGGCAAGAGCGTGAACTCGGCTCTGGACAATCCGACCAACTTCTTCACCGCCCAGTCGCTCGACAACCGCGCCAGCGACATCAACAACCTCCTGGACAACATCGGCAACGGCGTGCAGGTGCTGCAGGCTGCCAACACCGGCATCACCTCGCTGCAGAAGCTCGTCGACAGCGCGAAGTCGATCGCCAACCAGGCGCTGCAGACCACCGTCGGTTACTCCACCAAGTCCAACGTCTCCACCACGATCTCCGGTGCGACGGCGGCCGACCTGCGTGGCACCACCTCCTTCGCCAGCGCGACCGCGCTGAGCGGCGTGCTGTATAACGGCACGGCTGGCGGCACCACGGCTGCGGGCGGCTCCGTGACCCTCGGCGCGACCCAGGGCTCGGTCGCTGGCACCGGCACGGTGTACGCAGCCGACGGCTCGACGGCCYTGACGGGTGCGATCACSCTGCTSGGCACSACGACCACCAGCGCSCTGGCCACCGCKCCCGCCGACGGCGACACGCTGACGGTGAACGGCAAGACCATCACCTTCCGTGCTGGTGCCGCTCCGGCGTCGACCGCGGTTCCGACTGGCTCGGGCGTGAGCGGCAATCTGGTCACCGACGGCAACGGCAACACCACCGTCTATCTCGGCACCAGCACGACGCCGGCCGCGACCGTCGGCGACGTCCTGACCGCGATCGACCTCGCCAGCGGCGTGAAGACCTCGACGATCAGCAACGGTGCTGCCACGATCGGTGCGGCCTCCGCTGCGACGGCGTCGTCGGCTGCCGCCGGTGTCGTGACGCTGAAGAGCTCGACCGGTGCGGATCTGTCCGTGACGGGCAAGGCCGACTTCCTGAAAGAACTCGGTCTGACGAGCGCGACGGGCGGCGGCAACGTAACCGTGAGCGCGACACGCACGACCAGCGCGTCCTCGCTGGGCTCCCTGATCTCGGACGGTTCGACGCTGAACGTTGATGGCCACGTCATCACCTTCAAGAACGCGCCGGTCCCCGGCTCGTCCAACGCTCCGGCGATTGCGACCGGCTTCGGTGTCAACGGCCACATCCAGACCGACGGCGCCGGCAATTCGACCGTCTATCTCCARGGCGGCTCGGTCACCGACGTGCTGAACGCGATCGACCTTGCCACCGGCACGCAGACCGCTTCGATCAGCGCCGCCGGTGCGGCGACGCTGAGCACTGCCTCCGGCCAGACCAACTCGTCGATCAACGCCTCCGGCCAGCTCAAGCTGTCCACCGGCGTCAATGCCGACCTGTCGGTCACGGGCACCGGCAACGCGCTGAACGTGCTCGGCCTCGCCGGCAACACCGGCACGGCGACCGCGTTCACTGCGGCCCG
>BFBZ01000184.1_pt1 | contig 81072 bp, 82 predicted proteins | sample 1888401 | NCBI WGS metagenome assembly BFBZ01 (sample SAMD00112614, study PRJDB3348) | symbiont metagenome | host: Chara braunii
ATCTTCCCCGCTGGCCCTGCCTGAGAATTCCCACCCATCCCCCGCTTTCGAGACCGAACATCATGAAAACCAAAGCCGCCGTCGCCTGGAAATCCGGAGCCCCGCTCACCATCGAAACCGTGGACCTCGAAGGCCCGAAGTTCGGCGAAGTGCTCGTCGAGATCAAGGCCACCGGCATCTGCCACACCGACTACTACACCCTCTCGGGCGCCGACCCCGAAGGCATCTTCCCCGCCATCCTCGGCCATGAAGGCGCGGGCATCGTGGTCGACGTCGGCCCCGGCGTGACCACCCTCAAGAAAGGCGACCACGTCATTCCGCTGTACACGCCCGAATGCCGCCAGTGCAAGTTCTGCCTGAGCCGCAAGACCAACCTGTGCCAGCTCATCCGCGGCACGCAGGGCAAGGGCCAGATGCCCGACGGCACCAGCCGCTTCAGCCTCGACGGCAAGCCCATCGCGCACTACATGGGCACGTCGACCTTCAGCAACTACACGGTCGCCCCTGAAATCTCGCTCGCCAAGATCCGCGAGGATGCGCCTTTCGACAAGGTCTGCTACATCGGCTGCGGCGTCACTACCGGCATCGGTGCTGTGATCTTCACGGCCAAGGTCGAAGCCGGCGCCAACGTGGTCGTGTTCGGCCTGGGCGGCATCGGCCTGAACGTGATCCAGGGCGCGAAGATGGTGGGCGCGGACAAGATCATCGGCGTGGACCTGAACCCCGAGCGCGAGGCCATGGCCCGCAAGTTCGGCATGACGCACTTCATCAACCCCAAGGACACCGAGAACGTGGTGGACGCCATCGTTCAGCTGACCGACGGCGGCGCGGACTACAGCTTCGAGTGCATCGGCAACACGAAGGTGATGCGCCAGGCGCTGGAGTGCACGCACAAGGGCTGGGGGCGCAGCATCATCATCGGCGTGGCGGAAGCGGGCGCAGAGATCAGCACGCGGCCGTTCCAGCTGGTCACGGGCCGCAAGTGGGAAGGCTCGGCCTTCGGCGGCGCGCGCGGTCGCACCGACGTGCCGAAGATCGTCGACTGGTACATGGAAGGCAAGATCGACATCGACAGCCTGATCACGCACACCATGCCGCTCGAAGACATCAACAAGGGCTTCGACCTGATGAAGCGCGGTGAATCCATCCGCGGCGTGGTGATCTACTAACCCCCAGGCTTCGCGCACTTCGTGTCGCTTCGCCGCCCCCCCTTGCAGGGGGCAACACCTGCGGCCCGGCAAAGCCGGTTCCGCGGTGTTTCTGGAAAAGACATCGGTTCACTCTCTGGAGATGACCTCGTGATGGAAAGAATGGAACCCCTGCGCAAGATCGAAGCGGGCGTCCTCGAAATCGCCTACTACGAGACCGGCCCCGCCGACGGCCCGCCCGTGCTGCTGATGCACGGCTTCCCGTACGACATCCACACGTATGCCGAAGTCGCGCCCATGCTGGCCGACGCGGGCTGCCGCGCGATCGTGCCGTACCTGCGCGGCTACGGCGCCACGCGTTTCCTGAGCGATGCCACACCGCGCTCGGGCGAACAGGCCGCGCTGGGCGCCGACCTGCTCGCGCTGCTCGACGCGCTGGGGATCGACCGCGCCGTGCTGGCCGGCTACGACTGGGGCGGCCGCGCCGCCTGCGTGGTCGCTGCGCTGTGGCCCGAACGCTGCGCGGGGCTGGTGTCCCTCAACAGCTACAACATCCAGAACATCGCGAAGGCGATGGAGCCCGATACGCCGGCCAACGAGCACAGCCTCTGGTACCAGTACTACTTCCACAGCGAGCGCGGGCGTGCCGGCCTCGACAAGGACCGCAAGGCGTTCACGAAGCTGCTGTGGAAGCTCTGGTCGCCCACGTGGAAGTTCGACGACGCCACCTTCGAGCGCAGCGCCGCCGCCTTCGACCACCCCGACTTCGTGGACGTGGTGATCCAGTCGTACCGCCACCGCTTCGGCCTCGTGCCGGGTGACCCGGCCTATGCCGACATCGAACGCCGCCTCGCGGCCCAGCCCACGATCACCGCGCCCGCCATCACCTTCGATGGCATCGACGACGGCGTGCGCCCGCCTGCCGACGCATCCGCCCATGCACACCGCTTCGGCGGTCCGCGCTCTCATCGTCTCGTGCCCGGCGCCGGCCACAACCTGCCGCAGGAAGCACCGCGCGTCTTTGCCGACGCTGTGCTCGAACTCGTGCCCGCAATGCGCGCCAAGACAACCCCGCAATGACCGACAACACTCCGAAGATTCTTTCCGAGCACCGCGCCTTCGGCGGCACGCAGCGCTTCCTCGAGCACCGTTCGCTTGAGATCGGCCTGCCGATGCGCTTCTCGATCTACCTGCCGCCGCAGGTTGCGCACGAACGCGTGCCCGCCCTGCTCTACCTCGCGGGCCTGACCTGCAACGAGGAAACCTTCGCCATCAAGGCCGGCGCGCAGCGCATGGCCGCGAGCCTGGGCATTGCGCTGATCGCGCCCGACACCAGCCCGCGCGGCGCCGAGGTCGAAGGCATTCCGGGTGCCAAGGACAACTGGGACTTCGGCATCGGCGCCGGCTTCTACCTCGACGCGCTGGCCGAGCCCTGGGCGACGCACTGGCGCATGGAAGGCTGGATCGTGCACGAGCTGCTGCCGCTGGTGGCCAGGCACTTCGCCATCGACGGCGAACGCATCGGCATCTTCGGCCACTCGATGGGCGGCCACGGCGCGCTCACGCTGGCGCTGCGGCATCCGGGGCGCTTCAAGTCGCTCTCGGCCTTCGCACCGATCTGCGCGCCCACGCAGTGCCCATGGGGCGAGAAGGCTTTCTCCGGCTACCTGGGCCTGCCCGGCGCCGACCGCGCGCAATGGCTGGCGCACGACGCCAGCGCGCTCATGAAATCGCAGGTCACGGCGCCCTATCCGCAGGGCATCCTCGTGGACCAGGGGCTGGACGACAAATTCCTGGCCGAGCAGCTGCACCCGGAGGTCTTCGAGGCCGCCTGCTTCGCGGCCGGCCAGCCGCTCACGCTGCGCCGCCACGCCGGCTACGACCACGGCTACTACTTCATCCAGAGCTTCATGGCGGACCACATCGCGCATCACGCGCAGACACTGCGCGCCTGAGGGTGTAAGGCCTCATCGACCACGGCGGCCCCGCGCCGTATCATGGGCCGCATGTCCGCAGCCCAGATTCCCGCCTTCCACCTGCGGTCGCGCGAAGGCGGGGCCGAAGAGAACATGGTGCTGGCCGGCATCTGGCGCCGGGCATGGATCGCGGCCAACCGGGACGTCCCGCACGTCGAGCCCATCGGCCACTGGCTGCACCGCGTGCATACCGAGTTCGGTCCGCCCGCCGACGTGGTGCTGGCAGAGCGCGAAGGCCAGGTGCTGGCGTTCATGGTGCTGCTGGCACAGCGCGAATACGTGGCCCAGCTCTTCGTCGAACCGCACCAGCGCAACCAGGGCCTCGGCAAGGCGCTGCTCGACGAAGCCTGCGTGCGCATTCCCACAGGCTGGCGGCTGCACGTGGCCGCCAGCAACACATCGGCGCAGCGCTTCTACGAGCGCTATGGCCTCGAACGCGGCGCGACCGACCGTCACCCCACGAGCGGACGCGAACGCATCGCCTACCATTGGTCGCCCTCGCGCCCGCCGTGGCGCGTCGGCTGAATGAACGACCTTCCATCCTTCGCTGCTGCCCCATGCGCATCGACCACATCGCACTCTGGACCACCGATCTCGAACGCTGCAAGCGCTTCTATGTCGACTACTTCGGCGCCACCGCCGGCTCGGGCTACGTGAACCCCGCCAAGGGTTTCGCCTCCTGCTTCCTGAGCCTGGGCGACGGCGCGCGCATCGAGGCCATGACCACGAGCACGCTCTCGCCGGTAGTGGCCGAAGCCGGCGCGCAGCGCATGGGCTGGACGCACCTCGCGATCAGCGTGGGCTCCGACGCGGCGGTGGACGAGCTCACCCGACGCCTGAAGGCCGACGGCTACCCGTTGCTCGACGGCCCGCGCCGCACCGGCGACGGCTACTACGAGAGCGTGGTGCTCGACCCGGACGGCAACCGCATCGAGATCACCGCCTGACCACTTCGCGTGACTTCTGCCCGGAACTACTCATGCACTACCTGCTGATCTACGAGACTGCACCCGACTACCTCGAACGCCGCGGCGAGTTCCGCGATGCGCACCTGGCGCTTGCCTGGCAGGCCGTCGAGCGCGGCGAACTGCTGCTCGGCGGCGCCACGGGCAACCCGCCCGACGGTGCATTGCTGCTGTTCGAAGCCGACTCGCCCAACGTGCCCTCGGCCTTCGCGAAGCTGGACCCGTATGTGCTCAACGGCATCGTCACGGGCTGGCAGGTGAAGGCCTGGAACACCGTGGTCGGCGCGCAGGCGTCGACGCCCGTGCGGCCCACCGCGAGTGCAGCGAGCCCCACCCGATGAGCGTATTCGTCCAAAGCCTGCATGAAGTCTTCGAGCGCCTGGGCCGCATCGAGACGAAGCGCATGTTCGGCGGCCACGGCGTCTGGCACGAGGGCCGCATGATCGCGCTGGTCGCCAACGACACGCTCTACCTCAAGTCCGATGCCGAAAGCGCCCCGCACTTCGACAGGCTGGACCTTCCGCCCTTCACCTATACGCGCCAGGGCAAGTCGATGCCGATGTCGTACCGGCTCGCGCCTGTCGATCTCTTCGAGGACCGCCAGGAAGCCGCGCTGTGGGGCCGCCTCGCCTACGAGGCGGCGCTGCGGTCCGGCCAGCCGCCGAAGCCGAAGAAGGTTCCCGCAAAGAAAGCCACAGCAAAGAAAACCGCAGTGAAGAAGACAAAGACAACAAAGACAACGAAAGCAGCCTCCCGGTGAGCCTGAATCCCAAGCTCCCGCCTCTTCCCGAGCGCGAACAGATCGCGCTGCTCGATCCCTTCGAAGGCCTCGGCCTGAAGGACATCGTGATCGTGCAGACACTGCAGGAAGCCGAGCGCGCCGCCGCCGCGCTGCTCGCGGCCGGCATCGCCGGCTTCGACACCGAATCCAAGCCCACCTTCGCGAAGAACGAAGTTTCTGGTGGCCCGCACGTGGTGCAGTTCTCCACGCGCGACACGGCCTGGCTGTTCCAGCTGCACCGCACCGAGTGCAACCCGGTGGTGGCTGCGCTGATCGCATCCACCGGGCTGCGCAAGGTCGGCTTCGGCCTCTCGGGCGACCTCACGCTGATCCGCAAGCGGCTGGGCATCGAGCCGCAGGCCGTGTTCGACATCGACGACGAATTCCGCCGTCGCGGCTACCGCAAGTCTGTCGGCGTGAAGGCGGCGGTGGCGCTGGTGTTCAACCGCCGCTTCATCAAGTCGCGCAAGGCGACCACGTCGAACTGGGCCAACAGGCAGCTCACCGAGGCGCAGATCCGCTACGCCGCGAACGACGCCCATGCATCGATCCGCGTGTACGACGCGCTCTTCGGCGGCAGCTGAAACTGGCGCGAGAGCCTCAGTCCCGCCCCGCCTCGATGATCGCCTGCGCGAGCCGCTTCGGGTTCGAGAAGAACATCTCGTGGCTGCCCGGGCACTCCACCAGCCGGAACAGGCCCAGCCGCTCCGACAGGCGCGGATGCCACGGCATGCCATGCGGCATCGCGATGTCCTGCTGGCAGTTGAGATAGGACTTGCCCAGCGCCAGCGCTGCCAGCGGCTGCTTCAGGCTGATCTTGTCGGTGAAGGTGCGGTACGGGTGCGGGTTGAGCTTCGCGTAGGCGGCCTCCGCGGTCGCGAAGTCGGCGTCGTTGATGAAGGCATCGCGCCAGATCTCGAAAGGCAGCGTCACGGCATTGCCGTTGGCGGCGGCCACGGCATCGAACATCGCCACGTAGTGCGGCGGCACCATGTCGTTGAGCGATTCGCCGTCCAGCGGCACGAAGGCATTGATGTAGACCAGCCGCTTCAGCCGGTGCGCAATGCGGTCGGCCACGCCCGAGATCACCATGCCGCCGTAGCTGTGGCCGACGAGCCGGACCTGCGTGAGGTTCTTTTCCTCGATGTAGCGCACGGCGGAGGCGATGGCGTCCTCCAGGCCGGTGACGGCGCGGTCGTCGCCGGGGTTGTTGCCCGCCAGGGTGGGGCAGTACACGGTGTGGCCCGCCGCGCGCAGGCCGTCGGCCACGGCTTCGATCTCGGCACCGGTGTGCCACGCGCCGTGAACGAGAACATAGGTATCGGACATGGGTGTCTCTTTCGTTGTTGCGATGGAGAGGGACTTTAGGAATAACGCGATGCCGCGAATGGCCGATGCCTGCCACGCGGATGGCCGGTTCGCGCCAGTTCAGCGCCGGCGCCGCAGTTCGCCGGGTGTGGCGCCCAGGTGCGCGCGGCATTGGCGCACGAAGTGTGAAGCATCGGTCAGCCCGACGCGATACCCGATTTCGGCGATGCCGAGCCGGTCGAATCGTGCATCGCCCAGCATCCGGCGCGCCGCCGCCATGCGGAAGCCCGCCAGTGCGCCGGCGAAGGTGGTCGCGCCCTCGCCTTCGCATCCGGCCAGGCAGCGGTGCAGGCTGCGCTCCGAAATTCCGAGCACGCGCGCCACGCTCGCGGCCGTGAGGCCGGGCTCGGCATGGCGCTCCCGCGTGGCGTCGAGCACGCGGCGGCGCAGCGCGGCGCGTGCTCCCCTCGTCGCCGCGTCCGGATGACCTCGTCCGGTCGCCAGCGCCAGCAGGCCGCCGAGCTGATCGCCCAGCAGTTCAGCGGGCATCGGCGGCTTTGCGGCCATCTCCGGCGAAAGCTGCCGCACGAAGCCGCACAGCACGCCGCCCCAACCCGCGTGCCCGTCGATGCGCCGCGCCACCTGGTCGCCGGCATCGGGAATCCACGAGTCGACCCAGGCCGTGGGCAGTTCGAGCGAAATGGTGTCGGCCGATTGCAGCAGGTGGAATTCGTAGAGCCGGCGCGAATCGACCAGCACTGCATCGCCCGGCAGCAGCCGTGCGGAGCGGCCGTCCTGCACGGCCACCCAGGCCGAGTCGGTCTTGCACAACAGATAGAAATAGTTGTTGCGGCTGTGGGCAATGGCGCGGCGCGTGCGGTAGACGTCCTGCGCGCTGCCGCGCACCTGGTTGACGACGATGGGGCCGAGCGGCGCCGATTCGAGGGTGGCGCCGAAGCTGGCCGCCACCGGACTGGTCACGTCCATCTCCAGGAAGCCCTCGCAGACCGCGCCCACCCAGTAGTCGAGCCGCTGCGCGGCAGGCACGGCATCGGTGGACCAGCGGTGGATGGCGGCATTGCTCATGGAATCGACCTTCGTGCCCGGCGCGACGTGGGAGGCAGCAAGATACCCAAGCCACGCCCTCTTGCCAATCGGGTATAGACCGCCTCCGACGCTCCCGCAGGCCCGGCACCGGCAAAATGGCCCTCGAACCAAACCAGTGCGCGGGCCGCTCCGCGCACGCACATGTCAAAGGAAGGGCAAGACCGGCCATGAGCAACAAAAGCGATTTCGGACTGATCGGCCTGGCCGTGATGGGCCAGAACCTCGTGCTGAACGTGGAAAGCCGCGGCTTCCAGGTCAGCGTCTACAACCGCACCGAAGCCACCACCGAAGCCTTCATTGCCGCCAACCCGGGCAAGAAGCTGGTCGGCGCGAAGACCCTTGAAGAGTTCGTGCAGAGCCTGGCGAAGCCTCGCAAGATCCAGATCATGGTGAAGGCCGGCGCACCGGTCGACCAGGTGATCGAACAACTCATTCCGCTGCTCGACAAGGACGACATCGTCATCGACGGCGGCAACAGCCTCTACACCGACACCGAGCGCCGCGACGCCTACCTGAGCAGCAAAGGCCTGCGCTTCATCGGCGCGGGCGTGTCGGGGGGCGAGGAAGGCGCGCGCAAGGGCCCGTCGATCATGCCGGGCGGGCCGCTTTCCACCTGGGAGGTGATGAAGCCGATCTTCGAGAGCATCTCGGCCAAGGTGGACGGCGAGCCCTGTGTCATCCACATCGGCCCCGGCGGCGCGGGCCACTACGTGAAGATGGTGCACAACGGCATCGAGTACGGCGACATGCAGCTCATCTGCGAGGCCTACAGCCTCTTCAAGGCAGCCGGCTTCACGACCGACGAGATGGCCGCCATCTTCAGCGACTGGAACGACGGCGAGCTGCAGAGCTACCTGATCCAGATCACCGCCAAGGCGCTGGAGCAGAAAGACCCGGAAACCGGCAAGCCGATCGTCGACGTCATCCTCGACAAGGCCGGCCAGAAGGGCACGGGCCAGTGGACGCTGATCAACGCGGCCGAGAACGCGGTGGTCATCAGCACCATCAACGCGGCCGTGGAAGCGCGCGTGCTCTCGTCGCAGAAGAAGGCGCGCGTGGCGGCCAGCAAGGTGCTGCAGGGGCCGAAGATCGAACTGTCGGTGGAGAAGAAGGCGCTGGTGGCCAAGGTGCACGACGCGCTCTACGCCTCGAAGGTCATCAGCTACACGCAGGGCTTCGACCTCATCAAGACCATGGGCGACAAGAAGGGCTGGGGCCTCGACCTGGGCGGCATCGCCTCCATCTGGCGCGGCGGCTGCATCATCCGCGCGCGCTTCCTGAACCGCATCACCGACGCCTTCCGCACCGACCCGGCCCTGGGCAACCTGATGCTCGACCCGTTCTTCAAGGACCTGCTGAACCGCACGCAGCAGAACTGGCGCGAAGTGGTGGCGCTGGCGGTGGGCAACGGCATTCCGGTGCCGGCCTTCAGCGCCTCGCTGGCCTACTACGACAGCTACCGCACCGAGCGCCTGCCGGCCAACCTGCTGCAGGCGCAGCGCGACTTCTTCGGCGCCCACACCTACGAGCGCATCGACAAGCCGGAAGGCCAGTTCTTCCACACCGACTGGCCCGAAGTCATCGGCTGATCGACCGGGGCGATGCCATGCCGGCCCTCGACTACCCCAGCCACCTGGTCGAGGACTGGCAACTGGGCGACGGCACGCCGGTGCGCATCCGCCCGATCCGCGCCGGGGACCTGGCGATGCACACGGCCTTCGTGAACGGCCTCTCGAAGGAAACCGGCTATCGCCGCCTGCTGTCGCCACGAACGCCGCAGCCCGACGAGCTGTGGCGCATGACGCACATCGACTACGAACACGAGCTCGCGCTCATCGCAACCACCGTGGTCGATGGTGCCGAGCAGCAGATGGGCGTGGTGCGCTACGTGCGCGGCGAGACGCCAGAGACTGCGCACGTCGCCGAGTTCGCCATCGTCATCGCCGATGCATGGCAGCACCGCGGCGTCGCCCACAAGCTCATGAGCAGGCTGATCGAGGCTGCCACGGCGGCAGGCGTGAAACAGCTGGCCGACATCACGCTCTACGACAACACCGGCATGCTGGCGCTGGCACGCAGGCTGGGCTTCAAGGTGCAGCGCGATCCGGGCAACCCGAACGTCACGCGTCTGCGGCTGGCTCTGGACGCATCTGCGTCCTGAGCAAGGATCGGGGATGCGAGCGAGCACGACATCGCAGCGATCCATTCCGGTGGCGCGATGCTGCGGCGGTGCCCGACGGGCGCTTTCAGGAACTGCCCGAACCCGACGGCATAGCGTGTCTTCGGCCGCCCGGCGCTCACCGCCTTCGCAATGGTGTCGGCAATCAACTGCGGGGGCGACTGGCGCTTGCGGCTCGCCTCGCCGACCATCGACAGTGCCATCGCCTTGGCCTGGCCCGCGTATGCGCCCTTGCCCGACACGTCGCGCAGCTTGTCGGCGGCGGTGTCGGCCCACTCGGTCCTGATGCCGCCCGGCTCGATCACCACCACGTCGACGCCGAAGGGCTGGACTTCCATGCGCAGGCAGTCGCTGATGGCCTCGAGCGCGAACTTGGTGCCGTGGTACCAGGCGCCCAGCGGCGTGTGGATCTTGCCGCCCATCGACGTGATGTTGACGATGGTTCCCGAGCGCTGCGAGCGCATGTGAGGCAGCACCAGCTGGGTCATCGATGGCATCGAGGCGATGTCTCCGTCGCCGTCGACGCCCCGTCACTCCCCGCCCTCAGTTCAGACGCATGGCATGGCGCGCGGTGTCCGCCGTCGGCCCCGTCCATTCCTGGAAGGTCCGGTAGAAGGAACTCGGGTCTTCGAACCCGAACAGAAAGGCGATCTCTCCTCCCGACACGGAGGTGTTCGCCAGATAGCGGCGCACCAGTTTCTCGCGCGTGCTGCTGACCAGCATCCGGAAGTTTCCCCCCCTCGTCCTCCAGGTGGCGCTGCAGCGTGCGCTTGCTCACGGCCAGGCGGTCCGCGACCACGTCGACGGTCGCCGCATTGCTCGGCAGCAATTCGAGCAGCAGCGCCTTCACCCGCTCCGCGGTGGTTGCCGTGGCGTCGAGTTCGCCGAGCCGTCTGCGCAGGTCGGGTTCGAAGACGCGCCACATGCCCTCGTTGAGCGGCAGGAACGGGCGAAGTGCGTCGGCTGCGGCAAAGGTGATGGCCGCATGCGGGCCGCGTTTCACCGGCACGCCGAAATACTCCTCGTACCGCCTGCCGTGCGCTGTGGCCGGGAGCACCGGCAGTGCCACGCGCTTCGCCTTGACCGGCTCCCGCGTTGCGAGCCGCGCCGGCAAGTCGCAGGCACGATCACGCCGCCGGGCCAGGGACGGGCGCCCAGTCCTGCTGGCCGAGCTTCTCCATCGCCATCTCGACAAAGACCGCCACCGCGTGCGGAACATGCTGCCGGCTGGCGTAGATGACGCTCAGGCCGCGGCCCGCCCGCATGTACTGCGGCAACACCGGCACCAGCATGCCGGAGGCCACCTCGGACACCGTGAGGATCGAGGGCAGCGCCGCAATGCCCAGGCCGGCACAGGCCGCCTTCAGCAGCACGCCCTGCACGTTGCTGATGACGCGGCCTCTCACCCGCACGTCCTCCTCCACGCCGTCGGGGCCCTGCAGGCGCCAGGTGGACAACCTGCCGGCATCCGGCGGCTGCGTCACGCAGTCGTGCTCGGCGAGCTCCCGCAGGCTGGCGGGCGCGCCGCGCGCCGCCAGGTAGGCCGGGCTGGCGAGAAGGCCGCCGTAGCTGTTGAAGATCCTGCGCGCCACGAAGCTCGAATCGCGCAGGGGGCCGCCACGGAAGGCGACGTCGATGCGCTCGGCGATGAGGTCGACCACGACATCGCTGAGAACGAAGTCGAGCCGCACCCGTGGATGCGCGGCCAGGAAGTCGGCCACCCACTCCATCTTGAAGAACTCGAAGAAGCTGGCCGGCGCCGCCACCCGCACCAGGCCGCTCGGCTCCTGGCCGCCCGCGACCTGCAGCCGACCGGCGCTGATCAACGCCTCGACGGCGGGGCCGCATCGCTCCTGGAAGGACTGGCCCGCGCTGGTCAGCGCCAGCTTGCGGGTGGAGCGCTGCAGGAGCCGGGTGCCCAGGTGCGCTTCGAGCTGCCGGATGCGCCGGCTCACGGTCGCCGACGGCACGCGCAGCTGCCGCGCGGCTTCCGCGAAGCTGCCGAGACGCGCAACTTGCACGAACATCGCGACTTCGTTCAGGTCGAGCACGGGGATTCTTTTCTTTCTGCCGATGACCGGGCCCGGTCCGCGCATGGCGCCGGGCTGCAGGACGCAGACTCCTCTCCTGTCCTCAGAAGTCCATGTCCTTGTCCACGTCCTGCGTCTTGCGGCGTGCCAGGGCGAGGTTGGCGCGCTGCTTGTCGAGCACGACGTAGAGGAAGACGCCCTCCTTCGATGCCGAGGGGCGGATGATGTGGTACTGCCTGCCGAGGGTGATCAGCACGTCCTCGATCACGTCGCTCAGGCCCAGCGCGCGCATGGTCTTGAGCTTGGCGCGCACCACTTCCGTGTTGCCGGCGGCGGCCACCTCCATGTCCACGCCAGATCCCGCGGCGCCGAGGATCATGCCGCTGCCCGAGTCGACGACGGCCGCGCACATGGCGCCGTCGATGGTGAGGATGTCGTCGAGCGTCTGCTTGATGGATGCCAAGTTTTTCTCCTGTCAGATTGTTGGAGGGGTTGCTGCGTGCCAAAAATGAAGCCCGCGCGCCACGCAAACACGCGCGGGGAAAGATCCGCTCTCATGCCTCGGCGAGGGTCCTGCCGAGCTGGGTCGCCCTGTAGGCCACGAGCGCCGGCACCGCGCTGTCGCGGGCCAGCACGTTGATGACGAGTTCCACGTCGCGCCGGTGAACGCTGCAGAAGATCGCGAAGCCCGATTCCGTCAGGATCATCACGCTCTTGTGGCGGCCGAGCCCGCCCTCCTGGGAAACCACGCCGCCGATCGCCACGATGGAGCTGGCCATCGCGGCCACGCGGACGGGGTCCGCATCGCCGGTGCCCGCGGAAGCGACGTCGAAGCCGTCCGCTGTGGACACCACGGCGACGGTCACGCCGATCAGCTCGTCGACCAGCTTCTGCACCTCGCGTTGCGCGTGCGCGATTGCCGTTCTCGATAGGCCATGTCGAATGCTCACTCCGTCTCTCCTCGCAGGTCGGCTTCGAGCTGCATCAGCAGCGTGTCGATCAGCAGGACCACGTCGGCCCTTTTCCGCACGTCGACGCCGAGGATCGGAAACACCCGGCCCGTGGCCGCGAGGCACTCCGCGTAGTCGTCGAGGCTGGGCACGGGGTGGGCCTCCATGCGCCCCACGCCGACGACGCAAGGCAGGGTGCGCAAGGCTTCGGCAAAGCCGTCCAGGTAGACGGACAGATCGGACAGCGGATTGGGCCGCGAGTTGTCCATCAGGACGATCAGGCCCAGCGCGTTCCTCGCGAGGATCTTCCAGAGAAAGTCGAAGCGGGCCTGCCCGGGCGTGCCGAACAGGCGGACGCGGTCGCCGTTGTCCAGCGTGAGCTGGCCGAAGTCCAGGCCCACGGTGGTGCGCGCCTTGTCTATCGACGTGTCGGAGTTGTAGACGTCGGTCACGACCGGCTCGATTTCGCTCACGCAACCGATCGCGGTCGTCTTGCCCGCTCCCACGGTGCCTGTGACGAGGATCTTGTGCTCCTTCATGGCGTTCAGATGCCCAGCCGTCGGCGAATGACGTTGACGAGGCCCCGCGCGAAGTCTCCGCCGCGCACCGCCGCCTCGCCTTTCAGCACCGGGGGCAGCATCGGCGGCTCCACGTGCAGCTCCAGCACGCCGGCTTTCTTCAGCGCGTGCAGGAACGAAACGCACTGGGCGAACGGGAGCTGGCTGATGTCGGCCAGCTCGCTCGCATTCAATGCGCGCCGCGCCAGCAGGCTCGCCATGCGGATGTTGTCGAGGTCGTTGCGCAGCAGCATGGCCGGCGGCCAGCGGCGCAGCATGAATCGCTCCGCGTCGGAAACCTCGACCTCCAGGGCGGTCTGCTCGTGCAGCGTGAGGCCGCCGGGCTGGGCCTCGCGCAGCGCATGCTCGATGCTCCTGAGCCACTGCTGCAGCCTGTCGGCGCGTATGGGCCGCTCCATCGTGCCGGGCTGCCCGCCCGAATTCATGCGAGTGAGCCTGAGCACGGCGGCAGCCATGCCGACCACCCTGGGGTATTCGTGCTCCACGGCCGGGCCGTCGACCAGCAGCGCGTCGTACGGCGGTGCGTCGACCAGCTGCCAGGCAAAGCCGGCGTCGCTCGCGGACAGCCTCACGATCGTCCGGATCACGATGATCTCGGCGACGGGCAACTTGTAGACACCGAGTCTCAGCACTGCCTTCTCCTGTCCTGCGCATTCATGTCAGTTCATCGCCGGCACTTCGCGCCAATTCAGAAGGCGCAGCGAGATGCCGCTCGCCAGATCGGCATCGACTTTCCGGGTCTCGCCCTTGGTGGTTCCCGCGACGATCCGGGTGGTGCCGTCCACGCTGACGAAGCGCAGGTCGATGACCGAGTTGGAGACACCGACGAAACCGGTGGTCGCCGGCAGCAGTACCGATCTGCCGGTGCCGTAGTTGACGGCATAGATCCGGCTCTGCCCCGAGGGGCTGCAGGCGTCGCCGGTGGTCAGCAGGCTGGAGAAGCCGACGATGCCGTTGAATGCGGTCGGATTGATCACCATGCGCCAGCCGACGCCGCCGGTGGCGCCCAGGTCGAGGTACCAGCCCTTGGACGTGCTCGACAGCGTGATGCCCGCCGTCACGTCGCTCACTTGGGTGAGCTGGCTGCGCGTGATGGACGTGCTAACGGCGTTGAAGGCCCCGGCTGTGCCGTCGAGGATGGCGTAGAAGGTCTGCGTCGCGGTCGAATTCACGTCGGACGAATCGAGCAGCCTGCCGGTGCCCAGCAGCACGAAGCGCTTGCGCGTGACGGGATGGATCTCGATCAGCGGCGCGGTGGTGACGGGTTGCGCATTCTTGGAATCGTCGGTCAGCGTGGCCAGCAGGGTCGGTGCCGGATAGGCGCCGGTGCTGCCCTTGTCGGCCGTGAGATCGAAGCGCCAGAGCTGGCCGTCCAGGTCGCCCGCGTACACCGAGTCGGTTGTGTTGTCGCCGAAGTCCGCGACGTAGGCCGAGGCCTGCGTCAGCCCGTTGGACGACGTGGGCGTGGCGATCTTCTCGAGCAGCGCGCCGGTATTGGGGTTGACGATGTACAGGTAGCCCTTGCCGTCGCTGTTGCCGTAGCCCGAGGTCAGCATCACGACCCAGCCGTACTTCTTCGTCTTCACGACGATGGGGGCGCCGTAGCTGTAGCCCATGGTGGTGTCGCTGAACTCCCACTTCACCTGTGCCGCGACGGCGGCCTCGGTGCTCATGCTCGCGGGGTCCGTCACGTCGATGGCATAGTAGCTCTTGCCGCCCTTGCCCAGGCCGCCGACGAGCAGCGAATGCCAGTCGGCGCCGCTGCCGTCGCTCTTGGTGGTGAAGGTGCCGCCTGCGTTGCCCAGGTCGACGTCGAAGGCCAGCGGCGTCGCGTCCACGTAGTAATGGTGGGCATAGCTCGGATTTCCGAGCTGCGCGAGCCCGTCGACCTGCGGCGTGCCGTTCGGCCCCTGGAACAGCGCACTGGGCACATAGGCGAACTGCTCGGTGCCGGCGGTGCTTCCCTTGAGCGCGCCGTTGAAGGCATGCAGCATGCCGTCGTTGGCGCCGACGTAGACCATGGTGGGACGAGCGTTCCACTTCGTCTTGAAGGCTGCGTAGCCCGGGTTGCTGTTCTCCGTGTAGCTGGAGCCGGGCACTCCCACGGGCGTCACCTTGGCATTGACGATGTCGCCCAGCAGCAGCGTCCGGCTGCGCAGGGCCTTCGTGCTGCCGGTGGCGGTCGAGGTGCTTTCGTTGGTGCGGTCGCCGCGCAGGTAGTTGAGGTAGTCGGTAGAGGTGTTGCTCTTTGCGTAGGAAGGCGCCAGCGCGGCCAGCTGGGCCGTGGCGATGCTGGTGGCGCGGAACGCCACGCCCTTGCTGCCGTTCCAGGTGGCGACGCGACGCGCGGTGTCCCAACCGCCGCTGGCCAGTTGCGCCTCGAGCGTGGTGCTGCTCGTCCATGCGGTCGCGGTGGACGGCGTTCCGTCGCTGGCGAAGCTGATGGTGCTGGCCGTGAGCACGCCGGTCCATCCCTTCGAGTCGTATTGCGATGCGTACGAAGCGCTGCCAGCGGAAGAAACCTGCGCACTGGAGAGCGAGAACGAGGTGGTGAAGGCCTGGATGGCGTTCGCGATGTCGATGAACGCAGCCTTCAGGCCGCTCACCATCTGCCCCGCGTTGCCGGCCAGGAAGTAGTTGTCGGGCCGCAGGCGGGAGGTGCCGTTCATGTTGATGCTCTCGCCCGACGCGTTCCACCAGCTCTGCGTGAGCGGCGTCTTGGTGTTGGCGGGGTCGTAGTTGGAAGGCAGGCTGAAGCCGCCGTACTTGGCCGCCAGGTAGTAAGGGTTCAGGTCCTCGGCCCGCTGGTACTCCATGACGTCCATCCAGTAGGTGGAGATGTTCTGGACGCCGGTGAGGTCGGGCCGGATGTCGTTGACGTGCGCGCCGTAGGCAAGGCCCGCGATGTAGTAGGTCGAATCCGTGCCGCCGGTCCTCCACCACGGCGTGGTGGCCGAGAAGCCTTCAAGCGTCTGCAGGTTCTTCGTCCAGGTGTCGGCCTTGTTGAGCGTGTCCGCCGTGACGGCCGAAGGCGCGGCGCGCCCGCTCTTCACGATCGAGCTGCCGCCCACGTTGTAGTCGTAGTGCGTGTGGTCGTCGCCGATGCCCAGGATGAAGTTCTTCTGGCACGAGTAGGCGATGGGGTCCTTGCCGCTCCAGTCGATCACGGCGGGAAAGCCGTCGAGCTTTGCATCCCGGCCCGCCGCGCCCGTGGCCACCGAATTGGTCCACTCGGGCACGTTGCCAAGGTTCTCGAAGTAGCGCACGGTCGCGTAGTAGAGCTCGCTGACGTTGTCGTACGTCATGTAGGTCTTGGCGGCCTGCCCGAACTTGTTGAGGTAGTTCATCACCCCGCTCTGCGAAACGCCGCTGGCCGTGGCGGAGACCGTGTCGGGGTTGGTGTTCATGATGCCGGTGGTGGCATCCCATTCGCCGCGGGTGTTGGTGACCACCGCGGTGGACAGCGGCTGCGGATACGTCGGGCCGATGAAGCCCATGGGGGCACGCATCACGCCGCCCTGCTGCGTGTTGCCTCCGGCGTTCAGGTAGGAGAAGGCGCCATAGCGGATCTTGTTGGCGTTCTGCTGCAGCAGGCCCTCGGGCTTGTAATTGCTTCCGTACTTGACGCAGTTGGCCTCCACGCCGCCGGCGGCAGCGGACGAGTCGCAGACCTTCACGCGCACGTAGACCTGGTAGACCGACTTCGCGCCGTTGTTCCTGTTGGCCGAATCAAGGTCGCTCAAGTCCGTTGCGGTCTTGCTGGGGTCGCCCGTGCCGGTGAACACCATGGTGTTGCCGCGCGACCAGATGCTGGAGTTGAAGTTGCTCCAGTTGCTGAACGGCGTGACGGAAGACACAAGCGTCGCGGGCAGCTTGTGGCCCGTGCCCTGGTCCGTTCCGCGCAGGGGAAAGTTGCTCACCGATCCCTGTGCCGAGCCCCATGCCTTCTCCAGGATGGTCTGGCTCGTGGTGTCGACGCTGCGGTAGCCGCCCGACAGCGCCCAGCGGAACGGATCGATGGTCTGCATCGCGGCCCAGTTCATGAAGTTGCCGCTCCACTGGCCCGAGCAGCTGTGCTTGTTGGTGCCGGTGGACGCGCCCGCGGGCTGGAAGTAGCTGTCGGATGCTGCGTTGCCCGCCACCGCCGGGGCGACGTACTGGTACGTGTAGCACTTCTTCGGATCGAAGTAGCCGAGGTACTCGCTGGCGTCGGCGTAGTCGCCGAGATTGGCCACGCTGATGGCGGTGGGGTACTCGACCGACAACGCCAGCGCCAGGTTGCCCGGCACATCGGACGTGGCGAACACCGGCTGGTCGGAGAGCTTCAGCGTCGTCGCCGCCGTGGTCGTGCCCGGCACGGCCAGCAGCAATGCGAAGGCGACCACCGCACCGATGCCGAAGGCCGTGAACGGCGCGGCAGGCGCGACAGGCGCAGGAGGCAGGCGACGGAAAACGCGTGTCATGGCGATGCGGTGCTTTCTCATCAATCTGGCTTGGTGAACGTCGACTGCAGGAACACCTGCGTTTCGCGCGGCCCGCTGACCCGCATGCTCAGGCGGTAGACGGTGGCCGTCGGCGGGGCCGGCGGCGGCATCGGGCCTGCCGTGCCGCCGCTGGGCGCGGCGGAAGACTGCACGCAGTTGGCACTGGTGGCCGTGCCGCTGCCGGTGCAGAGGCGATCGATCACGTAGCGGATGCTCACCTGCGCGGTGGTGTCCACGATGTCGTTGGACGTCTTTCCCACGCTCGCGAAGGAGGAATCGTCGAGCAGCGCCGTGGGCATGCCCTGCGCGTTGGTGTCGAGCCTGCTCGCCTTGAAGTTCTCGGCCGGCACGTCGTCCGTCGCGGTGGCCAGCGTGCCTGTGGCGGCGAACTTGGCGAGCACCGCCGAGACCGCCCGCTCGCCCTGGTTGACGAGGTCGCGCCTGAAGGCCAGGTTGCCGGCGGAGGCCAGCGAGGAGTGCATGGAACGCACCACCGCGACACCGCCCGCCAGCAGGATCACGAGGACGATGAGGCAGAACAGCAGGACGACGCCGCGCTCGCGCTTCGCCGCCCCCGGTAGCGTGGGCAACTTCGTCTTCATGGCAGCAGGAGCATGTTGCGCAGCGGGACGGTGAAGTCGACGACGCGATAGCGGTAGTTCTGATCGTCCGTGCCGTTCAGGCTGACGGTCTGCGCGAGCGATTTCTTCGCGGCGTCCACGGCATCGCCGAACAGGGTGAGCGAAGCGGATGACACCGGGTCTCTTTCCTTGCTCGCGCTGCGCATGACCAGCGCGACGCGGACCGCCACGATCTGACGCAGCGTGGCGGTCGTCGTCATGACGGTGGCGATGTCGTAGCCCGTCGCGCCCGGGTCGGCCCAAGCGTCGAGGATGCCGTCGCCGTTGGTGTCCAGGCCATAGAGAGCGCGCATCTGGATCACGCCGTCGGCCAGCGCCTGCGCGGTGGTGGTTCCCCCGCCCTGCAGCAGGTCGTAGCCGTAGAGCGTGCTGTTGTCGCCCACGCCGAAGAGCTGGAACTGGACGTTGCCGTTCGCCGGGTTGCCCAGCGGCGTGACGTAGGTCGAGGTGCTGGCGGCCAGGGTCTGCAGCGAGGTGGTCTTGCCGGCCGTGTAGTAGGTGCCGCCCACGGTGAGCACCTTGGCCGAGGTACCAGTCACCTGCTCGAGCAGGCAGTCGGTGGTGCCGTTCTGGCTCACCAGCACGAGGTCGCCGGTGGAGATGCCGACTGTGTTGTCCATCGAGAGCGTGGTTGCGCTGCCGGGGTCCGTCAGGCCGCGCGGCACGCCGCCGGCCACCGCATCGCCGCCCATGACCACCAGCACGTCGGAGCCGGCGTCGGACTGGCTCTTGGCGATGAGCAGCGGTGCGACGCGCAGGTTCGCCGGCGCGCCGGCCAGGAAGCTCTTCTTGAAGGGCGCCGGGAATGCATTCGAGGACGGCAGCAACGATGCCGCATTGAGCTTGCAGCCGAACACGCCCCGGTCGGTCGGCTGCGTGGACTGGCTCAGGCTCGAGCCGGCGCTGCGCAGCGCCCGGTCGAGCAGGTAGGAGGCGTACGCGCCGGCCTGGTCCATGTCGTTGGTCGACGTGGTGGTGCGCCTCTTCGCCTCTCCGACCGTGATGACGCTGGTGACGGCCAGCGTCACCACCAGCCCGATGACCATGGCCACGAGCAGCTCGATCAGGGAGAGGCCACGCTGCCGGAACGGCAGCGCCGTGGGGAAGGCGTGCCTCATGGCAGCGTCACCCGCGTGGAGAAGGTGCTGCCGTCGGTGTCCGCGCGGGCAGGAGCCCGCCAGGTGATCGTGATGTCGGCGCTGTTGGAGGCCACGGAGGTCACGGTGACGCCGCCGTTCGGCAACCCGCCATTCGCCGGATCGGCCACGCGCTTCTGCCAGGCCGAGCCCGCGCTGGTGTCCACGGTGACCGACTTGCCCAGCCACATCGCGCTGGCGATGTCGTTGGCCAGCAAGGCAGCGCGGTTGCGGTCCTCCGCATCCGTCGACAGCGAGATGGCGCGCGCCTGCAGGCCGACGAGGCCGAGCACGCCGAACGAGAAGATCAGGATGGAGACCAGCACCTCGAGCAAGGCGAATCCCGACTGCCGCTGCGAGCCGGAAGAAGCCGAAAAAGGAAGTCTTCTTTTCATGGACAGCCGTCGGGGGAATCGGTCAGCTTGCGGGCCGGATCGCACATGCGGACCTGCCCTCCCAATGCGACCAGCACGCGCAGCGGGCGGTCGGCGCCGGGGGACAGGGAGACGTCGTAGGTCTGCAGGGGCGAGGGAGTGCCGCAACTGGCACCGCTCACGTCGGTGTCGGTGTTCGTCACCACCCGCCCCATGGCGTTGAAGCAGACGGCCGCGGGGCCGCTGATCTGCACGCCGGATGCGACGTCGGAGAGCACGCCGGCCTGCACGAACGCGCTGTTCGCGTCCAGGCTCGACTTGGAGACGTTGATCGACCAGCCGCTGCCGTTGGCAACGGCCGTCAGGCTGGTCTGCGGCGCCGGGCTGTTGGTCAGCGAGAACACCATGGGCCGGCTGCGGCGCAGCGCCTCGGCCTGCGCGAAGCGCAGCCCGTTCTGCAGCGAGTCGCTCACGGTACGGACCTTGTTGTTGTTGATCCAGGTGGTGAACGAAGGCATGGCCAGCATCGCCAGGACGCTCAGCAGCACGATCGTCACCATCAGCTCGATGAGGGTGAAGCCCGTTGCAAGGCGCATGCGGCGGCGATCTTTCATGTCGGGCATGCCTGTCCGCGCCGGGTCACCCAGGCCTTGTCGCAGCCGGTCCAGCCCGACACGCTGCTGATCGTGGTGGACTGCACGCCGAGCTGGTCCACGTAGAAGGTGAAGCCGTTGGTCGGGCCGGAGCCGACGGCCTGCAGCTTGTAGGTCGTCGCGGTTGCAGCGGGACTCGTGGTGCACGACAGCGTGAAGTAGCCGACGACGTTGGTCTTGTTGCATGGAGCGACGAAGCTGCCGGTCTTGAGATAGCTCCGGTTGTCCTGGTAGAAGCGCTCCATGTCCGCGCGCAGGGCCGCCAGGCCGTTGGTGCCGTCGACGAGCTGGCCGCGCAGCACGTAGTCGCGGTAGCTGGGCAGCGCGACCGCTGCGAGGATGGCCACGATGGCCACCGTGACCATGACCTCGATCAGCGTGAAGCCGGTGGGGCGGCGCACGCGCCGCTCGCCGCCTGGTTGCTTCGCCGTGCTCATGGAGCGTATCTGCATCCGTTTCCTTTCCCTGTGACCAAGAAAATCCATTCATTCCCGAAGGCGGGAAACTCGATGAAAATGAATGAATTGGCCCGCATTGAAAACTCGTCCAATTCAAGTCAATCCAGGACGCCGCCACTCGCAAACGAAATTGGATTGCCGATACATGTGTCCATTGAAAGACATCATGTGACAATTGTTTACGATCTTTGTCGCTTTCTACTAGCGCACAAAGTGAGATTCAGCCACTCAAATTTCGATGCAATCGATGCAGGCTCGATAGACAATGCGCACCAAAACAAGGCCAATTGCCCCAATATGGCTCACCCGGCAGGAAGGTGAATTAGGCTATTTTTTGGTCAATTGGATAAAAAATTGACGCGCCCTGTACTCACGGAATCGAAGCGCCCGAAGACGGCGTCCACTCCCGCAGGCTGAGCTTTTCCACCGCCATGTCGACGAAGGCCGAGACGGCCAGCGGCCGCTGCTGGCGGCTTGGATAGACGACGCTCAGCCCGCGCCCCGCCCGCATGTACCCCGGCAGCACGGGCACCAGCCGGCCCGCGGCCACTTCCGCCGCCGTCAGGATCGCCGGCAGCGCGACGATGCCCAGTCCTGCGCACGCAGCCTCGCGCAGCGCCACCTGGACATTGCTGGTGAAACGCCCGCGCACGCGCACTTCTTCTTCCACGCCGTCGGGGCCTTGCAGGCGCCAGACGGCGAAATTGCCGGTGTCCGGCGGCTGCGTCACGCACGCGTGCTCGCCCAGCTCCCGCAGGTCGGCGGGCGCGCCGTGCGCCGCGAGGTAGGCCGGGCTGGCAAGAAGCCCGCCGTAGCTCGCGAAGATCCTTCGCGCCACGTAGCTCGAGTCTTCCAGGGGCCCGATGCGGAACGCGACGTCGATGCGGTCGGCGATGAGGTCGGCCGGAAGGTCGCTGAGCACGAAGTCGAGCTGCACCAGCGGATGCGCGGCCAGAAAGGCCGACACCCACGCCATGTCGAAGTATTCGAAGAAGCTCGCCGAGGCGGCCACCCGTATCGGCCCGCTCGGCTCCTGGCTGCCCGCGACGTGCGATTGCCCGGCTTCGATCAGTTCCTCGACCGCCGGGCCGCAGCGCTCGTGAAAAGTCTGGCCCGCACTGGTCAGGGTGAGCTTGCGGGTCGAGCGCTGCATCAGCCGGGTTCCCAGGCGCGCCTCGAGCTGCTGGATGCGGCGGCTCACGGTGGCCGACGGCATGCGCAGGTGCCTGGCCGCCTCGGCGAAGCTGCCCAGGCGCGCCACTTGCACGAACATGGCGACTTCGTTCAGATCGAGCACGGAATCCTTCCTTGATTGAATGATTGGCTGCAATGCATTTGCTGCCTCATCAATTCCATGATTGCTATCGATCCATCATCGATTTGCAATCGCTCCGTTCAAAAGAAAGAGACAAATCGCCCTATTGCCATGAAAAATGGAATTCAAACTGAGCAGCAGCTGACTTATTGGAATTGACAGGAAGCCGGATAAACAATCCGCAAACTGCTTCGCCGTTGCGGCAATATCCATCTTCGAGATTGGTTATAGATGGTAACGAGTAATTAATCTAATCCATTACCCACCATCCAGGTGGGTCGGCCCTCCTGCCCGTATTTCTTTTCGTCCGGATTTCCATGCAAGCCTTTCCCGATGCGGCCGCATTGCGCGCGCCACGCTCCCTGGACGATCTGCTCCTCTACCGGCTGTCCCGCGCCGTGCGCGCCGGCAGCGGCATGGCCACCCGCCTCGTCGAAGGCGGCTTCGGCATCACGCATCGCGAGTGGGGAATGATCGGCATGCTCGCGCAGATCGGCGAGATCACCTCCTCTGCATTCGCCGAACGCCTGCAGCTCGACCGGGTGCGCACCTCGCGCGGCCTGCGGAGCCTTTCCGAGAAGAAGCTGGTGGAGCGGCGGCGCGATGCCGAGGACGGCCGCGAAGTGCACGTGCGGCTGAGCGCCACCGGCCGCGAGCTGTGCAATGCGCTCTTTCCCCGGATCGCCCGTCTCAACATGGATCTGCTGGAATGCATCGACGAGGAGCACCTCGACGTCTTTCTCGAATGCCTGCGCCGGCTCGAGCTGCGCGGCAAGGAACTGAGCGCGCTGGGCGCGGTGCCGGAAAAGGCCGACCGCCGATCGGGCGGCACGCGCCACAGGTGGCGTTGACCCGGACGACGCCTGCGCCAGGGAGCGATCGAAGACCGTCGCAAATTTGACAGTCTCGATGCAGCACGGTGCCTAGCATCCGGCACCACATGAACACCGACCACCTCGACGAAGCCCGCCCTGCCCTGCACCGCCGACGCATGCTGCTGGCCGGCGGCGCGCTGCTGGCGGGCACTGTCGCCGCCGGGGCCGGATACGTCGTCACCCACTCCGACCACCCGATTGCCATGGCCGATTTCTCCGACCTCGCCAACGCCATGCGCACGCTCGAACGCCTGCGCGAGGCACCGCTGCATACCCGCTCGGGTTGGGACCTGGCCCACGTGCTGCACCACGCCGCGCAGAGCGTCGAATACTCGCTCGACGGTTTTCCGCAGCTCAAGCCCACCTGGTTTCGTGCCTCGCTGGGCACCGTGGCATTCGCGGTGTTCTCCGCGCGCGGCCGCATGAGCCACGGACTCGAAGAGCCCATCCCCGGCGCACCGGCCATTGCTTCAGGCCAGCCGCTGGATACCGCCATCGACCACCTGATGGCCGCGCTGAATCGCTTCGAGCGACACAGCGCGGCGCTCGCGCCGCACTTCGCATACGGCGCGCTGAGCAAGCCGGAGTACATGCGCGCCCACCTCATGCACCTGGCGAATCACTGGGAGCTGGTGGACGCCGGCTGACGCGTGCCGGCACGCAGCAGCTGCCCATGCAACGGGCAGCCGCTGCGCAGGCTGTCCCTGCGCTCAGCGCGGCGTGTAGGTGATCTTCGTCGTGACGAAGTTCGTGGTCGTATCGCCCGTGCGCGCGGCGAACCTGAGCAGTTGGCCGCGATAGGGCCCTTCGGCCGCGATCCAGTTGTCCTGGTACTCGGTGCGGTCCGATCCGTCGACCTGCCGGAAGCGGACGACCCCCGAGAACTTGCAGGCGTTGATCGCGCCCATGGGCGTTTCGAGAGATTCCCGCCCGACGTAGGTGTCGGTGCCCGTGATGACCTGCTGGTTGCGGATCTCGCCGTTCGGGCCTTCCACACTCTTGACCGTGTAGTTCATGTCGACCGTCTGGCCGGGCGACATCGTGGGCGTGACAACCGGCGGGTCGTTGTACGCATAGTCCAGCGAACCCGCATCCTCGCCGCCGTTGCGCACGCCGTACCTCACGATCTTGCCGTCGATGTAGTCCATGTACTGCCTGTCGGTCGCGCTCCCACCGGTGCCGTAGTACTGGGTGCGCAACCGACGCACGGGGCTCACATCTCTGAAGGACTCGCGACCGCGAGTGATCGTGACCGTGCGCAGCTTCACGGTGTTGCTGCCGTTGACGATGTCCTGCTCGAGCTCCACCGTGGTGCCTTCGCGCAGGTCGGCTTCGTTGAAGCACGCGGCCGAGGAGTTTTCCGGAGGCGGCGGCGGTGGGGGCGGAGGAGGAGGAGGCGGCGGGGGAGGCGGTGGGGGCGGCGGAGGAGGAATGAACCCGATGCCACCTCCATCACCACCGCCTCCTCCGCCGCCACCACCTCCACACGCGGCCAACGTCGCGACCGCGATCGCGGTCAGTAGATGCCTTGCATTCATGAATCCATCCTCCATTCGTCCAGTTCAGATAAGGGCGCCCCAAAGCCTTGGCGTCTGCCCTGGCTTTCTCTCTGGCGCGGGGGGACTGTGCGGGAGGCGGGTCAGGCGCAACTAGTGCACAAAGTCATGCAGGTCCGGATGCCGGTGGCGGCGCGGGTATCCTCCCGGGCCATCGAAGACCCGATGGAGACAAGGCGGTGGACATGTACATCGAACAAGGCGGCGAAGGCCCCGACCTGCTTCTCATGCTGCACGGAATGGGCGCAACCGGCGCGGTGTGGTCGCCGATGTGCGCAGAGATGTGCGCGGAGATGCAGACCGATGCGGACACCCGGTGGCACGGCCGCTGGCTCGCACCCGATCTGCCCGGCCATGGCCGCTCGGGCAGGCAGGACTCCTACGCCATCGGCCAGCTCGCAGCGAGCGTGGCGCATGCCGTGCTGCCGCATCTCCAGCCCGGAGGACGCCTCGTGGTGCTCGGGCATTCGCTCGGCGGCGTGATCGCACTCGCGCTCGCCACCGGCTGGTTCGGCGTCTTGCCGCACCGCGTCTTCGCGGCCGGCATCAAGATCGCGTGGAGCGACGAAGAGCTTCGCCGCATGGAGACGCTGGCGCTCCAGCCCGCGAAGCTGTTTCCGACGGAAGAAGAAGCACAGGAGCGCTACCTGAAGGTCTCGGGCCTCGCGGCGGTTGCCGGCGCGGCATCACCGGTGGCCGCGCGAGGCGTCGCACGCGACAGTGAAGGCTGGCGCCTGGCGATGGACCCTCGCGCCAACGCAGTGGGCAAGCCGCCGCTGTCCGAGCTGATGGCGCTGGCGCGCTGCCCCGTTCATCTCGGACGCGGAGGCAACGACGCGATGGTGACGCTGGAGCAGACCCGTTCGCTCGATCCCGGTGCGCGAGATCTCGGGCCTCATGGCCACAACGTGATGGTCGAGGCGCCCGGGCAGGTCCGCGACTGGATGGCCTCCTTCGCATGAGGCACGCGGCCCGGGCGCCGCTTCTCTTTTTCAGCGCACTACTTCGATCCTGCGGATCGGTATCGCCGCCTCCGCGGCTCGCGCCCTCAGCTGTCCGCACCCGCCATCGACATCCTGCCCCGCCGAATGCCGCAGCTTCGTCAGGATGCCGCGCTCATGCAGCGTGCGGGCGATCTGCTCGCAACGCTCCAGCGACGGACGACTGAAGTCCACGCCGTCCACCGCGTTGAAGGGAATCATGTTCAGCACGCCCCACTTGCCCGAGAGCAGCCGCACGATGCCGTCGATCTCGTCCTGCCCGTCGTTCACGCCTTCCAGCAGCGTCCACTGGTACTGGATGGGGTAGCCGCTGGCACGCGCGTAGCGCTCGCCCGCCTCGACCAGCTCTTCAGGCGTCATGGCTGGCGCACGCGGAAGCAGCTTCCTGCGCAGCTTGGCCCTGGTGGTGTGCAGCGAGAGCGCCAGCGCAGGCCTCACGCGCTCGGTCATCAGCCGCTCGAACACGCGCGGATCGCCCACGGTGGAGAACACGAGGTTCTTGTGGCCGACGTTGCCGACCGTGCCCAGCAGCTCGATCGCCTCCAGCACGTTGTCCATGTTGTGAGCCGGCTCGCCCATGCCCATGAACACCACCTTGCGCACCGGCCTGCGCATGCGCGCGAGCGCGACCTGCGCAATGATCTCGGCGCTGCCCACCTGGCGCAACAGGCCGTCGCGGCCCGTCATGCAGAACTGGCAGCCGACCGCGCAGCCCACTTGCGAGGAGACGCACAGGCCGTCGCGCGGCAGCAGCACGCTCTCCACGGTCTGGCCATCGGCGAGGGCCACCAGCAGCCGCTCGGAACCGTCGGCGCCGGGATGCGCCGCGACGACGCGCGCGAGCCCCGCAAGCTCGGCTTCGATGGACGGCAACTCCTCCATCAGCGAAGCAGGAAAGAAGCTCGCGGGCAGGCGCCTGCCGCTGTTCCTGGGCAGCGCGTGGGACCACAGCCGCAGGATGCGCTGCTCGTGGCTGGGGCCGGCTCCGGCTTTTCGCAGCCGTTGTTTCAGTTCGTGGATTCGCATGCGCCGCCTGGGGCAAGGGGACTCCCGCACAGGCGCGGGATGGTGATCGACAAGCGCCAGATTGTGCCCGGCGCCGGGCGCTCACCCTTGCGACTGCAGCCGCCCGGCCTGCCGGCGGCTGTTGGCGATCATGGCCGAGCCGGCGAGGCACAGGGTCGCGAGCAAGGCCAGCGCCGAACTGGCGCCCCGGGTGAAGGCCGCCACATCCGCATCGGAAAGCCCCACACCAGTGCTTCCGAGAACCATGCGCTGCGAGCCCGGAGAGAGCCGCGCAAGCGCCACGCTCAACGCCAGTGCGGTTCCCACCATGATCCCGGTGTTCTGCAGCGTCGAGCGCACGCCGTTCGCGATGCCTCGCCGCTGGGGCTGCACGTTCTGCAGGATCGACGCGTTGTTCGGCGTCACGAAGCTGCCGATGCCCAGGCCGAGCACCCACAGGCAAGCGGCAAGCTGCGCGGCGCCGATCTCCGGCCGCAGCAGCGCGGCCAGCATTGCCAGCGCGCATCCCGCGAGCAGCATTCCGCACACGCAGACGGATTCGGGGCTGAAGCGCCGGATCAGCATGCCCGCCACCGGCGCGGCCATCAGCATGCCGAATGCGACCGGTGCCACACGCAGGCCAGCCTGCGAAGGCTCCAGCCCCGCGCAGGCTTGCAGGTACAAGGCCACCAGCACCAGCGGAGCAGCCTGCGTCATTGACAGCAGCAGGATGCCCGCGTACGCGGTGCGTCGCGCAGGATCGGCGAACAGCGACGGGTCGACCAGCGGGCTCGCCGAATGCAACTGCACCTTCGAGAAGAGCGCGATGGCGCAGAGCCCCGCGAGCATGAACGCAAGTACCGGCGCGCTCGTCCATCCACGCGCTCCCGCCATCGAGAGCGCGTAGGTCACGCCCCCGATGCCGGCGAAGGAAAGCGCAGCACCCGCGAGGTCGAAGCGCTCGGCACGCAGCGCGGCGCTCGCGGGCAAGACCTTCCACGACCACGCCAGCACACAAAGCCCGATGGGCACGTTGAGCATGAAGAGAACGCGCCAGCCCCACCACGACACGACGAAGCCGCCGGCCAGCGGCCCCACTACCTGGGCCAGCGCCGCGACCATCGCGAGGATGCCGAGCGCGAGCCCCATCCTGGTGCGACCGAATGCATCGCCCACGAGTGCGCTGGAGTTCGCCATGACACCCGCCGCGCCCACGGCCTGGCACACGCGAGCCGCCAGCATCAGTTCAGCATTCGGCGCGAATGCGCACGCGGCGCAGGCGGCGATGAAGAGCGACAGCCCGGAGAGAAAGAGCCTTCGCCGCCCCCAGAGATCGGCCAGCCGCCCGAAGCTGAGGATGCAGACCGTGCTGACCAGCATGTAGGACAGCAGGATCCAGCTCGCCTGCGCGGGCGAAGCGTGCAGGCTGCGCGCCGCCGCGGGCAGCGCGACATTGAGCGCGCTGAGATTAAGAAAGCACAGCAGCGCCCCCGCGCTGGCGGCGACGAGCACCGCCCAGCCCGTCCTGTCCGCGTCGTCGGTCATCGCCCTCTCAGTCCTCGCTCTTGAATCCCGATGCCTCGACGATGGGGCGCCAGTAGGCCCTGTCCTCGGCCATGATCCGCTTCACGTCCGCGCCGGGCAGCCCCGTGGGCTCCAGGCCCATGCGGTCGACCTGCGCGCGCACCTGCGGGCGGCGCATCGCGGCGAGGAAGGCCGACTCCAGCTTCGCGACCACCTCCTTCGGCGTGCCCGCCGGCACGAAAGCGGCATAGGCGGCGTTGGCGCGGTCGAAGGCGTCGTAGCCCGACTCCTTGATCGTCGGCACGTCGGGCAGCCAGCTCAGGCGCTTCGTGCCCGCGACGCCGAGTATCCGCAGCTTGCCCGCGCGGTGAAGTTCGAGCTGGCTCGCCAGCGCGTCGGCGCCGAGCGGCACGTGGTCGCCGATGATGTCGGTCGCCAGCGGCGCGCCGCCCCTGTAGCTGACCGGCGCGAGCGGCACGCCGATGGCCTTGGACAGCTGCAGCACGCTGAAGTGCAGCCCGCCGCCCAGGTTGGTCATGCCCACGCTGCCGCCGGAAGGATTCTTCCGCAGCCACGCGACGTACTCGGGGATCGTCCTGAACGGCTGGTTGGCGCCGGCCGAGACCACGCTGGGCACGTTCGCCAGGTGCGCGACGGGAATGAAGTCCTTGTCGACGTCGTAGTTCAGCCGCGCATAGGTCATCGGAAAGAGCACGAAGGGCGGCGTGCCGCCGATCAGGATGGTTCGGCCGTCGGGCTTCGCTACCTTGACGGCCTCGATGGAAATGCGTGACGACGCGCCGGGCCGGTTCTCCACCAGCACGGGCTCCTTGAACGTGGTGCGCAAGTCTTCCGCCAGCGAGCGCGCGAGGCTGTCGAGGGCGCCGCCCGGCGGAAATCCGATGATCAGCCGGATGGGCGTGCTGTTGTCGGCATGCGCGGCCGCGCCGATCAGGGCGATCGACGCGCCGAGAAGAAGTGTCTTGAGGAACGGGGCCATGGTGGAGTACCTGCGGAGTTGGAAAAACGGACTCAGAAGGGCAGCACGGTCAGCGCGTTGGCCGGCCGGTGCGCGGCCTCGAAGGCCGCGGCGGCCTGCAGCAATTGCTGGTCTTCGCGGAAGCGGCCGACGAGCTGCATGCCGATGGGGAGCCCGTCGCTGCCCGCGCCGCACGGCAGGCTGATGGCGGGATGGCCCGTGAGGTTGAAAGGCATGGTCCACGGGAACCAGTTCGACCGCACCTCGGCGAAGGATTCGCCGTCGATCTCGATGCTGCCGAACAGGTCCTGGTCGATGGGCAGGGCCGTGCGCGAGAGCGTCGGCGTGAAGATGAAATCGTGCGTCTCGAGCTGAGCCTGCACCGTGCGGAAGAGTGCCGTCCTGGCGAACATGGCCTGCTGGAAGGCGACGCCGTCGACATGCTCCGCGAGCGCGAGCTGCTTCAGCAGCGACGGGCTCAGCTGGTCGGCGTGCGCTGCCGCCAGCGGCGCGAAGCGCCCACGCCAGCTGGTGTGGTTGATGACCCGCCACACGGACTCGACGTCATAGCCCTCGCCCGGCATCTCCTCGAGCTGCGCGCCCATCGAGTGCAGCGTTTCGAGCGCGGATCCGAACGCGGCGGCGACGTCGGCTGAAATCGGCCGCCCCTTCGGCGTCGCGCAGTACAGGACACGTTTTCCGTGAAGGTCTCCGCCGGGCTTCAGCGCGTCGAAGTACGGCTGGGCCGGCACGCCGAGCGACCACGGATCGCTTCCGTGGGCACCGGTCATCGCCTGCAGCATGAGCGCCGTGTCGGCCACGTCGCGCGTGGTGGGCGTCACGTAGGTGTAGTTGCCGAAGGCGTCCTGCACCTGGCTGTGGGGAACCACGCCCAGGCTCTGCTTGAGGCCGACCACGCCGTTGCAGGCGGCGGGAATGCGGGTGGAGCCGCCGCCGTCGGTCGCAATGGCCAGCGGCGCCACGCCCGCCGCGATGGACGCCGCCGCGCCACCGCTGGAGCCGCCGCTGGTGCGCGTCGCGTCCCATGCGTTGCGCGTGCTGCCGAAGAGCGGCGCGTCGGTCAGGCACTTGGCGCCGAACTCGGACGAGGTCGTCTTGCCGATGAGGATGGCGCCCGCCTGACGCATGCGCGCGACGGCCACCGCGTCGCGCGCGGGAACATGGTCGCGGTGCAGCATGGAGCCGTAGGTCGTCCGCACGCCCTGCGTGTCGACGATGTCCTTTACCGTGAACGGCAGGCCGTGGAGCAGGCCCGATGCCTCGCCCTTCATCAGTGCCGCTTCCGCGCTCCTGGCCTGCTCCATCGCCTGCTCGTGGCAGAGTGTGATGAAGCAGTTCAGCAGCGGCTGCACCGCGTCGGCCCGGCGAAGCACCTCGCCGACGATCTCCACCGGCGAGAGCTTGCGCTGCACGACGAGGGTGCGCAGCGTCGCGGCGGACATCTCGCAGATTTCGGACTTCGGAAGCGCGGGAAACGCGTGACGGGACGGAGAAAACTTTTGCATGCGCAAATGATTGATTCGCCGCATTCGCTAGTCCAATACTGTTTTCTCGAAAAGGCATATGGACAGCGTATGGCTACACCGGACTTCAGAACGCTCCGCTATTTCGTGGCGGTCGCCGAAGAACGCAGCGTGGGCAAGGCGGCGCGGCGGCTCAACATGGCGCAGCCGCCGCTGTCGGTCCACATCAGGCATCTGGAGGAGTCGGTGGGTACGCCCCTGTTTCGCAGGACGGCGCGCGGCATGGAGATCACCGACGCGGGCAATGCGCTCTTCCGGCGCGCGAAGGAGGCACTGCTGCTCGCCAACGAAGGCTTCGACGCCGCCCGCGCCATCGGCTCGGGCAGCAGGGGCAGGCTCACGGTCGGGACCATGATCGCCCTCTCCTACCTGGTGCTGCCCCGCCTGGAGAACGCGCTTCGCGCGAAGTTGCCGGACGTGGAGATCCAGTACGTGGAGCTGAACGCCGTCAACAACGTGTCGGCTCTCGTCGAAGCGGAGGTGTCGGTGGCGATCTGTATCCCGCCCATCGCCCAGCCGGGCATCTCGGTCGAGCGCATCGGCACCCAGCCGCTGATGCTGGCCGTGCGCACGGACTCGGCCCTTGCCCGCATGGCCAGCATTCCGCTCGATCGGCTCGAGGGCGTTCCGCTCATCGGGCTACCGGTGCCGGAAGGCGACGTGGACAAATCGGTCGTCGCCTCGCTGCTGCGGCGGCACGACGTCAGCATGCCGGTCGCGCAGCGGGTCGAGACCATGGTGTCGGCGCTGGCGCTTGTGCTCGCGGGCAAGGGCGTGGCCATCCTGCCTGCGTGCGCGCGCATCGGCCGACCGCCGGGCGTGGTGTTCAGGCCCCTGCGCAATGCCAGCGCGAAGATGGACGTCGCGGCCTGCTGGCGCAGCGACTGGGAGAGCCCGCTGATCGAACCTTTCCTGGCTTGCGCACGCGCATCTCTGCGGCAAGCGGGTTGACGAAGGCCGGTGGCCCCATCAGCTCACCTGGCGGGAGCGGCCAGCAGCGTCTCGATCCACGCGGGAGGAATCGCGCCCGGCACCCGGGTGCCGTCGTCGAAGATCAGCGTCGGCGTTCCTTCGACCTTGTAGCGGCGACCGAGCTCGATGCCACGCTGCAGGCCGGTGGTGTCGCAACCCTGCGCCGCGGCGGCAGGCGCGGTGCCGTTCTCGATCCAGTCGGACCATGTCTTCTGCCTGTCCTTGCTGCACCACACGCCGCGTGCCTTGGCGAGCGAATCGTCGCCGAGCACGGGGTACAGGAACATGTAGACCGTCACATTGCCGATGGCCTTGAGGTCCTTGTCGATGCGCTTGCAGTGGCCGCAGTTCGGGTCGGAGAACACGGCGAGCCTGCGCTTGCCGCTGCCATGCACGATCCTTATCGCGTCGTTCAGGGGGAGCTTGTCGAAGACGAAGCCGTCGATCTTCCTGAAGCGCCCTTCCGGCGAGCTGCTCTTGCCCTGGGCATGGCTGGCACCCGCGAATGCAAGTGCTCCGAGAGTGCAACCCATCAGCAGGGTACGGCGCGTGGAATTCATGTTCTCCATGTCGATCGGGGCAAATGGTTTGTCGAGGGCGTTCAATGCACCGCGGCGCTCGGCTCTGCGGCAACGCCGCGCGCAGGCCACAGCGCGAGGCCGCCTGAGAGGCTCCATGCCTGCGCATGGCCGAGGCGACGAAGCGCCTTGGCGGCCTGCGCGCTGCGGTTGCCGCTTCGACAGTAGAACAGCACCGGGGTTCCGGCCGGCAGCGCCAGCCATGCGGGCAATGCATTGAGCAGCCCTGACAGCGGCACGGCCTCGCAGTGCGCGTCGGCGCCGAAGGGCAGCGTTTCGCTCAGGCGCTGCTCGTAGGGTTCGCGCACGTCCACCAGCAGCAGGCCCGGGTTTTCGCGCAGCAGCCGCTGCGCTTCGGCAGCACTCATCTCGTGGCCCGCGCCGGCGCAGCCGCTGTCGACGCGCGCACCGCATGCCAGGGTCTGGTATTCAGTCAGCGCGAGATCCTTCTCCAGTTCGGCTTTGGCCTCGGCGAACCGCCGCGCGTCGATGCTGCCGGCGAGCACCTGCGCCAGCAACGGCTGGGCCGCGCATTCGCGCGCCAGCGTGCTCGCGAAGCGGTCGTCGTAGTCGTGCGCCGGGAGCAGCAGCGTGCGCGGGCCCGCGGCCTGCTCCAGCTTCTTCAGCGAGGGGCCGAATGCCAGCGGCGCGCTCTGTGCGAAGTCGCTGCGCCCCAGTGCGCCGGGCATCACGGTGTCGCCGACGAAAGCGAGGCGGATGTGCATCTGCGCGTCGTGCAGCAGGTAGGCGGTCGAGTCGACAGTGTGCCCGGGGGTCGCCAGACGGGTCAGCATCTGCGCCCCGAGGCAGATCGCATCGACGCCCTGGGGCCAGCCGAGCGCGTCGAACCTGCCCGGCGAAAGGAACTGCGCGGGAAGCGCCGCGCGCAGTTCGCCGCCCGAGGAGACGTGGTCGCCATGGCTGTGCGTGTCGAGCACGGCGACCAGCGTGTACTCCTGGCAGCGCAGCAGTTGCGCGATGCGCCCGGTCAGCTCGGGCAGCGGGTCGATGACGACGCAGCGCCGGCTGTCGGCATCGGCCACGAGGTAGCAGCACGCGCCGCCCACCACGAAGCGGGTCAGGCCGTCGAGCGCGTTGCCCGGCGTCGATGCCTCCTCCGCTGTTCCCAGGCAACTGGCGCGCAGCGAAGCACCGCAGGAGCCGATGCGCGCGCAGGCTTCGTCGATGAAGGCCGGGTCGCTGGCCGGGCCAAACGACAGTCGCACGGCCGATGCCGCTTGCCAGGCGGGCAGGCCCATCGCTTCCAGCACATGGCTCGGCAGCGCCTTGGACGCGCCACAGGCCGAGCCCCCGCTCACCCGCACGTCGGCGGCGTCGAACAGGTCCTGCAGGAGCTTCGAGTCCAGGCCGGGCACCGAGAAATTGAGGGTCGTCGGCAGGCTCAGCTCGAAGGGCGCGTTGAACACCACGCCGGGGAACGCGCTCTTCAGCGCCGAGGCGATGCGTTCGCGGTACGTCTCCAGCGTTCGCCTGCCCATGAAGGTCTCGCCGTCCTCGAGCGCCTCCAGCACGGTGCCGAGCGCGGCGATGCCGGACATGTTCTCGGTTCCGGAGCGCAGCGCGCCTTCCTGGCCGCCGCCCGCCATCAGCGGCGTGAACGGTGCGCCTTCGCGAACGTAGAGCAGGCCGATGCCCTTGGGGGCGTAGAGCTTGTGTCCCGAGAACGGCGCGTAGTCGATGCGATGGGCCGCGAGCCGCAGTTCGAGCTTGCCCAGCGCCTGCACGCTGTCGACCATCCACAGGGCCGGGCTGCCGGCCAGTGCCTGCTCGATGCCGTCGAGGTCGCTGATGACGCCAGTCTCGTTGTTGGCGGCCATGGTGCAGGCCAGCCCCGCCCGCCCTGCATGCGCGCGCAGCCATTGCAGGTCGTGACGACCGTCTAGGCCGACCGGGATGGGCAGCACGCGCAGGTTCAGGCCCAGCAGCTTGTTCCAGTGCCTGAGCGCCTCGGGCACCGCCTTGTGCTCCGTCGCGCCGTAGAGCAGGCAGTCGATGTCCTCGCGGCCGCGCAGGGAGCTCAACGCCGACAGCACCGCCGTCTGAATGCCTTCGGTGGCGCCGCTGAGAAAAAGCAGGTCGCCCGTGGGAGCACCGAGCAGGCGGCGCGCGCGGGCGCGCACCGAATCCATCAGCGCGCGCGCCTTCAGGCCCGTGCTGTGTACGCTGCTGGGGTTGCCGAAGTCGTCGGCCATGGCTGCGAGTGCCGCGGCCCGTGCGCGAGGCAGCACAGGCGTGGTGGCGTTGGCGTCGAGGTAGATGTCCATTGGGGTGATTCCGGGAGAAGACGTTGCGGGCGGGTGCCGCGCTCCTGAAGGAGTCTGCGGGCCGGACCCGGGAAGCGGCTTGCCTTTTGCGCTGTCGATGCCGGTAATATTGGAATCCAATGCTCTTTTAAAGAGAATTCATGAAACTGGATTCCATAGACATCAAGATTCTTGATCTCCTGCAGCGGGACGCCGAGCTGCAGGTGGCCCAGATCGCCGAACAGGTCGGACTCTCCGCCACGCCGTGCTGGCGGCGCATCCAGCGGCTGAAGGAGGCCGGCGTCATCACGCGTTCGGTGGCCCTGCTCGATCCGCGCAAGGTCAACGTGGCGGTGACGGTGTTCGTGTCGGTGCGCACCAGCACGCACTCGCAGGAATGGTTCGACAGCTTTACGGCCACGGTGCATGCCATTCCGGAAGTGGTCGAGTTCTACCGGATGAGCGGAGACGTCGACTACCTGCTGCGCGTGGTGGTGCCCGACATCGCGGCCTACGACGCCGTCTACAAGCGCCTCATCACGGGCACGAACCTGCACGACGTCAGCTCGAGCTTCGCCATGCAGGAGCTGAAGCAGACCACTGCCCTGCCGCTGGGCTACGTGTAGAGGAAGAATCCCGGTCCGGTCAGAACAGGCTGCCCTGCCCCGCCGCGCCTGGCGGCCGGAACGCGGTGACGTCGAGCGGAATGCGCTCGCGGTTGTAGCCCAGGCGGTTCGTCGCCTTCTGGAAGCGCTGGTGGATCAGGTCGGCCCAAAGCCCTGAGCCCTTCATGCGCGTGGCGAAGTCGGCGTCGTAGTCCTTGCCGCCGCGCATCTCGTGGATGCGCGCCGTGATGCGGTCCGCGCGTTGCGGGTAGTGCAGCATCAGCCATTCCTTGAAGAGCGGAGCCACCTCCCACGGCAGCCGCACCACCGTGTAGAAGGCGCTGCGCGCGCCGGCCTCCCATGCGGCTTCGAGCACCTGCTCCATGTCTTCGGTCACGAAGGGAATCTGCGGCGCCACGCTCACGCCGACCGGCACGCCCGCCTCCGCCAGGGTGCGGATGGTGCGCAGCCGGCGATGCGGCGCGGCGGCGCGCGGCTCCAGCTTGCGGGCGAGGTCGCCGTCGAGCGTGGTCACGGTCACGTACACGGCGGCGAGGTGCTCGGCCGCCATCGGCGCGATCACGTCCAGGTCCCGCTCGATGGCGCTCGACTTGGTGACCAGCGCGAACGGATGCCGCGTTTCCTGCAGCAGCTCGATGACCGATCGCGTGAGGCGCAGTTCGCGCTCGATGGGCTGGTAGCAGTCGGTGGCGGTGCCGATGGCGATGCAGCTCGGCCGGTAGCTCTTACGACCGAGTTCGGTGCGCAGCACCTCGACGAGGTTGCGCTTGGCGATCAGCTTGGTCTCGAAGTCGAGGCCCGGCGACAGGTTGAGATAGCTGTGCGTGGGCCGCGCGAAGCAGTAGATGCAGCCGTGCTCGCAGCCACGGTACGGGTTGAGCGAGCGGTCGAAGTAGATGTCGGGCGATTCGTTTCCGGTGAGCACCGACTTCACGTCCTCGAAGCGCACCTCGGTGGCAAGGGGCGGCAGCTCCTCGGCCTCGGCCGCGCCTTCCTCGAGCGTGCCCCAGCCGTCGTCGAAGGCATTGCGCTCGTCCTTCGAGAAACGGTGCGCGATGTGCGTGGCCGCGCCGCGGCCCTTGATGGCGTGGATGGGGATGCGGGCGGCTGGCATGGCTGCGACTCCTTGGCAACTCGATTTACTGTTTATTCATACAGTATTCCACCGATTCACCATCGTCGCCAGTTTTTCAATTTCTCTATTGACAGAAATTTCGTAAATCCTAAACTCGGCGCCATGGAACTCACCGACATTCAACGCAAGTTCGTCCTGCACTGGGGCGAAATGGGCTCGCTGTGGGGCGTCAACCGCACCGTCTCGCAGATCCACGCCCTGCTCTTCGCATACGGCAAGCCCATGAACGCCGAGGAGCTCTGCGACACGCTCGGCGTGGCCCGCTCCAACATCAGCAACAGCCTGAAGGAGCTGCAGGCCTGGAACCTTGTTCGCATCACCCACACGCTGGGCGACCGGCGCGACTATTTCGAAACCAGCGTCGACGTGTGGGAGCTGTTCCGCACCGTGGTGCGCGAGCGCAAGGAGCGCGAGTTCGATCCCACCGTGCGCGTGCTGCGCGAGCTGGTCTCCAGCCCCGAATTCCAGAAGGAGCCGGCCGATGCGCAGGACCGCATCCGCTCCACCATGGAACTCATGGAAAAGCTCGCCACCTGGGCCGACGAGATGCTGCGGCTGTCGCCCGGTACGCTCGACAAGGTGATGACGCTGGGTGCGAGCGTGCAGCGCTTCGTGCGCGGCGACACCGCTTCGAACGACAAGGGTGGCAAGGGCGACGACCCCGACGCGCACCACGCCAGCCTTCCCATGATCTGAGCACCCCTTTTTTTGCCCAATCATTTCTGTTTCAACAGAAATATCGAGAACAAAGAGCATCATGAGCCCCGCTGCGACACCCACCTACCCGCTCACGATCTATTTCGATGCGAGCTGCGCGATCTGCTCCGCTGAAATGGGCGCACTCAAGGCGCGCGACGCGGTCGGCCGGCTGCAACTGGTCGACTGCTCACCCCCTAGCTTCACCGGCGGCCCCGCACCGCGCGAAGCGCTGATGGCTGCCATCCATGTGTCGGACGCCGAAGGCAGGGTGCACGTCGGCGTGCCGGCGATACGCATCTGCCGCACGGCGGTAGGCCTCTCCAGCGGCAGCCTGCTGCTCGACCTGCCGATCGTCGCGCCGCTGGCCGACCGCGCCTATGCGCTGCTGGCGCGCAACCGCTACCGCATTCCACGCTGGCTGGCCGCGAGGCTCGCCGGGCGCGTCGCGCCTTCATGCGACGACAACTGCCGCATCTGACAAAGAAACCCGACGAACAACCAAACGAGGGAACAGAGCCATGCCCACCGTCTTCCAGCCCGACTTCCGGATGCCACGCCAAACGATCGCACGCGTCGCCGACATCTCCATCACACCCGGCGACACGCAGGACTACTTCACCGAGGTCGCAACCGACTACAGCGCCTGGAGCCCCAGCTACAACATGCACTTCGGCTTCTGGCGCGCAGGCCTGAACCCGCTGCGGCGCGAAGGCATGCTGATAGAGATGAACCGCGTGGTCGGCCGCGCCTTGCGCCTCGGCGACGCCACCCGCCGCTGCGTGATCGACATGGGCTGCGGCGCCGGCGCCACCGCGCGCACGCTGGTGAGCGACGACGCATCGCTCTACGCCGTCACAGTGACCAACGTCGCAGTGCAGAACCGCATCGCCGCGAAGCTCGACGCAGCAGCCGGCGTGGCCGATCGCATGGCGCACATCGAGGCCGACTACACCCGCACCGGCCTGCCCGCCGCGCAGGCCGATGGCGCGTGGGCCGTGGAAAGCGCCTGCTATGCCAGCGGCACCGACAAGGCCGACTTCATTCGCGAAGCCGCCCGGCTGCTGAAGCCCGGCGCGCGGCTGGCGGTGGTCGACGGTTTCCTGCTGCGGCGCCAGCCGAGCCGCCTGGCAGGCTGGCTGCATCGCCTGTGGGCCGACAGCTGGGCCGTGCCCACGCTGGCCGTGCGCGACGATTTCGTCGCCGCACTGCAGGCACACGGCTTCGAGGACATCGAAGTGAAGTCGCTGCGCTGGCGCGTGGCACCGAGCGCGCTGCACATCCCGGTGCTGGCCACCCGCTTCACGCTGGCCGAGCTCTGGAAGGCTCGCGGCAGGCTCAGCCCGTGGCGGCGCAAGCACATCGTGGCCAGCTACTGCGCGCTCGCACTGGGCATGTTCTGGCGCGACTTCGACTACTGCATGGTCACCGCGACACGCCGTTGCGACTGAACAGGCAGGCCCCGAAAACGACACAACGAGGAGAAGAAGAGGTTTCCGCATGCAAAACGACTCCCAGGAAAGCAGGCTTTCCGAACTCACCCCCATCGAGCCACCCAAGCCCGTTCGCGGCATGCCCTTCGGCTGGTTCTGGCCGATGGCATCCGGCGCCGCGATTGCGCTCGTGCTGCGCCTCGTCTTCAGCAGCGCCCCCGGCAATCCCTACTCGGCCATGCTGGGCTCCTTCGTCTACTTCGTGCCCGCCGTGTGCGGCGCGGTCACGGTGTACATGGCCGAGCGCATCGAACGGCGCAGCTGGGGCTACTACATCTGGGCGCCGTGGGTGGCGACCTCGCTGTTCGTCGGCGGCACGCTGCTGGTGTTCATCGAGGGCCTGATCTGCGCCATCGTCATCGTGCCGCTGTTCGCCACCATGGGCAGCGTCGGCGGACTCGCGATGGGCATCGTGTGCCGCATCACCAACTGGCCGAAGCAGGCCGTCTACAGCTTCGCGATGCTGCCGCTGGTGCTGGGTGCCATCGAGCCCCAGCTGCCCAACCCCGACCGCTACTCCGACACCTCGCGCACGCTTTTCATCGCGGCGCCAGCCGAGCGCGTGTGGCACGAGCTCAATGCCGCCTACGACATCCGCCCCGCCGAAGTCGGCGATGCATGGGCCTACCGCATCGGCGTGCCGATGCCGGAGTCTGGCGTCACGGTAAACACGCCGGAAGGCCGTGTGCGCAAGGTGCAATGGCAGAAGAACGTGCACTTCGAGGAAGTCATCACCGAGTGGCAACCGAACCGCCTGCTGAAGTGGCGCTTCCGCTTCTCGCCCGACTCCTTCCCGGCCGGTGCGCTCGACGACCACGTGATGATCGGCGGCCAGTACTTCGACCTGCGCGACGCCACCTACACGCTGACACCGCGCGACGGCGGCACCGAACTGCGCGTCGCTGTTTCGTGGCGCATGAGCACCAGCTTCAACTGGTATGCGGACCGGGTCATGCACCTCATGCTGGCCGACGCCTCGGAGAACATCCTGCGCTTCTACAAGGCGCGCGCCGAAGCCACGGCGACAGCAGCGGCTTCGGCAGCGCAATGACGATGCAACCCGTCTTCCAGCAGGCGCTCGGCCCCGCGTGGGATCGGCTCGGCGACGTCATCCGCCGCCACTACACGATGACGCCCTTCTCCGACGACCACGTCTGTGTGCGCGGCACGATGAACGAGGTCTGGCACGCACCGTGGGCAGCTCTGCTGATGCCCTTCGGCCGGCTGTTCGGCGCGCTCGTGCCGCATCAGGGCAACGAGGTGCCGATCGAGGTGCACTACCGTTGCCGTCCCGACAACGCCACGCTCTACTGGGACCGCATCTTCCACTTCCCCGGGAGGCCGCCCTTCCATTTCCGCTCGCACATGGAGCTTGCGGAAGGCCAGGCCGGCGAGGTGATCGAATACGTGCGCTTCGGCATCGGCATGCGCCTCGCTGTGAGCGCGGAAGAAGGCGCGGTGGTGTTCCGCGACCGGGGCTATGTCTGGCGCATCGCGGGGTTTCGCATTCCGCTGCCGCTGGGCCTCTTCATGGGCACGGCCTATGTGGAAGAGCGTCCCGACCCCGCAGATGCCGAGCGCTTCACCATGAAGATGCTGCTGCGTCACCGCTGGTTCGGCGACGTGTTCCGCTACAGCGGGCGCTTTCGCCTCGGAGCGCGAACGGGATCACAATGAGCGCACCATGCCGCGCCGACCAGAAAACCTCTACGTCCAGTACCACGCTCACGTCTATTTCGGGCCCGACACGCTCGCGCAGGCCCGCGCCCTCTGTGAACGCGCAGGCCATGAGCTGATGGTGGTGGTCGGCCGTGTGCACGAGCGGCTGGTGGGCCCGCATCCGCACTGGAGCTGCCAGCTCGCCTTCGACGCTGCCGAGTTCGACCAGGTCATCGGCTGGCTCGAGGCCAACCGCGATGGGCTCGACGTGTTCGTGCACGGCGTGACCGGCGACGACCTCGCCGACCACACGACGCACGCCATGTGGCTGGGCGAGGAAAGCGAACTCGACCTCCGGATGTTCCGGCGCTAGACCGTTTCCTCCTCCTGGCCGGCGCCGTGCACCTTGAAGAAGGTGGCGCCTTCCACCTTCTGGCCGATGGCTTGCTCGTAGGCCGCGCGCACATCCTCCGGCTGCCCGGCCTGGCCGAAGAAGTCCTTCAGGTACGGCCCCAGCAGCGGATGCGCAGCCAGCTCCTTGCGCGGCAAGCCGTTGATCATCTCGTCGCGGCACGCCGAGGGCAGGAACACGTCGCGGTTCTTCTCCGGATCGCGGATCAACCCTTTGGGCTCGTGCGCCGGGTCGGCCTGCATCGCCTCGAGCTCCTCGAAGAAACGGCGCCGCATCATCACGATGCCCTTGTCGCTCTGGCCCAGCTTCTCGCGCGTGCGGTCGGTGATGGCGCCCTGCCCCACCCACACCACGAAGTCCTGGTTGGCGACGTGGCTGGTGATCCAGCGGCCCGTCACCGGGTCCTTGATCGGTCCGTACCACGAGGGAATGCGCTCCTGCACGTAGGGCTCCTGCTCGTTCGGCACGCGGCTCAGCACCCACAGCACGCTCAGCGTGTGGTGGTCGTCGATGGGCACGCGCCATTCGAAGTGGTGCCCCAGGAAGAAACCGTTGGGCCACAGGGTGACGCGGCCGGTGGTCCACATCACGTTGTCCTCGCGCTCGCCGCCGCGCAGGCGCTTGTAGACGAAGCCGTGCTCGAACTCCTCGAAGGCCAGCTTCAGGTGCGTGGGCACGTAGGGCCCTTCTTCGCCTTGCAGGCGCGTGGTCCAGTTGTTGTGGGTCCACTCGAAGTGCACGGGGTCGATGGAGTTTTCCTGGCACTGGAACCAGTTGCACGGAATCTCGGCGAACACCGCCTGCGCGAAGCCGTTCGCGCAGTTGAAGAGCTCCCAGTCGGGCAGCAGCGGCGCGGGCTGCGGGCCCATGTAGGCCCACAGCAGGCCGGCCTTCTCCTGCACCGGGTAGGCCTTGATCCTCGTGTTCTTGCGCATGCGCGCGCCGGGGTCCAGCGTTTCCTCGAAGGGCTGGTGCACGCACTGGCCGCTCTGGTCGTACTGCCAGCCGTGGTAGCTGCAGCGCAGGCCGCACTGCTCGACGTAGCCGTACGACATGTCGGCGTTGCGGTGCGGGCAGCGGCGGTCGACCAGGCCGTAGTTGCCGCTCAGGTCCTTGTAGAGCACCAGGTCTTCGCCGAGGATGCGCAGCGGCTTCACGGCCTTGTCGTCGAACTCGCTCGCGCCCGCGATCGGATGCCAGTAGCGGCGCAGGTAGTCGCCCATCGGCTTGCCGGGGCCCACTTCGGTCAGCAGGCGGTTCTTTTCTTCGCTCAACATGCGTAGTCTCCTTTTCGTCGATCTCTCTTCAGTCGGCGCGGATGCCGAACTCGCGCACCAGCCTGCCGAAGCGCTGGTCGTCGTCTGAAATCTGCTGCGCCAGCACCGAGGGCGCGCCGCCCACGGGTTCGATGCCGAGCGCGGCCATCCTTGCCTGCACGTCGGGCATCTTCAGGATCTCGTTGAAATGCCTGTTGAGCGCCTGCACCACATCGGGCGGCATCGCCTTCGGGCCGAGCAAGCCCATCCACGCGCTCACGTCCACGTCCTTGAAGCCCAGTTCGATGAAGGTGGGCACGTCGGGCATCAGCTTCGTGCGCTGGCGCTCCGCGACGCCGAGCGGCACCAGCTTGCCCGCGGCGATGTGGCTCGCCACCGCGCCCGGAGTGATCCAGCCCACGCCGACATGGCCGCCCAGCACGTCGTTGACCACCGGCGCCACGCCGCGATAAGGCGCGTGCGTGACCGCGATGCCCGCGTCCTTGTTGAAGAGCTCGCCCGCGATGTGCATCGGCGAGCCCGCGCCCGGCGTGCCGTAGCTGATGGCCTTGCCGGCTTTCGCGCCGGCCACGAGCTGCGCGACGCTGCGGATGCCGGTCACCGGCGCGGTCACCAGCAGCAGCGGGATGTTGCCGGTCTTGACGATGGGAGTGAAGTCCTTCACCACGTCGTGCGCGACACCGGGGCCGGCCTTCAGCACGTGCTGCGCGATGGGAAAGGTGCTGGGCGTGAAGAGCAGCGTGTAGCCGTCGGCCGGCGCTTTCGCGACCCAGACGTTGCCGATCATCCCGCTCGCGCCGGGCCGGTTGTCGATCAGAACCGGCTGGCCGATGCGCTGCGACAGCTTCTCGGCATAGGTGCGCGCGATGGCGTCGGTGTCGCCGCCGGCCGGGTAGGCCACGACGATGGTGATCGGCTTCGATGGCCAGGACTGCGCCATGGCCGCGGTAACGGCACATAGCGAAAGAACGGCTGCTGCAGCGGCACGGGCCGCGTTTCGCGGGTGGAACAACATGCTCTTTTCCTTCTCGGTGGGACGACGTTGGTGTCGTCCGCACTGTAGGAACGGGGCTGCGAAGCCAGAAGATATAGTTTCACGCAGTGAACCTTTTTCCGGAGACCGGCATGTCGGACACCACAGGCGCGCAGAGCGTGAAATCCATCGACGCATTGCGCCGCGGTCTCGACGTGATGCTGGCCATCCAGCGCTCCTCGGCCGTCACGCTGCAGGAGCTGCACCGGCAGACAGGCCTGTCGAAGGCCACGCTGCTGCGCATCCTCAAGACGCTGCAGCAGGCGGGCTGGGCAGAGCGCAGCGAACACGACCGGCGCTACGTGCCCACCTCGGCCACAGGGCAGTCGGGGCCGGCGGCGGCATGGCGCACGCGGCTGTCGGCATTGGCTGCGCCCGCGCGTGCCACGCTGCAACGCGTGGTGCCGTGGCCCATCGACCTGGGTGTGCGCGACGGCACGGCCATGCTCATCCTCGACACCGACAGGCCGCGCAACGGACTGGCCGTGAATTACCGCGCGCTGGGCTTTCGTCCGCCGATGCTGCTGTCCTCGTTGGGGCGCTGCTATCTCTCGTTCTGCCCGGAAGACGAGCGCCGCGAGATCCTCGCCGCGCTGGCGCGCTCGCCCAACGACTTCGACCGCAGCGCGCGGCGCCCCGAAAACATCCGCCGCATGGTGGCGCATGCGCGCGACCTCGGCTACGTGACACGCGACCCGACCTCGACAAGCATGGATTCGCCCGACCGCTTCGGCGCGATCTCGGTGCCATTGCGCCTGGGTGAACTGGTGGTGGGCTGCCTCAGTTGCGCCTGGCTGCCGGCGGTGAAGAGCGAGCGCGAGATCGTGTCGGCCCACCTGGGCGACCTGCAGCAGGCGGCGCAGAACATCGAGCGCAAGCTGGCGCAGGCCGGCTTCGAACCGCCGCCTGCATCCGCCTGACTCAGAACTCCGCGTCGAGCTCGTCGATCTCGTCCGGCTCCTGCTTCGCGGCCGCCACCCATTCCTTCATGGCCGGCAGCTCCATCACGCGCTTGCAGTACGCCGAGCACACGTTGTCGAGCGCCACGTCGTAGCTCAGGAAGCGCGTGACCACCGGCGCATACATCGCGTCAGCCATGCCCGGCTGCTTGCCGAACAGGAATGGGCCGCCATAGGCCTTGAGGCATTCACGCCAGATGGCAACGATGCGGTCGATGTCCGCCTGCGCGCGCGACCACACCTTGAAGTTCTTGAAATGAGCCTTGATGTTCATCGGCAACGCGCCGCGCATCGACGCAAAGCCGGAGTGCATCTCGCCACAGATGGCGCGGCAATGGGCGCGGGCCGCGATGTCGTCGGGCAGAAGGCCGGCCTTGGGCTTGATCTCGTTGAGGTACTCGCCGATGGCCAGCGTGTCCCACACCTTCACGCCGCCGTGCTGCAGGGAGGGCACCAGCATCGAGGAGGACAGCAGCAGCATCTCGGCCTTCATGGCCGGATCGTCGGGCGGAATGACCTTCTCGCTGAAGTCCAGCCCGGCCAGCCTGCACATCAGCCAGCCGCGCAGCGCCCACGCACCGTAGTTCTTGCTGCTGATGGTGAGAACGGGTTTGGCCATCTCGGAACTCTCCTTGGGCGTTGCGCCTTTGCCCTTGCCGCGTGCAAGCCCCATGCCATGCGGCTGGCCCGCAACTTGCCTGCGAAGAGCTCATGCTGTACCGGGCCTACCAGAACCAAGCCGACCTGCTCTCTCCGGCGCGGCTCGCGGCGCAATACCTGGCCAAGGCCCTGTGGCAGGAAGGCACGGAGCGCACCATATTGCGGCGCATGGCAGCCCAGTTCGAGGTGTTCTCGCGCATGCGGCTGACCCACACGCGGCCCGACTACGGCATCCACAGCGTGATGGTCGACGGTGCGGAAGTGACCGTGCACGAGGAGAAAGCCCTCGTCTCGCCCTTCGGCACCCTGCTGCATTTCCGCAAGGACACCGATGCGGTGCATCCGCCGGTGCTGCTGGCCGCACCGTTGTCGGGCCATTTCGCGACACTGCTGCGCGAAACCGTGCGCACCCTGCTGCGCGACCACGACGTGTACCTGACCGACTGGCACAACGCGCGCGATGTGCCGCTGTGGCACGGCGGCTTCGGCCTGGACGACTACACGCTGCAGCTCATCCGCTTCCTGGAGGCCGTGGGCCCGGGCGTACACATGGTCGCGGTATGCCAGCCCTGCGTGGCCGCGCTGGCCGCCACCGCGCTGATGGCCGAGGACGACAACCCCGCCACGCCGCGCAGCCTGACGCTGATGGCGGGCCCGGTCGACTGCCGCATCAACCCGACCGCCGTCAACAAGCTCGCCACCGAGCGGCCCATCGACTGGTTCCGGCGCAACCTGATCAGTCATGTGCCGTGGCCTCACGCCGGCATGATGCGGCGCGTGTACCCCGGCTTCCTGCAGCTCTCGGCCTTCATGAGCATGAACCCCGAACGGCACAAGAAGCAGTTCGAGGACATGTACAGCCACCTCGTCGAGGGCGACGTCGAGAAGGCCCGCACCATCGGCACCTTCTACGACGAGTACCTGGCCGTGAACGACCTGCCGGCCGAGTTCTACCTGGAAACCGTGGAGCGCGTGTTCCAGACCTACGACCTGCCGCGGGGCAGGCTCACCGTGGGCGAACGCACCGTGAACCCGGCAGCCATCCGCCGCACCGCGCTGCTCACGGTGGAAGGCGAGCGTGACGACATCTGCGCCGTCGGCCAGACAGTGGCGGCGCAAGACCTGTGCACCGGCATCCGGCCTTACATGAAGGCGCACCACCTGCAGGCCGGCGTGGGGCACTACGGCGTGTTCAGCGGCAGCAAGTGGAACGCGCAGATCTATCCGCGCGTACGCGAAACCATTCATGCCGCAGCCGAGCTGAACGGCTGAGAGGCCCCCTCCAATCTGGCAAAGGCCGTGAGGCCATTGTTTGCCCTTGCGCGCGGGCCTTCCTACACTCGGCCCCCATGCAACGCCAGCCAGTCATCCGCAGCACGCCGCGCGCAGTCTTCACTGCGCGGACGGCCGCAGGGTCGCACCAGACCCTCGCAGATCTCTGAGCCCGGCGGTCAGCCTCCCTCCCCTTCTTCAGCACCATTCATCGACCGCCGGGCCCAAGCCTCGCGCGGTAGCGCGCCCGAACGGGCGCGCCGCGCTTTCCCAAGCTGATTCCCTTGCCTGTCGCCAGCCGCTTCGACGTGGCCGGCGACCGGCTTTGTCATGCGGAAAGAACTCTGACGATGAACAACATCCAGTCGATCCTGGCGGTGACGGACCTGTCGGCGCACGGCCTGCGCACTGTGGTGCGCGCGGCCTCCATCGCGGCGGCGCACGGCGCGCTGCTGAAGATCATGTATGCGCCTGCGGCTTTCGCGGGCACTGCGAATGCCGATGCGGCGAGCGGCCTTGGCGCCGTGTGTCTCGAGGTGGCCGAGCGCTTCGGCATCCTGGTCAAGAAGATCGACGACACGCACGGGCGGCTCGAAGACGCCGCGCGCGAGGCGCGCTGGTGCGACCTCGTGGTGATAGGCGACGAGCCCGACCGCTCGCTCTCTGCCCTCTTCCGGGGCCAGCCCGCCGAACGGCTGCTGCGGGCGGCGCAGCGTCCCGTGCTGGTGACACGGCTGCACGCACAGCCCGGCGGCTACGCGCGCATCCTCGTCGCCATCGACCTCGTCGAGGAATCGCGTACCCTGGTCGACCTGGCTTGCGACTTCGACGACCAGGCCGACATCGAGCTGTTCCATGCCTTCACGCCCATGCACGAAGGCAAGCTGCGCTACGCGGATGTGTCGGCGCAGGCGATCGACGCCTACCGCCACGCTTGCGCCCGCCATGCACGCGAACGCATGCTGTGGCTGTCCGATGCGTCGAGCGCTCGCCGCAACCGCGTGGTGTCGTCGATCGGGCGCGGCGACCCTGCGCGGCAGGCGGCCGTCCAGCAGCAGTACACCGGGGCCGACCTGCTGGTGGTCGGCAAGCGCAGGCGCTCGGCCCTGACGGACTTCCTGCTCGGCAGCGTGGCGCTGCGCGTGCTGCGCTGGTCCACGGGCGACGTGCTCGTGGTGCCGCATGGCGTGCAGGCGCGGCATTCCCCGACGCTGGCGCAGAGGGGCACGGCATGACGTCGCTGGCGCTGCCATTCGCGTTCCTTCCCCTGCTGCCGGGCTGGCACCTCAAGCCGGCCGAACTGCGCATCGACGTCGATCCAGGCAAGGCCAGTCCCGCGGACACGCTCGCGCCCGTCCACGAACGCATGCGCGCCATGCACGACCGCCTGCAGGAGATGCCGGGCCTTGCACTCGGCGACCCCGGCCTGCGTGCACGCTTTCGCGAGGCCGACGGCGAGCTCTACGTCTACATCGAGGACCTGCGCCGCGACATGCTCGTCGGCTACACCGTGTTCAACCGGCTGATCGAGCTGAGCCGCAGGGCCGACCGCCACATCCGCGCACCGCATTCGCAATACCACCCGGCTTGGCAGCGACGCGGGCTGGCCTCCGCCGTCTATCGCTGGGCGCTGGGCCGGGGCATCTGCCTCATGAGCGGCGCGCGGCAGTCTCCGGGCGCGCATGCGCTCTGGCAGCGCCTGTCGCGCCACCACGAGGCCGGCTTCGCCGATCTGCGATGCAAGCAGCTGAGCTATCTGGGCCGCGAGGTCGCTGGTGCCACGCTCGATGCGCTGCACACGCGCATGTTCCTGCTAGGCGGGGGCTGGACGCTGGAGCGCTTCCGCCGAGAGACGCAGATGGGTTAGAGCCTCAGCGCCGCGTCCGCACGCCCTTGCCGCTCACGCGCCGCACCGTCGCCTCGCCGGCCTGTGGCAGCCGCTCGCGCAGGAAGGCGATGAGTTCCTGCGCCACCACGTTGCGCATCGGCCCCGGCAGGTAGGCCAGCACCACTCGGCGCTCGACGCGCGGCTTCAGCAGCGGCACAACCGCCAGTTCAGGATCGCGCAGCGACGAGGTGTAGAGACGCGGCATCAGCCCCAGCGCCTGCCCGCCGCGCACCAGCGCGTAGAGCGTCTCGGAGTAGCTCACGCGATAAGGCTGCGGTCCCTGCGCGAACTGCGCGCGCGCCGGGTTGCCCAGCGCCGGCATGCTGCCGCTTTCGAAGAGCACCAGCCGCTCCTTGCCGATGGCCTCCCAACTGGCATCGCCGGCCGCCGCCAGCGGATGGTCGCGTCGCACCACCAGTACCAGCGGGTCGCGGAACAGGTCGATGCAGGTCAGCCCGCCGGGCGGCTCGGTGATGGCGGCCACCGCCATGTCGATCTGGCCGCTGCGCAGCTCGGCCAGCAGCGTGTTCGACGGGGCATCGCGCCAGGACAGCTCCACCTCGCGATGGCCGTCCTGCAGGAATTCGCTGGCAGCGGCCGCCACCCGCGCGCTGGCCGAGGGAATCACGCCGATGCGCACATAGGCCCGGCCGCGCTGCACGGTGCTTTCGATGTCGCGCAGCGCCACCTCGAAGGTGTTGACCAGGAAGTCGGTGCGCGCGAGCACCTCGGCACCGACCGGCGTGAGTTCGAGCCGGTGGGTTGAGCGCGTGAGCAACTCGGCACCGAGCAGCTTCTCCATCTGCTTGATGGCGTTGCTCAGGGCCGGCTGCGTGATGGCCAGCCGCCGCGCGGCCCGGCCGAACTGGCCTTCTTCCACCAGCACCGAGAAGAACTGCAGCTGGCGCAGCGTGAGCGCGCGCAGGGGCAAGGCGGCCATGGCAAGTCCCGGTTATTGATTCATTGAATCAAATTATAGAAATTCAAAATTTTCCTTATGGGCGTGCCATTACTAGACTGCCCGCCATGATCAGCCCTACCCACGCGCCCCTCACGCTGGAGGCGATGCTGCATGCGATGCCCAAGGCCGAGCTGCACTGCCACCTGTTCGGCACGGTGCGCCACGAGACCTTCAAGCAACTCAACCAGCGCGCCGGTTCGCCGCTGGCAAGCGACGAAATCGAGGGCTTCTACACGCGCGGCGAAAAGCCGGTCGGCGTGCTGCGGGTGCTGCGCGCGCTCGACGCCCAGCTGGTGCGCAGCGCGGGCGACATTTACCAGCTCACGTTCGAATACCTGCAGGACGCGGCCTCGCACAACGTGCGCCATGCCGAGTTCTTCTGGAACCCGACCGGCACGGTGCACGAGTCGGGCATCGCCTACCCGCTCGCGCAGGGCGCCATCGTCCGCGCCATACACGACGCGAAGCAGGAATTCGGCATCGACGGCCGCCTCATTGCCGCCATCGACCGCGAGGCCAGCCCAGAGGCGGCCGTGGAGATGGTCGAATGGGTCAAGGCCCACCGTTGCGACGAAGTGATCGGCATCGGCATCGACTACCGCGAGGTCGACCGTCCGCCAGAGATGTTCGCCCAGGCCTATGCCGAGGCGAAGAAGGCCGGCCTGAAGACCACCGCGCACGCCGGCGAGTTCGGCATGCCCTGGACCAACGTGCTCACCGCGCTCGACGACTTGCAGGTCGACCGCATCGATCACGGCTATACGGTGGTCGACCAGCCCGACTACGCACGGCAATGCGCCGAGCGCGGCGTGATCTTCACCGTGGTGCCCACCAACTCGTACTACCTGCGCACCCTGCCGCCCGAGCGATGGGCGCTGGACCACCCCATCCGCCGCATGCCCGGCCTGGGCCTGCGCATCCACCCCAACACCGACGACCCGACGCTGCACAAGGTCACGCCCACGCAGGCCTGGCTGATGATGGTGCGCGACTTCGGCTTCGGCCTGGACGACCTGCGCGGCTTCATGCTCAACGGCCTCGACGGCGCGTGGATCGACGACGCGCAGCGCCGCGAATGGCGCACGCAATGGAGCGCCGAGTTCGACGCGCTGCGCGCACGCCTCGACACCGGACCCGCCCACACCAACCACGAATGACCCACGCCATGAACACGCCCCGCCGCCTGCTTCTCGCCGCCGCCCTCTGTGCGGCCCTGCCCACCGCCGCCCTCGCGCAGGCCTGGCCCTCGGCCAAGCCCATCACGCTGATCGTTCCCTTCACAGCCGGGGGCAGCGTGGACGTGAACGCGCGCCTGGTGGCCCAGCGCCTCGGCGAGCGGCTCAAGCAGTCGGTGGTGGTCGAGAACGTGGCCGGCGCGGGCGGCGCCATCGGCGTGGCCAAGGCCGTGAACGCGGCGCCCGACGGCTACACGCTGGTGGCCGGCCCCGACAGCGCCATCGCCATCGGCAAGCTGGTGAACCCCTCGGCTTTCCGCTTCGACCCGCTGAAGGACCTGGCACCGGTGGGCATGCTCAACACCGCGCCGATGGTGCTGGTGGCACGGCCCGGCCTCGAGGCCCAGACCTTCTCCGACTTCGTGAAGCTGGCCAAGGCCAAGCCTGGCAAGTACAACTACGCGACCTCGGGCGTGGGCACCGTGCTGCAGCTGGCCATGGAACTGCTGAAGGAACGCAGCGGCATCTTCGTCACCCATGTGCCCTACCGCGGCGGCGCGCAGATCGCCACCGACGTGATCGGCGAGCAGGTCGACCTGGCGATGCTGGTGAGCACCAGCGCCATCCCGCACGTGAACGGCAAGCGACTGAAGGCACTGGGCATCACCGGCACCAAGCGGCTGGCCGCGCTGCCCAACGTGCCCACCTTCGACGAAATGCCCGGCCTCAAGGGCTTCGACATGGTGAGCTGGACCGGCATCTTCGCGCCCGCGAAGACGCCGCCGGCCGTGGTCGCGCAGATCAACCAGGAACTCAACGCGGTGCTGCAGGAAGAAGGCGTGCGCAGCAAGCTCGTGGAGCAAGGCGCGCTGCCGGGCAGCGGCACGCCCGAGTCCTTCGCGAAGTTCGTGCAGGCCGAGTACGCACGCAACCAGAAGATCGTGCAGACCGCCAACATCAAGGAGTGAGCCTGTGAAGAAGACCCTGCCCATGCTGTCCCGCCGAGCCCTACTGGGCGCATCCGCCGCCGGCCTCGCGGGCATGGCCTTCGCACAGAGCCCGAGCCCGGTCGAACTGGCACAGGCGCTCGCCGGCACGCCCGCCACCCGGCTCCCACCTGTGACGAGCAAGCGCCAGGTCATCATCGACACCGACCCCGGCCAGGACGACGCCATCGCCCTGCTGATGGCCATGGCCGCCACCGACCGGCTCGACATCAAGGCGCTGACCGTGAGCGTGGGCAACCTGCCGCTCGCGGTGACCGAGAAGAACGCGCGCATCGTGCGCGACTGGGCCAACCGGCCAGAGATTCCGGTCTATGCCGGCTATCCGCGCCCGCTGGTGCGCGAACCCATCTTCGCCGACGACGTGCACGGCAAGACCGGCATGGAAGGCCCGACGCTGCACGAGCCGCGCGGCCCGCTGGAGCCGAAGCACGCGGTGCAGTACATCATCGAGACGCTGCGCGCCGCGCCGCCGAAGAGCATCACGCTCGTGGGCCTGGGGCCGCTCACCAACTTCGCGGCCGCGCTCAACTCGGCGCCCGACATCAAGCCGGCCATTGCCGAGATCGTGGTGATGGATGGCTCCTGGGGCGTGGGCGGCAACATCACGCCGGCAGCCACCTTCAACGTGTATGCGGACCCCGAAGCCGCGTCGATCGTGTTCCGCAGCGGCGTGCCGGTGACGGCCATGTCGCACGACGCGGCCCGCCGCGTGCTGCTGACGCCCGAGCGCATCGTGCCCTTCCGCGCCATGCGCAACAACGCCGGCAAGGTGGTGGCGGACATCTTCGATTCGATGATGGCCTACGGCCTGCGCCGCCGGGGCGTGGCGGTCGGGCCGATCTACGACCCGTGCGTGATCGCGTACCTGCTGAAGCCCGAGCTCTTCAAGGGCGCGAAGGTGAGCGTGGATGTGGAGACGAAGGGCGAGTTCACGACCGGCGCGACGGTGGTCGACTTTCGCGGCTACAACCGCCGCACGCCCAATACGCTGTGGATCAGCGAGGCCGATACCGAGGGCTTCTACGCCCTGCTGCAGGCGCAGATCGCGCGGCTGCCCTGAGCGGGGCCCGCCGCGCAAGGGGAGGCAGGCAGATCAGCCGGCCTTTTCGTCTTCTTCCGGCCAGTCGCGGATGTAGGCCTTGAGCATCTTGTTCTCGAAGTTCTGGCTGTCCACCACGGCCTTGGCCACGTCGTAGAAGCTGATCACGCCCATCAGCATGCGCTTGTCCATCACGGGCATGTAGCGCGCGTGGCGCTCCAGCATGATGCGGCGGATCTCGTCGAGGTCGGTTTCCAGCGTGCAGGTGACGGGGGCGTCGTCCATGGCCTTGCGGACCTGCGTGGTGCCGACCTGGCCGCCGTTGCCGACGATGGTCACGATCACCTCGCGGAAGGTGAGCATGCCGACCAGGTCGCCGTGCTCCATGACCACCAGCGAACCGATGTCCTTTTCCGCCATCGTCTTGGCGGCTTCTGCCAGCAGGTCGTCTGGTGTGATGGTGAAGAGCGTATTGCCCTTGACGCGAAGGATGTCGCTGACTTTCATCGTGTGCTCCTCTCGAACTCGATCTCGGCTATCTGGGCGGGCTTGACGTTTTTGAATATAGCCCACAATCGACGCCGACCTGAGCGCCCCTGTCGCGCATGCATGAATTGCAGGCGTAACGAGGCTTTGCCAGGAGACAACAGCTCAGACCCAGAAAGGCCCTCATGCCCGGATATTCCGACCCCGGTTTCGACACCCTCGCGCTGCATGCCGGCGCCGCGCCCGACCCCGCCACCGGCGCGCGGGCGGTGCCGATCCACCTGACCACCTCCTTCGTCTTCGAATCGAGCGACCACGCGGCCGCCCTCTTCAACCTGGAGCGCGCCGGCCACGTGTACTCGCGCATCAGCAACCCGACCAACGCGGTGCTGGAGCAGCGCGTGTCGGCGCTCGAAGGCGGCATCGGCGCCATCGCCACCGCCAGCGGGCAGGCGGCGCTGCACCTGTCGGTGGCCACGCTGATGGGCGCGGGCTCGCACATCGTGGCCAGCACGGCCCTGTACGGCGGCTCGCAGAACCTGCTGCACTACACGATGCGCCGCTTCGGCATCGAGACCACCTTCGTGAAGCCCGGCGACCTCGACGGCTGGCGCGCCGCGGTACGGCCCGAGACCAAGCTCTTCTTCGGCGAGACCGTGGGCAACCCCGGGCTCGACGTGCTCGACATCCCGGCTGTGGCCGACATCGCGCACGAGGCCGGCGTGCCGCTGCTGGTCGATTCCACGCTCACCTCGCCCTACCTGATCAAGCCCTTCGACTGGGGCGCCGACCTGGTCTACCACTCGGCGACCAAATTCCTGTCGGGTCACGGCACCGTCATCGGCGGCGTGGTGGTCGACGGCGGCAGTTTCGACTGGGAGAAATCCGGCAAGTTCGCCGAGCTGACGCAGGCCTACGACGGCTTCCACAACATGGTCTTCAGCGAGGAAAGCACCGTCGGAGCTTTCCTGCTGCGCGCCCGCCGCGAGGGCCTGCGCGACTTCGGCGCCTCCATGAGCCCGCACACGGCATGGCTCATATTGCAGGGCATCGAGACGCTGCCGCTGCGCATGGAACGCCACATCGACAGCACGCAGAAGGTGGTCGAGTTCCTCGCGAGCCACCCCTTCGTGTCGCGCGTGGGACACCCGCTGATCGAATCGCATCCGAGCCATGCGCTTGCGCAGAAGCTGCTGCGCCACGGCGCGCGCGGCGCCGGTGCGGTGTTCAGCTTCGACATCAAGGGCAGCCGCGCGCAGGGCAAGGCCTTCATCGAGACGCTGAAGATCTTCAGCCACCTGGCCAACGTGGGCGACTGCCGCAGCCTGGTGATCCACCCCGCGAGCACCACGCACTTCCGCATGACCGACGAGGCGCTGGCGGGCGCGGGCATCTCGCAGGGCACGATCCGCCTCTCGATCGGCCTCGAAGACCCGGCCGACCTGATCGACGACCTGAAGCGCGCCCTGAAGGCCGCGGAAAAGGCGGGTGCCTGACATGAACTACACCGTCAACGGCCACACCACCTACTGCTACACCGGCGGCAAGCCCTTCGACGCGGCGAAGCCCACGGTCGTCTTCGTCCACGGCGTGCTGAACGACCACAGCGTGTGGATCCTGCAGAGCCGCTGGTTCGCCAACCACGGCTGGAACGTGCTCGCGGTCGACCTGCCCGGCCACTGCAAGAGCGAAGGCCCGCCGCCGGCCAGCGTGGAAGAGGCGGCGCAGTTCGTCATCGCGCTGCTCGACGCGGCCGGCGTGCAGAAGGCCGCGCTGGTCGGCCACAGCTTCGGCTCGCTGATCGCGCTGGAAGCAGCCTCGCGTGCGCCGGAGCGCGTGACGCACCTCGCGATGGTCGGCACGGCCTACCCGATGGTGGTGTCGCCCGCGCTGCTCGAAAGCTCGGTGAGCGACCCGCAGCGCGCCATCACCATGGTCAACACCTTCTCGCACTCGCTGCTGGCACCGCCGCCCTCCTCGCTCGGCCCGGGCACCTGGCTCTACGGCAGCTCGCGCGCGCTGATGCGCCGCGTGCTCGCGAGCAACCGCGAGGCGAACGTGTTCCACATCGGCTTCAAGGCCTGCAACGACTACGCCAACGGCGAAGCCGCGATGGAGAAGGTGCAGTGCCCGGTGCTCTTCCTGCTCGGCGACGCCGACCAGATGACGCCGCCGCGCGCCACCAAGGCACTGGTGGGCAAGGCGCGCAACGCCAAGTCGGTGACGGTGCACGCCGGCCACGCGCTGATGAGCGAAGCGCCCGACGCGGTGCTGTTCGCGCTGCGCGACTTCGTGTCGTCCTGACCTACTCAGCCGCGATCCCCGCGCGGTGGGCAAGCGCCCGATAGCGCGAGATCTCGCCTTCCATCTGCGCCCGGAATGCCGCGGCGCCGATGGCCACCGGCTCCATGCCCTGCGTGCGCAGTTGCGCCTGCAGCACCGGGTTGCCCATGGTCGCCACCACCGTGCGGGCGAGCTTGTCGATCACCGGAGCCGGCGTGCGCGCCGGCGCCGCGAAGCCGTACCAGGCATCGAAAGTAGCGTCGGGCAGGCCCTGCTCGGCCAGCGTGCGCACCTCGGGCAGCATGCTGGAGCGCGTCGCGCCCACGATGCCGAGCGCGCGCAGCTTTCCCGCGCGCACGTGCGGCGCCACGGAAGCCACGGTGTCGATGCCGATCTCGATCTCGCCGCCGATCACCGCCATCGCGCCCTGGCTGCTGCCCTTGTACGGAATATCCTGAAGCTGGATGCCCGCCGCCAGTGCGAACAGCTCGCCCGCCAGGTGCGGCCCCGAGCCCGAGCCGAATGTGGCGTAGCGGATGCTCTTCGGCTTCGCCTTTGCCGCCGCAATGAGCTCGGGCAGCGACTGCCACGGCGTGCCCTTGCCCACCACAAGCACCAGCGGCGTGCGCGCCACGATGGCGATGGGCGCGAGATCGCGCACCGTGTCGTAGGGCAGCTTCGCGCGCAGGGCCGGGTTGACGCTGAAGCTGGTGGAGCCCGAAAGCAGCAGCGTGTAGCCGTCCGGCGCTGCCTTGGCCACCGCGTCGGTGCCGATGATGGTGGAGGCGCCGGGCTTGTTGTCGATCACGATGGGCTGGCCCAGGTGCTCCGACAGCGTCTGCCCCATCGCGCGCGCCACGAGGTCGGTGCCACCGCCCGGCGGGAAAGGAACGACCAGCCTGATCGGATGATCGGGCCACGCCCCCTGGGCGAAAGCGGGCGCATGGGCGCCCAGCACGGCGGAGGCGGAAAGCAGCAGGCCGAATCGGCGGCGGGAAATGGCGAGGCTCATGGTGCGTGTCAGGAAGAAGAGGAAACGGATTGCGGCAGCCGGCCGGCGGCCCACGGCGCGAGGCCCGGCTCGCCCAGGTCCCAGTAAAGGCCGGCCATGATCTGCAGGCCCTCGCGCGCCAACGGCGCGAGCAGGTGCTCGTTGGGCGCGTGCTGCGCGCAGGCGGGGTACGAATGCGGCACCCAAAGCGTGGGCAGCCCCAGCAGGTCGGCGAACACGTCGTTGGGCAGCGAGCCGGCGAGGTTGGGCAGCAGGTCGAGGCGCTGGCCGCTGCTTTCCTCGATGGACCGGCGCGCCCAACCCACCCACGGGTTCTCGACGTCGAGCCGCGTCGCGGCGCCGGTCAGCGTGACCTGCACCTCGACCTGCTCGAAGCCATGCGCATCGAGGTGGGCGCGCACGATCTTCTCCAGGTCCTGCCACGGCGTGCCGACCACGAAGCGCAGCTGGCAGTGCGCCACGGCCTCCGAAGGAATCGCGTTGACGGGCCGCTGCGGCGAACCCGCGCCGAGCGCCAGCACCTCGATGGTGTTCCAGGCCACCAGCCGCTCGGCTGCGCTCAGGCCGGGCTCGCCCCAGCCCTCGTCGACCTCGGGATCGTCCGCGCCGCCGCCAATGGCGATGCCGGCCAGCGCATCGCGCACGGCCTGCGTGACCGGCGGCGGGCGCAGTGCTTCCACGAGGATGCGACCCTGCGCATCCACCAGCGAGGCCACCGCATGGCTGACGACCGTGCCCGGATTGACCAGCACGCCGCCCCAGTTGCCCGAGTGGTAGCCACGCGGCCGGGCGCGCAGCCGCAGGCTGAAGTTGACCGCGCCGCGCGAACCGAGGAACAGCATGGGCCGCGCCGCACTCACGCGCGGGCCGTCGCTGGCGATGAACAGGTCGGCGCGCAGCTTGTCGCGCTGCTGCGCGCATACCGCGTGCAGGCCGGGCGAGGCGGCCTCCTCGCCCATCTCGACGAGCCAGGTCACGTTGTAGCCGAGGCGTCCGCCGCGTGCCTCCAGCGCCGCCGCGAGGCCGCCGAGGTTGATGCTGTGCTGGCCCTTGTTGTCGGCCGTGCCTCGCCCGTACCAGCGCTCGCCGCGCACGGTCAGCGTCCACGGGGCCAGGCCTTCCTGCCACTGCGCGTCCTGCCCGCTGACCACGTCGCCGTGGCCGTAGGTCATCACGGTGGGCAGGGACGAGTCTTCGATGCGGCGCGCGATGAGGAACGGCCCGCCGCCCGGCTCCGGATTGGCGATCACCTCGCAGGCGAAGCCGAGGGCCGCTAGCGGCGGGATCATTTCCTCGCGCAGGTAGGCCTCCAGCGCGGGCGTGGCGGCGCCGGTGTCGCTCTCGGTGCGAAAGGCGACGCGGCGCTGGAGGTCGGCGAAGAAGTTGCCTGCATCGAAGTAGGCGGCAGCAGCGGCGAGGCTGTCCGTGCGTTGCATGAAGGGGTTCCTTGTCTTTCTGTCCGTCGGGAGAGCAAGTACAAGGCCTGAAGGCCGATGCTTCCAGCATCGTTTTGGCAAGCTACCATTGCCTTGAAGGCAATACTTCGAGCTCCGCCATGACGCTACCGCTCCTCAGCATCCCGATGCGGCACTTCCTCGAAGTGGCGCGCAGCGGCTCGGTCAACCAGGCTGCCGCCCGGCTGTTCGTAGCCTCGTCGGCGGTGAGCCGGCAGATCGCCAAGCTGGAAGACAGCCTGGGCACGCCCCTCTTCGAGCGACACGCGCGCGGCATGGCGCTCACCGCCGCCGGCGAGCGGCTGGCCGCGCACCTGCGCAATGCGCAGCTCGACATCGAGCAAGTGGTGGAGCAGGTGCGCGACCTCGGCGGACAGAGCGCGCGACGCATCCGCATGGCCTGCACCGAAGGCTTCGCGGGGCACTTCATGCCGTTGGTGATGCGCAGCTTCGAGTCGGTGAACCCGGGCTGCCAGCTCGAACTGCACGTGGGCTCACCCGATGGCGTGAGTGCGCTGCTGGCGCGCGGCGAGACCGACATTGCGCTCAAGTACGTGGTCGCGCCCGAGCCCGGCCTGAAGATCGAGCATTCGGCCACCGCGCCGGTGTACGCGGTGCTGCGACCCGATCATCCGCTGGCGCGCCAGCGCGTGGTGTCGGTGGCCGATGCGGTGCGCTATCCGCTGGCCGTGGGCGACAAGGGCGTGACCGCGCGCCAGCTGTTCGACCAGGCCTGCAGCCTGCAGGGGCTGCAGTACCACGCGCTCTTCGTGAGCAATTTCTCGTCAGTGCTGCTGCCGCTGCTGCGCACGCCTGACGTGATGCTGTCGGGCCTGCTCACCGTGATGCATCTGATCGATGCGGGCACCGTGGTGGCAAGACCGTTTGCGGAAGCTCCGCTGCAGCAACGCCAGCTGCAGGTGCTGGCGCTCGAAGGCCGCACGCTGCCGCCGCTGGCGCAGGACTTCGTGCGGCACCTCGTGGGCGCAATCGCCAGTGCGGGCCGGCGCAAGCTGGGGCGGGCGCGGGCCGCTGCCTGAAGCAGCGGCTCAACCCAGCGCGTTGATGTCCGCCGGGTCGAGGATCGGCTTCGGCGCGCCGTTGCGCGCCACGGCCAGCATCGCGCGGCCGATCTTCTCGGTGGTCGTCACCCTGTTCGGCCACAGGCTGTGCGCCAGCCCCAGCAAGGGCTTGAGCACGACGATCGCCGCGTCGTACAGCGGCGTCTTCGAGCGGATGCCGTGCAGCGGCTGGATCATGCCGGGGCGGAACATGTAGGCGGCCTTGAACGGCAGGCGCAGCAGCGCGTTCTCGGTAGCGCCCTTCACGCGCGCCCACATGCTGCTGCCGCGCTCGCTGCTGTCGGTGCCGACGCCAGTCACGTAGGTGAAGGTCATGCCCGGGTTGAGCCGCGCGAGCACGGTAGCGGCGGCCAGCGTCAGGTCGTAGGTGATGCGCTTGTACTCGGGCTCCTTCATGCCCACCGAGGACACGCCGAGGCAGAAGAAGCAGGCGTCGAAGCCCTGCAGCTGCGATTCGATGGCGCCGTAGTCGTACATGTCCTTGTGGACCAGGTCGCGCAGCTTCGGGTTCTGCTGCCCCGTGGGGTTGCGGCCGACCGCGACGACGCTTTCCACATCCGGAGCCAGCAGGCACTCGCGCAGCACGCCCTGCCCCACCATGCCGGTGGCGCCGAAGATCAGGACTTTCATGGGAAGAGGCTCCGGTCAGACCGTGAAGACGGTCGGCTTCTTGTTGAGCACGGCGAGCAGCAGGTCGACATCGAGGCTCGAGGGCTTCGGCGGCTGCAGCGCGGAGAGCATGCGCGACAGCGTTTCAGCGTGCGGCAGCAGCGGTCCGAGGAAGCGCGTGCCGTCGGCGCCGGCGACCAGAAGGGTCGGGAAGGTCTCGACGTCGAAGGCGTCGGCGATGTCGGCGTGGTCCTCGATGTCGACCCATGCGAAGCGGAACTGCGGATGCGCGCGCGCCACCTCTTCGAGCAGCGGCCGGTAGTCGCGGCAGGTGCCGCACCATTCGGCGCAGAGGCAGACGACCCACGGCGCATCGCTGCCGGCCGGATCGACGGATTCAGGGGTGCTGGGAAGAGCGCTCAAGGCTGATGCGTCGGTGGTGTGATCGGAAGGCCGGGGTGGTGCGGCCGGAAGGTCGTGGCTATTATGGACAAAGCCCCCATTCCACGAGATCCGACGGGATCCGGGGGATACAGGAGACCCTCGATGAACACCACGACTGCCTCGGGATCTGCCGTCGATCCGCGCCAATTCAAGAGCTTTGCGGAGTTCTATCCCTTCTACCTGACCGAGCACGCCAACATCACCTGCAGGCGGCTGCACTTCACGGGCTCGACGATCTCGCTGTTGTGCCTGGTGGCGCTGGTGGTCACGCTCAACCCGCTGTGGCTGCTGGCCGGGCTGGTGGCGGGCTACGGCTTCGCCTGGGTCGGACATTTCGGCTTCGAGAAGAACAAGCCCGCCTCGTTCAAGCGGCCGCTCTATTCCTTCATGGGCGACTGGGCGATGTACCGGGATATCTGGCTCGGCAGGGTAAAGATCTAGATCAGGAGCACGTCACCCAGCCTCAGCGAGCGCAGCGGCCCCTTCTGCCACAGGTCCTCAAGCGGCTCGGCCTGCGGCATCAGCAGTTCCTTCAGCAGCGGCTCGATGGGCGTCGAAGGGTCGGCGAGCAGCACGTAGCGCGGGTCTTCGTTGGCGGGCTCTTCGGCCAGCGGCGCGATCCAGTCGAGCGCCACCAGCGTCTCGAGCACCGGCGCGAGCTGCAGCGCATCGACGCGCATGCGTGTCACCAGTTCGGTCCCGCCCATGCCCTTGGCCGGCGTGGCCTGCGCACGGGCAAGGTGCTGCAGCGTTTCCATTGCCAGCTGCAGGGGCCAGCCTGCGGTGCCGCCGCGCCGCGCAACTCCCGTGAGCAGGCTCGGCAGGTAGGCCGCGATGACCGCGCCCAGCAGCACGATCACCCAGGCCACGTAGATCCACACCAGCAGGATCGGCACCGTGGCGAAGGCGCCGTAGAGCACCGAGTACGTCGGCACCAGGCTCAGGTAGTAGGCCAGCACCCGCTTGGCGATCTCGATGGCGGCGGCCACGAAGATGCCCCCGGCCCACGCATGCGACCAGCGCACGTTGGTGTTGGGCACGTAGTGATACAGCGAGGCCATGCCCACCGCGAGCAGCGCGAACTCGAAGGTGTCGAAGAAGAGCTTCACCATGCCGCGCCCCACCACGTCGCTGGTGGCCGAGACCACGTACGAGGTGGTCGACAGGCTCACCGCGAGGATGACCGGCCCCAGCGTGATGGCCGCCCAGTAGATGAGCACCCGCTGCGCGAAGGGCCGCGGCGAGCGCACGCGCCAGATGTTGTTGAGCGTCTTGTCGATGGTGAGGATCAGCGCGATGGCGGTGATCAGCAGCACGACCAGGCCCGCGATGCCCAGCCCGCTGGCCTTGCTCGCGAACTGGTTGAGGTAGCCCAGCACCTGCCGCGCGATGTTGTCGGGAATCAGGCTCTCGATGAGCCAGCGCTGCAGGCGGCCCTGCATGGTCGCGAACATCGGAAACACGGTGAAGAGCGCCAGAGCCACCGTGAAGAACGGCACCATCGCGATGGTGGTGGTGAAGGTCAGGCTGCTGGCCGTGAGTCCGAGCCGGTCTTCGCGGAAACGCTCGCCCAGCACCGCTGCCGTGTTGCGCCATGGGAAGCGCGAAAGATCCCTCCAGAGCTGCCTGCGATTCATGGCCGGTATCATGCCATCCGCTCTTTTCGTCGCCGCTGGCCATCTGCCGGGCGCCTCTCCTCTTCGCCGCCCATCGTGTCCGCCACTCCGCTCCCGCCCTCCTCCGTTCGCGCGACCCGCTGGGCCGCCGTGGGCAGCCTCGTCGGCCTCATCGTGCTGGGCCTCGCGTGGGAGCTGTGGCTGGCGCCGCTTCGCCCGGGCGGCTCGCTGCTGGCGCTGAAGGTGCTGCCGCTCGTCATTCCGCTCGCGGGCCTGTGGAAGAACCGCATGTACACCTACCGCTGGGTCAGCCTGATGATCTGGCTCTATTTCACCGAAGGCGTGGTGCGCGCCTGGAGCGACACCAACGGCGTGGGCCAGGTGCTCGCGCTGATCGAGGTGCTGCTGTGCCTCGTGCTCTTCGCCGCCTGCGCATGGCATGTGCGGCTTCGTCTGCGCCACGCCAAGAACGCTGCCCGCCAACTGGAGGCTTCCGCCCAATGACCACTGCTGCATCTTCTTCTGCTTCTGCCCTCATCGATCAACTGCGCGCCATCGTCGGCGCATCGCACGTGCTCAACGAGGGCGACCTCACCGCCTACGAGCAGGACTGGCGCAAGCGCTCGCGAGGCAAGTCGCTGGCCGTGGTGCGTCCGGCCAACACGCAGCAGGTGGCCGACGTGGTCAAGGCCTGCGCGGCGGCCGGCACCGCCGTCATTCCGCAGGGCGGCAACACCGGCCTCGCGGTCGGCTCCATTCCGGACGACAGCGGCACGCAGGTGGTGCTGAGCCTGCAGCGCCTGAATGCGATCCGCACGATCGACGCCGCCAACCTCACGATGACGGTCGAGGCCGGCTGCATCCTCCAGACGCTGCAGGAGACCGCCGAGAAGCAGGGCTTCCTGTTCCCGCTGAGCCTCGCGGCCGAAGGCAGCTGCACCATCGGCGGCAACCTCGCGACCAACGCGGGCGGCACGCAAGTCGTGCGCTACGGCAACACGCGCGAGCTGTGCCTGGGCCTGGAAGTGGTCACGCCGCAGGGCGAGATCTGGGAAGGCACCAGCGGCCTGCGCAAGGACAACACGGGCTACGACCTGCGCGACCTGTTCGTCGGCAGCGAAGGAACGCTGGGCATCATCACCGCCGCGACCATGAAGCTCTACCCGCTGCCGGCCGCGCAGCTCACGGCCTGGGCCGCGGTGCCCTCGCTCGACCATGCGGTGACGCTGCTTGGCCTCGCGCACAAGCACCTGGGCCCGGGCCTCACCGGCTTCGAGGTGATGGGCAAGTTCGCGCTGAGCCTTGTCGACAAGCACATGCCGCAGCTGCGCGTGCCCTTCGTCGGTGACGAGGCCGTGCCCTATTGCGTGCTGCTGGAGAACTCCGACAGCGAATCCGAAGACCACGCCCGCGCGCGCTTCGAGGCGCTGCTCGAAACCGCCTTCGAGGACGGCTGCGTGACCGACGCGGTGGTGGCCGAGAACCTCACGCAGGCGCACCAGCTGTGGCACATCCGCGAGAGCATTCCGCTGGCGCAGGCCGAGGAAGGGCTGAACATCAAGCACGACATCTCTATCCCGGTGTCGCGCATCCCGGCCTTCGTGGAAGAAACCGACGCGCTGCTGGCGCGCGAAATCGCCGGCGTGCGGCTGGTCAACTTCGGCCACCTGGGCGACGGCAACCTGCACTACAACGTGCAGGCGCCGGAGAACATCGACACCAGGGCCTTCCTGAAGAACGAGGAAGAGCGCATCAACACGCTGGTGTACGACGCGGTCGAGAAGTTCGGCGGCTCGTTCTCGGCCGAGCATGGCGTGGGCTCGCTCAAGGTCGACAAGCTCGAGAAGCACAAGTCGCCGGTGGCGCTGGAGATGATGCGGGCGATCAAGCGCGGGCTCGATCCGAAGAACATCCTGAATCCGGGGCGAGTGATCCGGGTCTAGCCTGCCCGGCGGCCCGCGTTCGGTCGGGCTCGCTCTTCCCCGACGCCAGGCGGCCGGTCGATCCGTGACGCGCCACAGTCATGTCTTGCGCTAACAATTCGGTGATACACTCCAATAAGAATAGTTCTTATTCACCCATCCCCGAGATCTTCAAAGCCAGGCGCCTCCGCGGCCCGCTCGCCTCTTCCCATGCGGAAGTCGGGGCGGTCTTGCCGGTGCGTTCGGGCAAGCAGGCCCGGGGTCCATCGTCGATGCTTGCGAGAAGGCTGCCGGATGCGCGACCTCGTCCAGGAACTTGTAGCTCACTATGCGGACTTGCGCCGGCAGCTCACTCGCGACCTGAGAGATCCGCACTACGCGGCCGACATCGCGCAGTCGAGCTTCGAGCGGGTCTACGCGGCGGCCCTCAAGTCGCGCGGCGGCAATCGCGGCGATGCCCTGTCGGACCTGCAGGAAGCGAATGCCATCGAATCGCCTCGCGCCCTGCTGTTTCGCGTGGCGCGCAACCTGTGCGTCGACGACGCGCGCCGGCGCAAGGTCGCCCAGGAATGGGCCGGCACGCATGCGGGCATCGGCACGCACCAGACGGCACAGTCCAGCGAATACGTCGTGGCCCAGCAACGGGTTTTGGCGCGGGTGGTCGAAACCATGGAGCAACTGCCGCCGCGCCGACGCGAGGTGTTCCTGCTGTTCCGCGCCTACGGCCACACGCGCCTTGAAATTGCGCAGCGGCTGAACATCACCGAGATGGCCGTGGCCAAGCATCTGTTGCGCGCCACCATCGACTGCTCGCGCGCATTCGCCGAGTTGCGTTCGGAACTGATCGAACCCCAGGTCGTGCTGAGCCGGCAGGGCTTCGACGCGGCGCTGGCCGAAGACTTCTCGTGAACGGCGGCAGCATGGCGGCCGGCGCTCCTCCGCGCGAACGACTGATCGAGCGCGCGCTCGCGCTAATCGTCGAAGGCGAGATCGCGCCCGGCGAGGCCGCGGGCCGAGCCCGCGCGCTGCTCGACCAGTGGCGCAGCAAATCGGTGGAACACGCGGCAGCCGTGCAGGAAGCGCGCGAGCGTTGGGACGCACTGGGCGGCATGGCGAGCGACCTGCGCGCGCACTTCGACGAACCCGAAACCACGCTGATGGCCAATGCCGCAGCAGCCGCTGCCACCGCATCGACGCACCGCCAGCAGCGCCGCAAGATGCTGCTTTCGTTCGCGGCCTTCCTGGGCACCGGATTGGTCGCTGGCCGGGGCGTGCAGTGGTACTGGCAGCAACCCGTGTTTCGCGCGGCCTACGAAACCCGGACCGCGCAGATGCTGAAGGTGACGCTGACCGACGGCCGTGGCGATTCGCCAGGCAGCCAGCTCGACCTGGCGCCGCAGAGCGCGATCGACGTGGCGCTCTATCGCCAGCGCCGCACCGTCGAGATGGCGCACGGCGAAGTGCGCTTCGAGGTGGCGCGCGACGCGGACCGCCCCTTCGAGGTACGTACGCGCGGCGCCAGCATCGAGGTGGTCGGCACGGCATTCACGGTACGCGACCGTGGCGGCCCGGTCACCGTGGGCGTGGAGCACGGCCATGTGCGCGTGCGCGTATCGCCGCGTGCCGGGTCCGCCGGCGCGGAAGCGGAAGTGATCGACCTGCGCTTGGGCGAGTTGCTGGAAATCCAGGACGGCCACGCTGCCGCGGTGAGGCAAACGGACACCGCCGCCCTGTCAGCATGGCGCAACGGTTGGCTGGTGTTCGAGAACACGCCGCTCGGCGACGCGCTGGCCGCTGTCAACAGCTACCGCGCACGGCCCATCGTCAGCACGAATTCGCGCATCGACGCGATGCGGCTCTCGGGCCGCTTCCGCACCAACGATTCCGACGGCCTCGTGGCCGTGCTGCCGACGATCCTGCCCCTTGCCACCGAGCCACGGCCGGACGGCAGCGTGGCCCTGAAAGTGCGCTGAGCAAGCCCTTTCTTCAGCTTCAGGCGCCGGGTATGCCCCCGACAGGGTGCCCCGACTGCAGCAGGCCCCATTCCGCCAGCGCGATGTCGAGCGCGCGCAGGTGACAGGGCGCCTTCCCCAGCCATTGCGCCAACTGCTCGGTGTTCTGCAAGGTCGGCGAAGCGTGCATGCAGGCAAAGAGCGACGCCGCGGTGCGGACGCACTCGTCGGGCACGAGAGTGCGCGTGGCCGGCCCTCCGTGCTTCATTCGAGTCCACCCGTGGGCGGGTGAAAGTTCCTGCGGCGGTTGACGACCAGCGCGGCACCCGCCAGCGCCCAGAGACGCAGGGCACGGTCGAACGCGGGCGGATGCGCCTCGTCTTCGCGCAGCCAGTGCGTCAATTTCAACGCACCCGTGCGGCATGGGTTCTCTCTGAGGTCCATGTAGAGACGCCATGCGGTTTCCTCGGCGGACGGAGCCTCCGGATGGGTTTGCGGGGCCACTGCTACTCCAGGCGCTGTGCTGTTGATTCGGGATGACGACCGTCGAGGCCGGTGCGAGCCGGGAAATGCCGGCGCACACAGGCGTCTGGTGAAAATGACGTTTCGAAGACCGGAATGTTCAACCGGGCGTTTCCGCGCCCGCCGCGGGCGGCAGCACGATAGGCCCGGCAACCTGCTTCTCTTGCTGCTGCTCCCGCGATTTCAGGTACGCCTTGCGCTTGCGCAGCCAGATCACGACGCCGGTCACGCTCAGCATGGCAACCACCAGCCCCATCACCGAAATCAGGATGCGCCCCGGCAGCCCCAGAATGCGGCCCGAGTGCAGCGGGAACTGGGCCTGCACGAAGATGTCGGCCGCCGTGCCTTTCCAGGGCTCCCGGATGCCGACGAAGCGCCCGTCCAGGCCATCGACATACAGGATCCGATGCCCGACGCCGCCCGACCCGTGCTCGTCTTCCGGCGCATAGAACTGCGCGCCGTAAATGCCGAAGAGCTCGGCATAGAAGAGCTCCCCCACGGGCTCCTGCCAACCGAGGCGTTGCGCCTCCTGCGTTACCTTGCCGAGCACATCCGCATAGCCGAGCCGGGGGATCACCGGCTTCTCTTCCGGGGCGGGCTGGCGCTGCTCGAAGGGCGTGGGCGTCACGTCGGACACCAGCGACATCGCCGGAAAGAACACCTCGCGGTACAGGTTCAGTGAGAAGGCGGTGAACGCCACGATGAACAACAGCGCCCAGGTCCACAGGCTGCCCGCGCGGTGCAGGTCGAAATTCAGCTTGTACGAACCGCCGCCCCAGCGGACCTTCCACGCGGGCTTCCAGCGTTGCCACCAGCCCTTTGCACCGTCGGCCCCGCGCGCCTCGCCTGCCGCCGGCTTCTTCGGCCGGCGCATCGGCAGCGTCAGGTAGAAGCCGGTGAAGCAGTCGAGGGTCCAGACGAGCGCGATCGCGCCCATCAGCCATACGCCCCAGCGGTCGATGCCCCAGAACTTGGGTAGGTGCAGGCTGTAGTGCAGCACGTAGAGAAAGGAGACGAAGTTCTCCTTGCTGATCGGCCAGACCGCACCCCATTCACGCCGCCCGAGTTCTTCGCCCGAAGCCGGATCGATGAAGACCTGGTTGAAGCCGGGCTTGAACAGCTGGCCGGTGGCGGGATCGACGCGCGCCTGCACGGCGAAGGCCAGCGAATGCCCCGGCTCGGCGGCCATCGGCAGCGCCGACACCTGCACCTGCGGATGCCGCGCCTCGATCTGCCGGGCCAGCTCCAGCGACGGCAGGGCCGGCCCGGTCGAGCGGGCATCGGTGAGATGCGGGTTGAGCCATTCGTCGATCTCGTGGTCCCACGAGATCACGGCGCCCGTCAGGCCGGCGACGAAGAGAAACGCGGCCATCAGGAGGCCGGCCCAGCGATGCAGGGCCACGAGCATCAAACGCATTCGGTATGTCCTTCGTCGGCGGCGGGCGCGGCACCCGTGCACCGGGACTCCTGCCATCCACCGCCCATTGCACGGTAGAGCGAGACACGCGCCTGCAGACGCGCCATGCGCAACTGGACTGCAAGATCCTGCGCGGCGTAGAGAGTGCGCTGCGCATCGAGCAAGGCGAGCAGGGTCTCGGCACCCGCCCGATAGCGGGCCTCGGACAATTCTGCCGCACGTCGCGCCTCGGCCAGTTCGGCTGCCTGCGCCGCAGCTTGTGCATCGATGGCCGACACGCCGTTCAGCGCAGTCTCCGCATCCGCGAACGCACCGACGATCGCGGCCCGGTAGGCGGCCAGCAGTTCTTCGCGCTTCGCCTCGGCCAGTTGCCGATTGCCGGCCAGGCGCCCTCCATCGAAGACCGGCGCGGCCAGACCGGCAGCCAGACTGTAGATCGGGTTGTCGAAGAGTCTGCCGAAACGGCTTTCTCCGGTGCCCACCGTCGCGCTCAACGAAACGGTCGGCAGCAGCGCGGCGCGTGCCGCCAGCACGTTGGCGTCGGCGGCGGCCAACTGCGCTTCCGCGCGCGCGATGTCCGGGCGCCGCGCCAACAGGGCAGAAGGCGCGCCCGTGCCGACGACGGGAACCTGAAGCGCATCGAGCCGCGGCCCTTGCAGGTCGAACGCCGGCGTCGTGGTGCCCAGCAACAGCGCCAGCGCGGTCTCCGCGTCGCCGGCCTGCTGATGCAGCGCCGCATGCGCGCGTTGCTGTGCGGCCACCAGTCCGCGCTGCTGAGCGAGATCGAGCGGCGACACCGCGCCGGCGCGGCTGCGCGCCTCCACCAGCGCCAGCACGCGGCGCGCGTTGTCGAGATTGCGCCCGGCAATCCCGGTGCGCTCGCGCAGGGCCAGCGCCAGCAGCCAGCTGCCGGCGACGTCTGCCGTCACCGTGAGCCGCACCGTGTCGCGGTCGAAGCTGCTGGCGCGCAGGCCTTGCAGCGCCTCGTCGCGCAACGCGGCGCTGCGGCCCCACAGGTCGAGTTCGTAGCTGGCGGCAAAGCCCGCGGCATAGGTGCTGCCGGCGACAGTGGCGGCACCGCCCAGACGCCCTTCGCGGCCGATACCGAGGCTGGCCGTGACCTGTGGCTGTAGCGCAGCACCGGCGATGCGCGCCCGCGCGTCGGCCTGCCGCACCCGCGCGACGGCCGCGGCCAGATCGTTGCTCCGCGATTGGGCGCGCGCAATCAGCGCGCCGAGCTCCGTGCTGCCGAAGCTGCGCCACCACTGCGCATCGATCGGGCTTGCGGTGTCGCCGGCCTGCGCGTGGCGCCACGCGGAAGGAAGCTCCATCGCGCGCCCGGCACGGTCGCCGTGCAATGCGCAGCCGGATGTCAGCGCCGCGCACAGCAACGCCGCCCACCGGGCACCGTATCCAGGCCACGTCTTGGGCGCCATCATTCCCCCGCCAACGCCACCACAGGGTCCAGCCGCGCGGCATTGCGTGCCGGCATGAACCCGAAGATCACGCCGGTCAGTACGGCGCAGCCGAAGGCGCCGACGCTCGCCGCCAGCGAGAACAGCACCGGTACGCCGGCCAGCATCAGCCCCACGACGATGCCCAGCCCCGTGACGACGCCCACGGTGCCACCCACCGAAGTCACCAGCACCGCCTCGGTCATGAACTGCCGGAGGATGTCGCGCTGGCGCGCACCCGTCGCCATGCGGATGCCGATCTCGCGCGTGCGCTCGCGCACCGTCATGAGCATCACGTTCATCACGCCGATACCACCGACGATCAGCGACACGATGGCGATCAGCCCCAGCATCAGCGTCATCGCGCGCGCCGTCTCGGTCTGCACGCGCAGCGCCTCGACGCGGTTCCAGATGCGCACTTCGCGACCGGCCTGCTGGCGCGCCAGCTGTGCCTCGATGGCCTCCGCCGTTTCCTGCGCCCGCTCGATGTCGCGCACCTGCACGGCGATCCACGTCGGGTGCGGGTGGCCGTAGATGCGCGTCGTTGCCGCGGACAGCGGCACCACCACGCGGTCGTCCTGGTCCTCGCCGTCGTTCGCGCCCTTGGCGGCCAGCACGCCGACGATCTGGAACGGCACCTTGTCCACCAGGATGTCCTGGCCGACGGGGCTTTGACCGTCCGCGAACAGCAGCTTGCGCACCGTCTGGCCGATCACGGCCACCTTGGCGACGCGCAGCTCGTCGTCCGCATCGAACATCACGCCTTCGGCCACGCCCCAGCCGAGCACCGACGAGAAGTCGATCGTGGCGCCGCCGCCCTCGGTCAGGTGGTCGATGTTGCCGCGCCGCACCACCACCTTGTCCTCGATGTAGGGCGCCACGCCCTCCACGTTGGGCAGCATGCGGATGGCGTCCGCGTCGGCCAGTGTCAGCGGCGCCCCGGGATTGCGGGTGCTCACGACCTGGGCCGAGACGAACATGGTCCGCGTGCCGAAGGTCTCGAACTGCGCCATGACCTTCTTCTGCGAGCCGCCCCCGACCGCGAGCATCACGATGACCGACGCCACGCCGATGACGATGCCCAACAGCGTGAGCCCGGTGCGAAAGCGGTTGCTCCACATCACGCGCCATGCCGTGCGCGTGGCCTCGCGCATGTCGGCGGCCATGGAGGCTCCGCCGCGCGAAGCCTGCGGATCGGGCATCGCCATGCCGGCCACGGCGGCCGCCGGCACCGCGCCGCCCGAGTCCTCGACGATGCGCCCATCGCGGATCTCGATGATGCGCCGCGCCTGCGCCGCCACCGAGCGGTCGTGGGTGATGAGGATGACGGTGTGGCCCGCGTCCGCCAGCTCGTGCAGCAGCGCCATCACTTCGGCACCGCTCTTGCTGTCCAGGGCGCCAGTGGGCTCGTCGGCAAGGATGATCCGCCCGCCGTTCATCAGCGCGCGCGCGATGGCCACGCGCTGCTGCTGCCCGCCCGACAGCTGGTGCGGCCGGTGGTGCAGCCGCTCGCCCATGCCCAGCCGTTCGAGCAATGCGACGGCGCGCGTGTGCCGCTCGGCTTCGGGCATTCCGGCGTAGAGCGCAGGAATCTCGGTGTTCTCCAGCACCGATTCGCTGGGCACCAGGTGGTAGCCCTGGAACACGAAGCCGAAGGCCTCGCGGCGCAGCCACGCGAGCGCATCGGCGTCGAAGGTGGACACGTCGCGCCCGTCGAACAGGTAGCGCCCCGCGCTGGCCCGGTCGAGGCAGCCGAGGATGTGCATCAGCGTGGACTTGCCGGACCCTGAAGCGCCGACGATGGCGACGAACTCGCCCGCGTGCAGCTGCAGGGAGATGCCGTGCAGCACCGTCACGGCAGGGCTGCCGCCTTCCGCGCCCTCACCTTCCCTGCCGCCGTACGACTTGCGGATGTCCTGCAACTCGATCAGGGGCCTCGGGGCCTCCCCGGGCGCAGGCTGCTGCGGCGGCGTCATTCCTTCGCCGCCTTGCCCACGACGATGCGTTCGCCGGCCTGCGCCCCTTCGAGCACCTGTGCGGCCAGGCGGTTGCGCGCGCCGATGCGCAGTTCGCGCGGCTCCACCTTGCCGTCGGCGCGCAGCACCCTGGCGGTGAAGCGGTCGGTGCTGCCGGCCACGGGAACCAGCGCGGCCAGGGGCACCGTGAGCACGTCCTTCTCGGCGTACTCGACGAACGAGACCTTCGCGGTCATCTGCGGCATGAGTTCGCCGTCGGCGTTGTCGACGTCGAAGAGCGCGGTATAGACCACGACCTTGCTGGCCGCGGCCGACTGGCGTGCTCCGCTGTCGCTGTTGCCCGATTTGTTTTCGGGCACCGGCGGCGCGGGCAGCAACTGGCGCACCTTGCCCTGCCACTGGCGCCGGCTCTCACCGAGCGTGGTGAAGTAGACCGGCATGCCCGCCTTGATGCGACGCACGTCCGCCTCCGACACCTCGGACCACACCGTCATCGACGACAGGTCGGCAATGCGCAGCACATTGGGCGTCTGGTAGGTCGCATTCAGTGTCTGGCCTTCGCGCGCCTCGACGGACACGATGGTGCCGGCCGTCGGCGCATAGATGCGGGTGTAGCCGAGCCGCGCCTCGTCGGCCTTCAGCGTGGCCTGGGTCTGCGCGATCTGGGCTTCGAGGTTGCGCACGCGCGCGGCGGCGGAAGCCAGCGTGGCCTCGGCGCCCTGCACGTCTTCCTCGCGCGTCGCGCCGTCGGCCGCCATCTGGCGCTGCCGCGCCTGTTGCTGCTGAGCGAGGCGGTGCTGCGCCTGCTGGTCGGCCAGCTGGGCCCGCTGGCCCGCGAGCGACGCGCGGCCCGCATCGACAGTGGCCTGCTGCACGCTCGGATCGATCTCGACCAGCAGCTGCCCCTTGGAGACGATGTCGCCGGGTTGCACCCGCAGCTTGAGGATCTGCCCCGAGACCTGCGCGCCCACGTCGACGTAGTGCCGCGGCTGCAGCACGCCGAGCGCGGTGACGCTCGATTCGATGGTGGCGCGCGCCACGGGCACCGACTCGACCTGCGCGGCGGAGCCGCGCCCCCAGAGCATGCTGGCGCCCGCCACGGCCGCCAGCGACACGAGCAACAGAGCCACCGCATAGCGACGACCGGCGCCCTTCGCGGCACCGCTGCTGACACCACTGTTCAACCCGCCACCCCGCTAGGCTGAAAGACGCTGCGTGCGTGGCCGCGCATGAAAGCCCGCCAGCGGCAGCATTCCGGCGCCGTGACCGCCCGGCTCGTCGGATTGCGGCTCATACGAACCCGCCGGCGTTGCGCCCTGGTTGCGGCACGTCGAACAGGGGCCGTGGATCTGCACGTCGAACGCACCGGCCGACGGCAACCCCCTGCTCAGCGCCACGCGCGTGAGCACTTCGCGCAGATCGCGGTCATGAACCTCGGCGACGGCGCCGCAGCCTCCGCAGCGCATGCGCACGCCGCCGGATTCCGCGTCCTGCATCTTGTAGCGGAACACCGCCAGCGCGCCGCCGCGGCTGCGCACCCATTCGCGCATGATCAGGCCGCTCTGCTCGAACTCCCTGAGGATGCGGTAGACCGTCGTCAGGCTCACCGAGGTGCCTCGCAGCAGCATGCGGCGGAAAACCTCTTCGCCTCGCTGCCACTCTTCCCCGGCGTCCGCGAGGGTCTGGAGCACGCAGAGGCGCACCACGGACGGCTTGATGTTGGCCGCCCGCAGCTGCACCAGAAAGGCGGGGCGCTGTTGCTGCTGCAGGGCTTTCTGTGCTTGCGGCTGGTCGTTCACGCGGCGAGGCTTTCGAGTCGGGGCCGGGCGCGGTCTTCCGCGATGCGCCCCGCGCGCATGGTGATCACGCGGTCGGCCAAGTGGAAGTAGCGGTCGTCATGCGAGATCACGACCAGCAGGTGCCCCTTGGCACGCAGTTCGGGCAGCAGCTCGGTGTAGAAGAGATGACGGAAGGTCGGGTCCTGGTCGGCCGCCCATTCGTCGAACACCAGCACCGGCCGTCCTTCGAGGTAGGCGTGCACCAGCGCCAGGCGCTTGCGCTGGCCGGTGGAAAGATCGGTAGTGGTGAAGGAGCCGTCCTTCACGGAGACCTTGTGCGCGATCTCCAGTCGCTCGAGGTACGGCAACGCGGCCTCGGGCAGGCCTGTGGGGGCCGCGCCGCCGGAGCCGTCGGCCACCAAGTCCTCGAACAGGTAGAAGTCGGAGAACACGGTGGTGAAGAGCTGCCGGTAGTCGTCGCGGGCCTCGGGCGTGACGGCTTTGCCGTCGACGAATATCTCCCCGCCCTGCGGCGCGTAGAGGCCCAGCAGCAGCTTGATCATGGTGGTCTTGCCGGAGCCGTTGTCGCCGACCACGAAGACCAGCTCGCCCTTGTTCAAGCGCAGGTCGACGGGGCCCAGCACGAACGAATCGCTGCCCTCGGCCGCCTCGAAGGCATAGCGCACGCCGCGCAGTTCGATGGCGCTGCCCAGGCGCACTTCGCTGGGCGCGCGGTCCAGGTGCAGGTGCGGTTCGGGGCTGGCGAAACGCGTCGACAGGTCGGCGATGCGCTGGAACGCGACCTTGGCGCGCCCCACGCCCGGCAGCGCGCCTGCGATCTGGTCGATCGGCCCCTTGAGAAACAGCAGCACCAGCACGAAGCCGCTCAGCACCACGGGATCGGTGTGGCGGAAGGCCGCCCAACCCAGGATCAGCGCGATCAGCAGGAAGAACAGCGCCGAGCCGAAGGCCGTGGCGATCACGTAGGTGTTGATAGCCCGGCTGTTGACGGTGCGGATGCTGTCGACGATGCGCTCGATCTGCTCGCCGAACACCAGCGCGCGGCGCGAGCGATGCATGCGCAGCTCCTTGGCACCTTCGCTGATGCCGCGGTAGGCCTTGTGCAACTGCTCTTCGAAGTCGCGCGCCTTCCAGAAACCAGCCACGCCGCGAGTCTGCGCCACCACCTGGATGGAGGCGCCGATCACCAGCGCCGCCATCAGCACGCAGAAGAGCGGAAAGGACAGCACCGCCAGATAGGTCAGGCACCCCAGCGCGATGGCCAGCGCGATCAGGGTGGCGGAGAGCGCGAAGGCCACGTCGCTGATCATGTCCACGTCTTGCGACAGCACGGGCATGAGCCGGTGCGTGCGGTAGCGCTCCAGGGCATCGATGGGCGCCGACAGGATCTTCTGGGCCAGGCTCTTGCGGACCTGCGACACCAGGCGCTGTCCCACGAGATTGGTGGAAACGTCGGAGATCACGCGACCGAACAGCGACACCGCGCACAGCGCGACGAACGTCAGCAGCAGCCCGCCGGCCAGGCCGCCGGGCGTGTTCAGCACCTTGTTGATCGTGGCCAGCAGCAGCACCGTGGCCACGCCGGCTGCAATGCCGGTGATCGATGACAACACCATCCACGGAAGAAAAGGCTTCAGCAGGCGCCTGATTTCGGCGGCATTGCCATTCGAAGATGTCATGCGAAAGTCTTTCCGCCCCTCGGGCGACAACGACCCGGCAGCGTGGACCTCCCAGCAGCCGGACGGGTAACGAATGAAAGACGACCGGGCGGATGACCAAGGTCGCCGGCGGCTCTGAACCGCTCTCCCATTCAACGGGCGACGTTCCGAAATGTTCATGCGGCCGTGGCGTGAACACCGGAGCCCGTCATCCGTCCTAGCTGCATGCACGCCGAATTCCGTTTGCCTTCCGGGTCCCGGACCGGGCCATGATTGCGCTGCTGGAGCCCCTGTTCCAGGGAGAGCACGCGAGGCACGGCGAGGCCCTCCAGTGCGCGCCGCAGCCACCGGCCAGCGCCATCGGGGTGGCCGATCTGCTGCGCGACCCCGCTTTGCTGACCGACCTGCTGCACCGCCAGGCCCGGCATCTCGGTGCCGACGACCTGCGGGCCGTGGCTTCCGCATGGAGCCTGGAATACCTGGGCATGTGGCTGCCTCCCATGGTGGCGGCCGCCAGCGTGCTGCAGCACGCATTTCCGGCCGCGCCCGAGCAGGTCTGGGTGCGCTTCGACGACGCGGGCGACCCGGTCAGCTTCCACATCCGGGACCTCGGCCGGCCGATGCCGGGCACCAGCACCGCGCAGCGCTACGCGCCGATGTTCTGGCAGCACCTGGAGCCGCTGTTCGCAGCCATCGGCCGCCTGACGAAGCTCGCGCCGAAAATTCTCTGGAGCAACACGGCGCGGCATCTCGAAACCATATTGAACGAGGCGCTGGCCCTGACCGGCGGCGCCGCACCGATCGCCCAGGACCGGGACCGGCTGCTGCGCGACGCGACCTGGCCGCAGGCAGCCGCCCATCCCCTGTACGCCCCCCGGCGCGAGGTGCGCAGGATCGAGGCCGGCCGCTGCGAAACCCTGAAGCTGTATGGCCACTGCTGCCTGAACCACCTGCTGCCCGGCGAAACGCACTGCGGCCCCTGCCCGCTCGCACCGGCGTATCGCAAGGACCGGGCGGTAGCGGAAGAACGGGAAGCCTGAGCGCCGCCTCGCGCCTTCGCACATGAACAGATTCGCGGCCGCCTCGTCTTTCTCAGGCGGGGGCATATCAGCCACCACTCAAGACCAACACCGAACGCCCATGCCCAAAGCCAAACTCGTCTACATCCTGTCCCTGAGAAATGCAGCTGCCGACCAGGCCGGCCAGTTCATCGACTACAAGGGCGAGCGCCGCTACATGAAGTCGCCGCTCGAATACCTCGCCGAGGCGCTGGACGGTACGCCGCTGGGCGACGCCTACTCGCTCGAGGGGATCATCTACGACGATGACCAGGCTTCGCCGCGCGACCGCAAGTCGCTGCAGGACTACGGGTTCGCGTGCGAGCCGGGCAAGAAATGGATCTTCCCCGCGGACCTGCGCACGCAAGGCAAGCGGCTGAACGACATGCTGCACCCCATCGCGTCGACCTACCGGCAACTGCCTCTGGACGCACCCAACCGCGCCAGCGGAAAGAGCGACTTCGAGCGCCGCCTGTACGACAAGCTGGTTGCGCTCGAGGCCGACGTCGTCGTGCTCGACGGGCTGCTGGTGATCCTCGACGAACTGGTGCGCCCGGGTGCGCCGTTTCACCGGCGGATCGCGAACATCCACCCTGGCATCACGCGCATCGAATCGCCCTACGAGCGCCGCGGCGCGCACGCCACGCTCGACGCGCTGTACGGCGCGCAGGGCAAGCGGGTGGTCGACTGGAACACCCTCGAGAAAATCGATGTCGCTCCGGTCACCATGACCGGGGCGTCGTTCCACTACGTCGACAACGGCATCGACTCCGGCGAAGTCATCTTCGACGTTCTCGACACGAGGATCGAGCCCGGAGAATCGATCCTCGAGCTGCGCTGGAACAACTTCAACAACAGCCTGTTCCCAGCGCTGCACCAGGGCCTGGCCCTGCTGGCCGAGACCGCTGCGGCCGCCGCTCCGGCCCCGGTTGCCGCCTGAACACGCGAGCCCTCTTCATACACAGGAGTCGATCTTCAATGCAACACGTCCATGATCTGATCGGGATCGGGTTCGGCCCGTCCAACATCGCACTGGCCATCGCGCTCGACGAAAAGCGTCACGCAGGCCGCCCGTTCGACGCGCTGTTCATCGAGAAGCAGCTGAGCTTCGCCTGGCACCCGCACATGCTGCTGGACCATGCGCACATGCAGATCTCGTTCCTGAAGGACCTGGCGACGCTGCGCAACCCGACCAGCCGCTTCACCTTCATCAACTACCTGCACGAAAAAGGCCGCCTGACGGACTTCGTCAACCTGAAGAGCTTCTTCCCGAGCCGCCACGAGTTCAACGACTACCTGTCGTGGGCCGCGGAGCAGTTCGACGACGCCTGTGCCTATGGCGAAGAGGTGTTCGAAGTGCTGCCCGAGGAAAAGGGCGGCGAAGTGGCCCTGCTGCGCGTGCGCTCGCGCAACCACGCGGGCAAGCTGGTCGAGCGGCTGGCACGCAACCTGGTGGTCAGCATCGGCGGCATGGCCAACATTCCCGACAGCTTTCGCACCCTGCGGAACGACCCTCGCGTGTTTCATTCCAGCACCTACCTGCAGGACATCGCGCAGATCGGCGACGCGCGGCGCGTGGCCGTGGTGGGCGCGGGGCAAAGCGCGGCCGAGATCTTCATGGACCTGCAGGGGCGCCCCGGAGCTCCGCAGGTCGACCTCATCACGCGCGCCCGCTCGATCCGTCCGGCGGACGACAGCCCCTTCGTGAACGAGATCTTCAACGCCGAATTCACCGACTACACCTTCAGCCGTTCCGAGGACGAGCGCGCGGCGCTGCTCGACGAGTTCTGGCACACCAACTACGCGGTGGCCGACCTCGAGCTGATCCAGGAGATCTTCAAGTCGTTCTATCAGCAGCGGGTGGTCGGCGGAAACCGGCTGCGCTTCCTGCGCCGGCACGACATTCGCGGCGTGGCCGCCGACGTCCAGGGTGTGCACCTCACGCTGTGGGACCAGAACGCGATGCGCGAGAGCACCGTCCGGTACGACGCGGTCGTGCTCGCCACGGGTTATGCAAGGGAGCATCACAAGACGCTGCTGTCGCCGCTGGACCCGTACCTGGGGGACTACTCGGTCGACCGGCACTACCGGCTGCAGGGCACGCCGGACTTCCGCCCCGCCATCTACCTGCAGGGCGCCTGCGAGGATTCGCACGGCCTCAGCGACACCCTGCTGTCGGTCACGTCGGTACGCACCGGCGAAATCGGCAGCGCCCTGCTCGCGACGCCGGCCGGTTCCGCCATCCACGTGCACCAGGAGCGCGAAGCGATCGGAACCTGAGTTTTTCGGGCATCGGGCCCGGGGCAAAAAAAGTTGTGACGGCGTGTCTCTGTTTTATGAGTTCGAACGTCTTACTCATAGAAGCGCCAGAGACCGGAAATCGGGCCGGCATCCGCGCCCGAAGGTAAATACGTCTTACTTTTAATTGAAACCCTGGAGTCCCTGACTTATGCGTCCCTTGCCTCGTCAACATCTACTGAACGCAGCGCTCGCTGCCGCCTTCGGAACCGCCCTCGGCCTGCTGAGCCCTGTTGCCGTGGCACAGGCACCGGGTCAGGCGGCCGTGCAGGTGTTCGAGGTCAAGGTGCCGGCGCAACCGGTGGCGACGGCGCTGAACGAGCTGTCGCGGCAGACCGGCGTGCAGGTCTTCGCTGCGGGCGACGTGGTGGCCGGCGTCGGCTCCCAACCGGTGTCGGGCAGGCTCACTGTGGCGCAGGCCCTGGAAACCATGCTCGCGGGCACCGCCCTGCGTGCCACGCGGACGGAAAACGGCGGCTACGCAGTCCGCCGCGCCGCGGACGTGCCGGCCACTTCATCGGCGCTCCCCACCGTCACCGTCCTCGCGGAAGGCGAGGCCGAAACGGCTTCGGGCCCGCTCAAGGGCTATGTCGCCAAGCGCAATGCCGTCGGCACGAAGACGGACACGCCGATCATCGAAACCCCGCAGTCGATCTCGGTCGTCACATCCGATTTCATCGAGGCAACGGGCGCACTGCGCCTGAAAGATGCGCTGGCCTACACGCCTGGCATCAACGTGTCGCCATGGGGCGCCGATTCGCGCTTCGACTGGACCATCATCCGCGGCTTCGATGCGCAGACGCCCGGCTACTACCTGGACGGCCTGCAGCTGCGCAACAACAACGGCTGGGCCGTCTGGCAGACCGAGAACTACGGCACCGAGCGCATCGAAGTCCTGCGCGGCCCGTCGTCGGTGCTCTACGGGCAGACCGGCCCCGGCGGCATGATCAACGTGGTCAGCAAGCGCCCCACCGAAGAACCGCTGCGCGAACTGCAGGTGCAGCTCGGCGACAACTCCCGCCGCCAGGTCGCGGGCGACTTCTCGGGCCCGCTCGACGAGCAGGGCAAGGTGCTGTACCGCATCACCGGCCTGGTGCGAGACGCCAAGCTGGACGCGAGCGGACTGCCGAACAACCGCACGTACATCGCGCCTTCGCTCACCTGGAAGCCGTCCACCGACACCACGCTCACGCTGCTGTCGCACTACCTGCGCATCCGCGACGGCAGTTCCTACGGCAGCTTCCCGGAAGTCGGCACGCTGCTGCCCAACCCGAACGGCAAGTTTTCGCCGAAGACCTACGTGGGCGAGCCCGGCTTCGACCATTTCAACCAGGACCAGTGGATGGTGGGCTACCTGCTCGACCACCGCGTCAACGACACCTGGACGCTGCGCCAGAACGTGCGCTACGGCTCCATCAAGGTCGACTACCGGCAGGTCTACAACAGCGGCTTCGTGACCGTCAACCCGGACGTGCCTTCGGATCCGGCCAACTTCCGCACGCTGAGCCGCTTCCCCTTCGGCAGCAAGGAGAGCGCGCGTCTCTTCACCATGGACAACCAGGCGCAGGCCAAGGTCAAGCTGGGCGACTGGCAGCACACCTTCCTGTTCGGCGTGGACTACCAGCGTTCGCGCAACTACCAGCGCACCTACAACGCCGGCACGGTCTCGAGCATCGACGGCTACAACCCGGTGTACACGAACGACGTCGTCCCCATGGACCCGTGGTTCGACGCGAAGACCAGCCTGGAGCAGACCGGCTTCTACCTGCAGGACCAGATCAAGTGGGGCAACTGGGTCGCTACCCTGGGCGGCCGCTACGACACCGCGACCGCTCGCCTGAACAACTATCTCGACGGATCGACGACGCGCATCACGGATCACAAGTTCACGAGCCGCGCGGGCCTGGTCTACCTGCATCCGAGCGGCTGGGCGCCGTACATCAGCTATTCCGAGTCGTTCTCGCCGACGGTGACGATCGACCCCGAGACCAGCAAGCCGCTGAAGCCCGAGACCGGACGCCAATACGAAGCCGGCGTGCGCTATCAGCCCCTGGACGGCAAGAGCAAGTACAGCGCCGCGATCTTCGACCTGCGCCGCCAGAACTACATCACCTACAACTCGACCTACCAGCCGAAGCAGACGGGCGAGATCCTGGTGCGCGGGCTCGAGCTCGAAGCCGCCTTCCAGCCGGTGAAGAACATGAACGTGATCGCGGCCTACACCTACACGCCGAAGGCGGTGGTCACGGCCAGCAGCACGGCAAGCGAAATCGGCAAGCAGATGCAGGCCGTGTCGCGCAACCAGCTGTCGGTGTGGACGGACTACCGCTTCGATTCCGGCATCAAGGTGGGCCTTGGCGCGCGCTTCATGGGCTCCAACCACGGGTATCAGGAATCCGCCGGCGCCAAGGTGCCTTCGTACACACTGGTCGATGCGCTCGTCGGCTACGACTTCCAGCGCTGGAGCCTGGCGCTGAACGTACGCAACCTGACCAACAAGACCTACATCAGCAACTGCAGCTCGGGCAGCTGCCGCTACGGCGAACTGCGCAAGGTCGTCGCGACGGCAACCTACCGCTTCTGACGGAGCCACGCCGCCCGGGAGGGCGTCAGCTCCCGGCGATTCTTTCTCTTTCCGTTTTCCCAAGACAAGAAAGCGGCCTTCATTTCTGAAGGCCGCTTTTTTCTTTTTCGCTCTCCGTTTGTTTGCTTGCGTGCGGGCCGCGACCCGCACGCCATAGCGCTACGCCGGCACCTCCATCTGTGCCAGGTGCTGCCGCAGGCTGGCGAGCATCCGCGGGTGGCGGATGATGCTCAGGTGGTCGGCGTCGGGCACGATCTCGGTCGACAGCACCGGGGCGCTGTCCGACCAGTTCCTCAGGACGCCGCGCTCCTTCAGTGAAGCATCGGCGAGGAAAACGTGCATGGGCACATCGATGCGGTCGTAGGCGTATTGCTGTGCCCGCAGGCGCTTGTCGATCCGGATCCACATCTCGCATTCCAGCGACTCTTCGCCCGGCCCGTCGAGGGGGAACTCGCGGCCGGCGAACAGCATTTCCTCCAGAACGTAGGCGCGCTCGGCACCGCTCATCCGTGCGAGCAGTTCATGCCAGCGGTCGGCCATCTGCGAGCGCGACAGCCAGGCAGCCAGAGCCTCTTCCGCTTGCCGGCACTGCGCGTCCGTCAGGGTGCGCGTGGCCTGCAGGGCTGTGTTCTCGAAGACGTCGACCATGCCCACGAATTCGATCTCGACACGGCCCTGCAACTGGCGCACCACCTCGAACGCAAGATCGCCACCCGACGACCAGCCGAGCAACGCGCAACGCCCATGCAAGGCAGTCGCCTCGATGAAGTCCGCGTACTCGGCCGCAATGGCCTGGACATCGAAGCCACGCCAGCGGTTTCGCGTGAAGACATGGCAGGCGAATCCGTAGACCGGCCGATCGTCCTGCAGTGCCTGTGCCAGCGGCAGGAACTCGCGCGAGTTGACCATCAGGCCCGGCAGGCAATAGAGCGGCGTTCCACTGCCGGTTGCGTTGAAGCAGACGGCGTTGTGCTCCTGCTCGAACTTCTGGCGCCGACGCGCCGCCAGGTCCTTCAGCGATCCGCTTTGCATCACGTCGATCAGGGACAGCCAGCTTCCGCCGGGGACGCCGTCGCGAATGCGCGCGATGAGCTTGAGGCTGATGATGGAGTCGCCTCCGAGTTCGAAGAAGTTGTCGTTGCGGCCCACGCGGGTCACGCCCAGCACCTCGGCCCAGATCGATGCCAGGGTCTGCTCGACCTCGCCCTCCGGAGCCTCGTACGCCCTGTCGCTCGTGAACTCCGGCGCCGGCAGTGCCTTGCGATCTACCTTCCCGTTCGCGTTCAGCGGTAGCGCCTCCAGCACCACCAGCACGCTCGGGACCATGTAGTCCGGCAGCGCTTCTCCCAGCTTCTGCTTGAGCACTGCCGTGTCGATGCCATTGCCCGAGACATAACCCACGAGCCTCGTGCCCGCCGGGCCTTCGTTCGCCACCACGACTGCTTCTCTGACTTCCGACTGGGCCTGCAGCCCCGCCTCGATCTCCCCCAGCTCGATGCGGAAGCCCCGCACCTTCACCTGATGATCGATCCGGCCCAGGTACTCCAGCTGGCCCTCGTTGTTCCACCGCACCAAGTCTCCCGTGCGGTACAGGCGCTGTCCCTTCTCCGTCGCGATGAAGCGCTCGGCGGTGAGTCCAGCCCGCTTCAGGTACCCCCGGGCCAACCCCTCTCCACTGACATACAGCTCCCCCGCCACACCCACCGGCACAGGCTCCAGCTGCCCATCCAGCACCCGCATCCCCAGATCCGGGATCGCAACACCCACCGGACT
>BFBZ01000187.1_pt1 | contig 80221 bp, 68 predicted proteins | sample 1888401 | NCBI WGS metagenome assembly BFBZ01 (sample SAMD00112614, study PRJDB3348) | symbiont metagenome | host: Chara braunii
GACCACGAGTTCCAGGGCAAGCCCATCATCGGCATCTGCAACACCTGGAGCGAGCTGACGCCCTGCAACGCCCACTTCCGCAAGCTGGCCGAGCACGTCAGGCGCGGCATCATCGAAGCGGGCGGCTGGCCGGTGGAGTTCCCGGTCTTCTCCAACGGCGAGAGCAATCTGCGCCCCACGGCCATGCTGACGCGCAACCTCGCCAGCATGGATGTCGAGGAAAGCATCCGCGGCAACCCGATGGACGCCGTCGTGCTGCTGGTGGGCTGCGACAAGACGACGCCGGCCCTGCTGATGGGCGCGGCGAGCTGCGACGTGCCGGCCATCGTCGTCACCGGCGGCCCCATGCTCAACGGCAAGCTCAATGGCAAGAACATCGGCTCGGGCACGGCCGTGTGGCAGCTGCACGAGCAGGTCAGGGCCGGCGAGATCAGCATGCACGACTTCATGGCCGCCGAGGCCGGCCATTCGCGCTCGGCCGGCACCTGCAACACCATGGGCACGGCCAGCACCATGGCCTGCATGGCCGAGGCCCTGGGCACTTCGCTGCCGCACAACGCGGCCATCCCCGCCGTCGATGCACGCCGTTATGTGCTGGCCCATCTGTCCGGCATGCGCATCGTCGAGATGGTCTGGGAGGAGCTGACGCTGTCCAAGGTGCTGACCCGGCAGGCCTTCGAGAACGCCATCCGCGTGAATGCCGCCATCGGCGGCTCCACCAACGCCGTCATCCACCTGAAGGCCATCGCCGGCCGCATCGGCGTGGACCTGGAGCTGGAGGACTGGACCCGCATCGGCCGCGGCACGCCCACCCTCGTCGACCTGCTGCCCTCGGGCCGCTTCCTGATGGAGGAGTTTTATTACGCCGGCGGCCTGCCCGCCGTGCTGCGCCGCCTCGGCGAGGCCGGCCTGCTGCCGCACAAGGACGCGCTGACCGTCAACGGCAAGAGCCTGTGGGCCAACGTCGTCGATGCCCCCATCTACGACGACGAGGTCATCCGCACCCTCGACAACCCGCTGATCCAGGACGGCGGCATCTGCATCCTGCGCGGCAACCTCGCACCGCGCGGCGCCGTGCTCAAGCCCTCGGCCGCCACGCCCGAGCTGATGAAGCACCGCGGCCGCGCCGTCGTGTTCGAGAACTTCGAGGACTACAAGGCACGCATCGTCGACCCCGATCTCGACGTCGATGCGAGCTCCGTCCTCGTCATGAAGAACTGCGGCCCCAAGGGCTACCCCGGCATGGCCGAGGTCGGCAATATGGGCCTGCCGCCGAAGCTGCTGGCCGCCGGCGTGAAGGACATGGTGCGCATCTCCGACGCACGCATGAGCGGCACCGCCTACGGCACCGTCGTGCTGCATGTCGCGCCCGAGGCCCGCGCGGGCGGGCCGCTGGCCGTCGTGAAGGAAGGCGACTTCATCGAGCTGGACTGCGCGGCCGGCCGCCTGCATCTGGACATCTCCGACGCCGAACTGCAGCAGCGCCTGGCCGACTGGGCCGCCGCCCAGGCCGTCGACCCGCAGGACGCCAGCGGCTACCGCAACCTCTACGTGCAACATGTGCTGCAGGCCGACGAGGGCTGCGACTTCGACTTCCTGCGCGGCAAGCGCGGCTCCGCCGTGCCGCGCCATTCACATTGAAATCACCATGAGCAACACCATCCAGGGTCTGGCGCTGATCGGCGGCCAGGCGGTGCGCGGCGCGGGGGCTGCTTTCCAGGCCTTCGACCCGGGCAGGGGCCAAGCCCTCGGCCCCGACTTCAACGCCGTCGACGCGGCGCAGGTGGAACAGGCCTGCGCGCTGGCCGGCGCCGCCTTCGACGCCTTCCGCGCCACCGGCGACCACGAGCGCGCGGACTTCCTCGACCTGATCGCCGCGCAGATCCTCGCGCTCGGCGACGAACTCATCGTCCGCGCGATGGCCGAGACGGGCCTGCCGCGTGCGCGCCTGGAAGGCGAGCGCGGCCGCACCGTCAACCAGCTCAGGCTCTTCGCCGAACTGCTGCGCGAGGGCAGCTGGCAGGACGCCCGCATCGACAGCGCGCTGCCGCAGCGCCAGCCGCCGCGGCCCGACCTGCGGCTGCGCTGCGTCGGCGTCGGCCCCGTGGCCGTGTTCGGCGCGAGCAACTTCCCGCTGGCCTTCTCGGTGGCCGGCGGCGACACGGCCGCGGCGCTGGCCGCCGGCTGCCCCGTCGTCGTGAAGGCGCACTCGGCCCACCCGGGCACGTCGGAGCTCGTCGGCCGCGCCGTCGTCGAGGCGGTGCGCCAGTCCGGCTTGGCCGCAGGCGTGTTCGCGCTGCTGACCGGCAGCGGCCATGGCATCGGCGACACCCTGGTGCGCCACCCGGCCATCCAGGCCGTCGGCTTCACCGGCTCGCGCAGCGGCGGCCTCGCGCTGATGGCCGCCGCGGCCGCGCGGCCTCAGCCCATCCCGGTCTACGCCGAGATGAGCAGCATCAACCCCGTCGTCCTGCTGCCCGGCGCGCTCAGCCGTCGCGGCGCCGACATCGCGACCGGATTCGCGGCGTCGCTGACGATGGGCGTCGGCCAGTTCTGCACCAACCCCGGCCTGGTGCTGGGCCTTGCCGGCGCCGACTTCGACCGCTTCGCCGCCGCGGCCGCCGAGGCCCTCCGGCCCGTGCCCGCAGGCACCATGCTGACCCCCGGCATCGCCAGCGCCTACCAGCGCGGCGAAGAGGTGCTGGCCGCCCAGCCCGCCGTGGCCGGGCTGCTGCGCGGCGCGTCCAGCGGCTGCCAGGGCGCGCCCAGCCTGTTCAAGACGACGGGCGCCGCCTTCCTGGCCAACCATGCGATGTCGGCCGAGATCTTCGGCCCCGCCTCGCTGCTGGTCGCCTGCCGGGACATCGCCGAGCTGCTGGCCGTCATCGAAGGCCTGGAAGGCCAGCTGACCGCCACACTGCAGCTGCAGGACGACGACGAGGACGACATCGCCGCCGCGCGCACGCTGCTGCCGGCGCTGGAGCGCAAGGTCGGCCGCATCCTCGCCAACGGCTACCCGACCGGCGTCGAGGTGTCGACGGCCATGGTGCACGGCGGGCCCTTCCCGGCCACCAGCGACGGTCGCAGCAGCTCGGTCGGCACGGCGGCCATCCAGCGCTTCCTGCGCCCGGTCTGCTACCAGAACCTGCCGCGCGCGCTGCTGCCGGCGGTGCTGCGCGAACCCAACGAGCGCGGCGTCTGGCGACGCCGCGACGGCGCCCTGACGCGCAACTGACGAGCACACAAAACCGATAACGGAGACAAGCGATGAAGAAGACACTGGCCGCCCTTGCCGCGGCAATGACCCTGGCCGCCCAGGCGGCCGACATCAGGCTGGTCGTCGACGCCGACCAGCCCGGCCCCGTCATCCACCGCAACATCTACGGCCAGTTCGCCGAGCACCTGGGCACCGGCATCTACGAGGGCATGTGGGTCGGCCCCGAGTCCAGGATCCCCAATGTGCGCGGCTGGCGCAAGGACGTCGTCGCGGCGCTGAAGGACCTGAAGGTGCCGCTGGTGCGCTGGCCCGGCGGCTGCTTCGCCGACGAATACCACTGGCGCGAGGGCATCGGCCCGCGCAGCAAGCGGCCCGTCAAGGTCAACACCACCTGGGGCGGCGTGGCCGAGAACAACGCCGTCGGCACGCACGAGTTCTTCGACCTCGCCGAGCAGCTCGGCGCCGAGGCCTATGTGAACGGCAACCTCGGCACCGGCAGCCCGCAGGAGATGGCCGAATGGCTGGAGTACATGACGGCCGAGGGCCACTCCACGCTGGCCGAGCTGCGCCGCAGGAACGGCCGCGACAAGCCGTTCCGCGTGCACTACTTCGCCGTCGGCAACGAGGCCTGGGGCTGCGGCGGCAATATGCGGCCGGAACACTACATCGACCTGTACAGGCAGGTGGCGACCTTCCTGAAGACGCCCGAGAACAACCGCCCGCTCTTCATCGCCAGCGGCGGCAATGACCAGCAGACCCACTGGACCGAGGCCCTGTCCAAGGGCATCCAGTGGAACTTCGACGCGATCAACCACCACTACTACACCTTCCCCAGCGGCAAGTGGGAAGGCAAGGGCTCGGCGGTCGGCTTCCCCGAGGCCGAGTGGATCTCGACGCTGGCCAACACGGTCAAGGTCGACGAGACGATCACGAAGAACATCGCCATCCTCGACAGGAACGACCCGAAGAAGCACCTGGGCCTCTATATGGACGAATGGGGCAGCTGGTACGACCCCGAGCCCGGCAGCAACCCCGGCTTCCTGGTCCAGCGCAACACGCTGCGCGACGCGCTGCTGGCGGCCCTGCATTTCCACGTCTTCCACGCCCATGCCGACCGGGTGCGCATGACCAATATCGCGCAGATGGTCAACGTGCTGCAGGCCATGATCCTGACCACCAAGGACCAGCTGGCGCTGACGCCCACCTACCACGCCTTCAAGCTCTACACGCCCTTCCAGGACGCGACCTCGCTGCCCGCGAGGGTCGAGAACAACCCGGTCTACAAGGTCGGCGCGACCGAGATGCCCGAGCTCAGCGCCACCGCCGCGCGCGGCAAGGACGGCAAGCTCTACATCGGCCTGGTCAACGCCAATGCGAACCAGCCAGCCGAGCTGACCCTGCAGGTCGGTGCAAGCGCGCCGAAGTCCGTGCACGGCCAGCTGCTGACCGCAGCCGCGATGGACGCGCAGAACGAGATCGGCAAGCCGGCCCAGGTCACGCCCCTGCCCTTCGACGCCCGGGCCGTCGACGGCAGGCTGACGCTGAGGCTGCCGGCCAAGTCCATCGTCGTCGTCGCCGTGGAGGGCTGAGCCATGAGCAACCTGAACCGACGCGAACTGCTCGCGGGCTCGGCCCTGCTCGCCCTGGGCGGCTGTGGCGGCGGCGGCAGCGCCGCCCCTGCACCCAGCCCGGCGCCTGCGCCCGCCCCGACCCCGGCGCCCGCTGCTGCGGTCAGCTTCGCCAACGTCTCGGTGCACGACCCCTCGGTCATCCGCACCGGCGGCGGCATCTACGTCTTCGGCTCCCATCTCGCCGCGGCCAGGACGACGGACCTGATGAACTGGACCAAGCTGGCCGACGGCGTCGACAACAACAACCCCCTGTTCGGCAACAAGCTCACGACCGAGCTGGCCGCCACCTTCGCGTGGACCACGGTGACCGACCTGTGGGCGCCCGACGTGGAGCAGCTGCCCGACGGCAAGTTCTATATGTACTACTGCTCCTGCCAGGGCAGCAGCCCGCTGTCGGCGCTGGGCGTGGCCGTGGCGAGCAACGTCGAAGGCCCCTACGTCAACAAGCAGATCCTGCTGAAGTCCGGCATGGTGGGCCTGTCCGAGGACGGCAGCACCTACGACGCCACCAAACATCCCAACGTCGTCGACCCGCAGGTCTTCAAGGACGCGGCGGGCGGCTGGTGGATGGTCTACGGCTCCTACTCGGGCGGCATCTTCATCATGGCCATCGACCCCGCCACCGGCCTGCCGATGCCGGGCCAAGGCTATGGCAAGCACCTGATGGGCGGCAACCATGCGCGCATCGAGGGCTCCTACATCCTCTACAGCCCGCAGAGCCGGTACTACTACCTCTTCGCGTCCTTCGGCGGCCTGGCGGCCAACGGCGGCTACAACCTGCGCATCGCCCGCTCGCGCGCGCCGGACGGCCCCTATCTGGACGGCGACGGCACCGACATGGCCACCGTCATGGGCGCGCCCGGCACGGCGTTCGACGACGCCAGCATCGCGCCCCACGCGATGAAGCTGGTGGGCAACCACCAGTACGCGCTGGCCGCCGGCGAGACCGGCACGGCCCTGGGCTATGTCTCGCCCGGCCACAACTCGGCCTATTACGACGCGACGACGCAGCAGTATTTCCTCATCTTCCACTCGCGCTTCCCCAACCAGGGCGAGTACCACGAGGTGCGCGTGCACGAGATGCACCTGAACGAGGACGGCTGGCTCGTCGCCGCCGCGCTGCGCTACGCGCCGCTGAGCCTGGCCAAGCCCGCGCAGACGGCCGGCGTCGCCGCCTCCGACGCGGCCGGCAGCTACAAGCTCGTCAACCACGGCAAGGACATCAGCGCGGCGATCAAGGCCTCCATCGCCGTCACGCTGAACGCCGACGGCAGCCTCGGCGGCGGCATGAGCGGCAGCTGGGCGGTCAAGGCCGGCAACCTGCTGACGATCACGTCGGGCGGCACGAGCTACAGCGGCGTGCTGTCGAGGCAATGGAACACGAATGCCGATGCCTTCGTGGTCAGCTTCAGCGCGATGTCCTCGGGTGGCGTGTCGCTGTGGGCGGTTCGCACCGGCAGCTGATGCGCCGCCTGCTCGCTGCCCTCGCCCTTGCGCTGTGTGCCCACGGCGCGAGCGCGGCGACGCAGGCCTTCCCGCTGGACCGCGTGCGCCTGCAGGGCGGCCCCTTTCTCGATGCGCAGGCGACCGATCTGCACTACCTGCTGGCGCTGAACCCCGAGCGCCTGCTGGCCCCCTTCCGCCGCGAAGCCGGTTTGCCGGTGCCCGTGCCGAGCTACGGCAACTGGGAGTCCGGCGGGCTGGACGGCCACATGGGCGGCCACTATCTGTCGGCGCTGGCGCTGATGTGGGCCGCCACCGGCGACGCCGAGGTCGGGCAGCGCCTCGACCATTTCGTCGCCGAGCTCAAGCGCTGCCAGGACGCCATCGGCACCGGCTACCTCGGCGGCATCCCCGATGGCGCCAAGGCCTGGGACGAGATCGCCCGGGGCCGGCTCAAGGTCGACAGCTTCTCCGTCAACGGCCGCTGGGTGCCCTGGTACAACCTGCACAAGCTGTTCGCGGGCCTGCGCGATGCCTGGCTGCAGGCGGGCAATGCCGACGCGAAGGCGATGCTGGTGCGCTTCAGCGACTGGGCGCTGCGGCTGACCGCGCCGCTCAGCGACGCGCAGATGCAGGACATGCTGCGCGCCGAGCATGGCGGCATGAACGAAGTGCTGGCCGACGTGGCCGAGATGACCGACGACCCGCGCTACCTGGCGCTGGCACGGCGCTTCTCCCACCAGGCCCTGCTGCGGCCGCTGGCGGCCGGCGAGGACAGGCTCACCGGCCTGCATGCCAACACCCAGATCCCCAAGGTCATCGGCTTCGCGCGCATCGCGCAGATCGCGGGTGAAGACGAGGGCCGCCGCGCGGCGCAGTTCTTCTGGCGCACCGTCGTCGAGAAGCGCTCCGTCGCCATCGGCGGCAACAGCGTGAAGGAGCACTTCCACCCGGCCGAGGATTTCCGGCCCATGCTCGACGAGGTGGAGGGCCCCGAGACCTGCAACAGCTACAACATGCTCAAGCTGACCGCGCTGCTGCAGCACGAGTCGCCCGAGGTCGCAAGCTACGCGGACTTCTACGAGCGCAGCCTCTACAACCACATCCTCGCGTCCCAGCATCCGGGCGAAGGCGGCTTCGTCTACTTCACGCCGATGCGGCCGCAGCACTACCGCGTCTACTCGCAGGTGGATCAGGGCATGTGGTGCTGTGTCGGCTCGGGGCTGGAGAGCCATGCGCGGCACGGCGAGTTCATCTATGCGCACGACGGCGACGCGCTCTATGTGAACCTCTTCGTCGCGTCCACGCTGGACTGGCGTGAGCGCGGCCTCCACATCACGCAGAGCACCCGCTTCCCCGACGAGCCGCGCACGCGGCTGACCGTGGAGGACGCGGGCCGCTTCGCGCTGAAGATCCGCTACCCCGGCTGGGTCGCGCCCGGCGCGCTGACGCTCAAACTCAACGGCAGGTGGATCGCCGTCAAGGCCAGGCCCGATGAATTCATCGAGCTGCGCCGCGCCTGGGCGGCCGGCGACCATGTCGACGTGGAGCTGCCGATGCGCACGACGCTCGAACCCATGCCCGGCCTGAAGAACTATGTCGCCGTGCTGCACGGCCCCATAGCTCTGGCCGCCGCCACGCCGCAGCCGGGCGAGACGCTGACCTTCCGCGCCGACGACTCGCGCATGGGCCACATCCCGCAGGGCACCGTCTGCCCGCAAGAGGCCGCGCCGGTCTTTGTCAGCAACAGGGCGGACTTCGTGCGCCGTTTCAGGCCCGTGCCCGGCCAGCCGCTGACCTTCACCGCCCCGGGCCTCATCCAGGGCGGCAAGGGCGACGGGGACCTGCGGCTCATCCCCTTCTTCCGCCTGCACGACTCGCGCTACATGCTCTATTGGCCACGCTCCACAAAGGCCCGGCAGAGCCTGCTGCGCGCGGAGCTGGCCCGGGCCGAGGCCGCGCGCCTGGCGCTGGACGCGATCACCATCGACCAGGTCGCCCCCGGCGAGCAGCAGCCCGAGTCCGACCACGGCTTTGCCGGCGAGGGTGTCGAGAGCGGCATCGCGCCCGGTGGCCGCTGGCGGCATGCGCGGCAGTGGTTCGGCTACGCGCTGAACGACCCGAAGGCCGAGGCCCGCACGCTGCGCCTGAGCTTTGCCAAGGGCGACGCCGGCCGGCGCTTCGGCCTTGTCGTGAACGGCCGGCGCATCGCCGAGATCGAGCTTGCCAGGCCCGACACGCCGGACGAGATCTACGCGCGGGACTTCGCGCTGCCCGCCGACCTGGAGCGCCGGCCCGATGGCAGGCTCGACCTGAAGTTCGTCGCCGCGCCGGGCTCCATCGCCGGTGGTCTCTATGGCCTGCGGCTGCTGCGTTAGACAGAAATCATTTGAAGGAGACAAGCCATGATGAAGAACCCGATCCGCCGCACGCTGCTGGCCGCCGCGCTGGCCCTGCCCGCCCTGTGCGCCCCGTTGAACGCCCTGGCCGCGCCCCTCGTGCTGGGCTTCTCCCAGGTCGGTGCCGAGAGCGAATGGCGCACCGCCAACACCGCCTCCATCAAGGCCGCGGCCAAGGAGGCCGGCATCACGCTGAAGTTCGCCGACGCGCAGCAGAAGCAGGAGAACCAGGTCAAGGCCATCCGCAGCTACATCGCGCAGAAGGTCGACGTCATCGCGTTCTCGCCGGTGGTCGAGTCCGGCTGGGACACGGTGCTGAAGGAGGCCAAGGCCGCCGGCATCCCGGTGATCCTGACGGACCGCGCCGTCAAGGTGAGCGACCCCTCGCTCTACGCCAGCTTCATCGGCTCCGACTTCGTCGAGGAGGGCCGCAAGGCCGGGCGCTGGCTGCTGGAGCGGGCCGCCAGGACGCCGGCTGCCGCGCTGAACATCGTCGAGCTGCAGGGCACGGTGGGCTCGGCGCCGGCCCTGGACCGCAAGAAGGGTTTCGAGGAGGTCATCAAGGCCAACCCCAGGCTGCAGATCATCCGCTCCCAGTCCGGCGAGTTCACGCGCGCCAAGGGCAAGGAGGTCATGGAGGCCTTCCTGAAGGCGCGCGACAGGAAGATCGACGTGCTCTATGCGCACAACGACGACATGGCGATCGGCGCGATCCAGGCGATCGAGGAAGCCGGCCTGAAGCCGGGCGTGGACATCGCCATCATCTCCATCGACGGCGTGCGCGGCGCCTTCGAGGCGATGAAGGCCGGGAAGCTGAACGTCACCGTCGAGTGCAACCCGCTGCTGGGGCCGCAGCTGATGCAGTTGGCCAGGGATGTGGTGGCTGGGAAGCCGGTGGAGAAGCGCATCACGGTGAATGAGGGGGTGTATCCGGCTGAGGTGGCGGCGAAAGAGTTGCCGAATCGGAAGTACTGATCGTGGGTCGTTGCTTCGGGTTGATGGCCAGGCCCAGCCGGGAATTCGCCCCGGCGGGCGACCTACTTTTTGAGCGACCAGAAAGTAGGCAAAAAGTCGCCCCTGCAAAACCGCCCCTGCGGGGTTCCCTGCGATGCTCGAAGCCCGGGGCCGCGCCCAACTCACTTCGCTACGCTCCGTTCAAACAAAGGGGCGCGAAGTCAGTTCTTGAGGCTCGCTGCGCTCGCGCCCCGGGCTTCTGCGCTTCTCGGCGGTTTAGAAGGGGTGTGACGGAACAGCCAACAGCCGAACAGCCCAACAGCAAAACCCGAAATCCGTCCGGTGGACGTATTTCTCTTACCCCCTTTAGCACCGCCGAGCAGCGGAAGGACTTGAGGGCGCGTGCGCAGCACGCTTCGACTTCTGACTCCGCGCAACTGTCTGACCGGAGCGTAGCGGAGGGAGTTTTGCGCGGGCCCTCAAGGCCTGAGCAGCGCAGGGAACCCGCAGCGAAGCGGAGGGAGGTGCGGCCGGGGGGAGCTCTTTGCCTACTTTCTGGCGGGACAGAAAGTAGGTCGCCCGCGGGGGCGAAATCCCCGCACCAGTCTCCGCACCAAGCTGAAGGTGCATAGCCATGAACAACATCCCAGTGCTGGCCCTCTCCGGCATCCACAAATCCTTCCCCGGCGTCAAAGCCCTCACCAACGTCAGCCTTCGCCTCTACCCCGGCGAAGTCCACGCGCTGATGGGCCAGAACGGCGCCGGCAAGTCCACGCTCATCAAGGTGCTGACCGGCCTCTACCGGCCCGAGGCCGGCACCCTCACCCTCGATGGCAAGCGCATCGCCCCCAGGCGCACGGAAGACGCACAGCAACTCGGCATCCGCACCGTCTACCAGGAGGTCAACCTCTGCCCCAACCTCAGCGTCGCCGAGAACATCTGCGCCGGCCGCTTCCCGCGCAAGTCCTGGCTGGGTGGGGGCCGCATCGACTGGCCCGCCGTCCACGCCGAAGCCCGGCGCGTCCTCGCGCAGATGGACCTCGACATCGACGTCACCGCGCCGCTGTCGCGCTACTCGCTGTCCATCCAGCAGATGGTGGCCATCGCCCGCGCGCTGCGCATCTCGGCGCGCGTGCTCATCCTCGACGAGCCCACGTCCAGCCTGGACGACGCGGCCGTGCAGCGCCTCTTCACCGTGCTGCGGCGCCTGCGCGAGCAGGGGCTGGCCATCCTCTTCGTCACGCACTTCCTCGACCAGACCTATGCGCTGGCCGATCGCATCACGGTCATGCGCAACGGCGAGACCGAAGGCGAATACCTGGCCGCCGACCTGGGCCGCCTGGCCCTGGTCAACAAGATGGTGGGCGCGCCGCCCGACCAGCAGCCCACGCGCCTGGACAGCCGCGCCACTAAGACCGGCGCCGCGGTGCTGAAGGCCGAAGGCCTGACCCGCCGCGGCGCGCTGCATCCGCTGGACCTGGAACTGCGCCGCGGCGAGGTGCTGGGCCTGGCCGGGCTGCTGGGCTCGGGCCGCACGGAGGCCGCGCGCCTGCTGTTCGGCGCCGATGCGGCCGACGGCGGCCACGTGACGACAGCGGGCCGCAGCGGCCGCTGGCGCTCGCCGCGCGAGGCCATTGCCGCGGGCATCGCCTTCTGCTCCGAGGACCGCAAGCACGAGGGCGCCATCCTCGACCTGTCCGTGCGCGACAACATCCTGCTGGCCCTCCAGGCCCGCCACGGCCTGCGCCTGGTCATGAGCCGCGAGCAGCAGCAGGCGCTGGCCGACGACTACATCAGGCGCCTGGGCATCAAGACCGCGAGCGCCGACACGCACATCGGCCAGCTCTCCGGCGGCAACCAGCAGAAGGCGCTGCTGGCCCGCTGGCTGGCCACCGAACCCGCCGTGCTCATCCTCGACGAGCCCACGCGCGGCATCGACGTGCGCGCCAAGGAAGACCTGATGGATGCCGTGCGTGCGCTGGCCCACCGGGAAGACGAGAACGGTCAAGCGGGCATGTCCATCCTCTTCATCTCGTCCGAGTTGCCCGAGGTCCTGCACTGCAGCGACCGCGTCCTCGTGCTGCGCGACCGCCGCGCCGCGGGCGTCTACCGCCGCGGCGAGCTGGACGAACGCAGCGTGCTCGAAGTGATTGCCGCGGAGCCCGCCGCGGCATGAAGGCCCCGAATCTCGCCATGTCCCGCCCAAGCGCCCCGTCTGCGGTCTCCCGCGGCTGGAAACACCTCCTCGCGCGGCCGCTCGCCGCCCTCGTGCTGCTGCTCGCCGTCGCGGCCATCTGCGTGCCGGGCTTCCTGCGCCTGGAGATCAAGGACGGCCACCTCTATGGCAACCTCGTGGACATCCTGCACCGCGCGGCGCCCCTGATGCTGGCGGCGCTGGGCATGACGCTGGTCATCGCCACCCGCGGCATCGACGTGTCGGTGGGCGCCGTCGTCGCCATCGCCGCCACGGTCGGCTGCGTGCTCGTGGGTTCGCAGGGGCTGGTGCTGGCCATCGCCGCGGCCCTCGGCGCCGCGCTGCTGTGCGGGCTGTGGAACGGCCTGCTCGTCTCGGCCCTGGGCCTGCAGCCCATCATCGCGACGCTGATCCTGATGGTGGCCGGCCGCGGCCTGGCGCAGCTCCTGACGGACGGCCAGATCGTCACCGTCTACGCGCCGGCGAGCTTCTTCTGGCTGGGGGGCGGCCATCTGGCCGGCCTGCCGGTGTCGCTCTTCGTCGTCGCCGCGGTCGCCGGCCTCACCGGCCTGCTGATGAGGCGCACGGCCCTGGGCCTCTTCATCCAGGCCGTCGGCATCAACCCCGTCGCCGCTCGGCTGGCCGGCGTGCGCACGGGATCAATAGTGTTCTTCGTCTACGTCTACTGCAGCCTAGTCGCGGGCCTGGCCGGGCTGATGATCGCGTCCAACATCAAGAGCGCCGACGCCAACAACGCCGGCCTGCTGCTGGAGCTGGACGCCATCCTCGCCGTCACGCTCGGCGGCGGCCAGCTCGGCGGCGGCAGGTTCAGCCTGGCCGGCAGCCTCGTCGGCGCACTCATCATCCAGACGCTGACCTCCACGATCTACGCCCTCGGCGTGCCGCCGCAGGTCACCATGGTCGTCAAGGCCGTCGTCGTGTTCGCGGTCTGCATCTCGCAGTCGTCGTTCTGGTCGCGGAGGCCGGCATGAAGCGCCTCGTTTCCGCGCCGTCGTTCACCGCCTGGGTCAGCGTCGCGCTGATGGCCCTGCTCTTCCTGGCCGGCGCCGGCAGCTACACCGGCTTCGCGTCCACGCAGGTGCTGCTGAACCTGCTCATCGACAACGCCTTCCTGCTCGTCATCGCGGTGGGCATGAGCTTCGTCATCCTGTCCGGCGGCATCGACCTGTCGGTGGGCTCGGTGCTGGCGCTGACGACGATGGTGGCCGCCTGGCTGCTGCAGGTCGCGCACTGGCCGGCGGAACTCGTCATCGTGCTGGTGCTGTTAGGCGGGGCTGCCTTCGGTGCGCTGCAGGGCCTGGTGATTCACGTTTTCAAGCTGCAGGCCTTCATCGTCACGCTGGCCGGCATGTTCCTGGCGCGCGGGCTGTGCTTCCTCATCAGCGTGGACAGCATCACCATCGACGCGCCGCTCTTCGTCACGTTGTCGCAGACGCAGATCCCGCTCCCTGGCGGTGCCTTCCTGTCGCCCGGCGCGGTCATTGCGCTGCTCGTGCTCGGCGCCGGGCTGTGGATCGCCCACGGCACGGCCTTCGGCCGCACGGTCTACGCGCTGGGCGGCAACGAGGCCTCGGCACTGATGATGGGCCTGGCGGTCGGCCGGACCCAGGTCGCCGTCTATGCGCTCAGCGGCTTCTGCGCGTCGCTGGCCGGGCTGTTGTTCGCGTTCTACATGCTCAGCGGCTACGGCCAGCATGCGCAGGGGGTGGAGCTGGACGCCATCGCCGCCGTCGTCATCGGCGGCACCGTGCTGACGGGCGGTTATGGCTATGTGGCCGGTGCGCTGTCGGGCGTGCTGGTGCTCGGGCTGATCCAGACGCTGATCGCCTTCGACGGCACGCTCAGTTCCTGGTGGACGAAGATCGTCATCGGCGGCCTGCTGTTCCTGTTCTGCGCGGTGCAGCGCCTGCTGGCGCCAAGAGCGAAGCATTAGCCCGAAGTTCCAGCGCTCGTTGAGCGAGATTGCCTTGCGCCACAAGGACTTGGCGTGAGATCGGAGTTCCAGCTACTGCCTACAGGCGGATCTGCTGGATCAGCTCAAGCGCGTGGCGCTGCGTGGGGTTGGGCGTCGTGACGACATCGAACGTCGCGGCGTCGGCCCCGGCGACGCTGGTGCGGCAGGTGTTGCGCACGATGCCCCCGAGCTCGGCCATCAGCGTGGCGAAGCTGTGCACGGGCGTGCCGTCATCGAGCGTGCGCCGGGCCACTTTGTCCAGCGCCGCTTTGGAGCGCTTGGCCGGCGCCACCGGATCGCGCACGGCCTTGGCCGCCTGGTCGAGGTCGGTGAACATCAGCGCCGCCCAGGCCTCGCGCATGTGCCACTCGACGTAATAGGCGAGCATGCACAGCAGGATGTGCGCCCGCACGCGATCGGCCGTGCGATGGTGGATCGGACGCACCTTCAGGTCCACCGTCTTCAAGCTGCGGAACGCTCGCTCGACGTTGGCCAAGGCCTTGTAGTTGCGCACACAGTCGGGGGCGTCCATGCGCGCGGCCTGGACCGAGGTGCGGATGATGTACAGACCGTCCAGCGCCGCTTCGGCGGCGATCGCCGCGTGCTTGCGCGCGAAGGTGAAGCTCGCCTCACCGATGCGCAGCTCGAAGTGCTTGGCCACCTTGTAGCGGTTGACCACCCGGCCCACGGCCACCCCGATCTTGTCGGCGTCCTGCAGCCGCCCCGCCTGCACACGCGCCTGGATCGCCTGCAATTCCGTCTCGGTGGCGGTGAGCAGCTCCTGGCGCTTGTGTGCGCGCAGCGCCGCCAGCTGCGGGTTGCGGCACGCCACCAAGCGCTCGCCCGGGTACTCGGGCGAGGCGATCTCCAGCAGGTTGCGCTCGTCGAACAGCCCCAGCTGCAACTGCCCTTGCTCGACCAGGGTGCGGATCGAGGCGCTCCTGAGCGCCGTGATCCAGTCGATGCCCGGCATCTCGCGCAACTCGGCAATGGCCTTGGCTGAGATCATGCCGCGGTCGCCCACCATCACCAGCCGCTCGATGCCGAACTGCTCGCGCAGGCGCTGCACCTCGGGCAAGAAGGTGGTGCTGTCGGCCACATTGCCCTCGTGCACCGACACCGCCACCGGGCAGCCGAGCGCATCGGTGAGCAGCCCGTAGTTGACCTGTAGCAGGCCCTTCTTGCCGTCGCGGTTGTGCCCGAGCTTGGCCAGCGGGCAGGTGCTGCCCTCGAAGTAGCTCGACGAGAGGTCGTACAGCACCTGGCCGCCCTCATGCAGGTGGCGCGCCGCGAGCTTGTTCTGGATCGCGTCCTGGCGTGCGAGCAGCCAGTCCATGGCCGCGTACAGCTCGTCCTCGTTCGCGTCGGCCACGCCGAAGTCCGCGGCCAGCGTGGTGGTGTGCCACCAGCGCGTGGTGGCCAGCTTCGTGTGGGGCGCCGCGATGCGCGCGGCCACCATCGCCAGCACAAGGTCGCGCTCGCGAGAGGCCTTGGCCCCCAGCAGCGAGGCGAGGTCCAGGCGTTGCATGGCCAGGGCCACGGCGTGCACATGGCCGTGGGCCAGCGAGGCGGTAATCTCCAGCGCCTGCGACGGCGGCTGCAGGGCCTGGCCGGCCAGTACGGCCCGGATGGCCTCGACCTGTGAGGCCGACAGGCTGGAGAGGTTGGCCAGGGTGCGCTTGCGCACCTTCGTGCCCTCGCGGTAGGACTCTCGCAGCAGCACCGTCGGGGGCGAATCGCGGTTGGGCACGATGTGGATATGCATGCCTACATATATAGGACATACATAAAGAGAATTCAAGGCATTTACATGCCTACAAAATGAAGTCCGATCAAAGGCCTAACTCGTTGATCTGCAAGGGATCAGTCGCCAATCTGACGGCCTGATTGACCGGAACTTCGGATTAGCGCGGCCCAGGCCGCGAGGGCCGTGGCGCCCAGCATCGCGGTCATGTGGGCGCCCACCGCGGCGAGCGCCAGCGCGAGCGAGCCCGACGCCGTGATCTCGCGGGCCGGCGAGGCGCTCAGGCACAGCGGCAGCAGCGCCGGCAGCAGCATCAGCCCGCTGCCATGGGCGGTGGCGACGCTGAAGGACCACAGGCCTAGGAGCGTGGGCGGCAGAGATAGCGGCCCGCGCCGGGGCGAGTTGCGGGGCCAGTCAAGACGCCGGCGAGGCGTTGGATGGGGGCCAACAACGAGCCGGCAACGCAGGATGGCCCCGCAAATCGCCCCGGCCCGAAGGGTTGAGCCCGCATGGGGGGCGATTCGGCGTTGCGCCGCTGGCCCGGGCGGCAAGCCCGGGCTGCGCACCGCGCCTTGCTTCGCCCCCCATGCGGGCTCAACGCGGGCCGCAATCTCTGCCGCCCACGCTCCTGCCCCGACCGGCCCGCCCCGGCGCGCGAGCCCCAGCCGCAGCAGCAGGCCCGCGAATCCGGCGCCGGCCAGCCAGGGCAGGCGCTGTGTATAAGAGACAGGCCCCGACCGGCCCGCCCCGGCGCGCGAGCCCCAGCCGCAGCAGCAGGCCCGCGAATCCGGCGCCGGCCAGCCAGGGCAGGCGGTCCATGGCCAGCCCGGCGGCCACCAGCGCCGCCACCAGCCCCACCGACGCCGCATGCCCGAGGGCCAGCGGCAGCAGCGCGCGCCATGCCAGGCGGCGGTCGCGCCGCCCGCAGGCCGCCGCCAGCGCCCAGCCGGTGCAGGGGTTGAGGCCGTGCAGCGCACCGGCGCCGGCCACGGCCAGCCAGGGCCAGATGCCGATGCCGCCGCCGCTCATGACGCTCAGGCCTTGGCGCCGCAGCAGCTCGCTGCCGGCGCGGCCAGGTCCTCGTAGCGGTCGTGGTGGCGCACCCAGGCCATGCCGCCGCCGCCCGCCTCGTCGCGGCCCTTGGGCGTCAGGTCCACCAGCCTGTAGGCGCCCATCATCACTTCCACGCCGCGCCCGAAGGTGGAGTAGGTGTGGAAGACCTGGCCGGCATCGTCCCTGCAGAAGATGCTGATGCCGGGCGCCTCCTCCAGCGGGAAGGGCGTCATGTGGAAGTTGTAGTAGACCGCGCCGTCGACGCGGTCCGCCGACGTGAAGCTGACGTGGAAGTCGCGGTTGAAGTCGTTGCCGTGCGACGAGGCCCAGGCGAACTGCCAGCCCATGCGGCGCTTGAAGGCCTCGATCTCGGCCAGCGGCGCGCGCGACACGGCAAGCAGCGCGATGTCGCGATGGGCCAGGTGGGGGGCCATGCCGTCGAGGTGGTCGGCCATGAAGGAGCAGCTCTTGCAGCCCTGCTCCCAGCCCAGCGCCAGCATGAAGTGCTGCACCAGCAGCTGGCGCCGGCCCTGGAAGAGCTCGGACAGCCGGCGCGGGCCGGCCGGCGTGTCGAACACATAGGCGGTGTCGTCCAGCTTGACCCAGGGCAGCGCGCGGCGCTCCTGCGCGATGCGGTCGCCAAGCCGGGTCAGCTCCTTCTCGCGGGCGAGCAGGGCCTTGCGTTCGGCGATCCAGCGGTCGCGGGTGACGATGGGGTGGGGTGTGGGGGCGTTCATGGTGTCTCTCTTTGGGTTGGATCAGCTCTGTGAGGAAATGCAGCGGCTCCACCCGGCCGGGTGGGGCGCGTTGCTCGGGGGGAATCAATGGGGGGTCTTCGGGCCGAGCGCCGGGCCGCTCCCAAGCCGGCCCGTCAGGCGATGTGCTTGCCGGTCGAGCCGGCAAGCATCGCCGTCCCCTCGGGGGACCGACCAGGCTGGCCCGCGTTCAGCGGGGCGAGGCTGGGCGAGGGGGCTTTTTCACCGCGCGGACCTTGCTGGAGTTGCCGCCGCCGGCGTAGAACAAGTCGGCGCCATCGGACTCCAGGCCGCTAACGGCGGTACCGGGCGGCATCTGCAGGCGCTCCAGCACGGCGCCGCTGCCGGGGTCGATGCGGCGGATGTCGCTCGCCTCGCCCTCCCAGGTGCCGTGCCAGAGCTCGCCGTCGACCCAGGTCACGCCGGTCACGAAACGGTCGGACTCGATGCTGCGCAGGATGGCGCCCGTCGCCGGGTCGATCTGGTGGATCTTGCGCCCGCGGTGCTGGCCCACCCAGAGGCTGCCCTCGGCCCAGGCCAGGCCGGAGTCGCCGCCCTGGCCCGGCGCCGGGATGGACGACACGATCTCGCCGCTGGCGGGGTCGATCTTGTCGATGCGGGATTCGGCGATCTGGTAGAGGTAGCGGCCGTCGAAGGCCGTGCCCGCGTCGGCCGCGCGGGCAATACGCCTCACGACCTCGCCGCTCGCCGGGTCGATGGCCAGCAGCGCCGCGCCGGCAGCGGCCCAGACGCATTCGCCGTCATGCGTGACGCCGCCGATGTTGGCAACGCCGGCAAAGGGGCCGTATTCGCGCACGATCTCGGCGGTCTGGGTCTTGGTGCTCATGGGTCGCTCCTGGCGGCGCGCCGTGTTTGGCGCATGACCGAAATCTACTCAGGCGGCAGCGCGGCGGGGAGTAACAAGATCGTCGTGAAACCCGTCAGCGGCGGCGCCAGCCAGCGTCGCGCCCGGGTCTGGCCGATGGCGCGCACGCGGCCGGCGGCCTCCAGCTCGGCCAGCTCGCGCTGCACCGTGCGCTGGCTGGCACCCAGGGCCTGGGCCAGGGCCGAGGTCGACCAGGCCGCGCCGTCGGCCAGCAGCGCCACCAGCTCGCCCTGCTCGCCGTCCATCGGCGGCGCCAGCGCCGCCACCTCGCGCCCGTCGCGGGGACGCAGCGCGAAGCCGCGTGGCGTGGCCTCGATGTCGGCCAGGCCTGCCACCAGTGCGCGCAGCCGGCCCATCTCGACGCGCAGCCGCGCACGATGGGTCTCGTCGGCCTCGCGCAGGCGGAAGGCCCGCGCGATCAGCGCATCCCGGCCCGCGTCGCCCGGCCAGGCCTCGGCCAGCGCCCGCAGCAGCGTGAACAGGATGGGCCGGCGCGCCAGCGGCAGCACCGCGTCGCCTGCGCGCAGCGCATGCCGGCATGCATCCACGACGAGGGCATCCGAGCCGAGCAGCGCGGCCACCTCGTGCAGGCGCAGCGGCTGCGGCGCGCCGCCGTCCATGCGCCGCGCGGCCGGCTGCAGCAACAGGGCCTGGGCCTGCGCGACCTCGGCCTGCAGGGCCGGGATGCCGGCACGCCGCGCCGCATCTTCGGCTCGCGCGAGCGCGGCCCGGGCGTCGGCCATGCGCAGCGGACGCAGGGCCAGCTCCGCCGCCGCCAGCGCGGCCACGGCCGCCGGCAGCGGCGGCAGGCCCAGCGTGTCGACCGGCGCGAGCAGCGCGGCGGCCTCGTCCAGCCGGCCCAGCAGCAGGCAGCGCCGCGCCGCGATCAGCCGCGCCTGCAGCGCGTTCGTGCGGTCGCCATGCGCCTCCAGCGTGGCCATCGCGGTGGCCAGCGCGCGCGGCGGAGCGCCGAACTCGCGCTGCGCCAGCGCCACCTCGGCCTCGGCAACGACGCAGCGTGCCCGCGCCAGCCCCTCGTGCGCACCGAAGCCGCGCGCCGCGCGCTTCAGTAGCTCGCGCGAGCGCGCCAGCTCGCCGAGCTGGGCCATCGCAATGCCGCGCAGCGCCAGCGCCGGCGGGTCGTCCCGCAGCGCGACATGCTTGAGCGCCCGCAGCGCGTCGCCGGCGGCGAGGGCGCGTGCGGCGGCGGAGATCAGCGAGTCCATCCCTCAAGGCTAACTTGCCGGGCCTGCGCTGCCCGGCCGCCGCCCGGGCGTTCAGTCGGCGGGCTCGTAGCGCCGCTCGCCGCTATGTGGGTCGTAGAACACCTGCATCGCCTGCCCCGACTCGGGGTCGATGAAGCGCTCGTCGGTCTTCTGCCAGCCGTCGCCGTCCTCGGTGCGGCGGTCCTTGTAGCGCCAGCGCTCCACCAGCACGGCCGCGGCGATCATGCCGCCCCAGATCGCAAGGGGCGTCGCGTCGCGATGGCCGGCCAAGCGGGCGCCCAGGCCGACCGCGCCGACCGCCAGCGCGACGATGAGCAGCAGCCTGCGCAGCATGGCTCAGGCCGGCAGCTTTTCGACCACCACGGCCGTGCCGTAGGCGACGATCTCGCTCATCGTCTGGCCCATCTCCGACGAGTCGAAGCGCATCATGACGACGGCATTGCCGCCCATCAGGCTGGCGTTCCTGACCATGCGGTCGATGGCGTGGCGGCGGGCTTCCTCCAGCAGCAGCGTGTACTCGGTGATCTCGCCGCCGACGAGGGAGCGCAGCCCCGCCAGGATGTTGCCCGCCAGCCCGCGGCTGCGCACGACGACGCCGAAGACCTGGCCCCTGACCTCGACGACGCGGTGGCCGGCGAGGTTTTCCGTGGTGACGATGAGCACGCTGCTCTCCTTGGGACTGGGGTGAGTCGATGCTAGGCGCGCCGGCATCAGGAATTCGTTAGGACGGCCGCCGGCGATTCACGTCGCCGGACAATCCACCGCGATGACCGCGCCCCCCGATCCCGATCCCGACCCCATGCCCCAGCCGCCGCCGGAGCCCGACTTCGACGCCTGCTGCGGCAACGGCTGCTCGCCCTGCATCTTCGACCTGCACGACCTCGCGATGGACGAGTACCGCCGGGCGCTGCGGGCGTGGCGCGAGCGCTCGCAAACCCGCTTTGGCGGGCGCCCGGGCTGACGTAGGCTGCCGCCACCCCTGAAACCTCCAACCCGAGGAGTCAGCGATGCCCAAGCTCTTGTCCCTGGTGGTCTGCACGGCGGTCTGGATGGTCGGCATCGCGGGCCTGGGCCTGATGATCTTGGGCATGCGCTGAAGCACAATCGCCGCGCCCACCGCTGCCACCCTCCGCCATGCGCCTGAAGATCGCCCTGTCCGTCGTCGCCCTGCTGCTGCTGATCGCGGCCTGGTTCGCCTTTGCCTGGCGCTGGAGCTATTCGGAGGGCGAGCGCGCCGGCTGGGTGCAGAAGTTCTCGCGCAAGGGCTGGGTCTGCAAGACCTGGGAGGGCGAGCAGGCCCTCGTGTCCCTGCCCGGCACCAGCACGGTCGAGAAGTTCCAGTTCACCGTGCACGACGCGGCCACGGCCGAGGCCATCAACAAGGTCATGGGCAAGCGCGTGAACCTGCACTACGAGGAGAAGGTCGGCCTGCCGGGCTCCTGCTTCGGCGAGACGCGCTATTTCGTCACCGGCGTCACCGCGGCCGACGAGATCTCGCTGACGCCCGGCGTCGTCGTGCCGGTGCCGCCGGCCTCGGCCGCCAGCCACTGATACGGCTTCGCAATCAAAGCGCTCACTGCGTTGCTTCGCCTTGCCGTGCCAAAGCACTGTCTGCGGCTTCGCGCCTTGTTATCACTTTGATTGCAAACCCGTATGAGCCGTCGAGGCCAGGCCCGCGGGCCTGATGCCATGCGCTGGCAGCACTGCCCGGCGACACTCGCCGGATGGCTTCCCTCTTCCAACCGCTGACCGCGCGCTTCGAGCGCCTCGTCGACCCCTATCCCGAGCCGGCCGGGCCCGCCGCCCAGCCGGAGGCGCTGCCGGCGCGCTTCTTCGCCTTCCTGTGGCGCTGCGCGGACGGCGTGAAGCGCCACCTCCTCGTCGTCACGCTGTTCACGGCCGGCATCGCGGCGGCCGAGGCCCTGCTGTTCAGCCTGATGGCCGCCCTCGTCGACGGCCTGTCCACCCTCAAGCCGGCCGAGCTGTGGAGCCGGCCCCAGCCCGTCGTGCACGGCCTGCTGGCCGCGCTGGCGGCCCTCGTCGCGTTCGCGGCCGCGCAGGCGCTGACCAAATACCAGGGCGTGTTCGGCAACTTCCCGATGCGGCTGCGCTGGATCTTCCACCGCCGCATGCTGGCGCAGAGCCTGGCCTTCTTCGGCGACGAGTTCGCCGGCCGCATCGCCACCAAGGTCATGCAGACGGCGCTGGCCGTGCGCGACACCTGGCTCATCGTCGTCGACATCCTCGTCTACGTGGCCGTCTATTTCGGCACGCTGGTCGGCATCGTCGCCAGCTTCGACGCGCGGCTGATGCTGCCCTTCGCGGCCTGGCTGGCCCTCTACCTGCTGGCGCTGCGCTTCTTCGTGCCGCGCCTGGGGCAGATCGCCCAGGCCCAGGCCGATGCGCGCAGCCTGATGACGGGCCGCATCACCGACGCCTACACCAACATCGCCACCGTCAAGCTCTTCGCCCACGGCCGCCGCGAGGCCGCCCATGCCAAGGCGGCCATGCAGGACTTCATGCTGACGGCCTATGGCCAGATGCGCCTTGTCACCGGCTTCGAGGTCGTCAACGCGCTGCTGTCGGCCCTGCTCGTCGGCAGCACGGCGCTGCTGGCGCTGTGGCTGTGGGGCGTGTCGGCCATCGGCGTCGGCGCGGTCGCGGCGGCCACCGCGATGGCGATGCGGCTGAACGGCATCTCGCACTGGGTCATGTGGGAGATGGCGTCGCTGTTCGAGCACATCGGCACCGTGCAGGACGGCCTGGCCACGCTGAGCAAGCCGCAGACCGTCGTCGATGCGAACTGTGCAACCGCGCTGACCGTGCAGCGCGGCGAGGTGCGCTTCGAGCAGCTGCGCTTTGCCTACCCGAACGGCAAGGTGGTGGTGGACGGCCTGGACCTGACGATCCGGCCCGGCGAGAAGATCGGCCTCGTCGGCCGCAGCGGTGCCGGCAAGAGCACGCTGGTGAACCTGCTGCTGCGCCTGCACGACCTGCCGGCGGACGGCGGCCGCATCACGATCGACGGCCAGGACATCAGTCACGTCACGCAGGACAGCCTGCGCCGCCACATCGGCATGGTCACGCAGGACACCTCGCTGCTGCACCGCTCGGTGGCGGACAACATCCTCTACGGCCGCCCGGACGCGAGCCGCGCCGAGCTGGAGCGCGCCGCCGGGCGCGCGCATGCCGACGAATTCATCGCCGGCCTGTCCGACGCCAAGGGCCGCAGCGGGTTCGAGGCCCATGTCGGCGAGCGCGGCGTCAAGCTCTCGGGCGGCCAGCGCCAGCGCATCGCCATTGCCCGCGTGATGCTGAAGGACGCGCCCATCCTGCTGCTGGACGAGGCGACCAGCGCGCTGGACAGCGAGGTCGAGGCCGCCATCCAGCAGTCGCTGTATTCGCTGATGGAAGGCAAGACCGTGGTCGCCATCGCGCACCGCCTGTCCACCATCGCCGCGCTGGACCGCCTCGTCGTCATGGACGCCGGCCGCATCGTCGAGCAGGGCAGCCATGCCGAGCTGCTGGCGCATAACGGCATCTATGCGCGGCTCTGGGCGCACCAGAGCGGCGGCTTCCTCGGCTTGGAAGACTGAGAGCTTGAGAGTCTTTCACCCCTGCCCGCCTTGCACGCCAAAACACCCCCGCTCGTCGTTGCAAATGCTCGCCATAGCCCGAGCTATGGCTGTGCTTTGCGCCTAGATCGGCGGCGTTTTGACGCGCCTTTCGGGCACGGCCGAAAAACTCTCAAGCTCTGAGCCTAGAAACGGCTAACGTGCCGAAAGCGCGGTGCTGACCGGCATCGTCGCGCCGCGCAGCTGCGCATCGATGAAGGCCGTGCTGAGCCGGAAGCCCTCGCCCACGTCGGACTGGGCCGCCTCSGTCGCGCTGCCGCTGCGCGGGCCGCGTGCGCCACCGCCGGCCGGTCCCTGCGGGCCGCCGCCCTCCGCGGCGCCCCGCCTGCGGCCGCTCGTGCCGCCGCCCATCCCGCCGTTCTGCATGCGGTGCTGGTCCTGCGCATGCCAGCCCTCGGGCGCCAGCGTGCCGGCAAGGGCCGCATGCGACACGCCGCCCAGCGTCAACAGCCAGCCGCTGCCCAGCGCGAAGCCGTCGAAGGCCTGGCGGCGCTCGGCCGGGCGGTGCAGCAGGCCGAGCGGGTCCTGGTCGAGCTCGCTGGTGACGAGCAGCGTGGCCGCGCCGCCGGCGGGCGCCCGCATGGCCGGCGGGCTGATCGCGACGATGGCCTGCCAGCCGGCGTCGGCGCGTGCATCCAGCGCCGTCTGCGCGCCGGTCTCGTAGCCGGCCAGCGCGGCATGGCCCCAGTCCAGCGCCGGTTGCGCAGCGCGTAGCGCGGGCAGCAGGCGGCGCAATGCGTCCAGCCGCTCGGCGCGCAGCGCGTCGCCGTAGTGCAGCAGGCCCAGCTCGCGGAACTCGCCCGTGCGCGCCAGCTCGGAGCGCCAGGCCGCCGCATCGGCCTCCAGCGGCTGCACGGCCAGCACCGTGTAGCCGGCCTGGGCCCAGGCCGACGCCCAGCGCTGGCCGCTGTCGTGCGCCTGGCTGCCCTGGCCGAGGCCGGGCAGGTAGACGATGACGGGCGTTGCGGCCGGCGCAGCGGCGCTGCGGGTCAGGCTGACATGCCGGCCCTGCACCTCGAAGCCCGCCAGCGCCAGGTGCAGCTGCTGCGTCGCCGTCTCGGCCCAGGGCTTGGGCGCCGGCGGGCCGCCGACGCAGGCGGCCAGCAGGGCACAGGGCAGCAGGACGGTGGCGAGGCGCGACAGGAGCATGGCGGCGGGCGGCAGTGGATGGGGCAACCATAGCCCGGCCGTGTCGCTACTTTGTGTCTCGGCGCCTGCGGAAAAACGCGACGCTTAGACTTCGCGCATGAGTTCCCAAGTGATTGCCTTCATCGGCGGCGGCAACATGGCCAGCGCCATCATCGGCGGCCTGCTGCGGGCCGGCCTGGCACCCGCGCAGCTGCACGTCGTCGAGCCGCATGCACCGCAGCGCGACAAGCTGCGGGCCGAGTTCGGCCTGCAGGCGCTGGCCGCGGGCGACGCCAGCTTGGGGCGTGCCGGCACCGTGGTCTGGGCCGTCAAGCCCCAGCTCTTTGCCGAGGCGGCCGCGCCGCTGCGGGCCTGGGTGGGCGGCGCGCTGCAGCTGTCGGTGATGGCCGGCATCCCTTCCGCCTCGATCGCGCGGGCCAGCGGCAGCGAGCGCGTCGTGCGCAGCATGCCCAACACGCCGGCGCTGATCGGCCAGGGCATTGCCGGGCTGTATGCGCGGCCGGCGGTGTCGGCCGAGGAGCGCGCCACCATTGAGGGCCTGCTGGCGCCGACCGGCCAGACGCTGTGGGTGGAGCGCGAAGAGGACCTCGACGCGGTCACCGCGCTGTCGGGTTCGGGTCCGGCCTATTTCTTCTTCTTCGTCGAGGCCATGATGGCCGCGGCCGTGGACATGGGCCTGACGGCCGAGCAGGGCCGGCGCCTCGCGCTGGCGACCTGCGCTGGCGCCGCGGCCCTGGGCCTGGCCTCCGACGAATCGCCGACGACGCTGCGCGAGCGCGTGACCAGCAAGGGCGGCACGACGCATGCGGCCATCACGGCCATGCAGGCGGATGCCGTCGACGCGGCCATCCGCCGCGCGGTGCTGGCCGCGCAGAAGCGTGCGGCGGAACTCGGTCGCGAGTTTGGCTGAGTGGGCATTGCGACCAGAGACAGCCTGCGCGACTGGCTGCGCGCACCGGGCTCGCTGAGCCGCCGTCTGGCCAAGCTGGGCGCGCGCTTCGAGGTGCAGCTGCTGCGCCAGGGCGTCGCGCCCTTCCGGGCTCTGGAGCGGCTGGCCCTGGGCCTGCCGCCGCGTGGGCTGACGGTGGTGCGCGAGGTCATCCTGCGCGTCGACGGCGAGCCGCTGGTCTGGGCACGCTCGGCCGTGCACCAGCGCGCGACGACCGGCCCCTGGCGCGCGCTGAAGGGCCTGGGCAGCCGGCCGCTGGCCCATCTGCTCTACGACGACTACCGCATCCATCGCAGCGAGCTGCAGCCGCGCCGCCTGGCCCGCCAGGGCCACACGCGCCGGCACGCGGCGCGCCAGTGGCAGGCCGCCGTCGGCGCGCCGCTGCCGGCGCAGATGCAGTGGTCGCGCAACTCGGTGTTCAGCCGCGGCGGCGCGCAGCTGCGCGTGATGGAGCTGTTCGCTCCGGCCCTGGCCGGCCAACGCCCGGGGCGGCCGCGCCGCTAGCGGCGTCCCCCGCCCGATGGGTCCGTCGGCTGTCGCTGAGCTGACGCTGTGGGGATGGAAGTGTTTTTACGGAGTCATAAATTCGCGACTCGACCATAAACGCTTCTAAACTCAACCGCACCAGAGGGGCGTTAGACGACCTGCCGCGCACCGCGACGGCGGGCGATAGAAGAAGGGGCAAAACATGAAGACCCGGGACGTGGTGATCTTCAGCGGCGAACGCTTTGTCGTGCCGCAGTGCATTCAACGGATCGACCATCTGTCGACACATGGCTGGCAGCTGCGCTACGGCGGCACCAAGCTCTACTCCGACCATAGCCAGGATGGCAGCGGCGCCCGCAAGGCGCTGGCACTGGCCACCAAGGAGCTGCTCAAGCGCATCGCGACGATGCCGGCGCCGTCCAGGCTGCGCCGCACGCCGAGCCGCAAGAAGCAGAGCGACCTGCCCTCGGGCATCTCCGGCCCCATCGTGCGCCAGCGCGCCGGCAGCCGGGTGCGCGACTGCAGCTTCGCCGTCACCTTGCCGCGCTTCGGCGAAACGCCGCTGGCGCGCAGCGTCTACATCGGCACCGAGAACACCTACACGGTGGAGCGCTACCAGGAGGCGCTGGAGCGCGCCGTGGCGCTGCGCGAGAAGGCCGAGGTCGCCTACCAGCGCGCCGCGACCAAGGAGCGCCGCGCCCAGGCCGTGACGCTGAAGGCGCAGATGAGCGGGCTGCTCGGTAAAGGCTAGCAGGGGTATTCCGGGCCGAGCGCCGGGCCTGCCATTGGCCGGAGGCCAATGGCCTTCCGTAGGCACAAGCAGTCCGCAGGGACTGCCTGTGTCCGACTCCAGTTCCCAAGCCGGCCCGCCTGAGGCCGGACACGGCAAGTCCTGTGGACTTGTCGTGCCTGCCGAAGAGCAGCGCGCGCCGTCGGCTGCGCGGTCTGCAAGACCGGCCGGACTCGCCCGCGTTCAGCGCGGCGAGACCAGACGAGGGGCTCCATGAAACCCGTTTGAACCGGCAACGGCGCCGGTGGCGGACACAATCGGCGGCCTGGCCTTCCTGCCCTGCCGCCGCCCATGCCCGACACCGCTGCCCCGTTGCCCGACCGCGTTCTCGCCTGGCTGAACGCGCTGCGGCCTGCGCCGCAGGCGGTCAATGCGCGCGAGCGGCTGCGTGTCGTGCTCGGCGCCGGCCTCGGCCTGCTGCTCGCGGGGCTGCTCAGCCATGCGGCGATGGCGCCGGGCCTGCCCTGGCTCGTCGCGCCGCTGGGCGCGAGCGCGGTGCTCATCTTCGGTGTGCCTGCCAGCCCGCTGGCCCAGCCCTGGGCCGTGGTGGGCGGCAACACGCTGTCGGCCCTGGTCGGCATCGCCTGCATGCAGTGGCTGCCGCTGCCGCCGCTGATGGTGGCAGCCGTCGCCGTGGCCCTGGCCATCGCCGTGATGTTCACGCTGCGCTGCCTGCACCCGCCCGGCGGCGCGGCCGGCCTGCTGATGGTGCTGACCGCGACGCACGACTGGCATTTCGCCTTCGTGCCCGTGGCGCTGAACTCGCTGCTGCTGGTGCTGGCCGGCATGGCCTACAACACGCTCACCGGCCGCCGCTACCCGCATGCCCAGCAGGCGCATGCGCCGCAGCCGCAGGGCGCCAGCGTCGCGCCGCCGCGCTTCGGCGATGCCGAGCTGGACGCCGTGCTGGCCCGCTACAACCAGGTGCTGGACGTGCCGCGCGACGACCTCGCCGACCTGCTGCACGAGGCCGAGCTGCTGAGCTACCGCAACCGCCTCGGCGGCCTGCGCTGCGCGGACATCATGTCCAGCCCCGTCATCAGCGTCGAGTTCGGCACGCCGCTGGCCGAGGCCTGGGCGCTGCTGCAGCAGCACGGCATCAAGGCCCTGCCGGTGGTGGACCGCGTGCAGCGCATCGTCGGCATCGTCACGCGGGCCGACTTCATGCGCGCCGCGGAGGCCGAGCAGCGCGAGGGCCTGGCCGGCCGGCTGCAGGCGCTGCTGCGGCCGTCGCCGGCCACGCACTCGACCAAGCCCGAGGTCGTCGGCCAGATCATGAGCCGCCAGGTGCGCGTGGCCAGCGCCGAGCGCGCCATCGCCGAGCTGGTGCCGCTGTTCTCCGACACCGGCCACCACCACATCCCCATCGTCGGCGAGCAGGCGCGGCTCGTCGGCATCCTCACGCAATCCGACCTCGTGAAGGCACTCAGCCATGGCCCGTGACGATATCTTCCGCTGGGGCGTCATCGGCCCCGGCGGCATCGCCAACCGTTTTGCCGGCGCGCTGGCCGCCGTGCCGGGCGCGCACCTGGCTGCCGTGTTCGCGCGCGACGCGGCCAAGGGGCAGGCCTTTGCCGAGCAGTGGCGCCACGGCGGCGAGCCCGCCCGCGTGACGACGGACCTCGCCGAGCTGCTGGCCGACGCCACGGTGGACGCCGTCTACATCGCGACGCCGCATTCCCACCACGCCGAATACGTCCGCGCGGCCCTGCTCGCGGGCAAGCCGGTGCTGTGCGAGAAGCCCCTGGTCACGTCGCTGGACGAGGGCCAGGCCCTCGTGGACCTGGCGCGCGAGCGGCACGTCTTCCTGATGGAGGCGCTGTGGACGCGCTTCCTGCCCGCCTACGAGCTGGCCGGCCGCTGGCTGCGCGAGGGCGCCATCGGCGAGCTGCGCGCGATGCAGTCGAGCTTCTGCTTCTCGGCGCGCTACGACCCGCAGCACCGCGCCTTCAACCCGGCGCTGGCCGGCGGCGCGCTGTGGGACATCGGCATCTACAACCTGGCCGTCACGCGCTGGGTGTTGCAGCAGATGAACGACGGCGCCTGTCCCGAGCCGGTCGCGCTGGACGTGCAGGCCCAGCTGGCGCCGACCGGCGTCGACGCCGCCGTCCACGTGACGCTGCATTTCCCGGGCGGCGTGGTCTCGCAGTTCCGCTGCGGCTTCGACGCCCACTCGATGAATGCCTTCGAGGCGCTGGGCACCCAGGCGGCGCTGCGCTTCCCGACCGACTTCTGGCAGGCCGAGGCCGTCGAACTCGTCGTGCGCAAGGCGCCGATGCAGCGCGAGGCGGCGCCCTTCGTCGCCAACGGCTTCGAGGGCGAGATCGCCGAGGCCCAGGCCTGCATCCGCGCCGGCCTGCCGGAGAGCCCGCGCATGCCCCACGCCGAAACTCTGGCCCTGCTGCGCTGGATGGACGCGATCCGCGCCCGCTTTTGAAGCCCCTCGTCCAAGGTCTACCTTGGCCGGTCTTGCAGACCGCGCCGCGGCTTGCGCCGCAGCCCTTCGGCAGGCACGACAAGTCCACAGGACTTGCCGTGTCCGGCCTCAGGCGGGCCGGCTTGGGAACTGGAGTCGGACACAGGCAGTCCCTGCGGACTGCTTGTGCCTACGGAAGGCCATTGGCCTCCGGCCAATGGCAGGCCCGGCGCTCGGCCCGCAGAATTCCGACACGAGCCCTAACGCGGCAGCAGCACGGCGTTGCTGCGCCCCGGATGTCGCCTGGGCAGCAGTGGCACGGCGCCTTCGCCGGTGGCCGTGCTCTGCGCATGCATGGTGGCAGCCGCGGCGCCCGGCAGGACCGGGCAGCTGCCCTTGTCCAGGTGGCCCAGGGCCGTCGCCAGCATGGCCTCGGACGGGTCGCCCAGCGCATGCGCGAAGTCGTCGCCGACGCTGCAGCCGTGCACGAAACGCTTGCCGGTGTCGGCGCCCGCCGTGGGCTCGAAGCCGTCGGCGTAGTCGCCGAAGCCCTTGTCGTTGACGCCGGCGAACTCGATCGGCAGATAGCTGACGCCGCAGTTGTCCCTGGCCGTGAAGCCATAGGGCTTGCCGCAGGTCTTGCCGCCCACCAGCACCACGTCGACATTGACGCCGCGCAGGCCGTTGATGAGGGTCTCGCTGGCCGAGCAGGTGCCCGACTGCGCCAGCACATAGACGCGCGTCAGGTTCAGCGCCGGCAGCGGCTGTGCGTTCGTGCAGTTGTTGCCGACGAGATAGCAGGACTTGCTCTGGAAGGGCGTCGACGTGTTGTCGCCGCTGCGCCGCGCGTTGTAGGTCAGCGACTCGAAGTTGTGGCCGCTGGTGGCGACGGTGCCGGCGATCATCGTGGCCAGTTCGCTGGCAATGTAGAGATAGCCACCGCCGTTGTAGCGCAGGTCCAGCACCAGCTCGCGCAGGCCCTGGGCCTGGAAGCCCTGCATGGCCGTGATGAGCTGGGCCTCGGACGGCGCGATGTGGTCGTTGAAGACCAGATAGCCCGCCCGCGTGCCGGCCGGCGTCGTGACGATGCGGGCGATGGGCACGGGCGTCTTCGTGACGTTCGCGCTGGTCAGGCTGCGGTTGACCGTCGCGCCGTTGGCGCGCGTGAACACGAAGCTGTGCGGCGCGTTCAGCGCGCTGGGGAACAGGGCCGCGTTCAGCGCGTCCACGCCGGCCTGGTCGGCGGCATCGGCGCTGGTGCCGTCCACGCTGACGAGCTGGTCGCCGCGCATCAGGCCGGCCTGCTCGGCCGGGCTGCCCGGCTCGACGTAGGCGATGCGGATCTGCCGCGGCGGCGTCGTGTTCGTCAGCTTCCACTCGATGCCGTAGCCGGCCTCGACGGCGTCGGCGAACAGCGCGTTCCAGGACGCGGTCGAGATCGTGAAGCTGAAGCGGTCGCGCTTCCGGCCGCTGTCGGTCAGCTGCGTCGTCTTCAGCGCCTGGAAGTAGTTGTCCATCGCGACATAGGCGTCGCTGCCGCCGTAGGCCGCGCCGCTCGGGTCCACGGCGGGCACCTGATCGCGCCAGAGGTAAGCCTCGTCGAAATAGGCGCGCAGCCACTTCTTCTCGGTGTCCAGCGTGGACGTGCGCAGGTTGGCGGCGGCCAGCGTGTTGCTGGCGGCGCACTGCTGCGCGAAGCTCGACGAGGGGCCGGCCGGGCCGAACGAGGCGCTGCCCGAGGAAGAGCCGGACGACCCGGACGAGCCCGAGCTGCCGCCGAACATCGGCGTGCCGGCCGGGCCGCCGCCACCGCCGCAGCCGCCCAACACCAGGCCCAGGACCAACGCCGCAACGCCGCGGATCGGATTCGACATCGCATCACTCCCTGCAAATTCGTTCATCGAAGGGCGGTCGCTGCCGCCTCGGGACGAATGTAATGGGAATTTCATGCGCCTCTGCTAAGGGCTCTGCGGCGCAGGCCCCTGGGCATCAATGGCGCAGCGCGAGGTCCAGCACCGTGCCGGCGAAGAGGGCGAAGCCCAGCCAGTGGTTGGCGCGGAAGGCGCGGAAACAGGGCTCGCGCTCGCGCCCGCGGATCAGCACGAAATGCCAGGCCGCCTGCGCCGCCGCCACGGCCACGCCGAGCAGGAACCAGCGCCCGAGGCCCAGCCGCAGGCTCAGCCAGGTCCACAGCCCGAGGTGGAGGGCGTAGAAGGCCATGATGCCCGCCACGTCGAAGCGGCCCAGCGCGACGGCCGAGGAGCGCACGCCGATCTGCAGGTCGTCGTCGCGGTCCACCATCGCGTATTCGGTGTCGTAGGCCAGCACCCAGAACAGATTGGCCACCAGCAGCGCCCAGGCCGACAGCGGCACCGAGCGCAGATTCCACTCCGTGCCGCCCAGCGCCGCCGCGAAGGCCATCGGGATGCCGAAGGAGAAGGCCACGCCGAGCACGGCCTGCGGCATGGCCAGCACGCGCTTGGCGAAGGGGTAGGCGATGGCCACGGCCAGCGCCGCGAAGCTCAGCACGATGGTGGGCGGGTTGGTCGTCAGCACCAGGCCGAAGGACAGCAGGGCCAGGGCCGCGCCGAGCCCCAGCGCCTCCTTCACCGACACGGCGCCCGTCGTCACCGGGCGCTGGGCGGTGCGTTTCACGTGGCGGTCGAAGTCGCGGTCGGCCACGTCGTTGACGCAGCAGCCCGCCGAACGCATCAGCACCGTGCCGAGGGTGAACACGGCCAGCAGATGCCAGCCGGGGAAGCCGTCCGCAGCGATCCACAGCGCCGACAGCGTCGGCCACAGCAGCAGCAGCCAGCCGGCGGGGCGGTCCCAGCGGATCAGCTGCAGATAGAGGGCCAGCCTGGACGGGGGCGTGGCGGTGGGGGAGGGAGAAGACATGCGGGCATTTTCACGCCGCCCGGCGGGCGCTTTGTTGGCATAGTCGGCGCAGGCCCACCCCGACCCGCCCGCCATGAGCCTGTCGACCCGCGACCTCGTCCTCCGCCACTGGCAGCTCGCCAACGCGCACGACTGGGTCGCGTTCGCCCGGCTGCTGCACCCCGCCCTGGTCTACGAGGCGCCGCAGAGCCGCGAGCGCATCCGCGGCGCGCTGGGCTATGTGGACTACTATGCCACCTGGCCCCAGCCCTGGCGGGTCGAGGTGCAGAAGTGCATCGCCGACGACGCCGGCGCGATGACCCGCATCGACTTCGTCAGCAGCGCACCGACGATGACGGGGCTGACGATCTTCGACATCCAGGACGGCCTGATCGCGCGCGTGACCGACTACTGGCCCGACCCCTACGAGCCGGGGCCGCGGGCGTCGGTGCACGTCGAGCGCTACTGAAACGGCTTGCGTAGACCCCATGCGCCGCAGGCCATGGCAGCGGCGCCTACAGTCGCCCGCCATGACAGACCTCAGCGCCTTCCCCATCACGAAGAAGTGGCCCGCCGCCCACCCGGACCGCCTGCAGCTCTACTCCCTGCCCACGCCCAACGGCGTGAAGGTGAGCATCATGCTGGAGGAGACCGGCCTGGCCTACGAGCCCCATCTCGTCAGCTTCGACGGCAACGACCAGCTCAGCCCCGAGTTCCTGTCGCTGAACCCGAACAACAAGATCCCGGCCATCATCGATCCCGACGGCCCGGGCGGCGCGCCGCTGCCGCTGTTCGAGAGCGGCGCCATCCTGGTCTACCTGGCCGACAAGACCGGCCGGCTGCTGCCTTCACTTGAGCAAGACCCGGCGCGGCGCTACGCGGCGCTGCAGTGGCTGATGTTCCAGATGGGTGGCATCGGGCCGATGTTCGGCCAGGTCGGCTTCTTCCACAAATTCGCCGGCAAGGACTTCCAGGACAAGCGCCCGCGCGACCGCTACGCGGCCGAGGCGCGCCGGCTGCTCGCCGTGCTGGATGCGCAGCTGAAGGGCAAGGCCTGGCTGCTGGGCGACGAGTACGGCATCGCCGACATCGCCACCTTTCCCTGGGTCAACAACCTGATCGGCTTCTACGGCGCCGGCGAGCTGGTCGGTTATGCCGGCTTCCGCGAGGTCGACCGCGTGCTGCAGGCCTTCCTTGCGCGGCCGGCCGTGCAGCGCGGGCTCAGGATTCCGGCGCGGGGCTAGCGCGGTGCCGGTCCCCGGCCTGCGGCAGGCAGCCGGCGGAAAGCGGCGCGCCGTCATCGCGGCTCAGCACCCCCTGCGGGCCATGGCAGAACTCGACGCGCCGCGCGGCGGGCCAGCGCCGCGCCGCGAAGGCCTCCAGGCTGGCCGGCAGGCTGGTCTGCACGATGCCGGCGTTGAGCTGCTCGGCCGGGTGGTCGCCGAAATGCAGCCAAGGCACGAAGCGGCCGGCCAGCATCAGCCAGGGCGAGGCCTGCACCGGTTCGGGCGCATAGCCCTCGCGCCTCAGCCAGGACTGGGCCTCCTCGCGGCTCGCGCTGCCGGCCGTGGCTGCGGCCATCAGCTCCGCGACCCACTGGTTGCAGTTCTGGAACATCGTGCTGAAGGGATAGGCGTTGGCGCTGTAGCGCGCATTCAGCAGGCCGAGCGCGATGCCCTTGTCCAGCGTCGCCGCGGCCAGCGGTGCGGCGGCTTCGGGCGGCAGCAGCAGCAGGCTGACATGGCCGAGGTCGGCGTCGTCGCTGCCCGACACGAAGCCGGCCAGGCCCTGGTCGAACAGGCGCGGCGCGCCTTCGGCGCAGGCGTAATAGAGCTGGCGCACGGCCCAGGGGCTGCCCAGGCCGTCGGCCAGCGCGATGCCGGCGTGCGAGTAGCGCAGGCCGAAGCGCGACAGGTCGGTGCCCGAGCGCGAGATCAGCGCGGCCCGGGCGCCGGACTGGGCCAGCGCCTCGCGGATGACGGCCGCGAAGCGCAGCAGCCGGTCCTGCTGCGTAGCCGTGATGTCATGGCTGCGGTCGCAGCCGCGCGGCGGCGAGCCGGCCTGAGCCGTGTGCGCAGCCAGCGCGAAGGCCGCCGCCGCGGCGACGCGGATCAAGGCGTGACGACGCGCGCCGCCAGCTCGCGATGCCAGGCGTCTTCCAGCACGAGGTAGAAGGCCTGGCCGGTGTCGGCATGCGCGAACGCGGTGCCATAGGGCTGGGGCGTGGCCTGCACCTCGTCGCCGACGTTGACGGCGCGCGCGGCCAGCGCCTGCCGGGGCAGGGTCAGCTCGACCGGCTCGGCGCCGTCGCGCCTGAGCGTCAGGCGCAGCTTGCCGGCCTCCTCGGCCCGCGCCACCTCGGTGACGCGGTAGCGGCCCTCGGCGTGGCGTTCGCCGCCGCTGCTGCTGCCGGAGGACTGCTTGAAGGACTCCGACACGCTGCCCGACGAGGCCGAGCCGGCGCCGGCAGCGGAGGAGACAAAGGAATCGGCCTGCGCGGCCGTGGCGGCGGCAAGGGCCAGCGTGGTGATGAGGACGAGGCGCATCGTGGGGCTCGCGGGTGATGGGACGACAGGCCGACGATAGCGCGGCCAGCCGTCGCGGCGTTGACAGTCAGCCCCGCGCGCCTGCACCCATCACTTCGGCGCGTCCAGCTTCAGGATCCAGCCCACCAGTTGCCGCGCATCCGCCTCCTTGATCGCGACCTCGTTGGGCGGCATGGCCAGGCCGCTGACCTTGCCCTTCCAGTGGCTGCTGTAGGGGTTGGAGCCGGTCATCACGGTGCGGGTCAGCTGGTCCTGCGCGCCGGCCACGCTGCGTACTTCACCGCCACGTCGCGCCGATGGGCCCGAGCCCGTCCGGGCCCGTGGTGCCGGGTTCGATGTGGTGGCAGATCATGCAGCCGCTGCCGGTGGCCAGCTTGAGCATGGCGGCGTCATCGGGGGCAGGCGCTGTCCAGGCCGGCACCGCGGCCCTCGACATCGCGGGCAGTGAACACAAGCGTGATTTCATGGGTATCTCTCCGTGGATGAAAGCCGAGTTCGCATGCAGGCTAGGAGCGCCCGGTTGGCCCGGCTTTGACCACCGTCAACCGCGCCGACGGAATTGCCACCGTGGAACAACCGCATGGCACCGCGGCCACGCCGGCGTCCCGGGCTGGAGCAGCGCGGGCCGGGCCAGGTGTCACGGTTCGGGACAGTGCTCGCGGTGCCGTTGACGGAGAGGGCGATAGTCGCGACGAAGCCCGGTCAGCGATAGCGGTCCCAGGCCGGCCGCGCCAGCGCCGCCAGCATGGCCACGCCCGTGTAGTGGCCGACGAGCTGGGTCATCTCGATCAGGGCCGGCTCGTCGAAGTGCTCGCGCAGCGCGGCCCAGGTCGCGTCGTCCACGGCGATGCGAGTGACGAGGCCGTCCACCAGGCGTAGCGCGGCGATCAGGGCCGGCGTCCACAGCACCGGGTCGGGTGCGGGCCGGCGCAGGTCTTCGATCTGTGCGCTGCTCAGGCCCATGCGGCGGGAGATGGTCTGCTCGTGCAGGTTGAACTCGTAGTCGCAGCGCGCCATCGTGCAGGTGCGCAGGACCAGCGCCTCGCGCAGCAGGGGCGGCAGGCGTCGGCGGTCCGCCAGGCCGGTCGGGCCGAGGAAGCCGCTGTCCACCATCTCCATGAACAGCTCGCCGTGGCGGGCCACGGTCAGGAAGATCTGCGGCGGCGCCACGCCGGGTGGCAGCAGCCGGGCCATGCGCTCGGCGAGCTCGGGCGGCAGGGGCAGCGTGCGGGGCGCAATGCGGGGTGCGGCGGTCGTTGGGTCGTTCATGCTTCGAAATCAGAAGCGTTGAGGTGTGCGAACTCTAGCCGCAGCCGCTTCTAAAATCAAAGCATGACGACAAAGCGCCTGGAACGGATCGCGGCGGCCGGGGAGCCGCCTTCGGGCAAGGACGCGATCAACGCGGCGCTGGAGCTCTTCCACCGCCGCTGGACGCTGCGCATCCTGTGGGAGCTGCGCGCCGAGGACACGAGCCTGAACTTCCGCGCGCTGCAGGCCGCCTGCGGCGACCTGTCGGCCTCGGTGCTGAACCAGCGCCTGGCCGAGCTGCGGGCCGTGCTGCTGGTGGAGCACGACGCCGGCAGCGGCTACCGGCTGGCCGCGCAGGGGCGCTCGCTGATGGTGGCGATCACGCCGCTGCTGAAATGGGCGCCGCCGTGGGCGCGCGAGGTGCAGCGAAGCCACCAGGGGCGACAGCATGTCGATTAGCGGTGCAGGCGTTCTCGACAGTGATGCGGCTCACGACCTCTATCAGGGCGTGTTGGACCGCTACGACGCGGGGATGCCGCTGGAGCAGATTTGTGAGTGGATTGCGGCTTTCGAGGCCCAGGCGGTCGACGCGCTGGAACTGGAATGCCTGCTTGCTGCCGGCGTAAAGGTGCTGTGGGAGATTGGACATCCCGACGATGTATTGCTCGCGCGCCTGTTGCGGGTCCTCGACAGCGGCGAGAGCCGTGCATTGTGGTTCAGCGATGGCGGCACACCCGACCTTGCCAAGGCCAGGGATGGCGTACTGAATCGGCTGTTGAAGCAAATTGCTCAGCCCAAGGTCAAGCCGCGTCCGCGCCGGCGGTATCCGCAAGTCAAGCGGCGGCTGTTCGAGCTGGGCGATTGCCTTGAATTGACGATGGTCGGCCAGAAGACCTATCGCGGCGTCGTCTGCAAGATCGATCAGCGGCGCGGACGCTGCGAGTACGCAGTGCTCGTGATGGCGAATCTGCCGGATTCGGCCCCGGACTCGTTTCGCGCCGGTACATATTTCGGCCACTACATCCATCACTTCGCCGTTGGCAGGCTGGCAGGACCGCATGTGATCCGCATGGACCACGCGATGCTCGTCAGAGAGCAGTGCCCATTCCGCGTGGTAGGGCGTGTGGACCTTGACCCGGAAAGCTACTCCCCGGGCAGTTGGGGTGGCGTCCTGTGCATGCAGCACGTCGTCGACGACTTCGAACGCACGCTGGCGAACGACATGGGCGCGTTCCGCAAGCAACGTCTGCCGCTCTCCAATCTGCTGCGACGTTGAACCCGGTTCACGCCGGCACGCGCACCGCGAGCCGGGCCTGTTCGATGGCGGCCAGCAGGGCTTCCTCGGAGAAGGGCTTGCCGAGCAGCTGGGTCACGCCGGCGGTGGCGGCGGCTTCCTGCTTGTCGTCGGAGGATGTGATCATCAGCACCGGCAGCGTGGCCGTGGTGGCGGTGGCGCGCACCTGGCGGGTCAGCTCGAAGCCGTCGATGCCGGGCATCTCGACGTCGGTGATGAGCACATGCGGGCGCTCGGCGGCCATCAGTTCCAGCGCCTGCTCGCCGCTCTCGGCCAGCGCGACGCGGTAGCGCCGCGTGGCCAGCAGCCGGCTGAGCTTGACGCGCACGATCTTGGAGTCGTCGGCCACCAGCACCAGGGTTTCGTCGGCGCGCAGCTCGCGGGCCGCGGCGGCGGCCTGCTGCTCGGCCTGCTCGCGCGCCAGGCGCTCGGCGTCGGCGCGGGCCGCGGCTTCGGCCGCCGCGCGCCGGGCCGCCGCAGCGGCTTCCTGCTCGGCGCGTTCGCGCGCCAGGCGGGCCTGCTCGGCGGCCTCGGCGGCTTCCCGTTCGGCCTGCTCGCGGGCCTCGGTTTCGGCGGTGATGCGTGAGGCCTCGTCCGCGGCGGCCTGGCGGGCGGCCTCTGCCGCGGCCTCCCGTGCGGCGCGTTCGGCCCTTGCGGCGGCCTCGCGCTCGGCCTGCTCGCGGGCCAGGCGCTCCGCCTCGGCGCGGGCCGCGGCCTCGACGGCAACCCGGGCGGCCTCGGCCTCGTCGGCCCGACGGGCGGCCTCACGGGCTTCGAGCGCCTCGCTTGCGCGGCGCTCCGCTTCTTCCTGGGCCTGGCGTGCGGCCAGCTGGCGTGCATGCGCCTGCTCGGCCTCGCGCCGGGCCGCCTCGGCGGCTTCGTGCTCGGCCTGCTCCAGCGCGATGCGCTGGGCCTCGCGGTGGGCGGCGGCGTCGCGCACACGCCGCTGGCGCCGACGGCCCAGCCACAGCAGCCAAACAAACACCACCGCGAGCGCGGCGCCCAGGATCCAGATCAACAGCTCATTCATCGTCGGGGAGGCCACTCGTGCAGCGAACGCCAAATCATCCTAGAAACGGCAGTTGACCGCTTTCTACCCATCGAAAGTCTCAGCGCATCAAGACCTGGCTCAGGGCGCCAGCAACGCTGCAGGCCCGCTGGTCCGCCGCTTCGGGCCGCTGGCTGCGTTGCTCCTTCTCGTGGGCATGAGCCCACTTCGTCGTCGCGCCTTGCCAGCCGCCCGCCTCGGCGTGCCCTCGGGCCTGCCCAACTGCCGTTTCTAGGATCATCGGGCCCAGGGATGGCAGCTTAGCGAAGAGCGGCGGGGCTGAGGCCCGTCATGGGCGCCGGCGTGGCAGTTTTGCTCGCCCGCGCCGCTGTGCCGGCCTGCAGCTCGAAGCCGACGCGCGCCCAGCGGCCGCGGCCGTCCATGGCCGTCAGCGCATGGGCGCCGGGCTGCTGCAGCGTCAGCACCTGCAGCGCGCCGCCTTTGTCGCTGCTGCCGACGAGCTGGCCGTCCAGCAGCCAGTTCAGGCCCTGCTGGGCGCCGATGGCCTGCAGGCGCAGCGTCACGTCGCGCAGCCCGGGGGCCGGGCGCAGCACGGTGCCGGGCTCCAGGCCGACGATGCGCAGGGCCTGCGCCGTCGCGGTGCGCGGTGCGCAGCCGGGCGCCCAGGGCAGGCGCTCGACGGGGTCCAGCCGGGATGCATCGAGAAACGGGCCGAGCAGCGTGGGCCAGCGCACGGCCTCGACCCGCGTCGCGTCGGGCGCGCAGTCGGGGCGCACGCGCTGTTGGCCGTGGGTCCAGGCGGCTTCGACGAGACCGCCGGGCTGCAGGCGGTCGGGCAGCGTCGGCGGCACGGCACCGTCCAGCGTCCAGGCGGTGCGGCGCTGCAGGCAGTGCGCGGGCGGCGTGCCGGCCTCGGCCAGGCCCAGCGGCCAGCAGATGGCGGTGGCGCTCACGCTGTCGGGCTGGCGGCGCGGGGCCAGCTGTTGGCGGGCCTCGCCGGGGCCTAACGCGGCGGCGATGTCGCGCAGCAGCGGTGCCGAGGTGTTGGCGCCGAAATGGCCGGGGTTGGGCGTGCCGTCGGGCCGGCCGACCCAGACGCCGAAGCTGTAGCGGTCGGTCACGCCCAGCGCCCAGGCGTCGCGGAAGCCGAAGCTGGTGCCGGTCTTCCAGGCCACGCGCTGGCTGGTCTTGCGAAACGGGCTGCCGGGCCGGCCGCCGTTCTCGAGGATCTCGCGCACGATGAAGGCGGCGCCTTCGCTCATCAGCCGCGTCTCGCGGGCGGGCACGTCGGGCGCATTGGGCGTGAGCCGGGGCCGCCCCGCGAGGCCGCCGCGCGCCAGCGCCGTGTAGGCGCCGACCAGTTCCTCCAGCGAGGTGCTGCCGCCACCGAGGATGAGGCTGAGGTTGGGCGCCGCGTTGGCCGGCATGCGCAGCCTCAGGCCTGCGTGGCGCAGCCGGCCGGCGAAGCGCTCGGGGCCGAGGCGGTCCAGCAGGTCCACGGCGGGCACGTTGAGCGAGCGCTGCAGGGCCTCAGCAACGCTGACCGGCCCGGAGAAGTCCGCCTGGAAATTGCCCGGCGCATAGCCGCCGAAGTTCTGCGGCGCGTCGATCAGCAGGCTCTCGGAATGGATCAGCCCCTCGTCCAGCGCCATGCCGTACAGGAAGGGCTTGAGCGTCGAGCCCGGCGAGCGCTGGGCGCGCACCATGTCCACATGGGCGCCGCGGCGCGGGTCCGTGAAGTCGGCCGAGCCGACATAGCCGCGCACCTCCAGCGTGCGGTTGTCGACGACCAGGGCGGCCAGGGACACCGCGTCGGGCAGGCTGTTCAGGCGGTCGGTCAGCAGTTGCTCCAGGCGGGCCTGCAGGCCGGCGTCCAGCGTGGTCTGGATGACGGCCTCGGCTCGGCCCTCGCGCCTGGCCTGCTGGCGCAGCCGCTCGGCCGCCAGCGGCGCCAGCCAGCGGGCGCGCAGCGGCGGCGCGAAGACGCGCTCCAGCCTGGCATCGGCCACCACGGCGGCGGGCCAGACGCCCAGCGTCTGCATGCGCGTCAGTACCTTGTCGCGTGCGGCCTGGGCGGCCTGCACCGCGCGGTCGGGGCGCAGCCGGGTGGGCGACTGCGGCAGCGCCACCAGCAGCGCGGCCTCGGCGGGCGACAGCTCGGCGGCGCCCTTGCCCAAATAGGCGCGGCTGGCCGTCTCCACGCCCTCCAGCGGCCCGCCCATCGGCGCGAGGTTCAGGTAGAGCGTCAGGATCTCGCGCTTGCTGCAATGCAGCTCCAGCTGCAGCGCGCGGGCGATCTGGCGCAGCTTGGCCGGGATGCTGCGGCCCGCGGCTTTCTCGTCGACAAGGCGCGCGACCTGCATCGTCAGCGTGGACCCGCCCGACACGATGCGCCCGTGCCGCGCCCACTGCCAGGCCGCGCGGGCCAGCGCCACCGGGTTCACGCCCGGGTGCCAGCGGAACCAGCGATCCTCGTAGTGCAGCAGCGCCTCCAGGTAGCGCGGCGACACGGCCTCGGGCGTCGTCGGCTGGCGCTGCGCGCCGTCCTCGCTGGCCCAGCTGCGCAGCGGCGTGCCGTCGGCGGCCAGCACCGTCAGCGTGGGCGATTCGGCGGCGGGCTGGGGCAGCGGGAAGGCGAAGTCCAGCGCGAGGACGGCCAGCAGCAGCGCGGCGAGGGCGAGCTCGAAGCGGCGCAGGCGCCGGCCGGGGCCGGATGGGCTCAAGGCCGTTCCAACCAGTAGCCAGGTGCGCGCCGCTGGTGGGCGACCGCGTAAATCGCCAGCCCCCGTTGCGGGTCGGCCTCGTAGATGACCGTGTAGGGAAAGCGCTCGAAGTGGTAGAGCCTGAAGCCGGCATCGCCGATTGGCCCGCGCTCTGGGTTTTCGGCCAGCAGCTCGCAGACCCGCTCAAACTCCAGCAGAAAGGCCTCGGCGATGGAGCGGCTGCCGTGCTGCGCGTAGTAGATGGCTGCGTCACCCAACTCGGCTTCGGCCTCGGGGTGCAGCCAGTGCTTCATGCCAGCCGGGTCCGCACACGAGCCAGTGCCGCATCCGCCGGCACCAACTGAACCTCTCCTGACCGCACGGTTTCGCGGCGCCGCTGGGCCTCGGCGATCCAGGCCTGCTGCGCCGGCGTCCGAGGTTCCAGGCTGGCGATCAGCAGCTCCAGCAGACGCGCCCGTTCTGCTTCCGGCAAGCCCAGCACTTGGGCTTGAAGGTCATCGGTCGAGATCGACATGGGCAGTTCTCCGGGTGTCGGCGGGGCTGGCGGATGGAGTCGGTATTGGACTTCGACGTCGCGCACCGGCACCCACTGGGCAGTGCCGGGAACGCAGTGTGCTCAGGCCAGGCTCCCGATTTTGAACCCGCCCGACTGTCGCTTCGCGCGAGCCGCCATCGCCATCATGCATCGCGTCAGCGTCCGTGCGGCCAGGTCGAGCGTTTGGTGGGGGCCTTGGCCGCCTTGCCCTTGGCCGCCCACAGCTTGTAGGCCGAAGGCGTCAGTTCGCGCTTCAGCAGCGCCACCAGCTCGCCGTGGCCGATGCCATGCTCCAGCATGACCTTGCTGAAGGGCGGCGTGTCGTCCCAGGCGGTGGCGATCACGCGCTTGAGTTCTTCGGCTGTGAGTTTGGGAGCGGGTTTGGCCATGGGGGATTGTGTGTCGCACAACGAAATGCGGACCGATCTCATTTGTCTTCGGGAACGATGAACTTGGTGATCCGTCATTCCGTGTCGGCGCAATGCACGCCGCCCTATCGATGTGATGCTTGGTTCCGTGAACTAGCGGGACTTGTCGACGATGGCGATGTCGCTCTCCACCTTCCCAACCCCCCTCACCTCCGGCCGATACATATCCTCCGCAAACGTCGCCGGCACCACATATTTACCCGGCGTCACGGCCCGGACCAGGTAGAACAGCTCCAGCGGCTGTCCCAGCTGGGCGGCGGCCACGAAGCGGTCGTCGCGGTATTCGGTGTGGACGATGCGCTCGTTCGCATTCGCCTGGGCGATGTTGACGCCCTCCACCGTGAACTCGCCGGCCTGGGGGCCCTGGCTGAGGTTGAGGTTCTCGATCTCGAAGCCGGCCGGGATGCGGTCCACGACGAGGCCGTCCTTGATGGTCTGGCTGGCCTTCACGCGCAGGCGGACGATGAACATCTCGCCGGTCGTGAATTGCCGGGCCGTGACCGGCTTGCCTTCCGTCGTGAACATCGCGCGGTCGACGGCGATGCGGTCGCTGCTCGGCGCCGGTGGTTTGGTCGGGTAGCCCTGGGCCGTGATGTCGACGAACAGCGGCGCGGCGCCGTCGTTCTTCAGCGCGATGCCGGACTTGAGCTGCGCGACGCCGAAGCTCTGCCGGCCCACGCCGTTACCGGTCCAGGGGTCGGCCTTGGCGCCCACGGTGACGGCGGTCTTCCAGCTGTCGTCCTTGGCGGCCCCGGCGGCCTGCACGGCCAGGAACAGGGCCAGGCGCTCCTGCGTGGAGTAGTAGTTGCGGGTACGGAAGTCGTCGGACAGGTCGAACAGCAGGTTCTCGCGTCGCTCGTGCTGCACCTTGTGGCGCAGCAGCAGCGCATAGGCCAGGGCGCGGTCGCGCACGCGTGAGCCGTAGTCGCCCAGCCACTGGCCCCACCAGGTGTTGCCCGGGTCGTCGGGCTGGTAGCCGTAGCCGCGGCTCATCGCATCGTCCAGCGCGGCCTTGGCGCGGGGCTCGTCGCCCATCAGCTTCAGCGCCAGGCTCAGCTGCACCAGCGGCAGGGGCGACAGCGCGTTGCCGCGGTACTGGTCGTGCAGCGTGCGCAGCGTGGCCAGCGGCGCCTTCTGCTCGCGGGCCAGGATGTAGCCGGCGTGCGCGGCCTCGGCAAAGCGCTGGTGGGCGATGCGCATCAGCTCGGTGTCGCGGTAGTCGGCCAGCCGGCCCTTGTCGTCGCGCCTGGGGGCCTTGGGCGGCATGCTCTGCTGCGCGGGGCTGCGCTGGAACTGCTCCAGCAGGTTGTCCAGCGAGCGCTTCAGCATGGCCTCGGGCACCGCGAAGCCGGCGTCGCGCGAGTCCTGCAGGAAGCCGGTGACGTAGGCGCTCAGCCAGGCCTCGTAGGGGCTGCTGGCGGCCCACAGGCCGTAGCCGCCCTTGGGCTGCTGCATGCCGGCGAGCCGCGCGAAGGCGCCGTCCAGCCGCTTGGCGCGTTCCTCGCGGGGCACGGGCGTCAGGCCCCAGCGCCTGGCGGCCTCGTCGTCGATGAAGACCAGCGGATAGGCGCTGGACGTCGTCTGCTCCAGGCAGCCGTAGGGGTACATCAGCAGGCCCTGCACCTGGTCCCTGATGGCTATGGGCGGCGTGTTGGAGACGGTCAGGGCCACCGTGGCCGAGCCGTTCCAGTAGGCGTCCAGCAGCGCCTTGTCCAGCGCCTGCGTGGCGCCGGGCTCCAGGCGCAGGCGGCGGCTCTCGCGAGTCAGCGGCGTGACGGGCTGCACCTGCAGCGCGGCCTGGCGCGTGAGGCTCAGGGCGCCGGCGCTGACCTTGACCTCGATGGGTGCCAGGCCATACGCGTCCAGCGCCTCGGCCTGGAAGCGCAGGATCTGGCGCTGCTTGTCCGCAAGCCTGATCGTGTCGGCACTGCCGGTGATGCGCACCGGGCCGGTGGACGAGACCGCCACCTTGACCTCCTGCGGCGCGCCGCTGAGGTTGGTCACGTCCAGCGCAATCGTCGCCTTGTCGCCGGGCGACACGAAGCGCGGCATGTTCAGCTCGGCCACCAGCGGCGCGGCGACCACCGTCTCGGCCTGGGCCGAGGCATAACTGTCTGCGCTGCTGACCACGGCCATCACGCGCAGCGTGCCGTTGAAGTCGGGCAGCTTCAGGTTGACGGTGGCCTCGCCCTTGGCGTCCAGCTGCACGGGGCCGCTGAACAGGTCCACGAGCAGCAGCTTGCGCGGCATGGACTGCGAATCGCGCTTGCCCGCGTCGCCACCGAAGCGCTGCCTGGCGGCGTTGCCTTCCATCTTCTCGATCAGGCGGCCGTAGAGGTCCAGCATGTCGGCGCCGTAGCGGTGCTTGCCGAAGAAGAAGTCCTGCGGGTCGGGCGTCTTGAAGTTGGTGATGTTCAGGATGCCCACGTCCACCGCGCTCACGGTGACGATGGCCGGCTTGCCGGCCAGCTGGGGCACCTTGACGCCTACGCTCAGCGGCGTGGACGGCACGGCCTTGGCCGGCGCGGTCAGCGTGAGCTTGGGCTTGCGGTCCTCGCGGTTCAGCGGCAGGTGCACCAGGCCCAGCGCGCGCGCCGGCGTCACGCGGTCGCCCTCGCTGCCGGGGCGGAAGGCGGCGACCGTGATGTAGAGGTCGTGGCGGGCCCAGGCGGCATCCACCGGGATCTCCAGCGCCGTGCCCGAGGCCTTCACGGCCATGCGCCTGGCCCACAGCACCTTGTCGCCCTCCACCGTGACGATGGCCTCGCCATCGTGCGGCGGCTTGATGGCGAGCCTGGCCACGTCGCCCGGCTTGAAGGGGGCGCCCTGCAGCTTGAGCTGCACGCGGTCGGGGCGGTTGCCGACGTCGTCGGCGTCCTGCGCGCCGTAGCCGGCGTAGAAGGCATAGCGCGTCGTCAGCCTGGACTCGGGGTCGGTCAGCTCCAGCCGGTAGCGGCCCCAGCGCACGGGCAGGGCGATCTTGGTGCGGGCCGACAGTGCCAGCGTGCGTGCCTCCACCAGTTCGTCGGTGGTGTTGAAGCCCGAGTTCCAGCCGCGGCCGTCGTCATAACGCCAGTACCACTGGCGCTCCTCGTAGATGAGCTTGAGGTCCAGCGCCTTGGCCGGCTTGAACCGGCCCTGGGTGTCCACGCGCACCAGCTCGAACTCGGCCAGCGCGCCCTCGGCGGCCACGTTGCGGTCGAACAGCGGGCGCAGGCCCACCAGCACCGGCGCCGGCCACCAGACGCGCTCCAGCGTGCGCACCACCGGCCGGCCGCCGCTCTCCAGCAGGCTGAAGGCCGCGCGGATGCGCATCGGGCTCTTGCGCTCGCCGAAGTCGGTCTTGATGTCCATGCCGGCCCGACCCTGCTCGTCCAGGGTCTGCTCCTCCAGGTCCTGGCGGTTCCTGGCCTTGTCGTCGTCCAGCGTGCCGAAGATGAAGCCGGGCAGCTGCTGCGGCAGGGGGTTCAGCAGGCGCTCGCTGAAGGCGCTGGCCTGCAGCCGGTTGCCGGCGGCGGGGGCGCCGTAGAGATAGTCGCCCTGCACCTGCATGGGCAGCGCGCCGTCGCCCTGCATCGGGCCTTCGGCGGCCGTCAGCGCGAGCTTCATGCGCTCGGGCAGGAACTCCTCGACCTTGAAAGCCCATTGCGCATCCGGCGTCCTGGCCGCGGGGTCGATGCGGGCCTGGACCGTCCAGCCGCCGGTGGGCGCGTCGGCAGGCAGCGCGATGCCCTGCAGGTAGTAGCCGCTGCCCAACTTGCCGGGTTGGACGAGCTGCTCGACGAGCTTGCTGCCGTCGGGCTTCTTGACCGTGACGGTGACGGGCAGCGGCTTGGGCAGGGGCTTGCCGTCGGCATCGCGCGCCAGCACCGACAGCTGGAAGTTTTCGCCGGGCCGGTACAGGTCGCGGCCGGCGTAGACGAAGAGCTTGTTGTTGCGCGAGGGGTAGCCGGTGGCCTCGAATTCGGTCAGGTCCAGCGCGGCGTCGCGCAGCGACAGCACGGACATTTCCTTGCCGTCGCGGCGCGCCAGCACCGCGCGGGCCTTGTCGCTGCTGCCGCTGAAGACCGTATGGCCATCGTCATCGCTCTGCGCCTGGGCCAGCACCTTGCCGGCGTCGTCCACCAGGCTCAGCTCGATGCCCGACATCGCCTTGCCGCTCTTCAGCGAGGTCGTGAACACGTCCAGCTGCGCGGCGTGGCGGCGCAGGTGCAGGCCGATGTCGGTCACGTAGTAGTGCGTGACCTGGTAGTCCCAGCCGAAGCGGCCGGGCGTGTTCATCACCGCGACATAGATGCCCGGCTCCTGCAGCGCCTTGATGCCCTCCACGGGCAGGAAGCTGACGTTGCGGCGGTTGGGCCGCGCATCGGTCGTGAAGCGGGTGATGTAGACGCTGTCGCTCATCGCGCGCAGCTCGTCCAGCACCCAGCCGCCGACGGTGCCCTTCAGGCGGCGCTGGTTGTCGCTGTAGCCGTCGTAGAAACAGTCTTCCTGGCAGTCGTCGGCGCCGGTGACCGGATTGACGCGCTTGCGAAGGCCGCCTACCTGCTCCAGGAAGGCCGGCAACGAGGCCGGCTTGATGCGCAGGAACTGCACGTCCACCTCGGGCGTGTTGACCGTGACGATGGGCAGGCCGCCGTTCTGGCCGGCCGGCAGCACGAGGCCCTTGCTGGCGAAGTAGTAGCTGGCCGGCATGGCCTCGCTGACGGCCTCGCAGCCTTGCGGCGTCGCCAGCTTGGCGCCGCCGCGCGAGGCGATGTCGGCCTTCAGCGCGATACGGTAGCTGCGGTCGGGCGTGACATAGGGCAGGTAGAGCACGCGTGGGTTGTCGGCCAGCACCCAGCGCGCGGCCAGCGGCTTGAAGCTGGTGTCGGCCGGGGGCGTCTTGCTGCCGTCGTCCCTGGCCTTGGGCGCGTCGCCCTCGCTGGCGGTCAGCAGAGCGCCGAAATCCTGCCTGGGGTTCAGCGGCTGCGTGAAGACGACCGCGATGGCGGGCGAGCCGTCGAAGAGGCGCGCCCTGCACTCGCTGAACGCGAAGGCCTGTTCGCTGCCGATCTCGGCGCTGCTGGGCAGGCCGGGCGCCTGGTGGCGCTGCCAGGCGAAATMCCCCGCCACGGCCGCGCCGGCCACGAACACGGCCGCCGCGGCGGCCTTCACGATGCTGGATGCCATCCGAGTCCCCTCCCTGGGTGCGCAGGGAGTGTAGGGAGGCTCGGCGGCGGATTCGGACGGAGAAATTCCCCAGGTTCAGCGCAGCGGCGCCTGCATGGACAGCAGCGCGCCCAGCTGGCCGGTCTCGGGCGTGTCCAGCGTCAGAACGAAGCCCAGCAGCGACACCAGCAGCGTGGCGGCGAACCTGAGGCGGGCGAGCGTGAGCATGGCGCGATGGTGGACCACGGCGCGGCCCGGCGCGCCCCCTAACTTGCTGGTGAATGCTGACGGCGTGGTGGCAGCAGTCAGCGGCCGCCGAGGGCGCGCCGCAACTGGCCCGGCGTCGCGCCGACGCCGGCCTTGAAGCGCTGGCTCAGGTGGCTGGCGCCCGCATAGCCGCAGGCGGCGGCGATGTCGGCCAGCGGCAGCGCGCTGCCGCGCAGCAGCGCACGGGCGCGGTCCAGGCGGCGCGTGGCCACCCAGTCGTGCACCGTGCAGCCCATGGACGCGCGGAACATGCGCGCGAAGTGGAACTCCGACAGATGGGCCTCGGCGGCCAGGCGCGGCAGGCTCAGGTCGGCCTGGTCCAGATGGGCGTCGACAAAGGCCAGCACGCGCCGCCGCGCCGTGCCCGACAGGCCGCCGGCGCCGCCGCGTTCGGCGCGCTCGCGCAGCCTCGGCCTTGCCGCCTGCAGCACGAGGCGGTCCAGCGCGGCCTGGCTCAGCGCGTCGATGCGCAGGCGCTCGGCCGGGTCCTGCCAGTCCAGTGCGGCGACGCCCTTGGCCCAGGCGGCCAGCACGGCGTCCGCGCCGAAGATGCGCTGCTCCAGCGTGAAGGCGCGCGGCTCGGCGTCCAGCAGGCGCACGACGCGGTGGCCCCAAGCCTCGGCCGACAGATAGAGGTGGACGAAGCGCAGCGGCCCGGCGACGTTCCAGCGCGATTCGTGCTCGGCCGGCAGCACGCAGTGGCAGCCTGGCGAGCCGGTCTGGCCGGGCGTGTCGACGAGGTGGGTCGCATGCCCGCCCTGCAGGTAGACCGACAGCGTGTGGTGGCCCGGCCGCCGGTAGTCGATGCGGCCGCCGTGGTTGCACCACTGCACCAGGCGCAGGCCGTCGGCGAGCGCGAGCTCGCGCTCGCGGCGCGCGCTGGAGCGGCCCAGCACATCGAAGACGGGCTGGTGGGTGGTGGCGCCGGCGGTCGGGTTGGCCATGGCGCGATGCTAGGGCCGAAGCCCGTGCCGGGGCTGGCGCGGGGGCAAGGATGCGCAGGAATCTGCAATCGCGCCGTCGGCCGCCGCGCGATGCTGGTGGCATGAATGCCTTGCTCTACCTGCTCGTCGTGCTGATCTGGGGCACGACCTGGATCGCGCTGAAATGGCAGCTCGGGCCCGTGCCCATCGCGCTGTCCATCGCCTACCGCTTCGGCCTGGCGGCGCTGCTGCTGTTCGCGTGGCTGATCTGGCGGCGCCAGCTCCTCGTGCCGCGCGGCCGGGCGCGCGCGTGGGTGCTGGCCCAGGGCCTGTGCCTGTTCTGCCTGAACTTCGTCTGCTTCCTGAACGCCAGCCGGACGGTGGCCAGCGGCCTCGTGGCCGTCGTGTTTTCCAGCGCGGCGCTGTGGAATGCGCTGCTGGCCCGCGTCGTGCACGGCCGCGCCATCGCGCCCCAGGTGCTGGCCGGCGGCGCGCTGGGGCTGGCGGGGCTGGTGCTGCTGTTCTGGCCGGAGATCAGCGCCGGCCATGCCAGTGCGGCCGGCCTGGCCTGGGCGCTGGGCGGCACGCTGTGCTTCTCGACCGGCAACCTGCTGTCGGCCGCGCTGCAGGCCCGGGGCCTGAAGCCGGTGCAGACCAATGCCTGGGGCATGGCCGTCGGCACGGCCATCCTGCTGGGCCATGCGCTCGTGACGGGCGCGCCGCTGGTGTTCGACGCCAGCCCGCGCTATGTCGGTGCGCTGCTCTACCTCGCCGTCCCGGGCTCGGTCATCGGCTTCACGGCCTATCTGACGCTGGTGGGGCGGCTGGGGCCGGAGCGGGCGGCCTACAGCACGGTGCTGTTCCCGGTCGTCGCGCTGAACGTGTCGGCCTGGGCCGAGGGCTACCGCTGGACGGCGCCGGCGCTGCTGGGGCTGCTGCTGGTGATGGCCGGCAATGTGCTGGTGTTCAGGAAGAAGCCGGCGTCCGGCGCTTCTCCAGCAAGGCCATCGCCTCGCCCACCAGCCCGCGCCTGAAGGCCAGCACGCAGACGATGAAGATCAGCCCGGTCACGAGGCTGACCGATTCGCCCAGGCCCTGGAACCAGGCCACGCCGGTCAGGTCGGCCAGCAGGTTGCCGAGGTCGCCGATCTTGTTCTCCAGCGCGATGATGACCAGCGCGCCCGCCATCGGGCCGACGAGGGTGCCCATGCCGCCCACCAGCGTCATCAGGATGACCAGGCCGGAGGTGGTCCAGATCGCGTCGGTCAGCGTCGCGAAGCCCAGCACCAGGGTCTTGGTGGCCCCGGCCAGGCCGGCCAGCGCGGCGGACAGCACGAAGGCCAGCAGCTTGAACTGGGCCGTGTCATAGCCCAGCGACGTGGCGCGGGCCTCGTTCTCGCGGATGGAGGTCAGCACCTGGCCGAAGGGCGAATGCACGATGCGGTAGATGAGCCAGAACGCGGCGATGAAGATGCCGAGCACGACGTAGAACAGCACCAGGTCGTTGTCCAGGCTCAGGCCGAGGAAGCTGCCGCGCGGCACCGACTGCAGGCCGTCCTCGCCGCCGGTGAAGGGCGCCTGCAGGAAGAAGAAGTACAGCATCTGCGCCAGCGCGAGCGTGATCATCGAGAAGTAGATGCCCGAGCGCCGGATGGCCAGCAGCCCGAACGCCAGGCCGACGACGGCCGCGCCGCCCGTGCCCAGCAGCAGGCCCACCGGCGTGGGCAGGCCCCAGACCTTGAGCGCATGGCCGCACACATAGGCCGCCGTGCCGAGGAAGGCCGCATGGCCGAAGGACAGCAGGCCGGTGAAGCCCACCAGCAGGTTGAAGGCGCAGGCGAACAGCGCGTAGCACAGCACCTTCATGACGAAGACGGGGTAGGCGCCGAGCGCCGGCAGCAGCGCGATGCCGACGAAAAGGGCGGCGTAGCCAACGAGCTTCTTGTTCATTTCTCTTTGCCGAACAGGCCAGCGGGGCGCACCAGCAAGACGATGGCCATGACGACGAAGACGACCGTGTTGGACGCCTCGGGATAGAAGACCTTGGTCAGCCCCTCGACCAGGCCGAGGCCCAGGCCGGTCAGGATGGAGCCGAGGATGGAGCCCATGCCGCCGATGACGACGACGGCGAAGACCACGATGATGAGGTTGGAGCCCATCAGCGCCGACACCTGCAGGATGGGCGCGGCCAGCACGCCGGCGAAGGCCGCCAGCGCCACGCCGCCGGCATAGGTCAGCGTGACCATGCGCGGCACATTGATGCCGAAGGCCTGTACGAGCTTGGGGTTCTCGGTGCCGGCGCGCAGCTTGGCGCCCAGCGAGGTCTTCTCGATCAGTGCCCACACGGCGAAGCAGACCACCAGCGACGCGGCGACGACCCAGCCGCGGTAGTTGGGCAGGATCATGAAGCCGAGGTTGGTGGCGCCGGCGAGCTGGTCGGGCACCGAGTAGGGCTGGCCGGACACGCCGTAGACCGAGCGGAACACACCCTCGATGACGAGGGTGATGCCGAAGGTCAGCAGCAGGCCGTAGAGGTGGTCCAGCTTGTAGAGCCACTGCAGCATCGTGCGCTCGATGACGATGCCGATGAGTCCGACGGCGAGCGGCGCGAGGCCGAGCATGAACCAGTAGTTCAGGCCCAGGTATTCCAGCCCCATCCAGGCGAAGAAGGCCCCCATCATGTACAGCGCTCCGTGGGCGAAGTTGATGATGTTGAGCATGCCGAAGATGACCGCCAGGCCCAGCGACAGCATCGCGTAGAACGAGCCGTTGACCAGGCCGAGCAGCAGCTGGCCCAAGAGGGCCGGCAGGGGAATACCGAAGAACTCAGTCATCGCGCAGCGCTCTCAGCGGATCACTTCTTGACCAGGGGGCACTTGGAATCGGCCAGCTTGGTGAAGGCCTCGTCGCCCGGGATGCGCGTCACGACCTTGTAGTAGTCCCAGGGCTCGGTCGACTCCTTGGCCGACTTCACCTGCATCAGGAACATGTCGTGGATGCCGCGGCCGTCTTCCTTGCGGATCGTGCCCTTGGTGTAGAAGTCGTTGATCGGCGTGGCCTTCATCCTGGCCAGGACCTTGTCGGCGTCGTCGGTCTTCAGCGCGTCGACGGCCTGCAGATAGTGGGTCACGGCCGAGTAGTCGGCGGCCTGCAGCGACGAGGGCATGCGCTTCATCTTCTCGAAGAAGCGGCGGCTCCAGGCGCGGGCCTCGGGGCTCTGGTTCCAGTACCAGGAGTCGGTCAGGTACATGCCCTCGGTCGTCTTCAGGCCCAGCGAGTGGATGTCGTTGATGAACATCAGCAGGCCGGCGAGCTTCATGCCCTTGGTGATGCCGAACTCGTTGGCGGCCTTGACCGCGTTGATCGCGTCGCCGCCGGCATTGGCCAGGCCCAGGATCTGCGCGCCCGAGCTCTGGGCCTGCAGCAGGAAGCTGGAGAAGTCGCTGGCGTTGAGTGGATGCTTGACGCTGCCCTTGACCGTGCCGCCGCTCTTGGCCACGACGGCGGCCGTGTCGGCCTGCAGCGCCGCGCCGAAGGCGTAGTCGGCGGTCAGGAAGAACCAGGTCTTGCCGCCGGCCTTGGTCACGGCCGCGCCGGTGCCGTTGGCCAGGGCCACCGTGTCGTAGGCGTAGTGGATGGTGTAGGGCGTGCAGTTGGCGTTGGTCAGCGCCGAGCTGCCGGCGCCGATGGAGATGAAGGGTTTCTTCTTCTCGGCGGCCACGGTGGCCATGGCCAGGTTGGCGCCGGAGTTGGTGCCGCCGATCAGCACGTCCAGGCCCTGGGTGTCGATCCACTCGCGCGCCTTGGCGGAGGCGACGTCGGCCTTGTTCTGATGGTCGGCGAAGATGAACTCGATCTTCTTGCCGGCGGCCATGCCCTTCATGTCGGCGATGGCCATCTTGATGGCCTCCACGCCGCCGGCGCCGTCGATGTCGGCATAGACGCTGGACATGTCGGTCAGGAAGCCGACCTTGATGACGTCGCCCGAGACCTGCGCCTGGGCAGCGAGGCCACAGCTGGCGAGAGTGGCGGCTATGAGAGTCTTCTTCATGGTGTCTCCAGGGGGTTGTCGGGTTAGACGCTGAGCAGCTCGTCCAGCTTGTCCTGGTGGGCGGGCAGTTCGGCGGCGGGGAAGGACAGCACGACCTCGCCGTGCTCGATGACGATGAAATGGTCGGCCAGCGGTGCCGCGAAGCGGAAGTTCTGCTCCACCATGACGATGGTGAAGCCCTGCTTCTTCAGCTCGCGGATCATGCGGGCCAGGGCCTGGACGATGACGGGGGCCAGGCCTTCGGAGATCTCGTCCAGCAGCAGGATGTCGGCCCCAGTACGCAGGATGCGCGCGACGGCCAGCATCTGCTGCTCCCCGCCCGACAGCCGCGTGCCGGGGCTGTGGCGGCGCTCCGCGAGGTTGGGGAACATCGCGTAGATCTCCTGCTCCGACATCAGCTTGCCGCGCTTGACCTTGAGCGGCGGCGGCAGGCGCAGGTTCTCCTCGGTCGTCAGCGACGCGAAGATGCCGCGCTCCTCGGGGCAGTAGCCCAGGCCCAGCTGCGCGACGCGGTGCGTGGACAGGCCGATGGCCTCCTCGCCGTGGATCTTGATCGAGCCCTTGCGGGCGCCGGTCAGGCCCATGATGGCGCGCAGCGTCGTCGTGCGGCCCGCGCCGTTGCGGCCCAGCAGCGTGACGACCTGGCCGGGCTGCACGTTCAGGTTGATGCCGTGCAGGATGTGGCTTTCGCCGTACCAGGCGTGGAGGTCCTTGATTTCAAGCGCTGGCGTTGCCATCAATGCGCCCCCTGGAGTTCCGTGGCCTCGGTGCCCATATAGGCCTCCAGCACCGCCGGATGCCTGGACACCGTCGCGTAGTCGCCCTCGGCCAGCACCGCGCCGCGGGCTAGCACGGTGATGCGGTCGGCGATGCTGGCCACCACCTTCATGTTGTGCTCCACCATCAGCACCGTGCGGCCCTCGGCCACGCGCTTGATGAGGGCCGTCACGCGGTCCACGTCCTCGTGGCCCATGCCCTGGGTCGGTTCGTCCAGCAGCATCAGCTGCGGCTCCATCGCCATCGTCGTCGCGATCTCGAGCGCGCGCTTGCGGCCATAGGGCAGGTCGGCGGCCTTCAGGTTCGCCATGTCGCGCAGGTCCACCAGCTCCAGCAGCGCCAGCACCTTGGCATCCAGCGTCTGCAGGCCCGTGAGGCCCTTCCAGAAATGGAAGCTCGTGCCGGTGAAGCGCTGCAGGCCGATGCGCACGTTCTCCAGCACCGTCAGGTGCGGGAACACGGCCGAGATCTGGAAGCTGCGGATGACGCCGCGGCGCGCGATCTGCGCCGAGTTCTCGCCGGTGATGTCGTGGCCGGCGAACACGATGTGCCCGCGCGTGGGCGTCAGGAACTTGGTCAGCAGGTTGAAGCAGGTGGTCTTGCCGGCGCCGTTGGGGCCGAGCAGCGCGTGGATGTGGCCGCGCTGCACCTGCAGCCTGACCGAGTCCACGGCGGTGAAGCCTTTGAACTCCTTGGTCAGGTCCTGGGTCTCGAGGATGAATTCGCTCATGGACTTGGGGGTTGGCTGCGCGACTCTAGGGCTTGAAACCTGACACTGGCTTACGGGCATTCACGGGGTCTGGACGTCGGCGCAGAGGAAGCGCTCGATCAGGCCGATCTGCTCGGCCGTGTTCAGGGCGGGCGCATGGCCGCAACCGGGAATCAAGGCCACCGCCGCGCGCGGCCCGCGCTCACGCATCGCCTGGGCGGTCTCGGCGGTCAGCAGCGTCGAGGCCTCGCCGCGCAGGCAGAGCACGGGCAGGTCGAGCTGGTCCCAGGCGGCCCACAGCACATAGTCGTCCGGGTGGTGCTCGAACTGCTGCACCAGGGCCGGGTCGTAGTGCGTCGTCAGCCGGCCGTCGGGCAGGCGGCGCAGCGAGGTCTCGGTCAGGTGGCGCCATTGGCTGTCGCTCAGGTGACCGAAGCTCGCATAGATCTCGCGGAAATAGGCCTCCAGCTCGGTGACCGTCGCAAAGCTCGGCGGTTGGCCGGCATAGGTCTGGATGCGCGCCAGCGCCGGCGCGGCCAGCTCGGGGCCGTTGTCGTTGAGGACCAGGCGGCGGATGCGGCCGCGCAGCCGGGTGGCCGCGCCCAGCGTGCCGATGGCGCCGCCCATGGACGTGCCGACCCAGTGCACCTTCTGCAGGCCGAGCTGGTCCAGCAGGGCCTCGGCCTGCTCCACGTAGAAATCCAGGCAGTATTCGCGCGCCGGGTCGACGGCCCATTGCGACAGGCCGCGGCCCAGGGTGTCGGGGCAGACGATGCGCCAGCGAGCGCTGAGCGCGGCGGCGAAGTCGTCGAAGTCGCGGCCGCTGCGTGCGAGGCCGTGCCAGGCGATGACGGGCGGCGCGCTTTCGTCACCCCATTCGGTGACGTGCAGCTCGCGGCCCAGGCAGTTGACGTAGCGGGACCTCATGTTGTGCTTCTCCTCCCGTTCCTGCCGCGGGCCCAGGCCGCGAGCCGCAGCCGCCCGACGATGCCGCCGGGGAAGTGGTAGACGGCCAGCACGAACAGCAGGCCCAGCCACAGCAGCCAGCGGTCCGGCGACACCAGCGTGCCGGCGACCGGCAGGCCTTCCACGAGGCCGCCGGCCCACTTCAGCAGCGCCTGCAGATAGTTCTGCGCGACGATGAAGAGCACGCTGCCGATGATGGCGCCGTAGATGGAGCCCATGCCGCCGATGACGACGATGAGCAGCAGGTCCAGCATGATCTCCATGCTCATGGCCGTCTCGGGCCCCGTGTAGCGCAGCCACAGCGCCAGCAGCGCGCCGCCGCAGCAGGCCAGCAGGGCCGCGATGATGTTGGCGCCGGTACGGTAGACGACGGGCCGGTAGCCGATGGCCTCGGCGCGGAACTCGTTCTCGCGGATGGCCTGCAGCACGCGGCCGAAGGGCGAATTGACGATGCGCAGCAGCAGCGCGACCAGGGCCGCGACGGCGACGAACAGCAGGTAGTAGGTCAGCAGCCGGCCGTCGAGCGTGACGCCCAGCACCGGCTCCTCCATGAATTCGGTGGACGGCCGAAGCGCTTCAGGCAGCTGGAAGTTCAGCCCGTCCTCGCCGCCGGTGAAGTCGCTCAGCTGCGACGCCAGCGTCATGAAGGCCGACGCGACGGCCAGCGTGATCATCGCAAAGAAGATGGCCTTCACGCGCAGGCTGGCCAGGCCCATCGCCAGCGCCAGCGCGGCGCTCAGCGCCAGCGCGGCGGCGAAGCCGATGGCCAGCGAGCTCCAGTCCGGGCCCAGCCTGGTTGCCGCGATCGCGATGCCATAGGCGCCGATGCCGACGAACATCGTGTGCGCAAAGCTGACGATGCCGGTGTAGCCCAGCAGCAGGTCGTAGCTGGCGACGAGCAGGATGAAGACCAGGATCTTGGCCGCGACATTGAGCGCCTGCGTGCCCGGGAAGATGAAGGGCGCGCCGAGCAGGCCGACGAAGCAGGCGATGAGCAGCGCGCCGAGGATGCGGCTGCGCGGCAGGTCGTGGGAGAGCAGTGCGCGGATCATTTGGCCCCCACCGGGTAGAGGCCCTGCGGGCGCCACAGCAGCACGGCGACCATCAGCCCTATGTTGGAGAACAGCGCCGCCTTGGGCGCGAGGAAGCCGGCGTAGTTGGCCATCAGCCCGACGAGCAGCGCGCCGACCAGGCAGCCCAGCGTCGAGCCCAGGCCGCCGATGATGATGACGATGAAGAGCAGCAGGTTGACTTGGCCGCCGATTTGCGGCGTGACGCCCTGCTGCACCAGGCCCCACAGCACGCCGCCCAGGCCCGCGAGTGCGGAGCCGGCGACGAAGACGCCGACGAAGAGGCGCCGGATGCGGTAGCCCAGCGCCTCGACCATCTCGCGGTCCTGCACGCCGGCGCGGATCAGCAGGCCGATCTTGGTGCGGTTCAGCACCCCCAGCAGCGCGACGAGGACGGCCAGGCCGATGACGCAGGCCAGCAGGCGGAACTTCTCGACGGCGACGTCACCGATCAGGAAGATGCCGCGCAGCGTCTCCGGCATGGGCAGAGGGATGAGCTGGGCGCCCCAGCTCGCCTTGATGAGTTCCTCGCCGATGATCATGCCGCCCATCGTGATGAGGATCTGCTTCAGGTGCTGGCCGTAGACGGGGCGCACCAGCACGCGCTCGAACACGACGCCGACGGCGGCGGAGACGGCCATGCCGGCGGCGCAGGCGGCGGCGAGGGCCGCGAGGTTGGCGGCGACGCTGTTGCTGCCGGCCCAGGGAGCGAGGGCGGCCAGCACGGTGGTGGCCATGAAGGCGCCGAGCGCGATGAAGACGCCGTGGCCGAAGTTCAGCACGTCCATCAGGCCGAAGACCAGCGTCAGGCCGGAGGCGATGACGAAGACGATGAGGCCCATCGCGAGGCCGGCCAGGGTCAGGTTGGCCCAGGTGCTGGGGCTGCCGGTCAGCGGCAGCGCGAGCAGCATGAGGGCGGCCAGCAGGGTGAGGGGTTTGGGGTCGAGCTTCATGTTCATTGATGCGCCGCCAACGACAACCCCAGCAACCTCTGCTGCAGGGCCGAGTCCTCGATCAACTCGCGCATCGCGCCGTGATGCACGATCCGACCGTCGTCCATGACGGCCACCCGGTCGCCCAGTTCCGTCGCCACGCGGAAGTTCTGCTCCACCAGCAGCACCGTCGTCGCCGTGCCCTTCAGCTCGCGCAGCGCCGCGATCATGTTGGCCACGATGGCCGGCGCCAGGCCCTTGCTGGGCTCGTCGATGACCAACAACTCGCGCGGCTCGATCAGCGCGCGTGCAATCGCCAGCATCTGCTTCTGCCCGCCGCTCAGCTTGCCCGCCGGATGCGCCCAGAAGGTCTTCAACGCCGGGAACAGGCCGAACAGCCACGCCAGCCGTTTCGCATCCAGGTCCGCCAGGCGCCGCGCCGAGCGCGCCGCCAGCAGCAGGTTCTCCGCCACGCTGAGCTCGCCGAAGATGCCCATGGTCTCGGGCACATAGGCGATGCCGCGCGCGGCGATGTCGGGCGTGGCGTGCTTGGTGATGTCCTCGCCCTTGAAGCTCACGGTGCCGGCACTGGCCGTCCACAACCCCATCAGCGTGCGCAGCGTGCTCGTCTTGCCGGCGCCGTTGCGGCCCAGCAGCATCGTCACCTGCCCGGCCGGCACTTCGAGGTCCACGCCGTGCAGGATGTGATACGCCCCGACATGGGTGTGGACGCCGCGGAGTTCGAGCAGGGGTTGTGTCGGCCCCTCGCCCGGCGAGTACGCCGGTCGGTCCCCCGAGGGGACGTGCGCCGGCTCGGGAGCGGCCCAGCGCTCGGCGCTCATTGGGCAACCTCCTGCTTGTTGACATCGACGAGGAGGTGGACCGAGGGTAGGAACTGACTTCCGTGCCCCCATGGTGACTGCCTGCGGCGCTGGCCTCGCGAAGGCCCGTATGAGACCTGCAGCCCATGGGGTGCCGGAAGGCCGTGACGGGCCACTGGATGTAGCGCCAAGCCTTCACCGCCGGAGCGCCAATCAATGAGCTCCCCGCCGGGCCTTCCGACACGGGCAGTCATACCGCAACTCCAAGGAGTCTGTCTATGAGTACTCAAGTCTTTTGCGGATTGGACTGGGCCACGCAAACGCATGCGGTGTGCATCATCGACACCGCCGGCCAGGTCCTGGAACGCTTCGAGGTCAGCCACGACCACGATGGCCTGGCTGCGCTGGCACACCGCCTTGCCCGCTACGGCGCGAACTTGCGCATCGCCATCGAGCGTCCCTCGGGCCTGATCGTCGATGCGCTGGTCGAGGCCGCTCATCAGGTCTTTGCGATCCATCCCAATGCCGTCAAGGCCAGCCGTCCGCGTTACCGCAGTCACGGCGCCAAGAGCGACGCCTCGGATGCTTATCTGCTTGCCGATCTGCTGCGCACCGATGGACATCGCTGGTCCGCGCTGTCCCCACAGTCGGACTCCATCCGCGCTCTGCGTGCCTTGGTGCGCGCTCGCGATGATCTGGTGGCCACTCGCATCGCTCTGGCCAATCAATTGCACTCCACACTCGACGCCTTCTGGCCTGGCGGCGCCCGCATCTTTGCAGCCGTGGACTCGCCCATCGGCTTGGCGTTCCTCAAACGCTATCCATCGCCAGCTTCGGCCGCCGGCCTGAACGAATCTCGCCTGCAGCGCTTCTGTCGTGCCCAGCACTACAGCGGCCGCCGCAGCCCTGCCGAACTCCTCGGGCGACTGCAGGCCGCCGCGCGCGGCATGGCCCCTGCATTGACGGCCCAGGCCATGGCCGACGTGGTGCTCTCGCTGGTCGACGTCTTGACACCCTTGGTCGAACAGATCGCCGCTTTGACTCATCGCATCGAGCGTTTCATCGAATCGCTTCCCGACGGACAAATCATCATGTCCTTCCCTCGGGCCGGACACATCTGCGCCGCTCAGATCCTGGCCGAACTGGGTGATGTCCGTGAGCGATTCCCCAGCGATGACCGACTCGCCGCCGAGGCTGGCGTCGTGCCTGTCACCTATCAATCGGGCAAGACCCGCTGCGTGAGCTTTCGCTGGGCCTGCAATCATCGGCTGCGCAAAGCCATCACCTGCATGGCCGACAACTCGCGCCACACCAATCTCTGGGCTCGCGGCTTGTACGCAGCAGCTCGACAACGAGGCTGCGATCATCCCCATGCCATCCGTATCCTTGCCCGGGCCTGGTTGCGCGTGCTCTGGCGCGCCTGGACCGATCGCAAGACTTACGACGCCAGCCTTCATCTGTCCGCCCTCAAAGCCACTTCTTCTGGCGGGGGTTGACACTGGATGTCTCATGCGGCAACCCCGAGGTAGGCCTCTTGCACGATGGGCGAGGCGATGACGGCGGCCGGGTCGCCGTCGGCCACCAGCCTGCCCTGGTGCAGCACGATGATGCGGTCGGCCAGCTCGCGGACGACGTCCATCTTGTGCTCCACCAGCAGCAGCGTGTGCTTCTTCTCGGCCTTCAACGCGCGGATCAGGTCCAGCACGACCGGCACCTCGTCCACGCTCATGCCGGCGGTCGGCTCGTCGAAAAGATAGACCTTGGGGTCGAGCGCGATCAGCATCGCGACCTCCAGCTTGCGCTGGTCGCCATGCGGCAGGCTGGCGGCGAGATCGCTGCTGCGCGGGTCGAGCCGCACGCGTTTCAGGATGGCCTCGGCCTCGGCTATGAGCTCGCGGTGGGACAGCCAGACCGACAGCATCGCCAAGCCCTTGCCTTGCCGCGCCTGGACGGCCAGACGCACGTTCTCCAGCACGGTCAGGTGGGCGAACAGCTGCGTCAGCTGGAAGGCCCGGCCCAGGCCGCGGCGCGTGCGCGCCGGGGCGGGCTGGCCGGTCAGGTTCTCGCCGTCCAGCCAGACCTCGCCGCTCGTCGCCGGCAGCTGGCCCGAGATCAGGTTGAAGTAGGTCGTCTTGCCCGCGCCGTTGGGGCCGACGATGGCCGTCAGCGTGCCGGGCTGGAAGGCGCAGCTCACGCCGTCGACGGCGACGTGTCCGCCAAAGCGGATCGTCAGGTTCTTGGTTTCGAGCACGGGCCGTCCGCGCTCAACGCTTGTTGCGGATGGGCACGTTCACCTCTTCGGGCTTGATCTCCCGGACCAGCTCCGGCACGCCCCAGGGGAAGGCCGGGTCCACCTTGATCCTGAAGTGGTACATGGACTGCATGGCCTGATGGTCTTCGGCGCGGAAGGTCATCTTGCCCTTGGGCGTCTCGAAGCTCATGCCCTCCATGGTCTTGATGAGCTTGCTGGTGGCCGTGTCGCCGCCGGTCTTCTTCAACGCCTCGACCAGGGCGATGGCCGCGCTCATGCCGCCGGCCGTGAAGAAGTCGGGCGGGGCCTTGAACTGCTTGTAGTGGTTGGCCACCAGCCATTCGTTGACCGGGTTCTTCGGGATGCCGAAGTAGTAGTAGGTCGCGCCTTCCATGCCGGGGAACTGCTTGTAGGCGGCCATGGCCGGCAGGATGTTGCCGCCCGAGCCGACGGCGATGCCGTAGCGCTTCTGCAGGTCCAGTGCGGCCAGCGCCGGGAAGGGCGTGGTGGCACCCGCCCACACGACGGCGATGACCTTGGGGCCGGGCTTGTCCTTCAGCGCGTCGACGAGGCGCTGGATGCCCGCGGTGAAGTCGGTCGTCTGCGTCGGCAGGTATTCCTCGTGGACGATCCTGGCCTTCTTCAGCGCCTCCTTGTAGGCCTTCACGGCATCGCGGCCGAAGGCGTAGTCCTGGGCCAGCACGCCAATGTTCAGGCCGGCGATGTCCGAGGCCACCGCGTTGCCGATGGCGTCCTGCGACGAGTTGCGGCCGGTGCGGAAGATGTATTTGTTCCACTTGTCGCCGGTGATTGAGTCGGCCACAGCGGGCTCGACGAGCAGGATCTTCTTGTACTCCTCGGCCACCGGCAGCATGGCCAGAGCCACGCCCGAGGACGTGGGGCCGACAACGATGTCGGCCTTGTCGTCGCCATAGGCCGCGGCCAGCAGGCTCTTGCCCACGTCGGGCTTGCCCTGGTCGTCCTTCTCGATGACGACGAGCTTCCTGCCGGCCACGCTCATCGTGCCGCCGGTGGCGTAGTCCAGGCCCATCATGAAGCCGGTCTGCGTCTGCTTGCCATAGGCCTCCAGCGGGCCGGTCTTGCTGTAGACGTGGGCGATGCGGATTTCGTTGCCGGCGGCCAGGGTCAGGCTGGGCAGGGCGAGCGACAGCGTGGCGGCGGCGAGGGCAAAGCGGCGCGTGAGGATGCGCATGGGGCTTGTCTCCTGGAGTTCGTCAGGTCTGCTCTGTCGGCAGACGGTGTCTTCCCTTTTTGCAAGGGCCGTGCCCGGCGGGGAAGGGTCGCCGAGGCGGGTTTTCATCCGGGTTCTCCCGCGGTTTTGGGTTCGGCGGGACGGTTTGAGTGTCTGAAATTCAGGCGCTGTTTGAAACCTGGACTTCCAGGCCTGGCCACCGCGCCAGCCGCTCGTACAACGATGCCCGCGAAATCTGCAGCAGCCGCGCAGCAGCCATGCGGTTGCCGCCGGTGGCCTGCAGCGCGCGGGCGATCGCCTCGCGCTCCAGCGCCTCTATCAGCTCGGGCAGCGGCGCGACGGCCTGGGCGGTCGTCACGGCGGCGGCCTGCGCAGCGGGCGCCTCGACCGGAGCGGGCGCCGCGACGAGTCCGTGGCCACCTTGGAAATGCTGCGCCGTCAGCTGCATGTCGTCGCTCATCAGGCTGACCTGCTCCAGCGTGTTGCGCAGCTCGCGGATATTGCCCGGCCAGGCCTGCTGCATCAGCCATTCGATGGCGTCGGGGCTCAACAGCTTCTGAGGCATGCCGCTGCGGCGGGCGATGTCTTCGCCCAGCGCCTCGGCCAGCGCCTCGATGTCGTCCAGCCGCTCGCGCAGCGCCGGCACGCGGATGGGCAGCACGTTGAGGCGGTAGTAGAGGTCGGCGCGGAACTGGCCGGCGGCGACCATGGCGGCGAGGTCGCGGCTGGTGGCCGCGATCACGCGCACGTCCACGCGCATCACCGTGTTGCTGCCCAGCGGCTCCACCTCCTGCTCCTGCAGCACGCGCAGCAGCTTCGCTTGAAGCGCCAGCGGCATGTCGCCGATCTCGTCGAGGAAGAGCGTGCCGCCATCGGCCAGCTTGAACTTGCCGTCGCGGCCCTTGCGGTCCGCGCCGGTGTAGGCGCCGGGCGAGACGCCGAAGAACTCGGCTTCCAGCAGCGTCTCCGGCACGGCAGCGATGTTCACGCCCACCAGCGGGCGGTGCGCGCGGCGTGAGGCCGAGTGGATGGCGTGGGCCATCAGCTCCTTGCCGGTGCCGGTCTCGCCCAGCAGCAGCACGGTCGAGTCGGTCTGCGCGACGCGGCGTGCCTGGCGCTTCACTTCGAGCGCGGCGGGGCTGGCGCCGATGAAGCTCGCGATCGTGTACTTGGGCCGGCGTTTTGCTGAAACTTCGGCGGCGAGCTGGCGCCGCGTGTCCTCCAGCTCCTGCTGCAGCCGCCCGAACTTCTGGATCAGCGGCTGCATCGTCGTCTCGGGGTGGTCCAGCAGCACCAGGCCGAGCGCGCCGATGACCTCGCCCGCGTCGTTCCTCAGCGGCAGCCGGCTGACGAGGAAGGTGCCGGCCCGGTTGGTCAGCAGGTCCACGAGGACGGGCTTGCCGGTCTCCAGCACCTGCAGCATCTGCGTGTTGGGCACCACGTCCTCGACCGGGCGGCCGACGAACTCCTGCTCGTCGGCAAAGCCGAGCGCCGGCAGGAAGCGCTTGTAGCCGTCGCTGATCCAGACCACGCGGTGATGGCGGTCGATGACCATCATCCCTTCCGTCGACCGGGCCAGCACGTCGAACATCGACTGCGCGGCCAGGCGCAGCAGGCCGTCGACATCCTGGGGGATGTCGGCGACGGCGCTTGTCTGGTTTTTGGACAGGGGCATGGCCGGCGCAATGTACCGCGCCAGGCTCCCTGCCGGACCAGGTTTCAGGACATGGACGGGCACTTAGAACTTGTAGGTGCCGCCGATGGTGTACGTGCGCGGCGGGCCGTAATAGGCATCCAGCACCCCCAGGGCCGCGATGTTGTAGCCGTCGGTCTTGTAGGCCCTGTTGGTCAGGTTGCTGCCCTGCAGGAAGAAGCTCAGCCTGCGATCCTTTTCCCAGATCAGGCCGGCATTCACGAGCGCGTAGGAATCCTGGGCCAGCGCCTCGTTGTGCTGGCCGGGGTTGTCCGGCGGCAGCATGGTCGGATACACCTTGCTGCGGTAGCTCAGGCCCAGGCGTGTGCGCAGCGTGCCCACGGGCATCGGGCTGATGTGCTCCACATTGAGGCCGGCCTGGAACTTGGGCGTGTTGGTGAACTTCATCACGCTGGCGATGTTCACGTCCTGGCCGCCCTTGCGGTCGATGTACTCGTCGTACTTGGCATCGGTGCCGGCGATATGGCCGCTGAGGCGCCATGCCGTGCTGGGCATCCACAGGACTTCCAGCTCCGCGCCGTTGACCGTCGCCTTGCCCGCGTTCAGCATGTCTCCGAAGAAGCCGGACGCACCGCTCGGGAGCTTGTAGCTGGTGAACACCGACAGCTGCACGTTCTTGTAGTTGTTGTGGAACAGCGCCGCATTCAATTCGAGGCGGCCCTGGTCCAGCACGGTCTTGGCGCCGAACTCCAGCGAGTCCAGCTTCTCGTCCAGGAAGGGCTGGTCCGATCTGGGGAAGACCGCCGTGTTGGCGCGGATGTTGTAGCCGCCGCTCTTGAAGCCGCGCGAGGCCGTCGTGTAGAGCTTGATGGCCTGGCTGGCCTTGTATTCGAGAGACAGGCGCGGCGAGGTGTTGGTGACCGATCGGCTGTTGTCGAAATTGGCCGGCACGGCGATGGGTGCGCCGCTGAACTGGTCGTTGGCGAAGGCCTGGTTCAGCACGACGGCATGCTTGTCCTCCTGCGTGTAGCGCAGGCCGGTGCTGACGCTGAATTGCGGCGTCAGGCGCCAGCTCCAGTCGCCGAATGCCGCCTTGCCCTTGGTGTAGACGGTGCCATTGGTCGTGCCGAACGAGCGGTTGAAGAAGTTGTTGCTCACCGTACCGCCCGCGCGGCCATCGAAGGCGTAGACACCGATGACGCCGGAACTGGCCTGCCCCTCGAAGATGGCCTGCAGCTCATGGCTGTTCGAGCTGTCGTGGTACTCGGCGCGCACGTCGGCGATCTTGTTGGGCAGGCCGTCGAAGTCGATGGCCGTGCTGGTGTCCGACGCGCGGTGGGCGCCGATGTACTTCAGGCTCCAGGCCTCGCCGACGCCCCAGTTCAGCGTCAGCGACTCGCCCTTGCTGTTGGTCGAGTTGGCGTTGGGCATGCCCGCCGCGATGTCGTAGCGGCTGTCGCCGGGCGGCGTCTGGGCCGGGTCGAACCGGTTGACCGCCAGGCGCTGGAAGCCGCGCATATGCGAGGCGTCCTGCGTGCGGTCCACCGACAGTTGGGCGCTGAAGGTGGAGCCGGTCGGGAACCAGCCGGCCGAGAAGCGGCCGCTGGTCGTGTCCTGGTCGCTGACCGGGCTGCCGTCGGTCAGATTCCTGCCGTAGCCGTCGCGATTCAGGCTGGCGCCGGCCACGCGCAGGCGCAGCTGGCCATCGGCCACCGCCGTGCCCACGGCGCCCTTGGCCGTGACCTGGCCGTAGTTGCCCATCGCCAGCGTCACCTGCCCTTCAGTCTGCGTCGGCAGCGGCTTGGAGACGTATTTCACGGCGCCGCCCACGGTGTTCTTGCCGTACAGCGTGCCCTGCGGGCCGCGCAGCACCTCCACGCGCTGCACGTCGTAGACGTCCAGCAGCGCGCCCTGCGGGCGGGCGATGTAGACGTCGTCGAAATAGATGCCCACGCCCGGGTCCACGCCCCACAGCGGGTCGGCCTGGCCGACGCCGCGGATGAAGGTCGTGATCGTCGTGTTGCTGCCGCGCGCGGCGTAGATGGTCAGGTTGGGCACCTGGCCCTGCAGGTCGCCAAGATCCCTGATCGCGAGCCGCTCCAGCTGCTCGGCCGTCAGCGCCGTGACGGCCACCGGCACGTCCTGCAGCGACTCCTCGCGCTTGCGCGCCGTGACCTTGACGACCTCCAGCGTCGCCACCTGGGGCTCGGCGGCGGCCGGCGCGGTCTGCGCGGCCGCGGGCAGGGGCGCGCCGAGCGCGGCGAGGATGGCGAAGTGCAGACGCGAGCGCGCCGGATGGCGTCGGGGCATGGCTTGTCTCCTGGTGGTCTATGTCGTTTCGAATGCCAGGCGCCCAGGCGCAAAAGCCATGCCCGCGCCAGACCGGGGCGGATCAAGTGAAAACCCTTGCGCGCTTACCCGTGGTTTTGCTGCCTGCAAGGCCGGCACTGTCCGCAGATCAGTCATTCCGATCGGCGCGCGCTGTCCAGCCGGCAGACAGCAGCCCTGCGTGCTGCAGGGGCGCGGCGGCGTCGCTATGCTGCGCCGCTGCCCGCCATCCTTCCGGAAACCCACCATGCCCAAGCGCCTGCTTCCCGCCGCCCTCACCCTGGCCCTCTGCGCCACCACCGCCCTCGCCGCCGGCCCCCAGCTCAAGGGCCAGGCGCCCGGCTGGTACCGGCTGCAGCTCGGCGATTTCGAGATCACCGCGCTGTCCGACGGCAGCATCGACCTGCCGGTCGACGAGCTGCTGCAGCAGCCCAGGCCGCTCACGCGGAAGGCCCTGCAGCGCGCCTACCTGGGCCTGCCGCTGGAGACCTCGGTCAATGCCTATCTGGTCAACACCGGCGCCCGGCTCGTCCTCGTCGACACCGGCGCGGCCGGCCTGTTCGGCCCCACCGCCGGCCGCATGCTGGCCAACCTCAAGGCCTCGGGCTACACGCCCGAGCAGGTCGACGAGATCGTCGTCACCCATATGCACGGCGACCACATCGGCGGCGCGGCGGCGGCCCTGTTCCCGAACGCGACGCTGCGCCTGGACAGGCGCGACAGCGACTTCTGGCTGAAGCCCGAGCAGGTCGCCAAGGGCGGCGACGAGGGCAAGGCCGTCGCCGCCATCGTCAAGGGCTTTGCCGACGCGGGCCGCTTCAAGCCCTTCGACGGCAGCAGGAGCGGCGTCGACATCGTGCCCGGCGTGAAGGCCTACCCCGCCTACGGCCACACGCCCGGCCACAGCAACTACGTCGCCGAGAGCCAGGGCCGGAAGATCATGTTCTGGGGCGACCTGATGCACGTCGCCGCCGTGCAATTCCCCGATCCGTCGGTGACCGTGCAGTTCGACTCCGACCCCAAGGCCGCCCGCCCCGCGCGCGAGGCCGCCTACGCCGCCGCGGCCAGGGAGGGCTACTACGTCGCCGTGACCCACGTCAGCTTCCCCGGCATCGGCCAGCTGCGCGCCAACGGCAAGGGTTATGACTGGCTGCCGGTCAACTACTCGACGAATCGTTGATCGCCGCCCGGCGACCCTCGCGCACCGGGCGCGCGAGGATCGTCAGCTTCCTTCGCCCGGCGGCGTGTCTTCGACGACGGTCTCGGCGAGCTTCGCCGCCCTGCCCGGCCAGGCCTCGCCCGCGCTGAAGCAGGCCCAGGCCCAGCCCACCCAGCGCAGCAGCGAGGCCGCCAGCCACAGCGCCCAGGCCAGCATGGCCGCGCGGTAGAGCCACAGCGGCGCGCTGAAGCACCAGGCGCCGGCCGTGTGCTCCGCAAAGCGGTCGCTGGTCCAGTTCAGCAGATGGCTGTTCGAGCCCGGCCCGGCGACGAGCAGGTCCGGGTAGCCCAGCAGGCCGGTGCGCAGCACGTCCAGCAGCGCGCCGATGGCGAACAGCGTCCACAGCACCAGGCCCAGCTGCACGACGCTGCGCAGGGCGCGCGTGCCGTGGCCGGCCCAGCGCCGCCGCGCCTCCAGCCCGGCGAACCAGCCGGCCAGCACGGCCAGGGCGGACAGCGACACCGGCGCCACGCCCAGCACCAGCAGCACCCAGGCCGGCCGGCCCATCAGGCCCCTGAGCCCTTCCAGGCCGCGCGGCGCGAACCAGGCCAGCGCCAGCGCGATGACGAGGGCGCCCCAGATCAGCACGGCCGGCCCGATCAGCGGGCCGCCGACGGCCAGCACGATGCGGTCCGCGGGCACGTTCAGCGTCAGCTGGTCGTTGACGCCGCCCAGGCCCAGCGCCAGGCCCGCATGCCGCCACCAGGCGCCCATGCCCGCCGGCTCGCGCCAGCGGATCTCGGCCGTCTGCGCGCCGGGCGTCAGCGCACCGTCGCGCAGCTGCAGGGCCAGCGGCTCGCCATTGAGCTTCACGCCCAGCAGCTCGGCGCCGGCCGGCAGCTTCAGCGTGTGCGGGCCGCCGAGGCTGGCGCGCAGCTTCAGCCCTAGCGCCACGTCGCTGCTGCGTTCGCCGGGCGTCACCGTCGTCTGCGCACCGTCCAACGTCAGCGTCTGGCCGCCGACGCCGGCCGGCTTCCTGACGCTCAGCTTCAGCGTCTCGCCGGGCCAGGGCCGCCACTCGGGCAGCCACTCGCCGTCCTGCTGCAGGGCCGTCGCGGCCAAGCCGCCGGCCTCGGCATGCCATTGCGTCGACGCGGCCAGCGTCCATTGCTCGACCTGGTGGGGCTCGCGGCCGGCCCGCAGCGTCAGCGCCTCGCCGGGCTGCAGGCTGCTGGCCACGTCGGCCTCGTCCTCGGCGCCCAGCTGCAGGCTGGCCACGCCGCCGTCCACCGTCACGCGGGCGTCGCTCACGGCCTCGCCGGGCAGCAGGGCCCAGCGCACGCGCAGCGGCGCGCGGCTGGGCGCGATGCGCTCGACGTGAGTCTGCACCTGCCAGCGCAGGCTTAAGGACAGGCGGCGCTGCACGCGCACCAGCGGCGGCAGCGCGTCGCGCTGGGTGCCGGCGTCCTCGGTGCGTCCAATGCCGCCGGCCGCCACGGCCTCGCGGCTCAGCGAGATCGCGCCGCTGGCCTGGCCGCGCGGGTCCAGGCCGGCCAGCGTCCAGCCCTTCAGCTCGGACTGCAGCTCGCGCGGCGGCAGCGGCAGCGCGATGTCCAGGCCGCTGGCATTGCCGACGTCGGCGGCCAGCACGAGCTGGTGCACGCCGGCCGGCACGGCCAGCCAGAGGCGCCCCTGGTCGTCGCGGCGCGTCGCGGCCGGCTGGCCGTCCAGCAGCAGGCTGGCCGGCTGCCAGCCCTTGCCCTGGCCGGGCAGGGGCACGGCCACCAGGGCCTGGGCATGGATTTCGGCGCGCAGCTGCACGGCCGGGCCTTGCGCGCTAACGAGCAGGCGCGCCAGCTCGGCGCAGCGCGGCAGGCAGCCCGGCGGCGTCGCGAGCTTGGCGCGCAGGGCCTGCAGCTGGTCGTCGCTGGGCCAGGCCGCGCCACCGTCCTCGGCCTTGGCGGCGGCGGCCGGCGCGGCCGCGTCGGCGGGTGCGGGCGCGAGGCTCAGCGCGGCCAGCAGCGCCACGGCGACGCCGGCGCCACCGCGAGGTCTACGGAGCACGAGAGGCAGCCGCCAGCCCGCCATGGCGGCCAGCGCCAGCACGAGCAGGGCCAGCCCGATCAGCTTCGTCAGCGTCGTCGCCCAGGGCGGCAGCAGCCAGAGGTTCAGCGTCTGCTCGGGCGTCACGGGCCCGCTCCAGCTCAGCGCGTGGCTGCGCCACTGCCAGGTCGGCAGGCCGGGGCCGGTCTGCACGCGGGCCGTCGGGTCCACATGGGCCATCTCGCTGCTTGACGATAGGGAGAGCTCGCGCGGCGGTATGAAGGCGGGAGCCGGCGCGCTCTTGCGCTGCAGCCCGTCGCGCAGGCGCTCGCCGGCAATGCGCTTCTCTTGGAGGACCACCGCGGCAGGGGCGGCGGCGGGTTCCTCGGCCATGGCCATGCCCTCATGCTCCAGGCTCGGGTAGATGGACTGCCGCACCTCCTGCACCGCGAACGGCAGCAGCACGAGGCCGATCAGCACGGCCAGCGCGAGCCGGCCGCGCGCGAAGCCGGCCTGCATATGCCCCGCCGGCAGCGCGCGCGCCAGCGCCGTCAGCGCGAGCAGGCCGAACCACAGCGCGGCCGGCGGGCTGCCGGGCGTGTGCCAGGTCAGCGCCAGCGCGACGCCGAGCAGCAGGCCGACGCGCCAGCCCAGCAGCCGGTAGGCGGCCAGCGCGGCCAGCAGCACGAAGAAGAAGTCCCACAGCGTCCACATCGACACCCAGGCGCCGTCGGCGCGGCTGGGGCCCTGGGCGTAGAGCAGCCGCCAGCCGGGCGGCAGCTGCAGCGTCGCCTGGAGCTGGTTCACGCCGACGCTCCAGCCGCTGGCCGGCAGCGCACCGTCGCGCGGCCAGCGGCTGTCGGCATCGAAGCTGGCCGCGAGCGAGCGCACCTCGATGCCCTCCGGCCCCTGCGGGTCAAGGCGGGTGATGGGCTGGTCGTCGCCCATGATGGAGGCCCGGCCGAGCTGCCCGGGCGCGGCCATCGTCAGCCGCGAGCTGGCCGACAGCTGTCCGCTGAACTGGTCGTTCGCGGTCAGGCCGCCGCCGTCGAAGTCCAGCCACAGCCGGCGCCGCAGCTGCAGGCTGTCCGGCGCCGGCTTGGCGTTGCCGCGCTGCAGCTCGGTCAGCTTCAGCGTCTCGCCGGGCTTCACGCGAAAGGCCGGCAGCGCGCGCCAGGCCTCGGGCATCTCGACCTGGCGCGGGTCCACGGCCGCCGGGCCTTCGGGCCGGATCAGGCGCAGCGCCGGCTCGGCCTTGACGACCCAGACTTCCTCGCCGCCGCCCCCCTCCGGCAGCTTGAGCGCCTGCAGCGGCGAACTCAGCCTGGCCTGCAGCTCGACATGCCAGGCGCCGGGGCGGGCCTGCACGACGAGGCGGCCGTCCTCGGCCAGGCGCGCGGGCAGGGGGCTGTCCAGCTGCATCGCGACGAAGCCCGGCAGCAGCGCGCGCGGCAGCTCCACCGCGCGGGCGCGGCCGGCCACGCGCAGCTCAAAGGCGGTGGTCACGCGCAGCGGCAGGTCGTCGTCGACGAGGCGGGCGGTCTTCAGGTCCAGGCTGTCGCTGGCCTCGGCGGGGCTGGCGACGGCGCGCAGCCACAGCCGCCCCTCGGCATCGGGCACGCGCCCCTGTGTGGCGCCGTCGCTGCTGACGACGATGGCACCCAGGCCCGCCGGCACGGCCAGGTTCTGCGGCATCTCGCGGGCACCCCAGGCGATGCGGCCCTCGACGACATGGGCGCCCGGCGGCAGCCAGACGGCCGGGTGGCCGTCGTTCTCGGCCACGGCCAGGGCCTTGCCGGCGGCCTTCACGTCCTGCGGCCAGGCGCCGGCCTCGCCCGGCAGGGCCACGCGCGCGGGCGCGCCGAAGACCTGCACTTCGAGCCTGAAGCCGGCGTCGCGCGGGCCGACGTCGAGCTGCAGCCGGCCCGGCCACACGCAGACGGCCGGCACGGCCGCGTCATGCGGTGCCGGGCAGCCCAGCGGCGGCTGGCCCTGCAGCGCCCAGGGCAGCCAGTCGCGCGCGGCGGCGGGCAGCTCGGCGGGGAGCAGCGGCGCGGCCGGGGCTGCCAGTGCGGCCAGCAGCAGGCCGGCGATGCAGCGGGCGCCCAGGCGGCGGATCAGGTTCTTGGCGAACATCGGCGCTCTCCCTGTTGGGAGGCCGATGGTCGCAGACTCGGGCAGCCCCGGGCATCGGTGCTGCTGCGGGTCCGGCGGATCCGGGATCAAGACTTGACCCGCGCGCCGCGTCCGCTCGAACAGGTGCTTATCCGTCCAGCCTTTGCTGGAACACCAGGCCGGCGTGCTCGCGCAGCGCGTGGAACTTGATCCTGGGCCAGTTGGCCTCGATGGCACGCAGCTCGGGCGCGTATTCGACGAGCACGGTCGGCGCGTCGACCGCGTCGTAGGCCATGCGGTGGTCGTTGGCGTCGATGAAGCGCTTGAGCTCGGCCGCGTCGTCGCAGGTGACCCAGCGCGCCACCTGGAAGCGGCTCGGCATGATGCGGGCCTTGCAGCCGTACTCGTGCTCCAGCCGGTGGGCCACGACCTCGAACTGCAGCTGGCCGACGGCGCCCAGCAGCAGCACGCTGCCGGCGATGGGGCGGAACACCTGGATGGCGCCCTCCTCGCCGAGCTGCTGCAGGCCGGCCTTGAGCTGCTTGGTCTTCAGCGGGTCGGCCACTTCCACCGAGCGGAACATTTCCGGCGCGAAGAAGGGCAGGCCGGTGTACTGCAGGGCCTCGCCTTCGGTGATGGTGTCGCCCAGCTGCAGCACGCCGTGGTTGGGGATGCCGATGATGTCGCCGGCGAAGGCCTCGTCCAGCAGCTCGCGGCGCTGGCTCAGGAAGCTGACGACCGTGTTGGGCCGCAGCTCCTTGCCCGAGCGCACGACCTTGAGCCGCATGCCGCGCTCGAAATGGCCCGAGGCCACGCGCAGGAAGGCGATGCGGTCGCGGTGGGCCGGGTCCATATTGGCCTGGATCTTGAACACCACGCCGCTGAACTTGGGCTCCTCGGGCTGCACGGTGCGCTGCATGGCCTGGCGCGCGTCCGGCGCGGGGGCCAGCTCGACGAGGGCGTCCAGCACCTCCTGCACGCCGAAGTTGTTGACGGCCGAGCCGAAGAACATCGGCGTCTGCCGGCCGACGAGGAACTGCTCGGGGTCGAAGGCCGGCGCGGCCGCGGAGACCAGCTCGATCTCGCCCTTGGCGTTGTCGTACTGCATGCCGAAGCGCTCGGCATAGGCCGGGTTGTCCAGGCCTTCCAGCACCTCCTCGGTGCCGGCCACGCGGTCCTCGCCGGGCGAGAACACGCGCATGCGCTGCTGGCGCAGGTCCATCACGCCGTGGAACTGCTTGCCCATGCCGACCGGCCACGTGAACGGCACGACCGTCATGCCGAGCTCGCGCTCGATCTCGTCCATCAGCGCCAGCGGCTCCTGCACCTCGCGGTCCATCTTGTTGACGAAGGTCAGGATGGGCGTGTTGCGCGCGCGGCAGACCTGCAGCAGGCGGCGCGTCTGCGGCTCCACGCCGTTGGCCGCGTCGATGACCATCAGCGCCGCGTCGACGGCGGTCAGCACGCGGTAGGTGTCTTCCGAAAAGTCCTGGTGGCCCGGGGTGTCCAGCAGGTTGATGACGCAGTCGCGGTACTCCATCTGCATGACCGACGAGGCCACCGAGATGCCGCGCTGCTTCTCGATCTCCATCCAGTCCGACGTCGCATGCCGCGAGGCCTTGCGCGCCTTCACCGAGCCGGCGATCTGGATCGCGCCGGAGAACAGCAGCAGCTTCTCCGTCAGCGTGGTCTTGCCCGCGTCGGGGTGGCTGATGATGGCGAAGGTGCGGCGGCGGCGGACTTCCGTCTCGATGCGGCTGGCGGTGGGTTCGGACATGCTGGGGGTGGCGGGCGCTGGTGCCCGCGGACAGGCAAACGCATGATTATCGAGGGCTCGACTGCTTTCTCCGTGCGGGGCTCGGTGTTGCGCTTCAGTGCCTGCCAGCCCCCCGCACCCGAGGGGGCGCGGCATCCGCGCTACGCACAGTGACGGTGATTTCGTTTGAAATGCGCGCCTTGCCGTTGAATCCTAAGCTCACTGTCTCATGACGCACCTGAACAAATTCGTCCTTGCCATCGCGACTGCCGCCATGGCGCAATTGGCTCATGCTGCCCCCATCGCGCTGACCAACGCGGGCTTCGAGGCCAACTGGACGAGCGTGGCTTTCGCCGGCTCCGACGGCCACGTGACCTTCAACTACGCGCCGACCGGCCCGAACGTGGGCTGGTCGTTCGGCGCCGGCACGGGCGTGGCCGGCGCCTACGATCTTCTGGCGGCATTCGAAGGCTCGCGCTTTGCGCTGCTGCAGGGTGCCAGCAATCCCATGAGCCAGACCTTCTCGCTGGCCGGCGCGATGGATGTGAACCTGAGCTTCGAGTTGGCGCTGCGCCCACGCTATGCCCCCGGCCAGGTGGTTCGCGTCAGCGTCGATGGCCAGACCGTCGGCGAAGCGACCGCTGCAACGGGCTGGCATCTCCATGCCCTGGACCTGGGCCTGCTGTCCAGCGGCACGCATGAATTGGCCTTCCAGGGGCTGTCTGGCTCTGTCGGTGACACGACCGCGTTCCTGGACGACGTGCGGCTGGATGGCCAGGCCTCGCGGGCGTTGCCCGAGCCGGCCGGCCTGCCGATGACGCTGCTCGCTGCGGGCGTGGGCCTGGTGGCCTGGCGTCGCCGCGCTCGCTGAGTTCGAGCACCCGCTTCGCCGCGCGGACCACAGGGCTTGAGCCTGATCGCCGCGGGGCGATCAGCCCCTAGTCAGTCGGCAGGAAAGGCTTGACTACGCCGAGCAGCCGCTCGACATAGCCGTCCTTCTCGCCCACCGGCGCTACATAGTGCAGCGCGCCGCGTGCCGCCTCCAGGCCGGCGCCGCGAGCCATGACCCAGGCGGCCAGGTATTGCGAGGCCAGGCAGCCGCCGGCCGTCGCGATGGGGCCGCGGGCGTGGAAGGGCTCTTCCAGCACGCGCACGCCGGCCTCCACCACCCAGGGCTTGGTCGTCGAATCGGTGCAGGCGGGCATGTCGGCCAGCAGGCCCAGGCGGGCCATCAGCAGCGTGCCCGAGCATTGGCCGCCGATCAGCTGGCGCACCGGGTCGAGGCGCAGCCGGTCCAGCAGCGCGCCGTCCGCGGCGATGGCGCGGCTGTGGATTCCGCTGCCGAACAGCACGACGTCGGCCTCGTTGGCGAACTCCAGCGGCTGCTGGGCCTGCACGGTCACGCCGTTCATCGACCTGACCTGGGCGGCCGGGCTGGTGATCTCGGCCTTCCAGCCCAGCGCGTGCAGCCGGTTGATGAGGCCGAGCGCGACGAAGCTGTCGAGCTCGTTGAAGCCGTCGAAGGTCAGGATGGCGACCTTCATCCGACTGCTGCCCTTATTCCGCCAGGATGCCGCGCAGCATCCACGCCGTCTGTTGGCTGCGCCGCCAAGCCGCTGGCGCTGCGCGCCGGTCCGCTTCGCGTCCCATGGCTACTCCTCCAGCAAGCTCCGGAGCATCCATGCGGCTTGTTCGTGCACGGTCAGGCGCTGCGTCAGCAGGTCGGCGCTGGGCTCGTCGCCGGCCTTGTCGACCAGCGGGAACAGCGAGCGGGCCGTGCGCGCGACGGCCTCGTGGCCCAGCATCAGCAGCTCGACCATCTTCATCGCCTTGGGCGGCGCGGCGGGCGCGTCGGGCAGGCCGCTGAGCTTGGCGAACTGGGCATAGCTGCCGGGCGCCGCGTGGCCCAGCGAGCGGATGCGCTCGGCGATGGGGTCGACCGCGTTCCACAGCTCGGTGTACTGGGCCATGAACATCGCGTGCAGGCTGTTGAACATCGGCCCGGTCACGTTCCAGTGGAAGTTGTGCGTCGTCAGGTAGAGGGTGTAGGTCTCGGCCAGCAGCTTGGACAGGCCGGCGGCTATTGAACCGCGATCCTTCTCGCTGATGCCGATGCCGAGCGTGGGGGCGGCGGATTTCTTGGCCATGGGGCACTCCAGAACAGGACCGCGCGAGCCTAACGGATTCGCGGCGCCATCGCATCCCGCCGCGTTTGCGGTGGGCCTTGTGGACGCTGCCGCCGGCCGTCGCTAGAGTGGGCGCGGGGAGTGTTTGGCGATGGCGCCGCGATGCCCGGCTGCCCTGCACAGGAGAGGCCATGCTTGCAATGTTCAAGTCCCTGCGTGCCCAACTGGTGGCACTGGCGGTGTTGTCCATGTTCCTGGGCCTGCTGGCCCTGGCCGTGGCGAACTACCTGACCGCGCGCGGCCAGGTGCTCGACGACCTGCAGAAGAACACGCTGGGCCTGGCCCAGGCCCAGGCCCAGGCGATCTCGGATTGGGCGGCGTCCAAGGCGGCCGTCGTCAAGTCGACGACGCCGGTGGCCGCCGTGCCGGAGGCCGATGCGCAGAAGTTCCTCGTGCAGGCGCACGACTCGGGCGGCTTCGACAACAGCTATGTCGCGTTCGAAGACAAGCGCATCCTGTTCAACGCGCCGCAGAACCTGCCGCCGGGCTATGACCCGACCGGCCGGCCCTGGTATCTGCTGGCCGCGGGCGCCGGCGGCCCGGTGCTGACCTCGCCCTACAAGGACGCGGCGACGCAGCGCATGGTCGTGACCTTCGCCGTCGCGGTGAAGGAGGGCGGCAGTACCAAGGCCGTGGCGGCGGGCGACGTGTTCCTGGACAACGTCGTCAACATCGTCAAGTCCATCAAGCCGACGCCGAGCAGCTTCGCCTTCCTGACCGACAAGGACGGCAACTTCATCGCCCACCCCGACCTGAAGCGCGGCGGCACGCCGGCCAGGGACGTCGTGGCCGGCCTGACGCCGGAGCGGCTGCACCAGCTGGCCGCGGGCGCCAGGCTGGAGCCGGCCGACATCGACGGCGTGGCCCACGAGCTGCTGGCCACCGAGGTCAAGGGCACGGACTGGGTGCTGGTCATCGCGCTGAACAAGTCCGAGGCGCTGGCCAGCCTGCGCAGCCTGGCGGTCAGCTCGCTGCTGGCGGCGGCGGTCGTGCTGGTGCTGGCGGGCCTGGTCATCGGCGGCCTGGTGGCGCAGCGGCTGCGCCGCCTGGCCCAGCTCGACGAGGTGATGCGGGACATCGCCTCCGGCGACGGCGACCTGACGCGCCGCGTCAGCGCGGCCGGCGAGGACGAGCTGGCCGCGATTGCGCGCAGCTTCAACACCTTCGTCGAGAAATTGAGCGGCGTGCTGCGCGAGATCCGCGACAGCAGCGAGTCGGTGCGCACGGCCTCGCAGGAGATCGCGATCGGCAACCAGGACCTGTCGGCCCGCACCGAGCAGACGGCCAGCAGCCTGGAGCAGACCTCCAGCTCGGCCGAGCAGCTGACCGACACGGTCAAGCTCAACGCCGAGCGCGCGGCCCAGGCCAACCAGCTGGTGTCGGCCGCGTCGTCGGTGGCGCAGCGCGGCGGCGATGTCGTGTCGCGCGTCGTCAGCACGATGCAGGACATCAGCGCCAGCTCCAGCCGCATCGCCGACATCATCGGCGTCATCGACGGCATCGCCTTCCAGACCAACATCCTCGCGCTGAACGCGGCCGTGGAGGCGGCGCGCGCGGGCGAGCAGGGGCGCGGCTTCGCGGTGGTGGCCTCGGAGGTGCGCTCGCTGGCCCAGCGCTCGGCCGATGCGGCCAAGGAGATCAAGACGCTGATCTCGGCCTCGGTGGAGCGCGTGGAGAGCGGCTCGCGCCTCGTGCACGAGGCCGGCGAGACGATGACCGAGATCGTCGGCTCGGTCGGCCAGGTGACCGGCATCATGCAGGAGATCGCCGCGGCCAGCAGCGAACAGAGCGGCAGCATCGCCGAGGTCAGCACGGCCGTCGGCCATCTGGATCAGCTCACGCAGCAGAACGCGGCGCTGGTGGAGGAATCGGCCGCCGCAGCCGAGGCGCTCAAGCAGCAGGCCGAGCGCCTCGCGGCGGCCGTCGGCGCATTCCGGCTGGCCGGCTGAACCGGGCATTTCGGGCGTCCCCTCGGGGGACCGGCCGGCCACGCCCGCGTTCAGCGATGCGGGGCTGGCCGAGGGGCTTCACCGAATGTCGAAGCGGTCGAGGTCCATGACCTTGGCCCAGGCGGCGGCGAAGTCGGTGACGAACTTCGCCTTCGCATCGGCACTGGCATAGACCTCGGCATAGGCACGCAGCACCGAGTGGGAGCCGAACACGAGGTCGGCCCGCGTGCCGGTGTACTTCAGCGCGCCGCTGCTTCGGTCACGGCCCTCGAAGACCTCGGCCTCGGCGTCCACGGCCTTCCACGTCGTGCCCATGTCGAGCAGGTGGACGAAGAAGTCGTTGCTCAGCGTGCCGGGCCTGTCGGTGAAGACGCCGTGCGCGCTGCCGTCGGCATTGGCGCCCAGCACGCGCAGGCCGCCGACCAGCACGGTCAGCTCCGGCGCGGTCAGCGTGAGCTGCTGGGCGCGGTCGATCAGCAGGGCCTCGGTCGGCGCGCCGATGCGGCCGGCGCGGTAGTTGCGAAAGCCGTCCGCCTTGGGCTCCAGCACGGCAAAGGACTCGACATCGGTCTGGTCCTGGCGCGCATCGACGCGGCCCGGCGTGAAGGGCACGCTGACGCTGACGCCCGCGGCCTGGGCCGCCTGTTCGACGCCGACGCCGCCGGCCAGCACGATGAGGTCGGCCAGCGAGGCCTTGCCCGAGGCCTGCTGGATCTCGGCCAGCCGGGCCACGGCCTTGGCGACGGGCCGGTTGACGGCCCAGTCTTTCTGCGGCGCGAGGGCGATGCGCGCGCCGTTGGCGCCGCCGCGCTTGTCGCCGCCGCGGAAGGTCGACGCCGAGGCCCAGGCCACCGAGACGAGCTCGGCCACCGTCAGGCCCGAGGCGGCGATGCTGGCCTTCAGCGCGGCGATGTCGGCCGCGCCCGGGTTGTGCGTGGCGGCGGGCAGCGGGTCCTGCCAGAGCAGATCTTCCTTGGGCACCTCGGGGCCGAGGTAGCGGGCCTTGGGGCCCATGTCGCGGTGGGTCAGCTTGAACCAGGCGCGGGCGAAGGCATCGGCGAAGGCCTGCGGGTCCTCGTGGAAGCGCTTCGAAATCTTGCCGAACTCGGGGTCGAAGCGCAGCGTCAGGTCGGTCGTCAGCATCGTGGGCTTGTGGAACAGGCCCTTCACATGCGCGTCGGGGATGACGGCCTCGGCGTCCTTGGCCACCCACTGCTTGGCGCCGGCGGGCGAGGTCGTCAGCTCCCATTCGTACTTGAACAGGTTCTCGAAGAAGCCGTTGCTCCACAGCGCCGGGGTCTGGGTCCAGGTCACCTCGATGCCGCTGGAGATGGTGTCCTTGCCGTGGCCGCTGCCGAAGCTGCTGACCCAGCCCAGGCCCTGGGCCTCGATGCCGGCGCCCTCGGGCTCGGGGCCCTTGTGCGACTCGGGCGCGGCGCCGTGGGCCTTGCCGAAGGTGTGGCCGCCGGCGATCAGCGCGACGGTCTCCTCGTCGTCCATGGCCATGCGGCCGAAGGTGGCGCGGATGTCCTTGGCCGCGGCCAGGTAGTCGCCGCTGGCATTGGGGCCCTCGGGGTTCACGTAGATCAGGCCCATATGGGTGGCGGCGAGGTTGTCGTCCAGCTCGCGGTCGCCATGGAAGCGCTGGTCCGTGGCCAGCCATGTCGTCTCGGCGCCCCAGTTCACGTCCTGGTCGGGTTCCCACACGTCCTCGCGGCCGCCGGCGAAGCCGAAGGTGCGGAAACCCATGGACTCCAGCGCGACGTTGCCGGCCAGGATGAAGAGGTCGGCCCAGGAAATCTTCTGGCCGTACTTCTGCTTGATGGGCCACAGCAGGCGGCGGCTCTTGTCGATGTTGACGTTGTCGGGCCAGGAGTTCAGCGGCGCGAAGCGCTGCTGGCCGCGCCCGCCGCCGCCGCGGCCGTCCACGGTGCGGTAGGTGCCGGCCGCATGCCAGGCCATGCGCACCATCTGCGGGCCGTAGTGGCCGAAGTCGGCCGGCCACCAGTCCTGGCTGGCGGTCATCAATTTGACGAGGTCGGCCTTGAGGGCGCGGTAGTCCAGCGACTTGAAGGCCGCGGCGTAGTCGAAGCCCTCGCCCAGCGGGTTGGACTTGGCGGCGTGCTGGTTCAGCAGGTCCACGCGCAGCTGCTTGGGCCACCAGTCCCGGTTCGTCGTGCCGCCGCCGGCGGCGTGGTGGAAGGGGCACTGGCCTTCGCTCTTCGGGGTGGGGTGGTTCATGTCGGCTCCGGGGCTTGCCAAGGGAACCCAGAGCTTAGAGACGATGCCCCGGCCGTGGTGTGAATTCGAGCGAAGGCGGCGATAGCCAAAATCTCATGGCGCGATGCGATAGAGCGTATGGCTGCCGCCGGACGAGGTGACGGTGGCGCTCATGCCGTCGGCCGACAGCTGCACCGTGCCCGACCAGCTCGTGTTGGCCGACGTGCCAATGTCGAAGAAGCCCGCGCAGCCATTGGTGTCGTAGAGCTTGCCCGAGACCAGCAGCGTGCCGCTGGCCTTGTCGAAGCTGTAGCTGGCGTACTCACCGCCGGGCGGCCCGCAGTGGCTGGCCTCGGTGTCGCCCAGCGGGTCGATCATGACCACCTTGCCGGTGGGCAGGAACAGGAAGTGCTGGGTGTTGAACTCGGTCGCTGAACCCAGCGCCCACAGGCCGGTGAGGCCGGTGGTGTCGTTGCCGAGGCGGGTGAAGGTGTTGCCGCCGCTGATCGCGAGCTGCGTCGCGGTGATGGTGAGCGTCTCGCTGGCCTGCTGGGCCGCGCTGCGTCTCAGGTTGCCCCAGGCGCCCAGGGAGTTGCTTTCCACCAGCGCGCGGAAGGTCTTGCTGTTGGCATCGAAGTCCAGCGTGCCGAGCTCATGCCCGGTTTGCCCGCCATTGACGGCCGGGCCGGCACTGCCGAGCAGGTAGCGACCCTGATCGCCCACGCGCAGCACGCCGACGCCGACGCCGTCCTGCTGGGTCCACACGCCCTTGGCCGTCGTCAGCGCCGCCTGGCTGGCCGCGGACAGGTCGGCCCAGCGCGTCGTCGGGCCGATGACCGGCATGCCCGGCAGGGCCGCGAGCACCGCGTTGGCGGCCTCGAGGTTCAGGCGCAGCAGGTTGCTGCTCCTGCCGGCCGGGGCCTGGAAGCCGTAATGGACCTTGCCGCCGCGCTCGACGAAGACGCGGCTGTAGCCGGCCTGCTGCATCAGCGCCGGCAGGCCGGTGAAGCTCATCACGCGGGCATCGCCCAGCGTCTGGATGCTGTAGCTGCCGCTGCCCAGCGGGCTGCAGTTGCGGGCGCTGGCATTGCTGGCGCGGCTCAGGCAGCTGTAGTAGGTGGTCGCCTGGCTGCCGGCGCCGGCGAAGGCGACGCGCAGGCGCAGCTCGGTGCTGTACCAGTTGCCGGTGCCGGCCGGCGGCGTCGCAGCGCCGCGCAGCACGCCCAGGCTCGCGGTGGACGTGCTCCAGGACTCGTTCGGGTCCAGGCTGGCGTCGCTGCCGCTGGTCGCCTTCGCGAACACGCAGGGCTTGCCGGGGTTGCCGGCGATCAGCGCGTCCAGCGTCGTGAACGGCGCGGCCGTGGCCGCCGTCGCCGCGGCGCAGGCCACGCCGGGGGTGGCGCGCGCATCGCCGCCGGCGGCGACGTCGGCGCCGAAGCCCACGACGACGGCGCCGTCCTGCACGTCGTAGGCGATGGCGGTCTCGGTGACGGTGTTGGTCTGGTAGAAGAGCTTGGCGCCGGCCGGGAAGCTCGCGCCGCCGAAGCTGGCCGGATCGCCGGGCCCCCAGTTCGCATAGGCCATGCCGCCGGCACCGCCGGGGTAGCTGCGGATCTTGTTCGTGAACACGCCGGCCAGCCCCAAGCCGGCGAGGTCGACGGCGCTGCGCAGCGTGCGGCCCTTCTCCAGGCCGTCGCAGTAGTTGTAGGTGGCGCGGCCCTGGGCGTCGCGCACCGTCGCCGTGCTGCGGTCGCTTAAGCGGCAGGCCACCCAGGCGCTGCCGTTCCAGTGCAGGTCGCCGCGGCGCGCATAGCTGCCGCCGTTGGCCCAGGCCTGCGTCGTGCCGGCGCTGCTGTAGCCGCTGCCCTGGCTGAGCATATGGACCGACGCATAGCGGATCAGGCCGTTGGCATCGGGCGTGTTGTCGGCCGCGCTGTTCTGCAGATGGCGCAGATACCAGTTGTTCGCGTCCGTGTAGCGCAGCGCCAGCAGCTGGCCCGTCGGGACGGCCGTCGTGGGCGAGGTGTCGGCCGGCAGCTTGGCCGCACCGATGGCGGTCTTGGCCTCGTCGGCCGTCACGCCGGCCTGGGCGACGACGGCCTTGGCGGCGTCCGCCAG